>Ga0307416_100001248_pt1 | contig 13712 bp, 10 predicted proteins | sample DK1Cmetagenome_2_FD_203821 | JGI IMG/M metagenome (GOLD analysis project Ga0307416, IMG submission 203821) | Maize rhizosphere microbial communities from greenhouse at UC Davis, California, United States - DK15-C-3 | ecosystem: Host-associated > Plants > Roots > Rhizosphere > Soil | place...
GATCCGTCCCCAACCGCAAGGAAGCCACCCACGAGCGCATCGTGGCGACCGCTGCCCGCGCCATCCGGCGCACCGGGTATAGCGGCGCCGGGGTGGCCGAGATCATGAAGGAGGCCGGCCTCACGCACGGTGGTTTCTACGCTCACTTCAAGTCGCGCGAGGAGATGCTGGCTGAAGCGGCCGACCAGGCTGGCGCCGAAACGGTGGCCTTCCTGACGCGGGTGGCCGCCACGGCACCGCCCGAGAAGGCGCTCGAGGCCATGCTCCGCACGTATCTCTCGAAAGAGCATGTGGAACGCGCGGACACCGGGTGCGCGGTTGCCGCGCTGGGCTCGGAGATGCCGCGACAGGCGGCCAAAGTCCGCCGAGCTGCCACCCGCCGGATCAAGGAGATGATCGATCTGGTGGCCCGCCAATCGCCAAACTGGGGGCAGCCGGGCGCGCACGAGCGCGCACTGGTAACCCTGGCCACCGCGCTCGGCGCTTTGGTCCTGGCCCGCGCCGTCGACGAGCCCAAGCTCTCCGAGGCGCTGCGCCAGGCGGCGCTGAACCATCTGACCCCAACAGGCTGATAACCATGCAGCGGTGCCCGGTTTGCGATTGCTTAGAAATATGATGTTCATCATATATAGATAGGGCAGTTGACCTCAACGGAAAGCGAGCACGCTATGTCAGGTAATCAGCAGCAGGAAACTCGGCCCGTGGCGATCGTGACGGGGGCATCAGGAGGGATCGGCGAGGCGACCGCGCGCGCGCTTCACGCCGCCGGCTATCGGGTGTTCGGCACCTATCGTCGGCCTCCGACGACGAAGTCGCCGGGTATCGATTACCTGGCGTGCGATGTGACCAGTGATGAGTCGGTAAAGGCCGCAGTCGGTGAAGTGCTCTCAAAGACCGGGCGCATCGATCTCCTGGTCAACAACGCGGGGGTGGGGTTGGTTGGGGGGGCGGAGGAGTCATCGCTGGAGCAGGCGAAGTCTCTCTTCGACGTCAACCTGTTCGGCCTGATTCGCATGACCAAGGCGGTGCTTCCAACCATGCGCCGGAAGCGGGCGGGACGGATCGTCAACATCAGCTCGGTCATGGGCCTGATCCCGGCGCCGTTTATGGCCCTGTACTCAGCCAGCAAGCACGCCGTGGAAGGCTATTCCGAGTCGCTGGACCATGAGATCAGAGGCTCGGGAGTCAGAGTGGTGCTGGTCGAGCCCGCCTACACGCGGACTTCTTTCGAGGGCAATGTCTACCAGGCAGACCAGCAGCTCGACGTCTATCAGTCGGCACGCAGGAACGCGGAGGGAGTCCTGCGGGAGGGAATGAAGACTGCCGACACGCCGGAGCTGGTTGCGAGCGCTGTAGTGAACGCGTCCACCGAGGCCAACCCGCGCCGCCGCTACACCGCAGGACGGGCCGCGCGCCAGATCAGCCTGCTTCGGCGCTTTGTTCCCGCGTCTGCGTTTGACAAGAGTCTGCGGAAACAGATGCGCTTGCCCGCATAGTCAGATGGACGGAGAGAACGGGTCAGTTTGACTCGATATTGAGAATGGGTGTCCCGCACCGTAGGTTGGCGACGGTGGCCGCCCCGGCTTCACGAGGACGCCACATGAAGCTATTCACGATTCTTCCTGAGGAGGCACCCAATGTTCACCAGAATCCAGAGTCGTGCGTTTGTGGTGCTGAGCCTGGGGCTCGTATCCATTGGAAACTCGCTGAGCGGTCAGAGTGTGACTCCGGCCGGTAAGCCGGATCAGGATAATAAGATCGAGCTGTCCTATCATGTGAAGGCCATTAAGCGGGACAGCGCGGGACAGTACACGATGTCGGGTACAGTAAGTGGCGAGCGGCAGGGTCGGGCAACCCTCGTGTTCGGCTTCGACGAGGGGTCGTCCGGGCAAAGCGGCAAGGCACTGGTGCATTCGTCCTGGGTAGTCACAGCGGTGCCGGTTTCAGAATCCTTCAAAGCAGAATTGAGTGGAACCGCCGAGGTGGTCTCGGGTCAGACCCACCTGGTCGGCAAGATCACCGAAGGCGCCAACAAGGGGCGTCGGGTCGAGACCAGCAGCCGGTTGCTCAACTTCGGACCCAACCATTCGCTAAGTGACATCGACGGCAACATGACGATTGACGGGAAGTAAGGGGTCGCACAGTGACCTCAATCATGGGCTCTGCCGCCAAGTCCGTGGCCAGGGAGGAAGTTGGTCGATGGATGGGAACTACTCGCGGCCGCGGGTCCGGAATCGTTGCGATGACAGCAGAAACTTCCGGATCTCCCGGAGTGCCCACGCGGGTTGCGAATTGAAGAAGTGGTGGTCACCCTGGAACTCGATCGTTTGACTGGTCGGCATTTCGCGGCGAAAGCGCTGATGTCCGGCGTCGAGCCAGGGTTGGACTAGCCTCGTGAGCCAGTGCTCGCCACCCTTCCACTTTACCCTATCTGCCACGGGATCCAGGTAGAAGAACCAGTTCTGCATCGTGTACCGGGGGGTGAACGCAAGCGCCGGAGCCCGGACCGCGGGATACTCCTTTGGATGGACTGTCGCGTCGTTCAGGAGTGCATTCATGCACGCCTCGTCGGGGTCGGGCAACCGGAGAATGCCGGACTCCAACGCATCGGACCAATACCCGAATCGATAGCGCTTAAGCCGGTTCCGTGTGGCATTTAGAGTGTCGGTCGCAGTCCCAGGCGGGGAAGAAAAGCGCGGGGGCCAAGCAGGATTTTGGGAAAGGATGCTGTCGATCCCGGCGAAATCGTGGGAAGCATCCAGATAGACGAGCTTATCGGTTCGCTCCGGCCAGCGCGCGGCAAAGCGAGTGATCTCAGCTCCGGCGATGGAATGCCCGATGAGGGATGCTCGCTGGAGCTGTAAGCTGTCCATCAGTGCACGGATATCCGCCACCAGCGTATCGAGCACGCAACTGGAGGAGTCGACGTGGGCTGACGCACCGTGTCCCCGCCGAGTGAGGGCAATGACGCGGAATCGATCGGCGAGATGGGGAGCGAGGTCGTTGTAGATATGACCCGTTTCGCCGAGGCCCGCGAGGAGCAGGACAGCCGGACCATGACCTGCCCAATCGAGTACTTCCAGGGGGATAGTCCTGCCGGCCTTACTCGGGACAGCAATGAATCGAACCCGCTTTGCCGAGGGGTCTACCCAGTCAGCCCATTCGGCAGCGGTACGACGCCATGCCGCTAGGAGCTGCGGAGTCTGCTCACCGAGAGGGCGCGTCGGCAATGGCCGAATGCTGCGGCTGTCCGGTCCAGCTGCAGTGTTAGCCGCACCGCCACGGCTACACGCCCCCAGACATGTTAGTGTGAGCAGCGCCACCCCAACAGCGGCCTGGCGCCAGTCAGATTGCCGCATGCGCATCAATATCTGGCTGGACAGAGTGGCCCGCTAGAGCGTATTCGCCCTAGCTCCTCCGGGCCGTGCAACCCGAGTGAATCATGCAGATCAGAGCATACGCGATCAGACAGAAAGGCGGGACGGCGGAGCCCTTCCTATATGAGAGGACTCTCGGCGCCCGTGACGTCCTGGTGAGGATCACGCATCGTAGCCTCGCGAGGGGCGACATCCAGTTCATCGATAATGATTGGGGTGACGCGCAGTATCCACTGGTCCCTGGCCACGAGATCGTGGGAATCGTCGAAGAGGCCGGTTCCGAGGTCGCCGACTTGCACACCGGCGATCGCGTCGGTATCGGATACCAGCAGGAGGCGTGTTTCAATTGCTCCTTCTGCAAGCGGGGCACCGAGCAACTCTGCGCCAATCAGAAGGTCATTGCCGTCGACCGTTACGGCGGCCTGGCCGAACACATCATTGTCGATGCTCGGTTCGCTTTCCGGCTCCCGCCGCAGCTCGATTCGGCCACATCAACCCCGTTGCTCTCGTCCGGCCTGACGGTGTACGCAGGCATTCTTCGGGCCGGACTGGCCGACGGTTCTCGAGTGGCGGTGCTGGGCGCCGGAGGGCTCGGTCACCTAGCCATACAGTTCCTCCACAAGATGGGGCACCGCGTGACGGCGTTTTCGCATTCCCCAGCCAAGAGAGCGCTGATTGAGCGGCTGGGAGGCGCATTCGCGGACAGCTCGGACGTTGAGCGCCTGACCGAGTACCAGGGGGAGTTCGACTTCATCCTCTCGACGCTGAATGTCACCTTCGACATTGACTCCTTTGTGAGAATGCTGACGCCACAGGGCCAGCTCTGCCTGGTGGCGTCGCCGTTGAAGCAGCTGTCGCTGAGTGGCGGGCTATTGAACAATTCCCAGCGCTCCATATATGGGAACTACATAGGGAGTCGCGCTGATACAACGCAGATGCTGGCGTTCTCGTCGAAGCATGGTATCGCCGCCACCGTCGATGTCATGCCACTCGCACGAGTGAACGAAGCCATCGAGCGGGTCCGGCGAAGAGATGTCGCGATGGGTCTCGTGCTGGAGAGCTAGGATCTCCGCTCGCCGCAGGAGGTCAGCAAGGATTCCCAGCGCGCCAAGCGCGACTCCGATCACGCCTTCGTGGCCGGCTCCAGCCGGTAGATCTCCCGGTGCCCGCTGTCGATCAGGTCATGGTATCCCTCCATGAGGCGCTCGAACTCCTTCGTGTCCGCCTCGCTCATCCCTTCGCCCTGCATCATCTTCTCGAACTCGGCCATGCCGGGTGTCTCGAACTCGGCAACCAGGGTCCAGTAGCGCTCGCCGCTGAAGTCGGTCATCAGCCGCATGTTCCCCTGGCCGGCGTTGGCCATGATACGGTTCATCGCCTGAAACTTCTCGACTAGGGGGCGGACCTTGCCGGGCCGGCAGTGGAATACCTCGCGGATCAGCAGCATCGTGACGCTCCGGTGGATGGGGGTGGGTGGTGCTCCCTGTACGAAGCAGGGCTTTCTTAATACGTCGAACGGCGGGCGTGGTATTCGACAGTGGGCCACCGCTGACCGGCAGGGGTCGCCGACGCGCGCCCTGAATGCGGTGCGGACGCGCGGCTTACTCTCTGGGCTCCGCCGCCAGTCGCTCGAGACCGTCCCGCGCTGCAGCCACATGAGACTGGAGCTCGGGGTCGGCGTGACGCCAGGCATCGACGACGTATTGATACAGGTCGGCCGCTCGCTCGCGATCTCCCAGGCGCTCGGCGACGCGGGCCCGGTTCAACCTCCCGAGCACCAAGAGGGGACTCCCGCCCCGGGCGCGAAGCCACCGATCGTAAATCACCGCCGCTTCGCGGTCCTGGCCCCGGGCCGCCAGCAGTTCGGCCAGCGTGAACTTCTCGAAGAAGCAGTTGCCGAGCGCACAGAGCGAATCCGGAAGCGCGGCGAGCATGCGCAGCCCTTCGCTGGAGTCCCCTCTGGCGAGGACGAGATAGGCGCGTCCCGTCTCGGCCAGGTTGCTGAGGTAGGCCTTTGCGACGGGGTTCGGATATCTCCGAGCGGCTGCCGCTACCTGGATCTCGAACCGCTTGAGCGCGGCGGTATCACGATCCGCGTACCACCAGGGTAGCGCGTAGTGAAGTCTGGAGGGCGGCCAGAGTGAGTCTCCTGCGACCAGCGCTCGAACCATGATTCTGAGTGAATCCGGCGGGAACACACCTAGCAGAGCAAGATCCAAGTTTGGATCGGACGGGAACCCAGTCACTAGGATCGGCGAGCCTGGTAGAGTAGCTCGCGCCTCCTGAAAATGACCTCGGAAGGCGAGGAGGCCTGCCAAAACTTCCTTCCGTAGGGTATCGGTCAACCATGACGGCGCACCGGCAAGGCTGTGGGTACCCGACGCCAAGCTGCGTGCGAGCCGGAGCGCCGTCTCCGCCGAGTCCACCCAGCCGCTCAGGTCGAAGACGGCCTGGAGCAATGGGCCGGCGGCAGAGGTATCGATTAGCCTGGCCGTTTGCGACGAAGCCGCCAGGGCAGGATCAAGAAGTAGGGCGTCCAGCCGATTCTGCTGAGAAGACGGTACGAAGTCGAGGTAGGCTTCAGCATACTGCCTGGCGAGATCGAGCCTCCCAAGCCCTATGGCGAAAACCACTGTGTGTTCGTACGCTGGACCGTACTCCGGATCGAGTTGGATGGCGCGCTCCAGGGCCGCGAGGATGTCCTCAGCGGTGAACTCCGCGGGGGTCCCCCAGTGATGTCTGACTTCCCCGATCTCGTTCCAGACCTCGGGATCGTTGGGGTTGAGCCGAGCAAGCTGATCCAGCGCGACGAAGGCGCGCCGGCGGTGGGAGAAATACGCCGTGTCGTCCCATCCCAGTCCGCCCCATAGGAGCGAATCCATCATGATCAGGAGGCTGTCGCGGACAGGAAGGCCTCGGTTGAATGCCCCGGCACGGAAGGCGTACGCCTCGGGTGACTGGAAGGAGTGTGCTGTCGGTGGACTCCAGGTCAGACTGAGCCGCATCCGGCGGAAGGCGAGCGCGAATGTACTGTCCAGGGTCGTCGCTGCTTCATAATGGGCCAGTGCAGAGTCCCAGGCACTTCGCCGGTAGAACTGCTCGCCGCGCAGGAACTCTTTGAGCGCCGGGAAGGAAGTCCCACCGAATGCTGCCTGTCTGATCGCGCCGATGGGGCGATGCCGTCCGAGAGCACGCAGCAAGGCCACGGCAGTCGAGTCAGCCAATCGGTCCATGTGCGCGGAGGCGTCGCGAAGATCGACCTCGGCCAGTGGTTGATTGCCCCCCACATCGAGGAGGGTTGCTGTCAGTCGGACCGAATCAGGGCCGCTTCCCACCAACTGTCCGAACACCACCAGCCCGGCGCCCGTCCGGCGGCCCAGAGTCTTCGCCTCGGCCGGCTCGGCGCGGCCGTTCCACCATCGTATGGCTAGCCTCGGCGACACCGAGCGCAGCGTTCCCGCACCGTCGAAGCCGCGCGAGAGGACGTCAACCAGTCCCTCGCGCCACAGGCTGAGCTCCGGATTGAATACATCGAACGGTGCGACCGCTATCAGATTCACGTCGAGAGATGGAGGAGGGGTGTCGCGGAGGACGAGCGCTCCCGCTGCGGCTGCTACGGCCAACGCCACTCCCACGAGCCCTGGAATCAGTAGTCGACGCCGACCTCGCTCTCGCTTCACCGGCGGATCGCTCGCCGGCGGCACGAAAGCGTCTGTACGGGCAGACAACGCGGCTGAGAACTGAAGGGCAGTACTGAATCGGTCTGCCGGAACCTTTGCGAGTGCGTGGTCGATGGCACGCTCCACCGCCTCTGGCACCCCCTCACGTATCACGTGCAGCCGGGGCGGCGGCTCACCCAACCGCCGTGCGATGACCGCCTGCGCGGTCGGGCCGGTGAAGGGTGGCTCGCCTGCCAGCATCTCATAGACGGTGCAGGCCAGGGAGTAGATGTCGCTGCGTCCGTCCAGGTGACGCTCCCCTGCTGCCTGCTCGGGACTCATGTAGGCCGGGGTGCCCAGTGTGAGCCCCGTCTCGGTCAACCGATCGCCGCCGGAGCGGCCCTCAGCCCAGCCGATACCAAAGTCCGCCACAATCGCTTGGTCGTCCGTGAGCAGAATATTTTCGGGCTTGATGTCGCGGTGCACCACGCCATGGCTATGCGCGTAGGTCAGCGCCGAGGCCACTTGGCGGGTGATCTCGAGTGCCTGGTCGAGCGGGAGCTGCCTATCCCGGGCCAGCCGGTTACGCAGCGACTCACCTGCGACATAGGGCATAACGAAGTAGAGCAGGCCCCCTCCCTCGCCGGAATCATGCAGCGGGAGAATGTGAGGGTGCTGAAGCTGGGCTATGATCTCGATTTCGTGGAGAAAGCGCTCGGTCCCTACTGCCTGGGCAAACTGAGGGTGGAGTACTTTGATGGCGACACGACGGTGATGCCGCGAGTCCTGTGCAAGGTAGACCACGGCCATGCCGCCGCGGCCGAGCTCCCGCTCGATCACGTACCGTTCACCCAGGGCTTCGGCCAGCTCGGGAGGGATCCCGTTGATCAAGTCGGGTCCTGCGAGGTTGGAGGGATGTTTCGGATCTGCGCTGTGCCCCCTCAGACTTAGTGGCGCGGTGAGCCTGAGTGTGATGGTGCAGTACAGGCGAGGCTCCGCGGTACTCTTACGAGTTGATCACCCGACCATGGTGCTGGAAGTCTCGGAAAGGGAGCCGCAGCCTCTGACTATGGCGATTAAGGTACAGCAACTTCAAGCATGAACGCCAGCATCGGTGTCACGAACTCGCGCTTGAATCATCTCAACCCCAGCGCCTGCAGCAGCGCTGCATATCGTGGATGCGAGCGCAAAGGGTCGTAGGTTGGGTGGAAGATGAATTCAGCGAACCATCCATCGTGTTCGGCGACGGCCCGGTCGGTGAGTGCCGAGACGCTCAGGAATCGGGCCAAGCTCCGCCAGCCGCTGTCGTGGCCTTTTCGCTTCATCTCACGCACATTTCAGCTTTCCCACACGGCATCACCGTGACCACAATCGACTCGCCGCTGGCGGATTCCCTCCGCGATCGCTACCTGCTCGAGCGCGAGCTCGGCCGCGGCGGCATGGCTACGGTCTACCTGGCGCGCGATCTCCGGCACGATCGGTCGGTGGCGCTCAAGGTCCTGCACCAGGAGCTGGCCCATGCGCTCGGCCCCGAGCGCTTCGTGCGGGAGATCAAGGTCGCGGCCCGCCTCCAGCATCCCCACATCCTGCCGGTCTTCGATAGCGGGACAGCGAAGCAGCCTGGCAGTTCGGCGGAGTCCCTGTGGTTCACGATGCCGTACGTCGCGGGCGAGTCACTCCGGCAGCGACTCGCCCGCGAGCCGCAGCTCCCGCTGCAGGATGCCGTCCATATCGCGCTCGAGGTCGCCGATGCCCTGGGCTATGCCCACGGGCAGGGCATCGTCCACCGGGACGTCAAGCCGGAGAACATCCTGCTCTCGGGCGAGCATTGTGTAATTGCAGACTTCGGTGTCGCCCAGGCGCTCGAGGTGGCCGGCGGCGAGCGGCTGACCGAGACGGGGATCACGTTCGGGACCCCGTTGTACATGAGCCCGGAGCAGGCGAGCGCCGAGCGGCGACTCGATGGCCGGAGCGACATCTATTCTCTGGGCTGCGTCCTCTACGAGATGCTCGCCGGCGAACCACCATTCACCGGCCGCTCGGCACAGGCGATCCTCGCCCGCCGCCTGAGTGAGCCGGTCCCGCACCTGCGCACCCTCCGCGAGGTGCCCGAGTCGGTCGAGGAGGTCGTCGCCAAGGCCCTGGCACGCTCGCCCGCCGACCGCTTCGTCGACACCTCACAATTCGCTCGGGCTCTCCAGGCCGCCGTCGGCGCCCAGCCAGCCAGGCCTACGGCGCCGGCCGCCCGCCCTCCAGCTTTCAGACGTCGCCTCCTGGCCGCGGCCGGTGCGCTGGTCGGGGTCGCCGTTCTGCTCGGCCGGTACCGTGGCTTCGCGCGCGCGCCCGAAGTCACGCTCGATCGGAACCTCCTCGCGATCGCCCCGTTCGATGTGCTCGATCCCTCGCTGCAGCTCTGGCGCGAGGGGCTGGGCGACATCCTCTCCCGGAGCCTCGACGGCGCCGGTCCGCTCCGGACCGTCTCGCCGACAGTGGCCCTGCGAGGATGGCAGGGTCGCGCGGACGGAACGTCGGCTGAGGCCCTCGGTCGACGCACCGGAGCGGGGCTCGTCGTGTTCGGCACCATGGTTCCGAAGGGGCGGGACTCGGTCACAATCCGGGCCGGCGTGCTGGATGCCATGAGTGGGTCAGGCCAGCGGGAGGTCGAGGTATCGGGCGGATCCGCGAGGATCGGCGAGCTGGCGGACTCCCTGGGAATCCGGATCCTTCAGGCCTTGGGGGGGAGTCGGGCGATCGGGTCGGTCCGGCAGGTGTCGATGGGGTCGCGCTCGCTGGCGGCGGTGAAGTCCTTCCTGCAAGGCGAGCAGTTCTACCGCCGGGGGGTATGGGACTCCGCCCTGGCTCGGTACGACCAGGCGATCGCCGCTGACAGCACCTTCGCTCTCGCGATGAGCCGGATGAAATGGGTTCTGTACTGGTACCCGCACACTCGGGGAGCGTACCTATCGCCCGACAAATACGCCCGGCGCTCGACGCTGTATAACCACGGCCTGTCGCCTCGGGAAAGCCTGCTGATCGCAGCCGACTCGTTCTCCTTCGCGGCCGAGGCCGCAACCGACCCGGCAGCGTTCGTCGGTTTCCACTTTCGCTCGCACGCCGCGCACGAGGAGGCGGTCCGCCGCTATCCCGGAGACCCGGAGGCCTGGTACGTACTGGGCGAAGCTCGGATGCATTCGCCATTTCCGATCGGGACTCCGCCCGCCACGGTCGTCGAGACCTTCAGCCGGGCGATCGCGCTGGACTCGGGATTCGCGCCGGCCTACGAGCACATGCCGGGACTGCTCCTATCCCTTGGGCAACCGCAGCAGGCCCAGCGATTCGCGGCCGCTTATCTCCGTCTGTATCCTGATGCCGGTAGCGCCTCGACCACTCGGCTGGTCCTCCTGCTGCTGGCGCAAGCCGGCGCCGTGGACACAGCCCCGCTGGTCGACAGCGCTTCCGTCAGGACCATCAATGATGTCGTCGACATGCTTGCCCTCGTCACCGACTCCGCAGAAACCCAGGTCCGGCTGCTTCGAAAGATGGGCGACGCACACCGGAGCGCGGGCACGGACGTGGCCCCGATACTCGATTCGTTGATGTGGCCACAGTATCTGGCCAAGGCACTCGCCTACCGGGGCCACCTTCACGAGGCCTACCGGACCAACCGCCGCCTGCTGCTGGATCCGGCCGCTTCGAAATGGAGCCCGATCTGGGACCCATTCCTCGATCTGGCCCTGCTGGGGATACTCCCCGACTCCATAGCCGGGCCGGTATTCGCGCGCGCGCTCGACCCGGCCACGCCGTGGGAGGCTGATTTACCACGCCATCTTAACGGAATCACCTGGTGGCTCGCCCACCGCGATACCTTGTCGCTCAGGCGGTTTGCCGCCCGGGCTGCAGCGGAGACCCGCCGGCCCAGCCCTCCGCCCGTCATCCTTCAAGCGAGGCTGCTCCGCGCCACGGCCACCGCCTATGCTGCCCTCGCCCGCGGCGATTCCGCCAAGGCACTGACGCATCTGGAAGCGATACCCGACACGCTGTGCTTTGTCGACTTCGCTTCCGAATGCTTCCACCTGAATCTCACGCTCGCACGGCTCCTCGCCGCGCGGGGTGATGATCGCCGGGCGGGCGCCCTGCTGGAACGTTGGCGCTGGAGCGCGGGGGCCAACAACGGCCCCAGCCCGTGGTTTGTCCTGGCGATACTGGAGCGCGGTCGCGTGGCCGACCGGCTGGGCGAGCGGGAGACGGCGATCGAGAGCTATCGCTTCGTGACGGAAGCATGGCGCCGGCCGGATCCGGAGCTGCAGCCGTACGTCACCGAGGCACGGGAGGCGCTCGCGAGGCTCGCCCGAAGGGAATGAGCCTATGGCAGCCGCCGGGCGGTACCTGATTTGCGACCCCCAGTCCCAGCACTCATCTTGAGCCTTGTTATCTGCAGCACTGAATCGAGGGAAACAGGGACCTTGAGGTCACAAAGCGCGCCAGGGAGGCGCGATCCAATGGCCCCAGACGAACAGCCAGCCGATCGCTCATCGATCACTGAGCTCCTCCTCCAGGTGCGTGGGGGCGACCCGGAGGCAATGAGCCACCTTTTTCCGCTGGTTTACGGGGAACTCCGCCGCCTCGCTCACTGGCAACTGCAACAGGAGCGAACGGGTCATACCCTCGACACTGGTGCCCTGGTGCACGAGACCTACCTCAAGATGGTGGATCAACCGCGGGTTCATTGGCGCGACCGGGCGCACTTCTTTCGGGTTGCTTCGTGGGCAATGCGCCGGGTGCTGGTGGACTACGCCCGCCGTCACCGGGCCCTGCGCCGTGGTGGCGGAGTACCCCCACTCTCATTGGAGGACGAGGTCGCAGTCGCGCAGCAAAGCGACCGGTTGGTCGCGCTCGACGAAGCGCTGGAGCGCCTCGCGACGGTAGATGAGCGGCTGAGCCAGGTAGTGGAGTGCCGCTACTTTGGCGGGCTGACCGAAGCAGAGACCGCGGAGGCGCTGGGAATCACGGAGCGGACGGTGCAGCGGGATTGGAGAAAGGCGCGGGACTGGTTGGCGCTGGAGCTTGGCAGCTGAGCTCAACCCGGACCCGCGCCTTTACCGTCAGCGTGCAATCGAAAGCTGGTCCCCGAAACTGCCTCGGGTTTGCACCAGCAGGATTCCATCCCGAAAAGTCATTCCGTACCGGTTCGCGGCCTTCCGGGCGCCGATGTACTCCAGGTGAACCACCTGGTCAACCGGAATGGTCCGTAGCACCTCGATGTCGCCAACGAGAGTATTGTCCACAGCCACCGCGGGCTTCCGGGCGTTGAAGAGCATCAGCGAGCCGTTATCCCTAGAGCGGAACAATTCAGGCCGGATACGACGGATTGCCTGGTAGGTGCTCCCGACCTGGCTGCCGGCCAGCTCCGGGGCAGTGATCACATTGGGAGCCTGGGCTGTGGCCCCACCGGAAGCGCATGCGAGCAGGATTGGGAGCGGCGAAAGTGCTCCCGCGAGTTTGGAGAAGGTGAGCCGCATAATGAGCTCCAGAAAGAGGAAAGGCTCGAGTTTGAACCGCCTATCCAATAACGCGCGAAATCCTCAGCAAACCCGACATCACCTTTACGTCGCCTTCCAGCCGGTCCGAGAAGGGCCTAATAAACCAGGGCTGACCGGCGGTTTCCCCGGCGTTGTAAGGATATGGGGGTTCCTGGAGGCGGGCGACCGTCTCGATCTCGCGCGTTAGACCATGGCCATGCATTTGCGGACCTGTGCGTCTGAGTTCACCTCCACGTCCATGGCAAGCAGGTCACGACGTCAAGAAGAATTCCAGCATGGCATGAGTCACCTCGCCCGGATCGGTCAGGAACACGTAGTGCCGAGCTCCCGGAATCGTGACGGCACGGGCATTGGGAACCTTCTCTTGAAAATCCCGGTGAAGCCTGCTGAGTGCCCGGTTTATTGCTATAAACCGCTTCTGACAACGGGCTCGGGAGGTCGGGTCCAGCGCCTGCCACCAGGGACACAGCACCTCGGGCGACCCCGGGGCCGCATAGATCGCGAGAGCCGGGGAGCGGATCCGGGTGAGGTCCACCCGCTCCGTGCCTTGCTCGAACCGCTTGAGCCAGGAGTCCACGCTGGTGCTGGCGACGAATCGATCCTGCGAATCGAACTCGACCGTTGCCCGCACCTCCGCCTCCGGATACCCGGGGCCGGAGAGTCGCTCCGCCCATAACGTCCAGGTCCAGGCGGATCCGGTGTCGTCGTCGTACACCGGAGTGGGCGGCTGAGGCAGGCCGTACAGCTGACCACTCTTCCACTCCGGGCTGTTGAACAGAGCGTGGGCTTCGTATGCCGAATCCAGATAGACCAGCCGGTGAACCCGTCGAGGATAATGTGCCCCCAGGTAGTTGAGCTCACTCCCGCCAAAAGAGTGGCCGACGAAGCTCGCCCGCCCGACTCCCAATGTATCGAGCACGGTCAGGATATCATGGACCAGCGTCGTGGTGTCGTACCCGGACGGGGGGTGGCTCGATGCTCCAAAGCCTCGGCGGGTGATCCCCAACACGTGAAAGCGGCCGGCGAATCTGGGCGCAAAGCCGTCATAGATGTGCGCCGTGTTACCACCTCCGGCCAGGAAGACGAGAGGCTCGCCCGACCCGCCCCAGTCGAGCACTTCCAGCTGCACTTGAGGC
>Ga0307416_100001249_pt1 | contig 13703 bp, 11 predicted proteins | sample DK1Cmetagenome_2_FD_203821 | JGI IMG/M metagenome (GOLD analysis project Ga0307416, IMG submission 203821) | Maize rhizosphere microbial communities from greenhouse at UC Davis, California, United States - DK15-C-3 | ecosystem: Host-associated > Plants > Roots > Rhizosphere > Soil | place...
CTAACACGTGCAGCGCGGCGAGCATGCCGGTGTCGGCCCCCCAGAAGTCGCGGAAGTAATAATGCGCCGAGTGCTCGCCGCCGAAGATCGCATTGTGTGCGGCCATCGCTGCTTTCACGAACGTATGGCCGACCTTGGTGATGACGATCTTGCCACCCGCAGCCTGGACGACTTCGGGGACGACCCGTGAGGTGATCTTGTTGCAGACGATGGCTGCGCCCGCCTCGCGGGCTAGCTCTTGGGTGGCGATCATCGCCGTCACGACCGAAGGGCTGACCACCTCGCCACGCTCGTCGATGATGAAGCAACGATCAGCGTCACCGTCAAAAACTAAGGCGAGATCAGCTGCATGCTCGCGGACAGCGGCCTGAGCGTCGAGAAGGTTCTCGGGCTCGAGCGGGTTCGGCGGGTGGTTAGGGAAGCTGCCATCCAGCTCGGTGAACAGACCGATCAGCTCAAGATCATCATCGCCGAGCACGGCCGGCAGGGTATATCCAGCCATTCCATTGCCCGCGTCGGCTACGACGCGTAACCGACGGATTCCTCTCAGATCGACAAGGGAGTGCAGGTGGTCTGCGTAGGCCGACAATACGTCCCGCTCCGTACGCTGTCCGGTTCTCGCCGCCGGTTTGGGCTTCGGCCCGCTGGCGCGCTCGGCAATCTCGACCAGGTTGGCTGAGTTGATCGGCTTGGCGCCCGCCAGGCAGAACTTGATTCCGTTGTATTCGGCAGGGTTGTGGCTGGCGGTGAACATTGCGCCTGGCAGCTCAAGCCAGCCGGAACCAAACCACAGTTGATCAGTACTCGATAGACCGATGTCGATCACATCGACACCGCGGCTCAGCACACCATCGATAAAGGCACCCGCCATGCGTGAACCACTAATCCGCATATCGCGGCCCACTACGAGCGCTTCGGCCGTCTCGAGGTCAAGCACATCAACCGCGGCAGCACCGATGGCGTACGCGCCAGCGGCGTCCCACTCCGGGTCTGGACCCTCGGTGATTCCGCGAATGTCGTTGGCTTTAAAGATCCCCCGCTTAATCATGGCGTGAGAATCTTAGACCGATACGGCGGGCTGAGCCTCCAAGCCCGTGGGGTACACCCTCCGACAAGCTCAGGGCGCAGGAGGACTTCAGCTTGCTCCTGGATCCGCAAGAACTGTGAGGTGTCCTCGACGCGCCAACTCGACGAGACCATTGCGCCGCGCTGGAGGCTCCCGGGTCCCTCCGGCCGGAGGGTCATAGGAGAGTCCAGCATCGCGGACCGCGTCCGCAAGAGCCAGCAGATCGTCGGCACTCGGCCTGGGCTCCTCTTCGACGGCGAGTCTGATCACTTCCCAACCACGGGGCGCGGACAAAGTCTGCGCATGCGACTGGCAGAGGTCATAGCAGTGCGGTTCGACCTGGTTAGCTAGTGGACCTAGAACCGCCGTGGAATCGCGGTAGGCGTAGGTCAGTGTGGAGGTGGCCGGATTCGGGCATCCAGCTCGAGAACAGCGGCGCGACCTCACTTGTCTGACGCTACTCCGCAGGCGGGTTCGATCGTGGGAAGCGCCGGTTACAGTGCTCACGTGTCCAGTCACCATCGTGACCGTCACGGCCGCGGACTGCGCGGACCTCTCTCACTTCCGAACCCCCTGACCGCACGTCGCGCGCAGCCGCCGCATCCGGCCAGCAAGGCGGACTTCTTTACTGAGGCGGTGCATGACGCCGTCGACCGGATTGGGTTGCAATGTCCCGACGTGCTCGTCGGCATCACGTTCGGCATCGAGGACGTACCTCACTTCGACATGGCCTGGACCGGTGATCAGGTGCCACTGGCGGCGGCACTCGAGGGAACTCCCGATCAGCCGGGCCAGGTTGTCATCTATCGCCGGCCGCTGGAGCACCGCGCCGTGAGCCGTCATGGCCTGCGGATCCTGGTCTATCGCACGATTGTGGAGCAGCTCGCCGCGCTCACCGGCCGAAGCGTTGAGGAGATCGATCCCGACGGTGCTGGCGCGGAGGATGACTGAACGCATGGTCGAGCTGCTGGCACGTCAGTCCGACCGCCCGAGCTTCGCCTCCTCGCGGGTCGGTTGGAAGAGCTCGATCGGGTTCCCGGAAGGGTCATCGATCAGCAGCTGCCTGCCGCCAACTCCGTCGATAATGTCGTTGCGGAAGTGCACGCCTAAAACGCGCAAGTCATTAACGGCTTGGTCGAGATCGCTCACCTCAAGCGAGAACCGGTTCCAACCGCCCGGTTGAGGCACCGTGCCATCAGGCATTGCCTGACCGCCTCCCGCCCAAGCACTCGGTGCGCTGAGCACGAGGCGAAGGTCGCCACGCGAGAGCATCGCAAATGTCGGCGCCGGGTGCATGACCTCTGTGAACCCGAGGTTGTTGCAGTAAAACGCGATGGCCTCGTCGATGTCGTTGACGATGTAGCGGACGCTTACGGTCGGCATCGTTGTGGCTCCCTTCACAGAGTCGCTGGACGGCGCGGCACTGCGGCAGCCACGCCGAGAACGACATGAGATGGGCCTGAGTTTTCAATCTACCGGCCAACGGAGTAATCAGGTCTAGTTGCCGGCGCCCGACTAGCCAGATCGGCTGAGCCAAGCGGAATCGTGGCCAGACCAGCCACTTCTCGTCGATTTGGCTGGGTCAGGACCAGTCCTCCAACAACCGAGGAGCCGTCGGGCACCTTGACCATGACATATGAGGGGGCGGGCGAGTTCAGTCGCCTGGTTGCCGTGCTGTTTGGTCCAAGCAGCAAGTCCGCGGTGCGCAGCGTCACGCCGTCGTAGCTGACTACCTCGAAGGTGACCTGAGCATCGGCGTCGCCGGCGTTGCTGACGATGAGCTCGCTACTTGCGATGTTACTCGTGGCTAGCGCGCTGACACCCGTCGCGATCAGCGGGACGGCAGCAGACTGAACTGCCAGATCCGTGGCAGCTCCGCGACGCTGGCTGGTGGAGATCACAGCGCCGGTCACCGGTACGTTGCTGGTCAGCTTGATGCTGGCCGCCTCTCCGGCGAAACCCCCCGCCAGACTTACCGTTGCGGTGCTCCCGGGCGCGACGTCAAGAGACGCCGCTCCACTCGGCTCATAAGGTCCCTGGAACCCAAGTACCTGCACGCCGACAGTCGCTCGGGAATTGCCCGGATTAGTGACCGTCAACTCCCGACGGCCGGCATCCCCTGGTATGGCGGGAATAACGACAACCGGGCTCGGCGCGGCGGACGGAATCTGCCAATCGATTCCAGCAGGCTTGATCTGATCACTCTGGGTCCGCTTGGCTACTGCGCTCACCCGGCCCTGAGTCGCCTGCACCGCGACGCTCACCGGACCCTCGGCCTGTATCAGACTGCTCAGCGAAACCGGACGGGATTCATGAGCCTTGATCGGGACCGCTGAGCCGCCTGGCGCGGCGATTCGACCGTTCGGGCCATAAAACCGAAGATCAACTTGGGCTTGCGCATCATCGGGATTGGTCAAGATCAAGTCTGTACGATCATCATCGTTTGCGCCGAGCCCGGAGAACCAGTGCAAGGTAGCCGGAGCAAGGCAGGGTGCAGCTCTCAAGCCGGCATCCTGACCTTCGCCGACGTTGCCAACGATTACCGCGCTACTGGTTGTTGCCATCGCTCCCTCACCCGAGACGACAAGTGGCGAGGTCACTCCGGACAGCTGTTTGCCCTTCCCCTGTTGCGTGATCTTCAGCCCCGTTGACTTGGATTCAAGGGTTGATCCGGTTAGCGAGCCTGATCGATCATGCGCCTCACGGAGGGCGACGGCCGAAACTTCGGTTTGGCGGTCTGGCTCACCCTTAGCTGTAGCCGAGGTTGTGCAAACGGTGGTGGTTCGGCCGACCAGGGGCGCACGATTCGTGTTTGACGCGGGCGCTTCCTGCCCGAACACCATGCCAGCACCCAGCAGCAGCAAAACTGCGAGCAGCGCTGCGCCGAGCGCTACCGCCCGGCGGCTACGAAGCGTCATCCCACGATGCGAGCGAAGATCAGACATCAGGCCAGCTCCGACAGCGTCGCGGCACGCCGGGCCGTCTTGGCTGGATCGCGCACCTCTGGCCGACGGATGGCCGGTGCCGCGAGCACCCCGGCCACCAGGAGCACCAAGCCTTGAGCCAGCAGTAGCCAAGGCATGACGGACGGGAGCACATACGTCACCGTTCCCGCTCCAGCAGGCACTGCGAACACTTGCTGCCAACCATCCGAAGCTGGCGTCAGAGCCTGACCATTGAGCTTGGCTTGCCACCTCAGGTCGGCCGCCTCGCCGATCTGAAGCTGTCGCTGGTCCGCTCCCGCGGGCACCGATGCAGGCGACCGGCCAACAGCCAGCCGCTGCGGCCCGTCGACAAGCACCGTACGCGCCACCGCAGGTTCCAGCTTCCAGACGATCCCGCGCTCATTCCCGCTAGCGGTGCCCAGTCCTTGGCTGTTGTCGATCCTGGCTTTGACATCCTGGTCGGCACCAGTGACCCAGAGATAGCCGATTCCAAGACTGGTCAGCTGAGGATTGATATCCGCATCTGCCGTGCCAGCGACGATGCGTGACACAAGATCATCAACCTGCTGCCGCGCCGCAACCGAGCCGCCGAAAGTGAAACCACGATCGGCATCACCCAGCCTGATGTAATCATCCGCCAGCACTGCATAACGAGCAGAGCCACGAGACAGATCGATGGCCAGCAGCCGCGGGCGCGTGTCGGACTTCAAGTCGTTCATGACGTACGGCGGAATCGCGTTAAGCCGCGCTCGCTCGATTGGGCCGTGAGCGCCGGCCAGCACCCACCAGACGGCGCCACCAACGCTCACCAGACAGACCGCGATACCAGCTAGCACCGAGGCTGGTTGCAGCCAGCTGAAGCTGCGCTCCTGCATATCTGCTGAAACCCCGTCTAATCCCATGCCACCGCCGATGAGAAGTGCAGCGAACCCGAGCAGCAGGTAGCTGCCGACCCACGGCCGGACATCGGTACCCGCTGGTGGCACTGGGACCACCAGTTTGGACAACACGACAGCCATGCTGAGAGCCAAGAGCGCAGCTGCCCACGCCGCGAGTACCGCGCGTCGAGCTGGACGCCGCGCGAGGCCGAGGAGGGCGACAGTCCATATCACGCCGAAAACGACTGCTCCAACCCAGAGCGGCGGCAGGCCGGGCCCTACTTCCCGACCTAGCAGCAGCTGCCATACCTGAGGTGCAGGAGCCACTCCATCAAGTACCGAGTCCGGCCCGACGAACAGCCGTCCAGGCGCTGAGATCAAACTCGGCCACCAGGGCAGCAGGACGACCAGCGGCACTCCGAGCGCGATGGCGATGCGCCCGATCTTGCGTGGGGTCCGGCGCAGCACGACGGCTCCCAGGATCCCGACTAACACCGCAAAGATGATCATGGATGGCTCGAAGGCGATGAGTGCCACGAGTACTACTCCGGCACCCCACCCGCCACGCCATGCCTCCGGGGTTCGAGTCCGGCGCAGTACCAGACCTCGGGCCGCCAGAACCAGCAGCGGAAGACCAATCGCGACAACGCTGAGGGTGAGCCGGCCCTGATTCGTCCCGCCAAGTAGCGCCGGCAGCAACGCGTAAGTCGCAGACACCCAGAGCCGTACCCTGCGGTCATTGATCACCCGCCGAACCACCGGGTACGCCGCCAGCAGCGACAATGGCACTGATCCACAGATCAGCAGCGTGCTGAACCATTCTGACTGGCCGAACAGAACCGTTGAACCGAGTGCGGTGAGCGCAACCCAGGGCGGCGTCACCTGTGCTGGTGCCCCGGGGATCGCGCTGATCACCGTGCGCCACAACGTGATGAGGTTGTCGTGGGCGGGGAGGAGGGCCGGGCCGACCAGAGAACCACGGCCGAACAAGCTGCGGGCGGCGATGAAACTTGCAACCACGGCGACTGCCACCGTAACTGCCACTGGATTGAGCCAGACGTTCCTGGGGCGCTCGTCGATCGCCGAACTGAAGTCATCACCGGTCAGCTCGTCCAGTGTGGCGACATCGGTATCACCGGCCAACGATCGATAGCGCTCTGAAGCAGCCCCAGTCACGGCGTCGACCCCCACCTGCAGGCCGCTCCACCACCGAGGTCGGAGGGACTCGACGACTTCCCGTGTCCCAGGCACGGGGTCGACGGCCGCAACACGCTTGCGGAAGGCGGCTATGCGACGCGGATGGGCAAGAAACGCACCGAGGGCCAGCATCTCGTCGAGCGCCCGGCCCGGCACCTTCCCGATCAGGTAACCCACCGCGCGTACCAGGCAGCTCCAGACAAGACGCAGCCACACCAGCGGCAGCATCTTCGAATCGGCGTGACCAGCCACGACCAGCATGCCGAGCAGCCGGTCAACCTTGCCGGGGCTCCGGCCGGTAAGCCCGTGGGGACGTAGCCCAGCACGGCCCACCTGTCGGTGCGTGACCTGGGCACGTGGCGTGGTTACGACGCTGTATCCGTTGAGATGAGCGCGCCAGCCAAATTCGACCCCGTCCCGGAAGACCGGCAGGGCTGGGTCGAGACCATTCAGCTGCTCCCAGATCGCCGTCCGCACCAACATGCCACAGGTCGAAACGCCGAGGCGTTCTTGAGGCTGATCGCGTTGGCCTTGATCAATCTCGTCCATATCGAGATCGAGCTCGCGACGGCCGGTGCCGGAGATGCTGACCCCGACCTCGCTGATCGGTTGACCGCCGTGCCGGCGTCTTGGCAGCAGCAGCTTTGGGCCCGTCAGATCGATGCTCTGATCGGTCGTGACATGCGCGAGTAACTGATAGAGCGCATCGGGTGCGGGCACGGCGTCGTCGTGCAGCAGCCATAGCCAATGCGAGTCCTCCGCAGACACGGCGCGGAAGCCGATGGTGTCGGCATCATCTTGGAGGTTGGCAGCATCCAGCTCCAAAGCAGTTTCTACTGCCGTGCCGAAGCCGAACTCCCGCCGCCCGTCATAGACCGCGTCAAGTACCCCGTCCTCGTTAGCTCGGTCCAGCAGCGTTCGGGTTGCATCCTTGCTCGCGTTGTCGATTGCGATGAGCCGAGCGGGTCGGGTATCGAGCTTGGCCAGCGCCTCAAGGGTGGCTGGCAGCCAACGCGCCGCGTCGAGGGTGACAAGCACGGCTGTGACATGCGCCCCAGTGACATCGACCCGGTGATTCTCTTCGTCGACGTAGTCGGCCCAGGCCCATGGATTCTCGTCGAATCCGTAATCCTCGACGTCGACCGGCATCAGCCCGGACCAGGCGCCAGAGCCTCCTGGTCGGTTCTCGTAGGAACCGGTCAGGGTGATGTGGTTATCCATCAGATCCTGTGCAACCCCCCGATTACCAATCGGGCCCCCGCAACACGCAAAGGGGCTGCCCGGTTGGGCGGCCCCTTACTTTACGCGAGTCGGCTGAGTACTCGACAGTGCGTCTCGGCTACACAGCCCTCTTCTTGAGCTTTCGGCGTTCCCGTTCACTGAGTCCGCCCCAGATGCCAAAGCGTTCATCGTTCGCTAGCGCGTACTCGAGGCACTCGCCGCGTACCTCGCACGCCAAGCAGACCTTCTTCGCCTCGCGCGTGGAACCGCCTTTTTCTGGAAAGAACGCTTCTGGGTCAGTTTGCGCGCACAAGGCGCGCTCCTGCCAGCTCAGTGCACCCCCCTCGTTGGTGCCGCTCAGCTCGTACATGTAGTTGTGCCTCCCTCGAGCCCGCAGGTTTTCGGCCCGCAGGTTTGAATCCCGCATGTTGTGACCTGCCACCCGCTGCTACTAGGTCCCCCCTGGCTGGACTCACTCGAGTACGGCTCCGCCGGATCAGCAGAAGACTGCAAATGACATTGGTGAAATTACATGCCTGTCAATACCCGAAAGTCAAGTGGTTTCCTGATATTGGACAAAGCCGAGCGCTGCGAAGAGACCGCTACGACTGCGGACGGCCCCACCAGTCGACTGTCGGCGGCTGTGAATTCCGTTGTCCCTGGTCAACCGAGGGATCCTGAGGTTGAGCCGGCGGCTTCGGCCCGCTGGGCGGAGTAGGAATGGGCTGCCAACCGGCCGAGGACTCATCAGTCCCCCAGCCTGATGCCGGGGCTCCGGCCGCCGCGTCGCCAGCCCTATGCCAAGCCGCGCCCGCGGCGGTGTCTGGGTGCCATGTCGGTTGCAGGCGCTGGTCTGGCACCGGCGGTGCCGGTAATGATTCCGGCTCGTGCGGTATCAGACCGATTCCAGGCGGCAGCCGCCGAGGCACGGCTTGTAGCTGCAGCAGTTTGAACAGCAGTCCAACCGCGAGCACCGAAATAGCCTGGGGCACGATCGTTGTGAATACCGCGAGAACGGGCGCCGTGGCGCCGAACCCCAGCAGCGTGAGTATGAGACCAAACAACACGGCAATGACGCCGACAACGAGGCTAATGAGGGTGAGTTGCCGAGCATGAGGGGTGCGCTCACGTAGTACGCAAAAGCTCACCAGGACAGCTAGCACCACTAAGGGAACGGGATTTGCGACTCGGGCGCTCAAAAGCCATCCCACGCCCGCCGTTGAGCCGTCGAAGGTGACCATCGTCACGATGGTGAGCAAAAGATTGAGCACCAAGGCTCCAAGAGCGACCCAGGCGGCCGGCTCGCGTAATCGCATGAGACTGTCCACGCCTTTCAGCGTATCGACACCCGAGACGTGGGGAGGGGCGCTGCACAAACCTGCTCAGCGCTCCCAACCAGACGATCCGCTGATGGAACACTGGTTCGGTGCAGATCGTGATCTTGGCCGGTGGCGTCGGCGGCTCGAAGTTCGCGCTCGGGGTACGCCACGCCTATCCGGCCGCGAACCTCACTGTGATTGCTAATACCGCCGATGACATCACCCTGCACGGCCTCCGAATCTGCCCCGATCTCGACACGATCATGTACACCCTCGGGAGAGGCGGGGATCCGGTACGCGGCTGGGGTCGGCAGGACGAGAGCTGGCGAGTCATGGAGGAGTTTGGGGCCTACGGCGTCGAGCCGACCTGGTTCGCCCTCGGTGATCGAGATGTCGGCACCCATCTGGTACGGACCCAGATGCTGAATGCCGGCTATCCGCTCTCGGAGGTGACCGCGGCGCTCTGCACCCGCTGGCTGGCAGGAGACGAACGGCTCAAGCTGCTTCCGATGAGTGACGATCGCGTGGAGACCCATGTCACGGTGACGGACCCTGAGGTGCCGGGTCAGTTGCGAGCGCTGCATTTTCAGGAGTACTGGGTACGGCTCCATGCCCAACCCGACGCGCTCGCCATCACACTGGTTGGCCTCGAGACCGCAGCGCCTGCACCTGGTGTCGTGGCTGCGATCGAGCAGGCGAACGTGATCTTGGTAGCGCCCAGTAATCCCGTGGTCTCCATCGGCCCGATCCTCGCGGTTCCAGGGCTGCGGGATGCCTTGCGGCGGGCTCCCGGGCCGATCATCGGATTCGCCGGCATCTTGGGTGGCTCACCTGTACTGGGCATGGCGCATCGGTTGCTCCCCGCTATCGGCGTTGAAGTGGACGCGGCTGCGGTGGGTTTGCACTACGGGGCCCGGTCACGTGGCGGGGTTTTGGATGGCTGGGCGATGGATACCTCCGATGCCGCCTCCGCAGAGAGGGTGCAGGAGGCCGGTTTACGGGTCGTCGTCACCGACCTGATCATGCGCGACCCAGCGAGCACTGCTGCGTTCGTCACATACGCGATCAAGTCGGCAACATCATGATCAGCCCTTCCGGAGCGGATCAGCCGGCGTCAACTCACGACCCGTCGGCGATCACAATCTTTGCACCCGCCGGGATCGGGGAAGTCATGCCCGGAGCTGATCTTGGCGCAGTGATTCTCGCGGCGATCGAGGCGGATCCTCGGGGACCGCTTCAGGACGGCGATGTAGTCGTCGTTACATCCAAGATCATCAGCAAGGCGGAGGGCCGTGTGGAGCACGGCTCGCGGCGTGCCGAGCTGATCAGCTCCGCGACAAGGCGTACCGTCGCCCGCCGTGGAGAAACCCGCATTGTCCGTACCTATGGCGGATTGACGGTCGCCGCGGCCGGGATCGACCGATCCAATGTCTCAGCCGAGTCGATCTTGCTGCTGCCACGCGACGCCGACGCGAGTGCGGCGGAGCTGCATCAGCGGCTGGTGGCCGCAACCGGCCGCCGGCTGGGAGTGGTCGTCTCCGACACCGCCGGACGGCCGTGGCGGATGGGCCAGACAGACCACGCCATCGGCATCTGCGGCGTTCGGGCCCTCGACAACTACGCAGGCCGGTGGGACGCGTACGGAAATGAGCTGCAGATCACGGCCATGGCCGTCGCCGACGAGCTGGCAGCTGCCGCCGACCTATTGAAAGGCAAGCTGCGTGGACGGCCAGTGGCCGTCGTACGCGGCCTCGAGCAGCTGGTTGGGGAAACGGATTCCTCCTCGCGGGAGCTGCTCCGAGATGAAGCCAAGGACATGTTCAGCTTCGGTAGCCAAGAGGCGGTGCTGGCCGCTGCGCTGGCAGCTACTGGACAGCAACATCGGTACGAGGAGCTCTTAGCACTCGATGCCAGCGAACGAACGGCTCGGCTGCTCGCTGGCACAAGCCTCGGCCCGGAAGCTGCGGCTCTGCTCCGCAAGATCCTGTCTGTGGACTTGGTGACAGGCGGCACTCAGCAGTTCGAGATAGACTCGCGACTCCTTGAGACGGATCGGTAGGAGTAACCCCAGGTGGCGAAAGCCAAGAGCGATGAGAAGAGCGCGCCCAGCCGTACGCCCGCGAAGACCGCGTCCGCGCCACGGAGCCGCCGCGACAAGCTCGCGTCTCTGGAGGCCGCGCGGAAGAAGGAGCAGCGCAGCCGGACCATCAAGTTGCTGGTGATTTGCCTCGTGCTAGCGATAGCGCTGTTGGCGTATCCGGTCTATCTGTTCGTTGATGACTATCGCGCCCGAAACGCATCCATCGAGGACCTCGGCGCCAGCATTGGCGCTGCTGGCTGCGATCCGGTAACCGAGCATGAAGCCACCGGTAACCAAGATCACGTCGCAGAGGGCACCAAGGTGGACTACAGCCAGACCCCGCCCGACTCCGGAAAGCACTACCCCAGTCCGGCGCCGTTCACCAAGCACTTCTATGCCGAAGCGGATCGTCCTCCAGTAGAGACCTTGGTGCACAACTTGGAGCACGGCTACACCGTCGTCTGGTATCGCGCAGACGCTCCGAGCAAACAGATCAAGAACCTGCAGCGGATTGCGAAGACCTTCGGCAGCGACGATTACGATCCGGCGGACAAGTTCATCGCGGCACCGTGGTCTGCTGCCGATGGCGCAGGCTTGCCGGACGGAAAGAACATCGTCATTACGCGTTGGACCGCCGACCCTAACGACCCCAGCAACCCCGCAATGCAGAAAGGCGTCCGGCAGGCGTGCACTGAGGTCAGCGGAGCAGCGATCAAGGACTTTATGACCAAGTACCCGGTCGCCAACTCTCCGGAGCCGAGCGGCGCCTAACGCCGGTTACGCGTAGTCCCCGCCGAGCTGCGCGGTGACCTCAGCAACCAGCTCCTTGATCCGTTCCGCCTCAGCGACCGGACACACCAAAGTGATCTGTGGCGTCTGCACGATCACGGTGTCGTTAAGTCCGACGACCGCAACAACGCGGCCGTCTTCGGCATTGTTGATCACCAGGTTGTCCCGCGCATCTACCAGCACGGAAACGCCATGGGTGGCGTTGCCATATTCATCGCGCGGCAGCTGCTCACCAAGAGCTGCGAAGCCGCCCACATCGTGCCAGGTAATGGGCAACCGGACAGCAACGACCCCAGCACTTGCCTCGCCTCGCGACACGGGTTCCATGACCGCGTAATCAACGCTGATCTTGAGCAGCTCCGGATAGATCTCCGAGAGCCGGTAGGGTGCCGCGGCGAGTTCGACGACCGCATCGTAAGTCTTCGGCTGCAGCAGCCTTAGCTGATCAAGGAGCGTGCTAGCTCGCCAGACGAACATACCGGAGTTCCACCAATACTCACCCGAGGCCAGGTACTCCTCGGCAGTGGCGCGATCTGGCTTCTCCTTGAACTCGACGACTGAGAAAACGTCTGGATGGCCGGGTATCGTTTCGCCGCGCCGCAGGTATCCATAGCCGGTGTGCGGGGCCGTCGGCACCACGCCGAATGTCACGAGGAAGTCCTCGGCGCTCTCGGCCACCTCGAAGCCTTCGATGACCGCGTTCTGGAAGGCCGACATGGGATGCATGATGTGGTCGGCGGTCACCACCGCGATGACTGCATCGGGGTCGCGCGCAGCGAGAACAGCCGCAGGCCAGGCCACGGCGTTCAGCGAATCCCGGCCTTCGGGCTCACCAAGGATGTTGGCAGGCTTCAGCTCGGGTAGTTCGGCGGCAACCGTGCCGGCGTAGTCGGCACCTGTGCAAACCAGCACTTGATCAGGGGAAACGATGCCGTCCAGCCGCTCGTACGCGATCCGCAGCAGACTCTTGCCGCCGACCATCCGCAACAGCTGTTTGGGCATGTCTTGCCGAGACAGCGGCCAGAGACGCTTTCCCGATCCACCGGCCATGATCAGCACGTAACGCATGCGGAAAGGGTAGCGGCGCTCTGGCGACGCTATGCGTGTATGTGTCTTAGTCGCGCAGGCGGACGGCGCTCTGGCGACGCTATGCATGTATGTGTCGTAGTCGCGCCGCGGACGGTGCTCAGGTCCATACGGTCTGTCGCGGCGGGCGATGCCGTCAACGACAACATCGACAATTCCCTCGAGGAAAGCACAGTCGATGGGCTCGCCGGTGAGCAGCCGGAGATGGATCGGGCCGAGCACCGACTCGATTACCTGGCGGAGCTGGGTATCAGGCGGGACCTCCCGCGTTCAATCGCCTGCTCGACGATGACGCCGTCTAAGGCGAGGCGCTCGTCCCAGAAGCGACGACTCGGCCAACTCAGCCAGCGGCGAGAAGATCTTTCCCGCTTTCACTCACTACCGCCACTGGGCGACAAATCGCAAGATCTCCGTGCTTGGGCTCGAGCCGCTGCACTGAATAGCCCCTCGGGTAGCGCCTCTCCTACGCTGGCGCCATGAGCCCACTCCTATCGGAGCGACTGCAGCAGCGCGTCAGGAGCAACGGGTCTGCGCCATTGCTTACCTACTATGATCTCGACTCCGGCGAGCGTACGGAGCTCTCGGCGACCAGCTTCAGCAACTGGGTGGACAAGACCTCCAACCTCCTGGTTGATGACGTCGCTCTCGATCAGGGTGATGCGATCGGCATGCCGCTCGCGCTCGAGGCGCCTGGGCACTGGCTCACGGCTGTATGGCAGGTCGCTTGCTGGCAGGTCGGGCTCGTCGTCGACCTAACTAATCAGTCAATGCCAGCTGCAGTCGTGACGGGTCGGCAGTGGCAGGATTACGCAGACCGTGACATTTTCGCGTGCGCGCTGCACCCAATGGGGTTTGGATTCACTGAGCCGCTGCCCAACGGCGTGCGCGACTATGCGATTGAGGTGCGAACGCATGCGGACGGATATTTCGGCACGCCGCCCGACCCGAGTGCTCACGCTTGGGTAGACGCTGAGCGCAGCTTGACCCAGGCCGACTTGGTCAATCTCGACGGCCCTTCGTTGCGTCGCCTGGTCCGAGCGGGCGATCCATGGACTACCTGTCGCGACGGTGTAGTGACCGCGCTGGTAACGGGTGGGTCAGCGGTCGTCGTCGTGGGCGGCA
>Ga0307416_100001250_pt1 | contig 13700 bp, 12 predicted proteins | sample DK1Cmetagenome_2_FD_203821 | JGI IMG/M metagenome (GOLD analysis project Ga0307416, IMG submission 203821) | Maize rhizosphere microbial communities from greenhouse at UC Davis, California, United States - DK15-C-3 | ecosystem: Host-associated > Plants > Roots > Rhizosphere > Soil | place...
GCTATCTTTCTGGACCCGCGGCGAAAAGTTATCTTCGCGAGAATATGTTTTCACAGGAGGGTATTCGAGTAGAATGGATGGATTACAGCGGCTACCCCGAGTATACCCAATTATATCCTCCCTTTACGCACCATGTGAGCATCATCGACTTGTTATTTAACACCGGCAAAGATTGTATCCATTATATGAAATGCGGCAAAATATGAGATTGAGTGTTGTAACAACAATGTATTATTCAAGGGATTACTTGTACGAGTTTTATGCCAGGACTCTTGCTGTCATTCATGATCTGAGCCTAAGCTATGAATTTATTTTCGTTGATGACGGTTCGCCGGATGATTCTCTCAAGGTAGCTCTTGAACTGCAGGACTCAGACCATAATGTTAAGGTCATTCAGCTTTCGAAGAACTTCGGGCACCAGCGTGCAATCATGACTGGGCTGCAGTACGCAGTCGGCGATTTTATATTTTTAATTGACTGCGACCTCGAGGAGGATCCAGGTTTATTAAAGGATTTTTGGAGAAAGATAACTGCCGAGCCGGGGTTTGACGTCGTATATGGTGTGCAGATAAAAAGGAAAGGACGTTGGTTTGAGCGCGCTAGTGGTCGGCTGTTTTATAAAATTCTTTCAGCGCTTTCGTCAATTGAATATCCTGCCGATACCTTAACATCAAGGGTCATGACGAGGGACTATGTAGATGCAATAAAAAAATTCGGAGAGAAAGAACTTGATCTATGGGGAGTTTTTGTTCTCGCGGGTTTCAATCAAGTGGGTATTCCTGTTACAAAAGGTCACAAGGGTATAACTACTTATACCTTCAGCAAAAAAATCCGTAGGGCGGTCGAGATTATAACTTCATTTAGTCACCGCCCATTATACATCACCTTTTTCTTTGGGATTTTTTCATTTCTTGTGGCTGCAGTCACCATTGCCGTGATCGTATATAAAAAAATTTTCTTGAATGTTGATGTGGAAGGATGGGCCAGTATTCTAGCCAGCATATGGTTGGTCGGGGGCATGATACTTTTGATGCTTGGCATTTTTGGTATTTATCTCTCGAAGATGTTTTTGGAAATTAAAAGCAGGCCTTTAACGATCATTAAGAATGTCTATGCCAAATAAACCGGTTCATATCAGTGCGGACATTTCAAGTTTCTATACTGGTAACTTGCAAGCACACGGCGATTCGCCAAAAGGTGTTGGCTGGAAAAATGACGAGGCGCAAGAGATCAGGTTCGCGCAACTTTTACGCGTGATTGACAAGAAGTCAGGTTTTTCCATAAACGATCTTGGCTGTGGCACAGGAAGACTTTATACTTATCTTGTTTCCGAAGGCTATACGCCGAAACTTTATCATGGCTATGATATTCTGGAGGAGATGATAGCCGCCTCCAAAGAGAGACTTCCGAATGATGGCGGAATTCAATTGACAAGGGTCGATTCTGCGAAGGAGATGCATATCCTGGATTACAGCGTAGCCAGCGGAATTTTTAATGTCAAATATGACGCCCCCGAGTACGAGTGGCTCAACTATGTACTTTCTACCATTGAGCATATGAATATAAACAGCAATCGTGGTTTTGCCTTCAATCTGCTTACCAAGTATTCGGACTCAGAGTATATGCAATCTTATCTTTACTACGCGGATCCACTTTTTCTGTTTGACTACTGCAAACGTAATTTTTCGAGGAACGTCGCATTGCTACATGATTATGATCAGTACGATTTCACGATTATTGTCAGAAAGAAGATATAGAGGATGGGTTCTATACATTTTCTTCTGGGTCTTTCGCATGGTCCACCTGCAGCAAGGTCAAATCGCCGAGTCAATAGACTCATGTATGCAGCGCTAGTGCAAGCGCATTCTTACTTCAATCAATTTGATAAACATCTTCAACTTCCATTGCGTTTTTTCTCACAAACCGATAAATGCGGATATTTAACCAGCGGGCGTTTCCATTATGATTTCGTCGTTCTTTTTGCGTTGACATACGGTTATGGCCTTTTTAACAGTATTGCTAATATGGAACAAGCTGTCGGTAGTCACGTTGTCAATAATCGGTATCTTTTGCTTTCGAAAACTCGCATGAAATGATTGGGTTCAACAAACCGTACATAACAGGCAAGGAGTTTGAATATATACAGGCTGCTATCAGGCTGGAAAAATTGTCGGGTAATGGATTTTTTACCAAGCGGTGCCAGGAATTCTTTCAGAAAAAATACGGATTTAAGAAAACATTACTCACCCACTCGGCTACTGCAGGCCTGGAGATGGCGGCCATCCTTGTTGATATACAACCAGGTGACGAGGTAATCATTCCATCCTACACATTTGTCTCGACTGCAAACGCCTTCATTTTGCGCGGCGCCAACGTCGTGTTCGCGGACAGTCAGGAGGCAAACCCCAACGTTGATGTTGATCACATCCGATCCCTTATTACGGACCGGACCAAAGCCATCGTGGTCGTTCATTATGCGGGCTTCGCTTGTGATATGGATCCTATTATGGACCTCGCATCCAGTAAAAATATTTTTGTGATAGAGGATGCAGCTCAGGCTATTGATTCATTTTATAAAGGAAAACCGCTCGGAAGCATCGGCCACCTTGCGGCTTTTTCGTTTCATGAAACAAAAAATATCATTTCAGGCGAGGGTGGCATGTTGGTGATTAATGATGATCGGTTCCTGGATCGATCAGAGATAATCTGGGAAAAGGGAACCAATCGCGCGGCTTTTTCGCGGCGCGAGGTCAGTAAATATAACTGGGTCGACATAGGGTCTTCATTCCTGCCTTCGGAACTTACCGCTGCATTCCTTTTGGCCCAGCTGGAAAATTTGGACAGCATTCAGAGGAAGAGGATCGAACATTGGAAGTATTATTGTCAAAAGCTGGAGGCTTTGCAGCGTTTTGGTAAGATAAAACTCCCCCAATTTCAGGACTTCGCTACGATTAATGGTCACATTTTTTATTTGACAGTAAATAACCTGGAAGTCCGCGATCGTCTCCTGGCCTTTCTTAAGTTTTACGGCATTCAGGCAATATTTCATTATCTGCCACTGCATAACAGTCCTTATTTCAAGGAAGCCGGGCAAGCGATTCCGATATTACCGAACGCGGAAAGATATGGCGAGACACTGGTGCGCCTTCCTCTGTACGTAGAGTTGTCAGAAAAGCAAATGGATTTTGTCATTGAAAAGATATCGGAGTTTTTTCAACAAAATCCTAAATAAGAATAGATAGTACATATGGAGACCCAGGCTCCCAAGGAAAAGATCAATGCAATTATCCTCGTCGCCATAACGTTGCTCGGTTTGGCTTTGCGGCTCTATCATCTGGATTTTCAAAGCCTTTGGTATGACGAGCTTCATTCCATCGTTCCGACCAATCCCGAAAATTCATTGGCTTCCATCATTGAGTATTGCAAGATCGATCAGCCACCAGCTTTTTTTATTTATTTATACTCCTTTTTTCATGTTTTCGGATACAATGAGATCATCGGTCGATTGGCATCGGTGATTCTTGGAGTGATCAGCATCCCTGTGATGTACTCATTGGGACGTGAAGTGCGCGGACACAAAGCAGGTCTTTTTGCCGCCCTGCTGACAAGTCTGAACTATATGCATATCTACTATTCTCAGGAATTGCGGTTTTATACCATGGCTTTCCTCTTTACGGCGCTGTCTTTCCTTTTTCTGATACGCGCCTTTAGAAGCAACAGGTTCCTTCATTTTGCGGCCTATGTTGTTTTTACATCGGCGCTGCTGTACACCCATTATTATGGGCTGGTCATCTACGGCGTGCAGGTACTCGTCTTTATTATGTTGAGCCTATACTCACGGCAAAGAAAGTTTATTGTGGCGGGACTTGTTTCGGGCATGCTTGTCATCGGGCTATTCCTACCATGGATACCTGTTGTCCTTAGTGATTTGCAGATTGCATCTTTCTGGATCCGTATGCCTGAGCCCACATTTATCGCTGATTATTTCTACTACTATTTTGGAAAAGATGCGATAGTCAGTGCAATCTTCATCGTCCTCATCTGGTTTTTCGTGAGAGGTCACACGACCAGGGATAATGCCTCAGTTGACAACAGGGCGGTCAGCATGGTCCTGATCTTTTGGCTTGTTTTCTCCTACCTTATCCCATACATAAAATCGCTGATTGGGCCGCCGATGCTGTATGTGAGATACACGATCGTTTCTCTTCCCGCATGGCTACTGATTATTGCAATAGGCTGGGATGACATCAAACACAAAAGATGGCGACTCAGCATTGTTGTAGTGGTGGCTTTGTCAATGCTCATCAACTTGTTCTTCATAAGAAAGCATTACCACAAGGTCGACAAGCAACAATTCAGAGAGGCCAGTGCATTCGTGGATCAGCATAATAATGACCAGTCACCGCTTTATTCACGCTTCTTCTGGCACTTCAATTTCTACTTCAGAGATAAGGATATGAAAGTAAGTGATGTGAATACCGCTGATTTTGCACAGATTCAAAAATTCTGGCTCTTGCAGGCTGAGTTCTTCTCTCCCGAGGAGAAGAACGAAGTGCTCCAACGTTTCACGGATCAGTTCGATATTGCCGAGAGACATAGCTTCCATAAAACCGAGGTGTTGCTGATGAAACGGAAGGCAGGCCTCTAGTCTTCATATGTGCTTACGGACTGAGACTTCAGTCTGCCATCGGCACGCGGGTAAAAATTTCTGACGATTCGGTCCAACACAAAACACAGGGTGACAGCGAGCGCGAACGTGGCGAGGAGTACATAATCCTGTCTGCTATTTATCAACAAGACCGCCAGCGAAATAAAGGAAACGTGGACGAGCGCCAGGATATATACAACCTGTCGGTGACTCAAACCGATTCTAACCAGCGCGTGATGGATATGCCGCTTGTCGGCCTTAAACGGTGATAACTTTTTGCTGAATCTTATAATAATGATTCGCGCTGTGTCAACAAGCGGGATTATAATGATAGCAATAGCCGAACCGATAGAGGAAGAAAATTTAGCTTCGTTTTGAGACGGAAGTTCAAAGTTGTCATTCATAAACTGGATGGTCACAATCGACAGCAGTGTTCCAATCACAAGTGAGCCTGTATCGCCCATAAAAATCTTCGACGGTTCCCAATTCTGAAACAGAAAGGCTAGTATTCCGCCGCCTAAACCGAAGCATACCATAGCGAATGGATAATTCTCCGTGAAAAAAAACCATGTACCAAATACAAGGATGGAAATGAGCGAAAGGACCCCTGCCAGGCCATCAATGCCGTCGATCAGATTTAGAGAATTCGTGATTACGATCACGGTTAGCAGAGTTGCGAGAAAACTGAAAAGTCCGGAGAAATGCTCACCTCCACTTAATTCATAGAGCGACGTCACCCTGATGTTTAAAGTGAAGAAAATGAGCGAAGCTGTAATTGTTTGGGCGGTAATCTTGGCAATAGGCTTGAGCGTCATCAAATCGTCCAGCAGACCGATCGTGAACGGGATGATCAGAATTGGCAGTAAGAGAATAACGCTTTGAAATCCGGCGCGATCAGCCCAGCAAACCAGGGCGAGCGTGAATCCACAAAAGATCGCCGCACCACCCAGCGAGGGAGTAACTCGTTTGTGAATACGCCTTCGCCCAGGCACAGAAACGAAATTTTTTTTTTAGAAAACTTTATGATCAAAGGCAGGAATGAGTATGAGATCACAAAGGATGTAAGACCCGCAAGAAACGATTGAAGCATATCGGAGATAACAGCGGCACCTGCCCTGACAATACTACTCTAAATTTACTTGAGAATCAATACGCTTGCTGGTCGTTCTTGAGAATAGACGCAAGAGTAGCGAAGACAATTTTAATATCGAGAAGGAATGACCAGTTTTCGATATAGAAACGATCTAATTTAACGCGACCCCTCATGGAATGGTCGGTCCTTGTTTCGCCCCGGTATCCTTTTGCCTGTGCTAAACCGGTAATACCGGGCTTGATATAATGCCGCGCCATGAATTTTTCGATCTTCGGCGAAAACTCCTCATTCAACTTGATCGGATGGGGCCTCGGGCCAATAATGGACATTTGTCCTTTCAGTACGTTAATGAACTGTGGAAACTCATCGAGGCTTGTTTTACGCAGGAATCTGCCGATGCGGGTCACCCGTGCGTCATTCTTTGTCGCCTGTTTAAATTCCGGACTATGAAGCACCATGGTTCTGAATTTTAGGCAATTGAATGGTTTGTTTCCTTTGCCTGCGCGCTTTTGTTTGAAAAACACCGGGCCTTTTGAATCCAGCTTGATCAGTATCGCGATGATAGGAATCATCCAGGAAAGGATCAGTATAATGACAAGACTTGAGAAAATAAGGTCAAAGATATGCTTGATGATCTGGTTGTTTCTCTCATCTAGCGGAACGGCTGCAACATTAAGAACGGGAATGTCATCGTACTTTTCCAGGTAGACACCACGTGAGAAAAAACCGCGATAGTCGGTAATGAGTTTGACCTTTATCAGGTTGGAGAGCCCATAATCGATCAGGCTCTTCACCATGTTGTTATCAGTGTATGGAAGGCAGCAATAGATCTCCTGGACGTTGTTCTCTTTGCAAAACAAATCCAGCTCGGCCAGGGGGCGAACCTCGCGATTCTGAATTTTCTGATCGAAGTAACTGAGAAATCTGAAGCCAAATTCAGGATGCAGCCTAAAAAACTTCCGCATCTCCCAGGCGAGATCGCCGAAGCCGACGATTACCACGTTCTTGAAGTTAAGCTTCTTGTTGATGATTATTTTGTTCAAGTAAAAGTAAAACACACGCCAGACAAAAAGCAGACCAACCGACAACGCAAAGTTCGCTAGCAGAATCGTAGTAGGGATGTTGTGCAGGTTGAAGAGAAACAACAGCGAGACAACAAATAAGAAGTGGAAGAAAATGAAAGAAAAATGGGTTCTTAGGATCTTCGCGAAACGCGCTACTCTTGAGAATTTATATGGGTTATAAAGTATCGATAGCGTGAGCCAGCAAAAATTTAAGGCAAGTATAACATAGGCATGTTCACGGGTGAACCACTGCTGCGATGGGGAGAAGATTGAAAATGCTATGACAGCCGCAGCATTTAGTATAAAGAGGTCCCCCAACAAAAAAATGAGGCGAAGATTAGCTGAGAGGGCTTTTCGCATGATCAACCATATTTGTTAGTTTAGCCACTGCTACCCTAAGACACAGTCAGTGGCTTTTAAGTTGGAATGCAAAACTAATTTTTTTTTGGCAATTAAAAAGCTCTAATATCTCCGGGTACTAACGCATGTACCGGCGTGCGGCTTGAGGGTTATTATGACGATCGTATCGATAAGATGCGTGGGCAGGCGATAAGCGCTGATGGAGTGGTCGGTCATCAGATCAGAATTCGCTCCCAGAACCCCTCACCCCTAGGGGCGACGTTGCTCGGGGGCAATTTAGCAGCTAACAAAGAGGTGAAGAAAAGGACTGGAACAATGCCCTTCTGGACATGGAGGGTGGATTCGGTCAGACTGAAGCAAGTAAAGAGAATCAGAAACAAAAGGAACAATGTTGAATGAGCGAAGGCCATTCTGAACGATAAACCGAGGATATATAGAAACAACAAAAGTCCGACAACACCAAAGATGAGATAAAACTGCATAAATTGGTTATGAGCGTTATAGTGCAAGAAGCCTTTTATGCCAAGCGCCTTATCTCCCGGGTATACATGTTTATCTTTATACGTCGCCGTCAATACATCCTGCGAGTCACCGGTGCCAAGCCCCAACAGCCAGGCTTTTCGCTCATTTATGATTTCGACTGACATTTTCCAAATAGCCAGACGAATAGCTCCGCCCGTAAAATGATAGAACTCATAATCATCCAGCAGCAGGGGGTTTGTCTGGTCGTATTCGTCAACGAGAACCTCCCTGAAGCGGTCTTTGATGTTTGGTACAGCAAAGATTACGAAGGCAGACACTGCGACAAAAAGGCACATTGCAACCATGCCTGTCAGAATACCCTTTTCCTGAACGATCGTTCGCCAAATGAAGATGCCACACAGTAAGAATACTGTGGGAATAAGCGTCTTTGACGAAAGTAGTACGAGGAACAAAAGGAAGAAAAAAACGAGGAGGACGTAAGATACCCTGGCAGCCACCGAGAGTGTCATCCATTTGGATTTTAAGAACGTAATGGTGATGAAAGTCGAGACGCCAATGTAGAAAGAGAAGTACACGGCGTGGTCAAAGTTTACTGCCGACCCAAGCTTGTGATAGAACAGATAACTTGAGTTATTTTGAAAAAAGTAGAAGTAGAGAGCGTGGATAACGCATATGAGTGCAGCCACGAAGCATGTTGCAGTAAAAAAACCAAGGATCTTCCCTACGGCCCTGCTATCTAAAAATTTTGTCGTAGACAATACGATGGGAAAAATAACAAAGGCAACCCTTTTCTCCAGTTCGGAAAGTCCCTGGCTAACATTGTCCGTGTAAACCAGACCCACGACATGCAGAAGATAGAATCCGATGAAGAGAAGAGCGATCTTGTTACTTAAAAGTTTTTTGTACTTATTCTTCCAGTTCCCTTCAAGGATCCAAACCACTGACAGCAGGATCATTGAGAGACCGTTGAGCGGGACAGAAAAGGGCAGGGTAACGACAACCGAAATGGCAAAAAACAAAAACAGTTTTCGGAGTGCATCTTCCTTGTTGGAAAATACGTTCATCAATGATTTGCTTTTTTGTGGTCTACTGAAATAAGTCCAAACTTTTGTGCAAAAACCAGAGGAATGAACCGTGGGGCCTCCACAAGATAACGCTTGAATAGGCGTCGTGGCTCTTGCATCAAGCGATACAGCCATTCGAGTCCGGCTTTCTGCATCCAAACAGGAGCTCTTTTTATTAACCCGGCAGTAACCTCGAATGCGCCACCTACGCCGATTGCAATATTGACATTGAGTTTCGCAAAGTGCTCATGAATCCAGTAATCCTGCTTGGGTGCAGTGAGACTTACCCAAAGCACGTGAGGCCGCGCTGCATTAATAAGTGAAACTATTTTTTCATTTTCATGATCCGAGAAACGATCCGCAAAAGGAGGCGAATAGTGTCCTACAATTTCCAGATGCGGGAACTGCAAGGAAAGTTTTTCGGCCAGGTATTCAGCCACTCCCTCTTTAGCGCCAAGAAAAAAGAAGCGGTACCTCTTTTCGTTGCCAGTTTTTGCGAATTCAGGCAGCAGGTCAAGGCCAGTAACGCGGCCCTTGATCGGCTTTCCTAAAAGCCGGGAAGCCCAGATGAGAGGTACTCCGTCCGGCAAATTCATTGCCGAGGTATTATAAAGTGACCTCAGATCTCCATTGTCGTAGGCCCACAGCACACAATTAGCCGGAGTGACGCACACTCTTTTTTTGTCGTTTTGGTCTATCCATGATTTAAATAGTTCGATCGTCTCCCTCAAGTCAAGGGTGGAGATATTCACCGAAAGGATATTAGTGATTGAATCAGGATCAGAGGGAACGACTGTCATTCTTGCGAATTAATTATTAACCCTGCGGCTTTGGATGACTTTTCGTTTAGCCATGACTAACTTGAAATTTCTAAACACGAACTGATAGGCTTTGAGGGAACTTCTTTCGAAGAGGAGAATATAAAACAGTATCATCCATTGCCTGAACAAAATGAAGATGCCGTCAATCATAAACGACGGAAGGCTTTTATTCTTCAGCAAAAGGATCAACTGATTCTTGACAGCATGGACTTTAATTTCCCTATTGATGTTCGTGCGCACCTTAATACTTTGCGGTTTGAAATGCCTTGGATGTATAGCTACACATGAGGGATTAAACACCGTTGTCCAGCCATAAAGATGCGCGCGCCACGAGACATCCCAGTCCTCTTTGTGCGCGAAAAACATCTCGTCAAAAAATTCTCCCTGATAGGAAATGTCTTTTATCATGGATCTTCTGTACATCGGCAATGCGCCGTCAGCCCCAAACACGTTGGAGGTTCTCAATTTCACCTCTGATAATTTTTTTCCATGATTAATCAGGCGCATTATTCCGGATCTTTTCATTTCCATTCCTGCGCTGTCAATAATACACTCTGGATCGCTTACATCACTTTGCACTAATAAACCGCCGACCGTGCCGATTTTTGAATCTGTTTCTATCGTATGGATCGCTCTCTCAATATAATCGGGCTTCATGATAATGTCCGGATTGACGAGCAACACGTATTGACTGGTCGTATTGGAGATGGCGAAATTGTGACCCCCGCAAAATCCGGTATTCTCTTTCTTCCTGTATAATGTAAGCCTGGGATCATTGAATTGCTGGACGATATGGCATGTTTTGTCATGTGAATTGTTGTCAACGACCACCAGGAGGAAGTTCTTGTACGATTGCGCCAGGACGGAGCTAATGCAATCGGCAATAGTCTTTTCAGAATTCCAGGTAACGATCGAGGCGACTAACTTTTCCAAATTTTCAATCTTAAAGATGATTTTCCATAAGCATGTTTAATGCGGCGTAACTGGTTAGAATACCTGACGCGACGTTTGCACCGTCACAGGTTCGTACGTTTTCTTTTCAAACCTCAACGGAGTATAATACTTAGCCGGGGTTGGTAATTTTGCCACTTCCCGTGCCCGGTTAAAGCCTTCGAAAAATCCGCCGACCATTCGCCTGTAGTCGCTATAGCTCAGCCTAAACTTCAGCACGTGCTTAAGCGACAGGACCTGGCTATAAATAAACACAAAAAACATGTTCGCCACCCGGCCGTATTTCAAATAGAAAATAGAAAGGTTGAAAAAGTAGTAATAAAACCAATCAGCCCTTTTGCCGCTCATTTCGGCAATGTTTCCATTGAATTGAGGGTAGTGTAAAACCGTTATTGACGCGTCGAAAAAGAGTTTGTAGCCGGATTTAACAATGCGGTAGGCGATGTCCGGTTCCTCGACCATGGACGTACCGATAAAGTATTCTTCAAAGAAGCCGACCTGCTGAAGCACATCTTTTCGAAACGACATATTTCCGCCATTCAGGGAGGTAACGAAGTCTGACTTGGTAGAGAACGGCTTATTGATCAGGCGGCCATAAAATGTCGTTCGGAGCGGCTTGCCTATAGCTACTGCTGGTTGGCCCTCCTCAACCAGGCGGCACGAAGCGGCGGCGATATCGGGATTCTTGTAAAGAGCCACGTGCGTCGAGATAAAATTATCAGGTACGATAATATCATCATCACAGAAAAGGATAATGTCGCCCGTGGCCAGAAGAATGCCGTAGTTTTTGGCCAAGGAGCGTCCGCGTTCTTGAATTTTGTAGTACCTGAGTCCTTCGGGTTTGTCGCGAATGAGGTTCTGTTTTTCGGCGGATAAATGCTCGCTTTGATCGATGACAAGAATTTCGAGATTCTTATAATCCTGCCGGAATAAGCATTTCAATAGATCGATGATGCACTTCTCCCGATTGTATGTCGGAATTACGATTGATACTTTGGCGTTTTCCAATAGTGAAAAGCGCAAAGGTATATAAAAGATGTATAATCGTTCAATGCCTTTTACGCTGACGGGTTGTGCCTGATGCCAGCGTGTCGCCGACCCGTGATCTCTTATTATGAAATAGTGCTATTTGATCGAATAATTTCCGGTAAATGTTTTCCCAGGAGTACTCCCTTGCAAGTCCGGTCCGGGCCTGGACGATATCCGGGGCATCCTTACCTTTTATCAGGTGATCCAGGTGAGCAATAAATTCCTGATGGCTGCGTCCTATATGGACATAATTTTCTTGCTTAAAAGGAATAACATCTGGCAAAGCCGTCGACACCACAGGCCTACCTGCTGCAAGGTATTCGTAGAGTTTTAACGGATTGACTCCTTTTACAAGGTCGTTGATGAGAAAAGGGATGATGCAGACATCAGCTTTTTTCAGATAGCCCGGAAGTTCATGTTGCTTTTTCACGCCCAGGCAGTGAATGTTGGCTACATCCTTAAACAGATGGTGGTTGATCGTCTGCGGGCCGATCAATACCACACTCCATGCTTTATTTTCAGCGATCTTAAGGACCAGTTCATAGTCAAACCATTCCATAATCGCCCCGACATAAAGAATGATGGATCCGTCTATGCCCTCGATATCTGCCGGGATCGCTGTCTCTTTCTTGAGCGCAGAGTTAAAGAGCGGAAAATTCACTCCGTTTGGCGTGTATACATGATTCGGATTGAAACGTCTTTTTTTTTCCAGCAAGAAAAGAGATGTCACTGAAACAAGGTCGGCCTCCTTGAGGAGCTTTTGTTCAATAGCAATCACTTTGTCCTTTACCCTGGAGTTGAAAGGATATTCGCTGTGCTCGTCCACACATTCGTAAACAAGAACGGCATGAGGAATTTTCAGTGACCTGTAAAGATCGTTCGGCTCATAGACGATAATGGTTACATTTTCCTTAGATCTTATTTCCCGCAGCTTTTGGTCCAGGATCCATCCCGAGATCTTCCTGTTTATCTTGTCCACCCATAGAAGTTTGCGCTGAAAAGGAAACAGTGGCGGCATCGTGATGACCTGCAGGTTTTCGTTGACACGAACCGGTTTCCTGAAATAATTCCAGAAGATGTGTTTGGCGTCCTTGTCCTGAACAAAGGATGCAATAGTAAAGGTGGGGTTTACGTAGGTTACTTTGTAGCCATCGCGGGATGCGAGTAAAGCCCATTGGTGCCTTCTGAATTTTAAAGGGGAATCCCAGTAACTGGTTGAAAGAATAATAAGATGTTTCTCCTTCGTTATGTTTTCCGTCATTACAATAAGATAGATAAAGTATTATATCGACTGACCGCAATTACTTATCCCTCGGTTTGTTTGCGGCCGTGTCAACTGCCACAACCCCGTTCAGGTGGCGAATGATCTTTAATGTTATCGCCAGAAAAATAAAGAACATCAACCCGAAGTAGATATCGCCAAAAAGCGATGACACGAAATCACTGAAAAGCGCCAGCAACAGGAACTTAACATAAGGTCCGTAATCGCTTTGATCAAATGACAGGTAATACTGATACGTCTTGTATATCAGGGCAAAGAACGCGTACATAAAGAATACCGCCGCAGGTATGCCCATAATGTAAGCCAGCGAAATGTATGTATTATGTAATTGTCCCCCTGCCATGAAATCATGGTATACAATCTCGGGTGTCTTTGATTGGAAAGCACTCATCCCTTCTTCAGAGAATGAGTAGGTTGCTTTGGGAACACCAAAGCCTTTTCCAAAAAGCATGTTGCCTTTTAAATCCTCCGCAGCCTTCGTCCACATGTTATATCTAAAGGTGCTGCTGTTGGCAGCTGCGGTATTCGCGAGGTGTTCCAGCGAACCTGAATAGAACTCTTTAGGAAAAATGATAAAGAGACGCTGAATTTTTTCGGGGATGTGAAGTATCAAAGGGGAAAGGCTGAATGCGATAAAGGCGAGAACCACAAGACATGAAATGACGAATGACTTAACAAGGATGCGGTGTTTGATCACCCAGTTCAGATACGCGACGAGCAGAAATGTCAGCATGGCCGCGCGGCCCCCTGATGCAAACACTCCAAGCACGATTAGGATCAGTATCACCCAGTAATTCTTGCTGTGCGTTTTGAAACAGAGGAAATAGATGAACAAATAATTGGCGGCCATGCCGGCCACGCCCATCCTTTTTGATCCTGCTCCCTCGTAGATGACGGTCCAACTG
>Ga0307416_100001252_pt1 | contig 13696 bp, 12 predicted proteins | sample DK1Cmetagenome_2_FD_203821 | JGI IMG/M metagenome (GOLD analysis project Ga0307416, IMG submission 203821) | Maize rhizosphere microbial communities from greenhouse at UC Davis, California, United States - DK15-C-3 | ecosystem: Host-associated > Plants > Roots > Rhizosphere > Soil | place...
TTATAGTGGGTGCTCCGAAGTGCGGAACGACGGCACTCTATGAGTACCTCCGGCACCATCCCAACATCTTCATGTCGGAGGTCAAGGAGCCACACTTCTTCGCCAAAGACCTGGGCAGCTATCCTCGTATCAAGACTCTGGAGGACTACACCGAGCTCTTCACCAGAAGCACCGATCGGCACTCGAGCGTGGGTGAGGCTTCGGTGTACTATCTCCGGTCGGCCGTTGCTTTGGCGAACATCCGTGCCTTCAATCCTGAAGCCAAAATCATCGCCATGTTTCGTAATCCGGTCGACATGGTGCATTCGCTGCACTCTCAACTGCTCTACTGGTCTGAGGAAGTCGAACGAGATTTCGAGGCCGCCTGGCGCCTCCAGGAACGCCGCAGCCGGGGGCTCGATCTGCCGCCGGGTTCCCGCGGAGGGTTCCTCGTCCAGTACCACGAGGTTGGCCGATTCGGGACCCAAACGGAGCGCGTGCTCTCCGTCTTTCCTGCAGAACAGGTGAAGCTCATCCTCTACGATGACTTTACCGCTTCACCCGCGAGCGTCTATACCGACGTGGTAGAGTTTCTGAAGATTCCTCACGATGGTCGGACCGAATTTCCCCGCATCAACGAAAACAAGCGCGCCCGAATGAGTTGGCTGCGACAGCTGTACCGAAAGCCGCCGGTAGTATTGAAGAGTACCGTCCGGAGCCTCAAGCAGGCCGTCGGCGATGAGGAGATCGCAGGTCTCCAGAAGAAGATCGTGGAGCTGAATACGGTAAAGGAACGGCGGCCACCACTTTCAGCGGAGTTTCGCGCGGAGCTGGTGAACACCTTCCGTGATGAGGTGTTTCTCTTATCCCGGTTAATGAATCGAGACTTGAGTCACTGGAGCTGACTCTGCTGCGCCGAGGCGGCTGCCTAGAGCCAGTGCTCCAGATTGCGGCCAATCAGCTCGGCGGTCTTCCGGACATCGGTGTGAAAGTGCTCCCGGAGCCGGCGCCTGAGCTCCGGCGGCAAGGGAGGCGCCTGCCGCATGTTCCTGGCCTGCAGCCGCCGAATCCAGTTGGCGGCGCGCTGGGGCACCCAGGGCTGAACCGCCGTGCGAATGACCCTGCTTCGAAGAATGCGGTCGAGACGCGGGTTGGCCGGCATACCCCCGATATTGTGGGGCGTATCCAGGTCAGGCACGAAAGTCGGATCCACGCCGAGGAATTTATACACCTGCTGAACTGTCCCGAGGGTGTTTTTCTTCAGATCATCGAAGAGGAACACGTGAATCTGGTCGCGGGGGAAGGCGTCGTAGTAGCGCATCAGCTGCTCATGATACCTGCCGATTCGCATCCAATGTGACTGGGGCTGGACCCAGGCGGCCGTCAGCGTGAGGTCTCGCGCCGGGTCCAGCCGTTCACCTTTCCTCCTCAGATACATCTGGAAATCGGAGTAGGCTCGATCCACCGGCTCGCGCAGGCAACAGAGGATGCGAGTGTCCGGCAAGGCTTTCCTGATCCGGGCCGCTGATTGCGGACACTCGAGGTACATGGTGGAAGCTTCGCCGATTGCGGTTGCACCATCAGCTTCCGCAAACAGCAGTACGTACTCAGGCCACGACTGGACGCGGAAATAGTGCAGGTCTGGGTCACCCCAGAGCAGCCGCCCCTGCTCGTCTCGCCCGTACGCGAAGTAGCTCGGGTCTTTGACCGGCGTCATGAAGACGTCCGGGTGTTCCACGAGATACCAGTGCAACGCCGTTGTGCCCGCCTTGGCTGCGCCAATCACGATGAAATTGGGGAGCACAACACACCTCTGGGATCAACTCGGTTGAGCGAAAACCCGGACGTTTGCCGGAGACAGGTAGACTCGGTGCCCCTTACTGAGAGCGAGACTGTTGAATTGGGTTCGAGGAATATGGGCCTCGACCGTGCTGCCACCATCGACCAGATCGAGCTCGAGACGGACGAGGGGCCCGAAGGCTCGCACATGGCGGATGATTGCCTCCATGGAGGAGGCCCCCGACGCTGCGGGGCCCAAATTTACCTCGTACGTTCGAACGTAAGCAATCCCGGGCTGATCCTCTGCATCGGCCCACTCCGGTGCCGGGAGCTCGCTTTCACCGATGCTCACGCGACCGGCGTGAATTCGTCCGTGGAACAGATTGACGTCACCGAGGAAGCCGTAGACGAACGGCGTGGCAGGACGGTCGTACACTTCCTCCGGCGTGCCGCTCTGCTCGATCCGGCCCTCGTTCATGATCACCACCCGATCCGACACTTCGAGCGCCTCTTCCTGGTCGTGGGTGACAAACACGCTGGTGACGTGCACCTCCTCATGCAGCCGCCGCAACCAGCGTCGCAGTTCCTTACGCACCTTGGCATCCAGGGCGCCGAAGGGCTCGTCGAGGAGCAGCACCTTCGGCTTGACCGCGAGGGCCCGGGCGAGGGCCACGCGCTGCCGCTGCCCGCCGGACAGCTCGGACGGGCGCCGGTCGGCCAACACGTCGAGCTGGACCAGGTGCAGCAGCCCCATGACGATATCCCGAATCTCGGCTTCGGAAGGGCGCACCTTCCGGGGGCGGACTCGGAGCCCGAAGGCCACATTCTCGAACACGCTCATGTGGCGGAACAGCGCGTAGTGCTGGAACACGAAGCCAACCTGCCGCTCGCGAACCGGCTGATCGGTGGCATCCTCGCCGTGGAAGTGGATGGCGCCCGCATCGGCCGGCTCGAGGCCGGCAATGATCCGGAGCAGGGTAGTCTTGCCGGAACCCGACGGACCCAGCAGGGCCACCAGCTCGCCCCCGGGAACATCCAGGCTCACATTGTCGAGGGCGACGAAGCTGCCGAACGCCTTGCGCAGATTGCGAACCTGGATGCTCATGCCGCGATCCTTTCTGAGGAACCTGCTTCGTTATCGGCTGCACCTTGGGAGGCTGACCGCCGTTGCTGCCACTCCACCAGTGTCTTCAATGCGAGCGTCACCAGCGCGAGGAGCGTGAGCACCGACGCCACGGCGAAGCTGGCGGCGAAGGCGTACTCGTTGTAAAGAATCTCCACGTGCAGTGGCAGCGTGTTGGTCTCTCCCCTGATGTGCCCGGAAACAACTGAGACCGCACCGAACTCGCCCATGGCGCGAGCATTACAGAGGATCAAGCCGTAGAGCAGACCCCATTTGATATTGGGAAGGGTCACCCGGAAGAAGGTCTGCCAGCCGCCCGCACCGAGCACGATGGCCGCTTCCTCCTCCTCGGTGCCTTGCTCCTGCATGAGAGGAATCAGCTCACGTGCAACGAACGGCGCGGTGACGAATGTGGTTGCGAGGACGATTCCCGGGACGGCAAAGATGATCTTGATGTCGTGGTCCAGCAGCCACGGCCCCAGCCATCCCTGCGCGCCGAACAGCAGCACGAAGATCATGCCCGAGATCACCGGCGACACCGCGAATGGCAGGTCGATCAGCGTGATCAGCAGATTCTTCCCGGGAAAATCGAACTTGGTGATCGACCATGCCGCCGCCACGCCGAAAACCAGATTGACCGGCACCGCGATCGAGGCAATCAGCAAGGTCAGGCTGGCCGCACTCAGGGTGTCCGGCTCCTTGACCGCGTCAAGGTAGGCCGACAGCCCCTTGGCGAACGCCTGCTGGAAGACCAACGCCAGCGGCAACAATAGCGTGAACGCCAGGAAGGAAAGCGCGACGACAATGAGGGTCCACCGCACCGCCCGAGATTCGCCGGTGGCCCGGGTGACTGCACGAGGCGCTGTTGTTGCGGGGCGGGAGACCGCTATCGATGCCATATCAGGCCGCGGCGCGGCGCCGAGCCGCCCACTGAAGCAGGTTGATGGTCAGCAGCAGGAGAAAGGAAGCGATCAGCATCACCAGGGCAACGGCAGTGGCCCCGGCGTAATCGTATTGCTCCAGCTTGGTAATGATGAGCAGCGGCACGATCTCGGTTTTCATCGGCATGTTGCCCGAGATGAAGACCACCGAGCCGTACTCTCCGATCGCCCGGGCAAAGGCAAGGGCAAAGCCGGTGAGCAGGGCCGGTGCGACGGTGGGAAACACCACCCGCGTGAAGGTCTGCCACCGCCGGGCTCCCAGACTCGCGGCCGCCTCCTCGGCTTCGACTTCGAGATCATCGAGCACCGGCTGCACGGTCCGCACCACAAAGGGGAGCCCGATGAAGATCAGGGCAACCGTGATACCCAGCCAGGTATAGGAGATCTTGATACCCATGGGCTCGAGATACTGACCGACCCACCCATTCCCGGCGTACAGGGTGGTGAGGGCAATGCCGGCCACCGCCGTCGGCAGCGCGAAGGGGAGATCCACAATCGCATCCACCAGGCGCCGGCCGGGAAATCGGTACCGTACCAGCACCCAGGCTACCAGCAGTCCGAAAACCGTGTTGATCAGGGCCGCGACAAAGGAGGCCCCGAAGGTGACGCGGTACGAGGCCACCACCCGGGGGTCGGTCACCGTCGACCAGAACGCCGACCAGGGGAGATCTGCCGTTCGGACAAAGATCGTCGCAAGCGGCAGCAACACGATCAGGCTCAGATACGTGCAGGTGATCCCCAGTGAGAGGCCGAACCCGGGAAGCACGCCACGCGATTTGGATCGCATCATCATCCCCTGGAGAAGGAGCGCCCGCTGGGTCTAGCGACCCGGCTGATAGATCCGGTCAAACAAAGCCCCGTCGGCGAAGTGCGCGGCATGGGCCTTCTTCCACCCGCCGAACACCTCGTCCACCGTCACCAGGCTTACCTTGGGAAACTGGGCTGCATACTTCTCTGCCACCGATGCCATCCGCGGCCGGTAGAAATTCCGGGCGGCGATCTCCTGCCCGGTTTCGGTGTAGAGATACTGGAGATAGGCCTGCGCCACGTCGCGGGTGCCGTGCTTATTGGCCACCTTGTCCACGACCGCCACCGGAGGCTCAGCAAGGATGCTGAGCGACGGGGCAACAACCTCGAACTTGCCCCGACCGAGCTCCTTGATGGCCAGCAGAGCCTCGTTTTCCCAGGCGATCAGCACATCGCCGATACCGCGCTCGACGAATGTCGTCGTGGAGCCGCGGGCTCCCGCATCGAGTACCGGCACGTTCTTGTAGAGCCGTGACACGAAATCCCTGGCTTTGGCTTCGCTGCCTCCCGGCTGCCGGAGCGCCCAGGCCCAAGCCGCCAGGTAGTTCCACCGAGCGCCACCCGAAGTCTTCGGGTTAGGAGTGATGACGGAAACCCCAGGCTTGGCGAGGTCGCCCCAATCGCGAATTCCCTTGGGGTTTCCCTTGCGAACCAGCAATACAATCGTGGAGGTATAGGGAGAGCTATTCTCCGGGAGCCGCTTCTGCCAATCGGCGGGAAGATTTCCGCCCTTCTCGGCGATCTGATCGATATCGTACGCCAGCGCCAGGGTCACCACGTCGGCCTCCAGTCCGTCTATGACCGAGCGGGCCTGCTTGCCGGAGCCCCCGTGGGATTGGCGGATGGTCACGTCCTGGCCGGACTTTTCTCTCCAGTACTCGGCAAACTGCTTGTTGATGTCTACGTACAACTCACGAGTCGGATCGTAGGAAACGTTGAGCAGCGTGACCGGCTTGGGAGCATCCTGCTTCATTGCCGGCGCAGTGACGCCGAGACCGAGTAGTGCAAATCCAATGGCTTTCATGTGCTCCTCAATGCTCCTAGAACGAAGTCTGAAAGCGTCCGATCACAGCATTTTCTGCAGGGCGGTCGCCGGTTGCCGCGCCACCGATGAACGTGGTGCGCTCATAGTCAAGGCCGACCTTCACCGCACGGGTGAAGTGCCAGTTCACGCCTACGCCCAAGGCGCGGGCCTTTTGGGCGCTGGTCGCGATGGTAGCGTAGGTGGGAAACGACGCTTCATCGAGCCTGAGCTCGCCGTAGCGAGCAACCAGCTCGACGGCGCCGAGGCCTCCTTCGTTGAGATCGAAGGGCTTCTTCGGAGTCGGGCTCCGGAAGCCGGCCTTCTCGCCGGTAAGGAAATAGGACCCGACCGTCTGCCACGATGTGTGCTCCAGCTCGGCGGTAACACCGGCCCGGGTGACCTCGCTCCGCGAGATGACATACTCGCCCATCAGCCCGAGTGAGCCGGTGTAGTAGTAGCCCTGGGGAGAGAGCCGAAGGCGCGTACCGTCGGCGTAGACGTTATTCGCAGGTGTGGTGGCGCTGCTGTTATAGCGGAAGAGGGGCTGTTGGCCAGGCGTCCGATACGTCGGGAGGCCGGACGACGCGGTGGACCCCCGCTCGATCCCGGAGCTGGCCGCAACCCCGAAGCCCAACGGCCTGAAGCTGCCGCTCTTGAAGGGCTGGACGAATACCCGGGCGGCAAAATCCTTGGCATCGCTGAGGTCATCTCCCCCATTCGCCAGGTCGGCCACGCCGTTGAAGACACCCAGCTGATAGGCCAAGAGTCCCTCGGAGATGTCGCCCGAAACCTGAAGTCCAATGTCCCGGCTGGGGACGAGGTTAGTGGGAAGTCCACGCTCAGCAAACACGACGTCGGTGGCGGACTGAAGACGCTCGAGGCCAATAGGAGGCTTGAACTTTCCCGCTCGCACGGTGAATTCCGGTGCGAACTTCCCATCCCAGTAGGCATCGAAGATGGTGGGTGAGGTTCCACCAAAGTCCGGCATCAGCCGAAATTCGAAGTACCGGCCGACGGCAGCCTCGATGATCGGTCGAGCTCGGCGGATGAGGAGATTGTCGACCACGGGGACGCTTTCACTGCTGGGGTAGAACCGACCATCGCTCTGCACATACCCCCTGAAGCGAATCGAATACTTCCCGTCCGCCGATTTGATGCTGAAACCATCCTTGGCATTCGCGGTGGCGGACTGACGGTCCTTGGCCGCGGTCGCCGCACTATCCGCTGCTATCTCACGAAGGCGCTGGAGAATCCGAATCTCCTGATCCAGCGCATCCACCCGCTCCTCCAGTGACGGATTGCTTGTCGTGTCGGGGGCGGCGGCGACGGCGGCACCGCCGTTCTGCGCCCACAGATGTTGGCGCCCACCCACACCAGCGAAGGCAAGCAGGCCTCCAAGTCCCAGCCCCATCGCTCGCATGCAAAGTTCTCCTGAGCAACGTTTTAGATCGGGCGAAGCCGGCCCATCCGCTCCGCGCTCTGTGACGCGCCACACAATACTCTACTTACCCGATAGAGTAAATAGGCAATCTGCATGCCAGTGACAGGTCTGCGAAATGACGTTTAGGAGAGTGGAACTGGAGAGATCTGATCTACCCGGCTGCGCAGTGAGGCGAGGCTGGTTCCGTCGAGTACCCGCGCAGTGGCGTCACGGACTTCCTTCATGGCCAGGTGTACGCCACACACCGCCTCATTGCGACAATCAGCACACGGTTGGTAGGCGGTTTGGCTGGCGCAGGGAACTGGGGCGAGCGGACCATCGAACATGCGGACGATTTGACCGAGGTATATCTCTTCGGGCTTCCGGGCCAGCTGGTACCCGCCTCCCTTCCCCTTCCGACTGCGCAGGAGGCCTTGGTTCTTGAGACTGAGCAGGATGAACTCGAGGAACTTCGGGGGGATCTGCTCGGCCTGCGCAAGATCAGCGATGCGCATGGGCTCCTCGCGCTCGCAGTTGGCGAGCGCCAGCAGAGCCTTAATGGCGTACTTGGCCTTCCTTGAAAGCATGTTCTCGAATAGTAGTCGGTAGCACTATGACGGTGCGACCCGGCCGGAACCGTCACTTGGTGCCGAGGAGGCGGATACCGAGGAATGCCCGGCCCAACGTGCGCCCGACCACTTTCCGGGCCGCCAAGGGCAACATGTTCAAGGCAGCTTCCCCGGCTTTGACCGGCCCTGCCGGTGCCGGCACACAGGCGCCACGACGGCCGAGCAACACCTGAACCTTGCTGAACCCAACTGACTTAAACAGATCACTGAGCTCCGTGACCGTGTATTCCTTCAGGTGAAAACCCGTAGCGACAGGATCAAAGTACCGGGAGATGTCGTGAGGGCCGTTCAGACGATTCGGTGTGATGCAGATGTACACCCCACCTGGAGCGAGCGCCCGGCAAATGCCGGCGAGCTGTTCCAAGGCATCATCGGGATGCAGATGCTCCATGAGCTGGTTGCTATACGCGACATCCACACTGTCGGGCGGCAGCGGGACACTGGTGCCATCGGAGAGGATCAACTTGAAGTTCGAGGGTAAATCCAGAGCGTGGGTGATCTCCTCCGAGACGTCGAGCCCGTACACCTGGCGAACTCGCGGGGCGATTGCCACGGACAGCGAGCAATCCCCGGGTCCAATTTCGAGAAACCTGGTCTCGGGACGCAAATAGGGCTTGAGTATCCGCAACTGAGGCCCCAGCGCCTGCCGGGTTCGCTCCGGTGAAGTCTTTCGAGCAAGCTGGGGATGATGAGGCACCCGCTGATATAGCTCATCGTAGACCGGGCCATACAGCCCCCGGCGCTGCTCCCGAGTCGCGTTCCGCAGGCGATCAGCCAGTTCCCGCTCGACCTCGTAATGCTGGCGCAGCAATGCTGGTGATCTGGTCTCCAGCGGGGGCATATCCACGCGTCCTTTCAGCAGCCAACTCTGTCCACATCAACTGCTTTAAGATCCTTGTCTACATGTATCCATCGCGCCGAAGCGTTTCCAGCCCACCGCCGCCTTCCTTGTCCTGGGCACGGCCGGAGCGCTCTGCGATATTGGCGAACTTACCCGACTGCAGCTCCAGAATAATATCGTCCACGTTCCGGGCATCCGAGTCTACCGGGTGGGTGCAGGTATAGCACCCGAGCGACCGATAGCGCTTTCCGGTGCCCTGATCGTAGTACAACGAGACGGTGGGGATGTTCTCCCGCCTGATGTACTCCCAGATGTTGAGCTCGGTCCAGTCGAGCAGCGGATGAATGCGCAGGTGCGTACCGGGCGCGAAGTCGGTCTTGTACTGATTCCAGAACTCGGGCGGCTGATCACCCACGTCCCACTGCGACTGGGCGGTACGGGGGGAGAAGTACCGCTCCTTGGACCGGCTTCCCTCTTCGTCAGCTCTCGCTCCCACAATGACCCCGGTAAAGGGCTCGGTATTCCGGTCCAGCTCGTACACCTTCTTGGTATGGTTCAGCCGATAGCGCGGCCATTCACCGCTCAAGGTGTGCTTCAGCGCATCTGTCTTGAGCGCCTTGCAGCAAGCAATCCGGTCTACGGCGCCGTCGGGAAAGGTCCGCTTGGCCTCCAGCGCCTGGCGGTTCTGGCCGTAGATCATGGTCAGATTCCATTCCAACGCCAGGCGATCGCGATACTCGATCATCTCGGGAATCTTGTATGACGTGTCGATGTGGATCAGCGGGATCGGCACGTGACCAAAGAATGCCTTGCGGGCCAGCCAGAGCAGGACGGTGCTGTCCTTGCCAATGGACCAGAGCATTCCCAGGTTCTTGAAGTTGGCGTACGCCTCCCGAAGAATGTGCACGCTTCGGTTTTCCAGCTGATCGAGATGATCCATACTGCCTTCCATCAGAGTTGCTCCTGGTACAGCGCGAGCACCCGGGCCACCGATTGCTCCACGCTCAGCGTTTGGGTATCCAGCGTCAGCTCCGGGCGCTCCGGTATCTCATAGGGGTCGTCGATCCCCGTGAAATTGCTGAGTTCGCCCCGTCGGGCCCGAGCGTACAGCCCCTTCACGTCGCGACGCTCGCACTCCTCCAGAGGCGTGGCGACATAGATCTCCGCAAAAACCGGGCAGAGCTTCCGGATAAAATCCCGCGACTCACGGTAGGGCGACACGAACGACGCCACCACCGCCACCCCATGGGCTGCCAGCCGGCTGGCCATGTATCCGGTGCGACGCAGGTGCTCGTCCCGCTCCGCCCGAGTGAAGCCCGTGTTGGGAAAGACTTCCCGCAGCGCGTCTCCATCGATGTATTCCACGTCCACCCTGCGTCGTACCAGCTCCTCATGCACTCGGACAGCAATGGTACTCTTGCCGGACCCGGACAAGCCGGTGAACCATAACACGGGGGCATGCGACCGAGTTCCGGGTTGCTCCCCCAGCCGAGACCCTGGTTTCACAGGCCAATGACGAAGCTGGTATTCCGTAGATCGGGCTTGTTGTACGTCAGCGGCGACGGCCGCTCACCGTTCCTTCCGGACTGCCGATACACACAATCGCCGGCAGCGACGTCCCATTCCATGGTCGGGCCGAGGCGGGGGTAGATGTCGGCCCGGCCTTCCGCGACCCAACAGAACTTGAGCGAGCTGCCAGCCTTCACTCTGCGGGCGACCGGGATGGTCTGAAGGTACTCCTCCAGCTCCGGCGATGGGTGAGAGAGGCTTTCCACCACGGTCAGCGGCTTGCCCGGAGGCTGCGGACTGGAGTAGATGCGCTCGGCCGGGGCATCTTTCTCCTCTCGCCACGATCCGCCGCCCTTGACCGCCCAGTACAGGAGATCGAGTGCCGGCGCCAGCACGACACCGAACACCGGCTCACCATTTTCGATCAGGGCGACATTGACGGTAAACTCCGCCCGCCGCTTGATGAATTCCTTGGTCCCATCCAACGGGTCCACCAGCCAAAAGCGCCGCCAGTCCCTGCGAGCCTCGAAGGCAGCAGCCTGCGCTTCCTCGGAGACCACCGGGGTTGCAGGGTCGATGGCTCGGAGCCCTTCCACCAGAATATCGTGGGCCACTTCATCAGCCAGGGTGACAGGGCTCCGATCCTCCTTCTCCCGAACCTGGTTGGAGGCGTTCCCATCGTAGTAACGCATGGTCGCGCGACCGGCCTCGCGTGCGAGGCCGGTGACAGCGGTGCGAAGCTCGGCGGTTACCATGGGCGGAAGATGATGCCTTTATCCTGGAGGTGTGCCTTCAGCTGATCGATCGACTCCGTGGCGGCACCCGCGGGCAGGTGAAGATCGACGGCCAGATCGGTGGTGATCGTCTCCCCGGCCCAGATGGTTTCTATCCAGTCGGGGGGTACCGCGGTCTTGATGACCTCGAGATCGTCCTGGGTGAGCTCGGCTGCCGCCACGACCAGGATAATGCCCGCGTCCAGCATGAGGTTGGCTACTTCCGCCAGGCGGCGCATATGCTCCAGCCGATTTTCCGGCTTGCGCTCGATGTCCGCGTCCACGCCGTAGAGCACGCTTCCGATCCCGAGGAAGTAGACCACCTTGCCGTCGTCGAACAGTTTGTCCTCGAGTGCCTTGGCCAGACCCTTCCGTTCGGCCTCTTGCTCACCTGTCACCAGAATCAACGCTGCCTTCTGGTTGTACTTCTCCGCCCGGCGCTCGGGCTGGATGATGCTGGGTTCCCACTTGTAGTTACGCAGGAGCACCCGGTCGCGAACCGAGGCCTGCCTGTCGGGCAGCGCCTCCCGGACGATGCCTCCACCGCGGATCTCGAAGTCATCCACGATGACGAAGCGGCTGGTGGCGGCGATGTCGTCCGCCAGATCGCAGGCAATCGCGCGATCCAGCTTGAGCACACACTCCGCCACATCATGCCGCTGAACCACCAGCTTCTGGGATGTGGCATCGAGCGTGGACGCGTCCATGACCCGGATGATGTCCTCGACCCGGCAGGTGACCCGGGCAGTTCCCAGCTTGAGGAGGTACTCCTTCCGTTTGACCATCGGCTCTTTGCCCAGCCAGAACAGACTGACTCTCAGCCGGGTGGTCACCTGGGGACGAGGCTGGGTCTCCAGCGTCGCCATCTCACCCCGGGTGATGTAGATCTGCTCCTGGAGCGTGAAGCCGACAGCAGAGCCGGCCTCGGCCCGGTTCTGCGGCGGCCGGTTAAATGCCTCGATGCTCTTGACTCGGCTCTTCTTGCCGGAAGGATAGAAGATCACGCTATCGCCCACGTTGATCACCCCGGCGTCGATGGTGCCTGATACAATGCGGCGGTCATCGCCCTGCTTGGTGAACTTATAGACGTCTTGCACCGGCATCCGAAACGGCCGATCGACTGGAGCAGCCTCACTGCGGAAGGCGTCGAGGGCGTCCAGCACGGTTGGGCTCTGGTGCCAAGGCAGGTTATCCGACGACTCCGCGATGTTGTCGCCGCCGCGGGCCGACACGGGGATGAAGCAGGACGGCTGAATCCCAACCTGGCTCAGGAAGGCACCGTATTCCTTGACGATGCGATCGAACACTCCGCGATCCCAGCCAACCAGATCCATCTTGTTGACCACAACGGCCAGCTGGCGAATGCCCAGCAGCGATACCATGTAGCCGTGACGGCGGGAGTTCTCCTGCACGCCTTCAGCGGCGTCGATGACCAGGAGCGCCGCTTCGGCTCGGGCAGCACCGGTGATCATGTTCTTGAGAAACTCGATGTGTCCTGGAGCGTCCAGAATCAGATAGTGCCGCCTCCGGCTCTTGAAGAACACCCGTGCGGCGTCGATGGTAATCCCTTGCGCCTGCTCATCCTTGAGGGCATCGAGCAGAAAGGCATACTCGAAAGGCTTGCTGTTGAGCTCACACTGCGCGCGGACCTGCTCCAGCTTCCCGTCAGGAAGGGAGTGGGTGTCGGCGAGCAGCCGGCCGATCACTGTGCTCTTCCCGTGGTCGACATGGCCCACGATTACGATGTTCATCCGCTGCTGTCCTTCGGGCAGGGTGACATCGGCGCGGGTAGGCTCGAGTTGATACAAAGTGCCGGTCAGACTTGCCTCCATCGCTGTTCAGGTCGCGTTGGCCAAACGGCCCGCAGGTCTATACGCGAGCTCTCCACTGCCCCCACTGTAACCCACCTCACCAGTGGTTCGAGCCGGTAATGCGAAAGCGGCGGGCAAGCCCGCCGCTTCCAGCCGGAACCGGCAAGGCAGTTCAACGCTCTTCGACGGCGTAATCATACGGGTAGTAGTAGTCTCCGTATTGCGACACCTCACCACCCGGATCGTTGAGCACGGTACCAACCACCCTGGCCCCAACATTGACCAGCTGCTGATGGGCCCGCTTGGCAGCCACCCGGTCGGTTTGACCGGCACGCACCACCAGGAGCACACCGTCGGCCAGGGAGGCGAGGATGCCGGCATCGGCGGTGGCCAGCACCGGCGGGGTATCCAGGATGACCAGGTCGAAGCTCTTGGCCAGTTCCTGAAGCAGAACCCGCATGCGGACTCCGCTCAGCAGGCCGGATGGGTTGGTGGGCAGCGCACCGCAGGTGAGCAGCGACAGGCCGCGCACCGAAGTCGAACGAATGACATCGGAGATGGGCCGTCCCGAGTCGGTGCGACCGGCGCCGGGATCGAAGGTCAGGGACGTCGAGACATCGGCGCCGTTACTGTACGTCGGCGTCAACAACTCCATCAGTCCGGGCGAGCGGGGCACCTGGAAAAGTCCGTGCAACCTGGGGCGGCGCACGTCGCAGTCCACCAGCAGCACCCTGAGCCCATCATGGGCAAAGGTCACCGAAAGATTGGCGGACGTCAGTGTCTTCCCCTCACCCGGCGCGGCGCTCGTCACAACAAGGGTCTTCATGTTGTCGCCCTGCTCGCACCAGACCAGGCTGGTGCGGAGCATGCGAAACGCTTCCACGCCGACAGAGAACGGCTGCGTCAAGGTTCCGAGTGCGGAAGATTCTCCACGCTTCGACTCCAGCTCGGCCCGCTTCCCCGGACGAAGCAGCCCACGCCGCTGCGGTGCGGCGGAGTTGGACGCCAACCTTGGGATCACCGCCAGACCTGGCAGGTGAAGGGCAAGCTCGAGATCCTC
>Ga0307416_100001254_pt1 | contig 13691 bp, 8 predicted proteins | sample DK1Cmetagenome_2_FD_203821 | JGI IMG/M metagenome (GOLD analysis project Ga0307416, IMG submission 203821) | Maize rhizosphere microbial communities from greenhouse at UC Davis, California, United States - DK15-C-3 | ecosystem: Host-associated > Plants > Roots > Rhizosphere > Soil | place: USA...
TTCGCGTTTGCCTTCATCGTTGTAAATTACTTCCTCCTCAAGGGGCTTGTCGTAGCCAAATTCCCGAACCGCAGTCTCGTTCAGCAAAATTGCAGAAGAATCTGAAGGAAAATCCCTCGAAAAATATCGTCCCTCCTTCAGTTCAAATTTCATCACTTTCTGGTGATCGTAGTCTGCATAATATACACCCATAATATGGTCCTGTTCCGAACCTGCAGCCTTGAACACGGTCGTGTTGTTTACGCCAGGGAAAGAGTTGTTCGTATAGCTCGCTCCGACTATGCCTGACTGTTGTTCAACCAGATTCTTAAACGCGTTTTTATTTTCCCCCAGACGCCCTGCATTTGGCAATATCAACACATTGTGTTTGTCAATCCCCAGGTTGCGTTGCTGCATGAATTCAATCTGCTGATAAACGATGCCTGTAAAAATAATGAGGAAGATTGAAAGGGCGAACTGAAAGACGACGAGCGAACTGCGAACTCCTTTACTTTTCATTCCGGCGCGGACCTTGCCTTTTAACACTTCTACCACGTTGAATGATGTGAGATAGAACGCCGGATAACTTCCGGCAATCACTCCGACGAGAATGATCAGGAGGATAATGCAAACAACAAACACTGGCTCACTGAAAACCTCCATGCCCAGTTGTTTGCCCGCAAGAAGATTGAACTGCGGCAAGATGAAGTAACACAATACCAGGGCTATTAATACTGCAATGAAACTGTAGATGATAGATTCAGCGAGGAATTGGCGCACCATTTGTCCGCGAAGGGATCCGAGCGTCTTACGCAGCCCTACCTCTTTGGCACGACCAGCCGAACGGGCTGTGGACAGGTTCATGAAGTTGATGCAGGCGATGAGAATGATAAATAATCCAATACCACCAAAGAAATAAATATAGGTGATGTTGCCGCCGGGTTCAAGTCCGTCCGATGTCTCTGCACACAGGCGGATATCTTTAAGAGGAGTCGTAAAGTATCCGTACGCGCCACCCTGACGATCCATCTCTTCCATGGTAACGCCCATGAACCGCTCCACTTCCGGTCCAACATATTTTGTGATCAATGCGGGAAATTTGTCCTCTACAGCCTTCAAGGAAGTGTGCTCATCCAATATAAAGTAAGTGTACAGGAAGTTATTCAGCCAGACGGGTCGCTGCATTTGTTCAGCTGATGCGGCGGAAAGAAGAATATTGTAGATGAAATGGGAGTTGCGCGGAGCGTCAGGCGTAATGCCGGTCACCTTGTAAGCCTGCGTTCCGCCGACCGTGATAAGCTTTCCAAGGGCGCTTTCCTTGCCGAAATATTTCGCTGCAATGCTTTCAGTCAGCACGATGGTGTTTGGCTCCTGAAGGGCGGTCTTGGGATCTCCTTCGATCAGCTTGAAACTGAAGAACTCGAAAAAATTCGAGTCGGCGTGAAATATCTTGTCTTCTGTAAACACTTTATCTTCATATTTAAGTGTTGGTGCTCCCCAGAACCGCGTTAATCGCGTGGCCTGCTCGACGCCGGGGACTTCTTTCACAAGGGTCTCGGCCATAGGAGGACATGTATTCGCGGTCTTGATATCCTGCTCCCCAATCTTCGCATGCAATCCTACCTGATAGATCCGGTCAACGTTGGCATGGAACCTGTCATAGCTGAGTTCGTCCACGATATATAGAAGGATCAACAAACATGCTGCGATTCCAATGCTCATTCCCAAAATGTTAATGGCGGAAAAGAACTTGTATTTAAGAATATTGCGGAACGCAAGCTTGAAATAATTCTGAAGCATATGGGTTAGTAGTTTGCTTTAAGACGGATATGAAATATAAAAGTTACTTATGACCTATACTATTATTGAGGTATGATAGCGTGGAAGGGCCCGCTACACACGACGGCAACAAAAGATCACGACATAAAAACGTGTCAGTCCTCATTCATCCCTAAGGGTTTTAACCGGATTCATGGAAGCCGCTGCATATACCTTGAACCCAATCGCGAGTGCCGAGATCAGGAGCATCAAAACCACTGAGTAAGCGAACGTCGAACTACTTGCGGGCTGATAATATTTCCAGATGCCACTCATCAGCGCTTCGACAGCGAAGTAACTCATCGCCACTCCTGCAATTGCGGAGATGGCAAAGATAATGATGAACTCCGTATTGATGATCCTGGCGATGTTGGCGATTGAGGCTCCGAGAACCTTGCGCACGCCGATCTCTTTCATCCTCCTTATTATGTTTAACGAGACGAGGCTGAATAGTCCGGTGACTGATAAGATGAGGGCAATGACTCCCATGAAAGCAAACATTTTCACAATGTTATTGTTCACCGTCATGGCTTCGGCCATGCCTGCGTTCAGATACCACCCATTATATAACCGGTTAGGAAAGGTTGCTCTCCATTGTTGTTCCATGAACTTATTCACGTCGGTGAGTTTTGACGCTGAAGCCTTTACCAGGACGTGTGTGTATTGATCCGGGCTGGTGTATCGAAGCATCATCGGTTCCATTTCGCGCCACAAGCCCTGGGTATAGACATCCTTTATAACGCCTACGACGTATAGCTTAGCCGTGTCCATCCAGATGACTTCTTTTCCTATGGCTTGGTCCCAACCGAAACTTTCAGCAAACTTTTCCGTGATGATAATGGATTCTTTGCGATCTGTTTCAGAATCTTTCCTAAAGTCGCGGCCTTCAACCAGTGTAAGTCCCATTGTGCTGAGATAATCGTCACCAACGTCCATTATATCTACTTCAAGCTGTTGAGAGCCATGTTTTACAGGGTCATTATAACGCGAGGAGAAGATGCTATGTTTTGAACCGGCGACCGACGTTATATCATTGTTTCCTAACAAGGCGTTTTTGTAAGTATCAAACTCACCCTGGTTTTGTACGTAGGCGAGGATCACGCTCTCATCGCTGAAACCGATGTCAAAATCCCTTTGATATAGAGAGTTTGCATAGAAGGAAATCGCAAATACAACTGCCACCAGAGAGATCGCATACTGCAAGCCTAAAAGTGTGCGAGTAAAATAATTCGTTCCGCCGAATTTCAGCTTGCCCTTCAGGATGCTCACAGGTTCAAAGTGGCTGATGTAAAAAGCCGGGTATCCTCCCGCTATTAGCGCGGTGAACACAAGCACTCCGACGACGAACAAAAGAAAACCGGAATTATCCACATACTGGGACGTAAGCTTCATCTCAACCCATAGAGCGTTCCAGCCACCGAGCAGGACCTCCCCGAACACAAGACCAAGGAAAAGTGCAATTGTGCAGATGAATGCTGTCTCTCCGAGAAACTGTACAATCAATTGGAGCCGCCTCCCTCCCATTACCTTCCTGATCCCAATCTCTTTCAACCTCCTCGATGCAATGGCGATGGCCGTATTAGTCATATTAAAACAAGCGATGAGCAACACCAGAACGGCCATGATAATCGGTGAGATCACTGCCTCAACGGGATGTGCCTCCCGGGTTTGAGTCCACACATCGTTGGCGCTATCGCGCTGAGCCATTTTAACGAACGGCTCTACTTCAAATCTGCTGATCTGAAAATCTTCCCTTATGTTGTTGTTATTCACCTTGTATGCCTGCAGCTGTTTGCTCACTGCCTCCACCCTTGATTTATCCTTTATCAGAAGAAAAAGCGTGTTGCGGTTCTTCCAGTCATTTTCATCAACGTCTTTCGCCTCGTCGAAAAAGTTTTCATAATGAGCGTACGCGGATTCACGGAAGCTGGAGTTCGCTGGCTGCTTTCTGAAGACACCGCCGACGATATACTCTTTCAACTCCGAGCCAATAGCCTGCGTCAGCGCTTCGCCGGCGACATGTATGCTCCCGAAAAGTTTAAGGGCTATCTCGTCGCTGATGAGAATGCTTGACTTGTCTGCAATACCTGAAGACTTTCCGTCAACCATCTCAAATGTAAAGACCTCAAAGAATTCCGGGTCTACATAGGCCAGCATGGCAGGAAACAGGTCGTTGCGTACCTTGAAGTTCGAGAAGGATCCAGACATCCTCACTACCTTGTCAACGTCCGGAACATTTTGTTCGATCGCGTTTCCCAACGGAACGGGCGCAAAGCCAAAAAGGGTGGCTCTTCCCTGAAATTCCCTCACACTGCTTACGCGATAGATATTTTCAGCCTGCTTGTGATGAGTGTCGAATCGCACATCGAAATCCCAATTGAAATACGCAACAATACAACAACCGATGGCTATTGAGAGGCCTAAGACGTTAACAGCGATGAAGAACTTGTTCTTCATCATACTTCTCCAGGTGATGAGCAGGTAGTTTTTGATCATAAAGATTATACGTTACTAGACACCGGTTGACACAGCGAGGTTGCATTCCGGAGCCAAGAAATATGCCATATAACTTTATTGGCCTAATGCGAGTGATTTGGGCTATGAGACCTTAAACATTGTTCACTATTGTACAGGGGATGTACGATGATGTGTTGATGTGTTGATGTGTTGATGTGTTGGTGTGTTGATGTTGCGAATTGGGGGCAGCCAACCGTTGAGCCTGGGACGTTTGGGATCGGGATGGTGCTGAGGAGCTAAGTGGCGCCGTCGAATAAGGCGGAATGATCGTTTGAAATCAAATCACTGTCTGCGTGTTCGTGGATGGATCGCTTGTAATTCCCGATTACCTGGGATCACCAGGTCGGGGAGCTTGCCGTGGCAGCTCCCCTTCCGGGATCACGGGTCGATCGCCATAATCGGCCTTTTCGAGTTACGAATGACGAGGTACGAATTACGCCGTCTGAAATTATGAAGTACGAATTACGAAGTACGAATGCGACCATTTCACCCGGTTCATCAACTCAGAACACCGGATCTTGCAGGTATAACACAAAGAGTGGATGTTCAACAAACTCTCCTCATTCGTCATTCGCCCTTCGTAACTCGTAATTTCTGATCCTAGATATGGAAGTGTTCCTTGATGTTCTCAGTTACAACTTTTCCGTCGAAGAGGTTAACGATACGGTGAGCATAGTTTGCATCGTAAGGTGAGTGAGTCACCATGATGATAGTCGTTCCTTCTTCGTTCAGTTGTGAGAGGAGTTTCATTACCTCCTCACCGTTTGCTGAGTCAAGATTACCAGTAGGTTCGTCAGCCAGGATCACTCTCGGCTTCGCCACAATTGCGCGCGCGATAGCGACGCGTTGCTGCTGACCACCTGATAACTGCTGTGGAAAGTGATTGCGGCGGTGCATGATATTCATCCGCTCCAACACTTCTTCCACGCGCTGCTTTCTCTCTGAAGAAGGCACCTTCAGGTACAGCAAAGGCAACTCAACATTTTCAAACACTGTCAATTCGTCGATCAGATTGAAGCTCTGGAACACGAAACCAATTGAACCCTTGCGCAGCTGAGCGCGCTGGCGTTCGGAATATCTGGCAACTTCGTGCTCTCCAAAATAGTATTCACCTGCAGAGGGATTGTCCAGCAGACCTATAATGTTCAGCAATGTGGACTTACCGCATCCGGAGGGACCCATAATAGCAACGAATTCACCTTCCTTGATTTCCAGGTTGATGTTGTTCAGAGCAGTTGTTTCCACTTCTTCAGTAGTGTAGATTTTCTCGAGGTTTTTTAGTTTGATCATGGCGATTGTATTAATTAATGATTGGATGTACGAAGTGATGAAATAGTTCTGTTAATACTCCGGTTTCTTTAAAAGGTTACGACAAAGGCGATGACTTCTTTTGAAATCAGTTAAGAAGCAAAACTTCATTGTCGCCGAAATTCTCATAGGAGGAAGTGATCACCTGGTCTCCAGGCTGTAATCCTTCAAGAACTTCGTAGTTTTCTGTATTCTTCCTTCCGAGTTTGATGTCGCGTCTGACGGCCCGGTCTGCCTCCACTACATAGACCCAGTTTCCACCCGTATCTTTATAAAATCCCCCTGTGGGGAGGAGCAATTCTTCCGACGACTGGCTCAGCTGAATTCTCAATCGGAGCGAAAGCCCCCGGCGAAGGCCTACTGGTGCTTCCCCGATAAAGTTCATATCCACTTCAAAACGTCCGTTCGTAACGCCCGGATACACATAAGTGATCTCGAGCAAGTAATCTTTATTATTAAACGTGGTCTCCGCGCGAAGACCCGTTGAGATCCTCGGAAGGTAAAGTTCATCGATAGGAACGCGAACCTTATAGCTTCCCACCACGTCGATCCAGCCCAGGCGTTGGCCTGTGTTGACGTTCTGTCCTGGATCCAGAGGCGGGTGGGAAAGCTGTCCATCGATCGGAGCCCGGATAACCAGGTTGTCCAGGATCTTCCCTACACCTTCAAGACTTTGAATCATTTTCCGCTCCGAGAAATTCATTTGATTGAGTTGCCTGAATCTGTCGATAGAGTCGTTTCTGTAAACCTCATAAGTGATCTTGCGTCTTTCCTTGAAGTACTGATAGTCAGCCTCCGTCTTTTCAAATTCCTGCTTTGCGATCAGCTTCTTTTCATAGAGCTGTTTCTGCCGGAGGTACTGAGGGCCGAGAATCTGCAACTGGTTATCAATGGATGCAAGCTCCTGCCTTTGCTGCAAATCATTTTGCGTAATACCCAGGCGGGTCTCCCGGACCCTGTTTATACTTTCATTCAACGAAGCTTCCCTGCTTAAGACATCAAGTTCCCTGTTAAGGTTGCTTAATTCGAGAATAACATCTCCTTTTTTTACCAGCGCGCCACTTTCAGCTACAACCCGTTTGATGGTTCCACCTTCAATCGCATCCAGATAAACGGTGCGGCTCGGTTCAACAGTGCCAGTCTGCGGAATGAATTCCTGAAACACACCTCTCTGTACTGTCGAGATGGTAATCTTTTCGCGATCGATCTTCAGTTTCGACCGCCGGTCTGCAAATATGAACTGATATCCAACAAACACGATGAAGAGAGCGATACCTGTATAGGTGACTACCCGCTTTACCGTCCATGTTTTCTTTTTGATTTTCTTATCCATTCTCGTCTGAGTTATTGATGTTGGGGGTTGTGCTGTTGTCATTGTACCGGCTGACCAGATTCAGACTAAGGCCATTGCCAACAAACGTGCCAAGTGCCTAATGGGCTTTTCACCGCGTTTTAAGGTCTAAAAGCAAAAGCATCTCGTTCACATGTGAACGGGCCTGTCCGGATGCGAACAAACGGCGAAGCCGACAGAGCGCTTGAGTACGCATTCCAGCCTGTTGTGCGCCTTTTTCAGTTTCGGTATGCAGTTTGCCCATTAGCGGACAAATTGTTCGCAAGCGAGACCGAAACCGCTCCAACTAACACCTATGACTGAGAATAAGCACGGCAAAATCCTTATTGTCGACGACAATGAAGACTTATTAAAGGCAGCAAGAATGCATCTCAAGCGTCACTTTGCCCAGGTCGATATAGAGAAGAATCCGGAGGCAATACCGGCACTCATGTCGCAGGAAGATTATGACGTCATTCTGCTGGACATGAACTTCACCAAGGATGTCAGCAGCGGAAGTGAAGGTTATTACTGGCTTGAGAAGATTCTGAGCATTGATCCCTCGGCAGTCGTCGTATTGATCACAGCATATGGCGACATCCAGATGGCGGTCAAAGCGATCAAGGCAGGCGCCACTGACTTCGTGCTAAAGCCGTGGGAAAACGAAAAATTGCTGGCCACTTTATATTCAGCAATGCGACTTCGTGAATCGCGTGACGTCATCGAAAACCTAAAGATCAAGAACCAGGAGATCAACCTGGCTCAGAACAACCGATACAGCGAGATCATTGGTCATAGTCCTGCCATGCAGAAGATTTTCCAGACTATCGACAGAGTCGCGAAAACCGATGCGAACGTACTGATACTGGGTGAGAATGGAACGGGCAAAGAGGTGATTGCACGTGCGATCCATCGGAATTCGTCACGGAAGCATGAAACATTCGCCAGCGTCGACCTCGGATCGATCACCGAAACCCTCTTCGAAAGTGAACTCTTTGGGCATAAGAAAGGCGCATTCACAGATGCAAAAGAGGACAGACCGGGAAGATTTGAGCTCGCCAACAATGGAACACTCTTCCTCGACGAGATCGGGAATCTGTCTATGCCGTTGCAGGCGAAGCTGCTGACGGTGTTACAGAATAGAAAAGTAAGCCGCGTTGGAGCAAACAAGGATACGCCGATAGACATCCGGCTGATCTGCGCCACCAACATGCCCCTATACGATATGGTGAAGGAGAACCGGTTCCGTCAAGACCTTCTGTACAGGATCAACACAATCGAAATAGAAGTTCCACCCCTGAGGGAACGGTTTGAAGATATTCCTTTGCTTGCGAATCACTTCCTTAAATTTTATGCGGAGAAATATCAGAAGAGTGTCAACCGGATCAGTGAAGCGGCTATTACACGAATGCATAAACACCCTTGGCCGGGAAACATCCGCGAGCTGCAACACGCCATTGAGCGCGCGGTAATACTTAGTAATGGCTCCGTTCTTCAGCCGGAAGATTTCAATTTTACGCCATCCGGAACCAAAGACGACGGACACGTGAATCTCGAGCAATTCAATCTCGAAGAAGTTGAAAAGCTTCTCATCAGGAAGGTGCTGAAAAAATATAATGGCAATATCACTCAGGCTGCCTCGGAGCTGGGTCTCACACGCTCATCGCTATACAGGCGATTGGAAAAATATGGATTGTGACCTGATCATGGTCGATGTAAGTGCGCGTTTATTTTTGTTGGTTTCCGCAGGCGATTGCATCACTTCAGCGGTAGATGGTAAGGCTAGTATCTGAACAATGTATTCCACTCCTTTTCCGGCAGACAGAGAAGCTAAATTTCCATAACTTTGAAGCCTGAACACTGAATTTTGAACTTAAGAGATTTTCGTGCCCGGGTCTTTCTTCGGGTATCTTTTCTGGGGCTGTCGATGGCCTTGTTCTCTTTCATGATTACAAGGCCGAATATGCTCTTCGCGGCTATCCTCACCTTCGCGATCATCATCATTCAGCTCGTCGACGTTTTCAGGTTTGTAAGTCAGACCAACCGCAAGCTTACGCGCTTCCTGGAGTCAGTGAAATACTCCGATTTCATTTCCGGGTTCACATCTGATAATAAGCTGGGGAAAAGTTTCAAAGACCTGAACCTGGCATTCAACGAGGTACTGGAAGCTTTCCGGAAAGCCCGCTCCGAAAAAGAGGAGCACTGGCAATATCTCAATTCAGTTGTGCAGCAGGTACGCACCGGTATACTATCATTTGATGCAGAGGGTAACGTTCAGCTGATGAATACGAACGCCAGGAAGTTCATTGGCGTCAACAACATTGTTAATATAAGGGAGCTCATTCATGTCAATCCAAGATTGTATCACGCGCTGAATAGCGCCGGACCCGGAAAAAGCGAGCTGTACAAAGGAAGCAATGAGTTACATCTGACGATCCAGGCGACAGAGCTGCGCATTCGCGGTACGGACGTGAAGCTGGTCACGCTGCAAAACATCCAACCCGAACTGCAAAAGCAGGAGCTTGAGGCCTGGCAAAATCTTACGCGGGTGCTGCGGCACGAGATCATGAATTCCATTACGCCTATCTCATCTCTCACCTCCACATTGCGTGAGATTCTCGACCATGACATGGAGCGCAAGGACAGCCACTATGAATTGAAAGAGGAAGGCGCGGAAGACCTGAGGGAAGGATTGAGCACGATCGAAAACCGCAGCCGGGGGCTCATCAAGTTTATAGATGCTTATCGCGAATACACGTCATTACCGAAGCCGAGAATGAGCACTGTGCGATTAAAAGATGTAATTGAAAAAGTCACGCAGCTGATGAAACCGGAATTAAAAAAAACGAAGATCGCGTTTCACAGCGAATGCTCATCAGAATACCTAACCATTCAGGCAGATGTTGAAATGATCGAACAGGTGTTGATCAATCTTTTAAAGAATGCTATTGAAGCTTTGGGAGAAACGCCCGACCCAAAACTCGAACTTATCGGACGATATGATGAAAGCGCCGTGAAGATTGAAGTGATTGACAACGGACCGGGTATAATCAAAGAAGCTTTGGAACATATCTTTGTTCCCTTTTATACCACCAAGAGAACGGGGTCTGGTATCGGGCTTAGCCTTTCGAGGCAGATCATGCAGATGCATAACGGCTCGATCACCGTTGAATCTGAGCCTGATGTAAGAACTATCTTCACGTTAAGATTCTAACGGGCCGTCGTCATTTACTCTTCGGCTTTTGCGCAAGGCGGATTGGCCCGAATGGACCGTACTTATGTTGCGCCTGCGAAAATGAGTCTGCATACGGGCCAAACGGGTGGTCGAAAGGTTTCTTACTTATGTCCGGCCAGTCCTCCTGGAAAACTTTTACCGGTCTTTCCAACGAGTTGACGTACGCTGCCACATCCCAGGCCTCTTCGTCAGTGAGAACCGGATTCTCGAACGTTGTGCCATGGGGCATGTTGCTCTTTACATATCCCGCGAAACGCGATAGGCGGAACAGACCTGCTGCCGTAGTATAGCTGTGTCGCCCTGCTAGCGGAGGATATGTCCATTCAATGCTATCGGGATGTTTAAGTCCGACGCCCTCTCTTCCATGACAAACGAGACAATGTTTTTCATATACCGATTTGCCCCCGACGGGATCGGCCGCGCGGTCGAGATCCGATAAGCTGCTCAGGCCTGTGCCCGAAGGAACCGAGTCCTTTGGAACATCTTTGCCCACCCATTGAAACCACGCGATGATAGCCCGCATTTCCCGGCTATCATCGGCAAGCCTTTGCCCATTCAGACTTCGCTGAATGCAGTCGTTGATCCGCTTTTCCATCGACTCAATTCCACCCGAGCGTGCTCTGAACTTAGGATAGGTCGACGCTACGGCCGCGTAGTTATTCCCGAAGGGCTTGGTGCCTGCAGACAGATGGCAATTCTGGCAGTTCATGCCGTTGCTAATTGGTTTTACTTTGCCTTCCGGACCAAGATACCGTGCGGTGTGCGCGATGAGCTCCTTCCCATAGCGGATAAGCTCGCCTTCCTCTGTCGGCGGAATGAGATTTGAATCCGGGGCATGCCACAACGTGCGGGCTGTTGACTCCGCTGCAGTTATGAACAATGGATCGGTTCCTTTTGCTGGTGTCTTCTGCAACCGCGTAATGTAAATAAAGTAACCGATGACAGCCGTCAGCAAAATTATGAGCACGACGGCCGCAAAAAAAATAACATTGTTTCTGCCGAGAAACTCTGGTTCGGCCCTCCTGGTACGCATACAACTTCAGTTATGCGATTCTTTGATGTATCCCCAACCCTCATTCTGGCGATTTACAATTTCAATGATAGCGTCCGGCACTACCTCTACACCTGTGATGAGCTGGGATCTCTCAACATTATAGCGCTCCAATGTAAGTCCACAGACCTTGAAGGACACATTCTTGTTTTTACTTAACTCCTCCACCGGAGTGGCGCTGGAGGTCATTCCATCTACCGCCATAGGCCAGGCACCGCCGTAGATGACCACTTCGAGCTGCGCGTCAGGGTAAGCTTTGGCCATGCCTCCTACATGCCTGAGCACCGCCTGATGCGTCAACGTGTCCTTGCTTGTGACGTCAAAGACAATCTTTACAGGCTTGGTTTGCGCGAGGAGGAGCAACGGCAAAGAGGATAGGATTAGTAATATGATGTATTTCATGATGTATGTGTTGTGGTGAGCAAGAAGTTGAATTACGAGTTACAAATTACGAAGTACGAATGCGACGATTTGAACCCGCGTCGACGATAATGTTCCAATCATCGTTGGGTGGCTAATCGTTCAGCTTTAACTAAGTGTTCCCATTCGGCATTCGGCATTCCAAACACGGAGTAATAAATAAGCGAAGAACCGAGGCGACGACTCAAAGCACGTTGACCGATAAACTCCAATCACCCGATCGGTGGCTAATCGTTCAGCTTGACGAAGTGTTCCCATTCGTCATTCGTCATTCGGCATTCCAAACACGGAGTAATAAATAAGCGAGGAACCGAGGCGACGACTCAAAGCACGTTGACCGATAAACTCCAATCACCCGATCGGTGGCTAATCGTTCAGCTTGACGAAGTGTTCCCATTCGTAACTCGTAATTCTGCAAGGCGTCCGGCAGCAACGCAGTACCATACGTCAGCCGCCGGCGCCAGCAGGTAAAAAAGGAGCTATCCTCCTGCGTAACAGTAAGCGCAACCATTCTCCTGCGCCCTGCCTATGGCCCAGACGCCGGAAGGAACGACCTGTATGCCGGGGAGAATTCCGCTGAGCCAGTCGTTTTTCACCTCTTCCGCGTCAAAATCCATACTTTTTGCAGCAAAGCCACTCAATACGGTTATGGCCATGTTGCACACGCAGAACATTGCTCCGCGATCCTGGAGGGTCTTTATTCCGTCAATGCCGGGAACTGGATAATCTTTTTCTTGTGGCATCCACAAAGGATTGCGTACAGCCGGGGCGTTGGTATGGTTGTCGTTCACCTTGAAAAACTGACCGAGCTTGTATTTCTCCCATAACCGGTCTTCCATCGCATAAGGAATAGCGTTATGCCTGAGCACCACGACGGCGGTCATGTCGTTGTCTGCGGATCCAGTGTCGTTGTTTGTTTTGTAAAACACCCATGTCCAGATCATCGGAAAGCCATTGTGTGGTTCGGACGCATCATACACGATCCTGTGTTTGCCCTTTATACTCTTAAACCATGAGTCAGCGTCACCGGATGCATTGCCAACTGGCCGTGCCAGCACCGGCTCCACGACACCGAATAAGCCTGTGGCGCCAGCCGCAATAGTTCCCACGAACGTCCTCCGCGATGAAGAAATTTGTTTCATAACAAGGGGGTTAATTGTAAGACATAAGTATTCTACTTCAGGGGTCTGATATTCTGGTTGACTGAAAAGATATTTTCCGGATCGTACCGCGACTTTACTTCCGAGAGCCTGGGATAATTCTCACGGTAGGAGGCTCTGACCCGTTCGTCGCCTTCCTCCATCATAAAATTCACATATGCGCCTCCAGCGGAAAAAGGATGTAACGCCTGCCAGTATTCTTTTGTCCAGGTCGAGAGGAGTTCCGCTTTTCGTGGATCGGGATCAACCCCCACTATCACCTGGGCCCAGTTTGCATCGCGATACGCGAACGCTGTTTCATGATTTGCTTTATCATGCACCGCTCCATTGATGGGGTACAGGTGCATGGTAGAATGTGGTGTGGGAAGTTTCTCACCATACTTCACATTCAGTTTGATCGACTCGTCAGAAAGTTCTTTTACAAAGTCAGCTTTCCAATACCACTGCAATCCTTTTGGATACAACGCATCAAACATTCCTTGAAGCGCTGAGAAAGGAAGTTCGCCTGTGTAATCAAGCGCTGGCTTGATGAAATTGCGGAAGCGATCGAGAGTAGCAGACGCCTGCCGGTTTTCCTGCAGCAGACACCACACGATGCCACACATCTTTTTCAGGTGAAGCTCGTCTGGAAACAGGGAGACAGGAGGCACTGTCAGGAATGCAAAATATCCGTACACTTCATTCGGCGCTGTAAGGATAAAGTCACGGTAAAACGTCATCATCTCTTCACTATGCTCAAAATGCCAGAGCATAGGTCCTCCAAATACAGTCCCTGCACGGTGCATGCGGAACAGGAACGAAACGATCACTCCAAAATTCCCACCTCCGCCGCGGATGGCCCAGAACAGATCACTGTTGCTGTTCTCGTTAACT
>Ga0307416_100001255_pt1 | contig 13686 bp, 11 predicted proteins | sample DK1Cmetagenome_2_FD_203821 | JGI IMG/M metagenome (GOLD analysis project Ga0307416, IMG submission 203821) | Maize rhizosphere microbial communities from greenhouse at UC Davis, California, United States - DK15-C-3 | ecosystem: Host-associated > Plants > Roots > Rhizosphere > Soil | place...
TTGGCCACCGCGGTGATCTTCGACATCATCTACCTGGTGTCCGACAATTCGCAGTGGACCGTGGTGGCCTACTATATGGTAGGGGCCGGGATCATCGGTGGATTGGCCGCGGCGGTCTTCGGATGGTTGGACTGGATCGCCATTCCTTCGGGGACGCGGGCCAGGCGAATCGGATTGTGGCACGGGGCGGGGAATGTTGTCGTCCTCGCGCTGTTCATCCTGAGCTGGGTGCTCAGGCGGGGAAACCCGGAGATACCGCCTACTGGCGCGATTGTCGCCGGGTTAGCCGGCGTAGTGATTGCACTGGCAACCGCCTGGCTGGGCGGAGAGCTGGTGGATCGGCTCGGGGTTGGCGTGGACGATGGCGCGCACCTGGACTCGCCCAGCTCGTTATCCGAGTTGCCTGCCGGTGCCGGTCTGGGTGCAGCGTCGCGGGCAGCCGGGGCTACTCCTTCGGATCGTCGGGCCTCAGCCGCCACTCCCTACGCCGGGGTGGACCGTAGGACGCACTAGGGCCAGGGCTTCCTTTTCCGCCCGGCTCATCCGCTTGATCATATGCTCGCGCCGCAAGGCGTGAGATCGGTCGACTGCCTGCTCCAGGTACACCAGCACGACCGGTAACCTGGAGCGGGTGTAGGCCGCGCCGCATCCGCGGTTGTGCTCCGCCACCCGGCGCTCGGCATTCGTGGTGATCCCGGTATACAGGGTCCCGTCGCCGCAGCGGGCAAGATAGACCATCCAGGACATTCCTAATCATAAGGGGCACTACCGGATTCGCGGTCGCCCTCCCTATCTTCGGCTGGCCCCCATGACAGCCTGGAGCTAGGAGCAGGAGCTTGGAGCACTCTGGACTGACCTCCAGTGTTCCAGCCCAGCTTTTAGCGCTCAGCTCGCAGCTCCTGCAACGAGGTTTGATGGCAACATCCGCTCCGTCTGCACGAGCGGCGGTCCCGACGGTGCCGGATCGGCGCCGGCCTGGAAAGAACACGCTCCCCGATCAGCGCACCTTGCTGACCTGGTTGTTTGCCGGCCGGCTGGTGCTGGCAACCGGGGTCCTGCTCGGTGCCGGGTTGGTCTGGACCGAGCGACCGCAGGAATCGTTCATCGTGAGCATCGCGGTCGTCTTTGCGCTGATGTTCACGTTGTATGGCGCCGGTACCATATTCCTGCTCCGGCGGAAACCCACCAACGCGTTTTTCTTATTTCAGGCGCTGGTGGACCTCGGGTTGGTCACGACCATCCTGCACTTTACCGGGCAACCGCAATCCGCGTTTCCCGCGCTCTACGTGCTGGTGGTCGCGGCCTACTCTCTGCTCATGCCTCCCGCCTGGGTGGCGGTGACGGCAATCCTGGCCTCGCTGCTGTTTCTCGGCGATACGATATGGACCCATGGTGCTTCGCTGGATACCGTCTCATGGGCCCAGATCGGCGTCTTCAACCTGGTGTTCGCTATCGTTGCGGTGCTGGGACACCGCCTCCGCGAAGCCGGGATGGAGCAGGCGACGCTGGCCACCGAGCTGCAGAGGGTACGGCTCGAGGCCGATGATATTCTGCGGAACATTCGGTCGGGCGTTCTCACCGTGGATGGCTTTGGACGGCTGGCGTTCATCAACCCGACGGCGGAGCGCCTGCTCGATCTGGATGGCGAGGCGTTGATCGGCCTTCCGGTCCTGGACCAACTGAAGACCCGCTCCTCGGAGCTCTGGGCCGCCGCCGTCGCTGGCATCCGGAACGGGCGGAAGATCAGCCGGGGCGAGGGCATGGTGGTGCAGGGTGCCGGGAGAATGTTTCCCATTGGTCTGAGCACGACCACGTTTCGTCAGGAAGCGCAGGAAGCTCCCTCGGTCACCGCCATCTTCACCGATATCTCGGATCTGAAGGAAGTCCAGGAGCTCCACATGCGCGCGGAGCGGCTCGAGGCGGTTGCCGAACTCAGCGCATCGCTGGCGCACGAGATTCGTAATCCGCTGGCCTCTATTCGAAGCTCGGTGGAACAGCTGGCGCGGTCGAAACACGCGGACGAGGACGAGCGTTTCCTATCCGGGCTCATCGTTCGGGAGAGCGACCGCCTCAGCCGCCTGCTCAGTGAATTTCTCGACTTTGCCAGGGTGAGAGCCACTCACTTTGCGCCGGTCGATCTGCACTCGGTGGTGGTGGCGGTGGTGCGGCTGATTCGAGCCCATCCCGATTGCCGTCCCGATGCGGTCATCACGGTCGAAGGCGGGCATACCCTGCTGGAAGGAGACGAGGATCTGCTCCACCGCGTGGCGGCCAACCTGGTTCTCAACGCCGTGCAGGCTGCCCGCGGGCCAATCCGGATCACGGTCAATGTCTCCGTTGCACAGCCCACCGAGATCCCCCATGGGACCGATCTCGAGCACTCGGTTCGATTGCAGATCCGGGACAATGGACCGGGTATTCCGGAAGAGGTACGCGAGCGGCTCTTCCAGCCTTTTGTCTCCGGACGATCCGGCGGCAGCGGATTGGGTCTGGCGATCGTTCAGCGAGCCGTCGAGGCCCATCGGGGCCTCGTGTTGGTCGATTCCGGACCTGGGTCCGGTACCACTTTCACCATTTTCTTGCCAGCCAAGATGGTAGCGGAGGATGCTGCATGAGTCAGAAGCCGTCGGTGTTGGTGGTTGACGATGAGTCTGGGATTCTCGATACCCTCCGGATCCTGCTGCGGAACGAAGGGTTCGAGGTGACGACCGCGCAGGGTGGAAAGGCCGGCCTGGAGCAGATCCGGTCAGGCACTCACGACATCATTCTGTCCGATGTCCGGATGCCCCAGGTGTCGGGTCTGGACATCCTGACCGCCGCCCGCGAGCAGGATGCAATGACGCCGGTGATTCTGATGACCGCGCAGGCCTCTCTCCAGAGCGCCATCAGCGCCGTCAACTCCGGCGCCTTCTATTATATCCAGAAGCCGTTCTCGAACGATGAGCTGGTGGCCATCCTCCGGCGGGCCTGTGAGTATCGGGCAGTCAAGGTCGAGAACACCCAGCTCAAGCAGGAGATCCGCCGGCGCGACCGGACCACCATCACCCGCCCGATCGGCAAGTCCAAGCGATTCCTTGACGTGCTTAAGCTGGCCGAGCACGTGGCTCCGACCGACTCGACCGTGCTCATTCAGGGCGAGAGTGGCACCGGCAAAGAGGTCATCGCCCGATACCTTCACAACCTGTCCAGCCGCAGCGACGGACCCTTCATGTCGATCAATTGCGGCGCGCTGCCGGAGAATCTGCTCGAAAGCGAGCTGTTCGGGCACGTGAAGGGCTCCTTTACCGGCGCCGTACGAGACAAGCAAGGCCTTTTTGCGGCCGCCCGGGGGGGCAGCTTCTTCCTGGACGAGGTAGGCGAAATGCCTGCCTCGCTGCAGGTCAAGCTGCTGCGGGTGCTCCAGGAGCGCGAGGCCATTCCGGTCGGCGCCACCGAGCCCATTCCGGTAGACGTGCGCATCATTGCGGCAACCAACCGGGAACTGGAGGAGGAGATTCGCCGGGGCAACTTCCGATCCGATCTGTTCTATCGGCTCAACGTCATCGCCGTCAATCTGCCGCCTCTGCGGGAACGGCGGGATGACCTGTTGCTGCTGATCGAGGCCCTGCTGCAGAACCTGGCCGGCGAAACCGGAACCGATCCCAAGGCGCTCGCGGCCGAGGCGCTCGATGCAGTAATGGTCTACGAGTGGCCCGGTAACGTGCGGGAACTGGAAAACGCGCTGGAGCACGCGGTCGTGTTGACCCGCGGGAACCTGATCGAAGCGGCCTCACTGCCGGAGCGGATTACGAAACGGCGGAAGGAACCGCTCGTGGCCGAGCGATCCTACCGGAATCCCACGCTGGAAGTGATCGAGCGGGCGTACATCATGTGGGTTCTACAGGCGGAAGGCGGAAACAAGACCCGAGCTGCGGAAGTGCTCGGCATCGATCCATCGACCCTGTACCGCAAGCTCAGTCGCTACGAAGAGCAGGTCGAGGTCAAGGTCTAGCGCTCCGAATCAGCGCTGGGCGACTGTGCCCTGGTACTGCTGAGCCGCAATGACATACGCCTCCAGCAGCTGTGAGCGAAGGTCGCCGGAGGCCCGGGTGCTCAGCGGCGCCAGTTGGTAGAGCCTGCGCTGAGCGCCCGCCACGTCCCTGAGGTGCAACTTGGCCAGCACCAGACCATCGCGAAGCTCATCCACCCCGATCCACCTTCCCCGCTGCGAAGTCACCAAAGGGAGCAGCCGTTCGCCGACTTCAGCGGCATCCGCAAACCGCCACGAGGAAACGGCGTGCCGGAATGCCACCACGTCCCGAACCACCTGCGGCGCTCCAAAGCGGTCCATATAGCGGTTTATGGCCGTGTAGAGCTCCTCATCGGCTACACCCGCCGTCCCCCCATTCCGTAGCCGGTCTATCGTATTCGCCTGCTCCAACCAGAGCTCCCAGTTGCCGGGAGGCTGGCTGGAGGCCAACGTGGCCTGCCACTGCTTCCAGCGATACACGGCGTCTCGGCTTACCGGTCCGAATGCGGTGTCGTTCGGCGCCATGAAGCCGGGGGACCTGAGGAGCGCACCCAGGGACCTGGCTCGGACCCGCGGGTTCTCCGGCAATGCCGGCATCGGCTGTCCGCCCGGAGGGGTTCGACCCCCCTTCAAGGAGGCCAGCACGTTAAACCATTCGGCGGACAGGCTGGGCAGACCGGCGGCGAAGTCCCGCCGAAACCGCCGGCGCTCGGCGCCGAGGTCCAGCACCGGATAGAAATCCGAGTTGGCGCCGTAAGACTGAAGCAGTGGGCCCAGCTCATCTCGACCCGCAATGTGGAGCCCGTTGAGCACTTCAGGCGTGAGCGGTGCGAAGCGGCAGAGATCCTTCTGGATGAGGTGGAGCTGGAACACGGACCAGTCCGGCTGGGGCAAGCTCGGGCGGTTACTGGCGACTATCAGCAGGTCGCCATGGGAGACCTGATACACCTCGTAGGACGCGAAATTCTGGTGCAACGCTGCCAGCACGCTGAGCACCAGGCCGTCATCGAGCTCGTACACGTGGAGCCATTGGCCGAACACGCCATTGGGAGTCAGGTATCCCCGGATGCGCTGGTAAAACTCGCTGGTGAAAAGCCCCGAGACCCCGCTGACCCACGGGTTGGAGGGTTCCGAGATGATCACGTCGTACTGGCGCTGTTCGGAGGCGAAGTACGATTTCGCGTCGTCAATGACGATGTGCGAACGGGAATCATCAAAGCTGCGGCGGTTCCAAGGGTAGAACACCCGCGAGCCGGCGATCATCTGGGGCTCGATCTCGATGGTGACGAGCTCCTGCAGCTTGGGACTGCCCAGCATGAGATGAGACGACATGCCTGAGCCTTGCCCGATAACAGCCCCGGTACGAGCCTGCGGGGCATAGGCCAGAGGGATCAACGGCATCAGGCTCTGGGTTCCCGCATCGGCGATGAACGGAGCCCGGTTCGAGTCGCTGCAGTCTCCGATTGCCGCAAACCACGCTGACGTCAGCGAGGCATCAGGTTTGCCATTGGTCGCGAGCGACAGCCACCCGGCCGGCTTGGTCCGGGTAGCGGTGACGGTGGCGGTTCGCCCGTCCCGGTAGAACAGCACGTCCCGATCCTTGGAACCAGCGATCTGTCCGTCCCGATACACCCCACTGGATAAGAGGTTGGTGTCCAGGCGGACCCCCACGCCAATCCAGGCCATCAAGAGGGCAGTGGAGGCGCCAGCTGCGTAGACCAGGCGGCGCGGCGCCCGCCCTGTGAGATTGGCCCTGGAGAGCAGCACAACGCCCAGTGCGATGTCCATGGCCGCTGCGCTCATGAGCATCGGCTTGAGCCCGATCAGCGGCAGGAGAATGAGCCCACCCGCGATCACGCCGACAATCGACCCCAGAGTGTTCCAGCCGTAGACCGCCCCGATCGCCCGCTCTCCTGACCCATTCGCCAGCAGCGCCCGAGTGATGAGCGGCAGCGTCATGCCGGCGCAAAACGTCGCCGGCAGCATGATCATGAGGCAGAGTCCGTACTTGGCCAGCGTGAATCCCACGTAACCCGAGTCGTTGCGTGCGAAGGTGGACAGCAGAGAGGCGATCCAGCCGAACGATGCGAGGTAGAGCGGCAGGGTGGCCAGCGCCAGAACGCCCATGGTGCACTGGACCATGCCGAGCGTTCGAAACGGTTCCCGGCGTCGATCGGCCCGGGAACGGATCCACCAGGCTCCGAGCGCCAGCCCCAGGATGAAGGCGGAGAGCATGAGCTCGAAGGAGTGGGTGGCGCTCCCGAGCACCAGGGCGAGCATCCGTATCCAGGCAATTTCATAGAGGAAGGATGCTACTGCCGTGCCCAGTGCGGTAAACAGCAGCAGTCGCTGGAGCGCGCCTCCCTCAAGCACGCTGGGTACAGAGCCCGGGCTGAACGCCACCGCTTGGGTGGGTGAGTTCTCCGACGCCGTTTGCGCCCTCCGTGCAGCCATGACAACACCGATGGTTGCGGCCGCCACAATCAGGTTCAGTATCGCCGCCGTCAGCAGAGTCCCGGGTAATCCGGCCAGCTGCACCAGGTAGAAGCCCGCCACCAGAACGCCGATGGCGGCGCCCAGGCTATTGGAGAAGTAGAGCATCGAGAGGGTGCGTCCCGGGCGACGACTGCGCAGCCGGAGGACCCCTGCCGTCATCAAGGGAAAGGTCATGCCCAGCAACACGGACTGCGGCAAAATCAGGCTGCCCGCAATGGCCCACTTTGCCGCGATCAGTGCGGGCGAGCCGGCCAGTGCCGGATACACCGTCTGATACGCCAGGCCGGTGACCGCCTGGAAGATGTCGTGAAAGAAGAGGCCGATGCATCCAGCGACAAACTCGACCGCGACGTAACCGTAGAGTGGTTCCTTCAGCCGTTCCGACCAGCGGCTGATCACCAGCGCCCCGACCGACATCCCGCCCAGGAAAATGACCAGCACAATGATTTGCGCGTAGGCTCCGTGCCCCACGAACAGGCCGAGGTACCGGGTCCAGATCGATTCGTAGATCAGGCCGGCCGCACCGGAGAGCACGAACAGGAAATACAGAGCCTTGATCATGTCGTGATCCAACCGAAATGGTGGAAGTGATTCGGAAGCGCTGACGGGGTGGGCAAGAAGTATGCAAGAACTGGCACTCCTACACCGATCATCCCATGTGGTGTCTGTCACAGGAGTTGAACGCGAGACGGGCGGCGCGGAGCGGCTGTCAGGTGCCGCCAACCGCGAGTTGGCGGGCGTTCTTCGAGTTCAGACCCCAGGAGCCCCGGAGCTCGCGATCTCAGCTGCAGCAGGCTCAGCTCCGACCCGCTGAATTCCCCCCAGTTGCACTGGAAGGATGCCACCAAATGCGCGAGGCTAGGCAACTTCCGTGACCACACCCCTCCCTGCTGGGCTCTTGCAGAATCCGCCTCTGCCGCGGTCGGAAATCGTTGCATTCGCGAGTGCAACCGATAGTTAACTGAAGTTGCGAATGCACCTTGGAGGTTGTAGAGGGGGGGTGGCATACGTGTTGCCTTACCCGCTGCCGGTTACACCGCGTGTTCAGGCAATCAGGTACAACCGATGACCGCACCACTCAACCGGAGGAAGTATGAACAACCGTAAGGGCTTTACCCTAATCGAGCTGTTGATCGTGGTCGTGATCATCGGCATTTTGGCCGCGATCGCAATTCCGAAGTTCGCCAACACGAAGGAGAAGGCGATTCTTGCCAGCATGAAGTCGGACCTGCGGAACCTGGTTACCGCGCAGGAAGGTTTCTTTAGCGATAACCAGACCTACTCCACCACGCTCGGCGCTGCTCAGGTGAACACTGTTGCCGGTGGCGCTTGCGGTGGTACGGTGGCGTTCCAGCCGTCCAGTGGTAACACGGTGACTGTTGGTGCTTGTACCGCGGCGGGCTGGAATGCCACCGCGATCAACAGCGCGATCAAGGGTGCAATTCAGACCTGCGGTATCTACGTGGGTTCGGCTGCTACGCCGAACGCCGCTGTGGCCACCGAGGGTGCACCAGCCTGTTACTAAGCTGAGCAGCACAGCAGGCTAGTTCGTAGGGGGAAAGGGCGGTGTCCTAGCGGTCGCCGCCCTTTTCTCCACCTGCTCTCAACGTTGTGAAAGGCACACGCACAGTTGCGCCAAGGGTTTGCATGCTTGAGTTTCTCGCACCAGGGGACATCGATGAGGGACGACGACAAGGGGTTTACGCTCATCGAGCTCATCATCGTTGTGGTGATTATCGGGCTCCTGGTCTCCATCGTGGTGCCCAAGTTTGCCAACGGGAAAGAGCGCGCGATGGTGACGGCCATGCGAGGTGACTTGCATAACCTGCTGGCCGCTCAGGAAGGATACTTCTCCAACTCGCAGGTCTACTACAACGGTCCGCTGCCCGATCCCGCGCTGCCGTACTCGGTATCAGCCGGCGTCACGGTAACGCTCAGCGGAGTGACCCCGGCTGGTTGGGGTGCTACCGCGACCCGCGTAGGGACCAGCCGGGTCTGTGCCATCTTCGTCGGGACTACGGCGCCGCCGGCTCCGGCAACGGCTGAGGGCCAGATTGCGTGCACGCCGTAGCGAGGGCTATCGCCCAGCTGTATGACAGCCCTGGGGAAAGCGGCTCGAGGCCTATCGGCCAGGCTGACGTCCCCTCTCGCCCCAGGGCAGTGTCGCTGCGGACCGCGCTGATTGTCGAGCTGGGCTTCGTCACTTCGTCCGCAGTGGCGATGGTTGGCCTCACCACGGTGTTGATCACCGGCAGTGACCTGCGGGAAGTGTGGGGCTCATTGCTGGCCCTCTGGCTGGGGAGCACCAGCATCTTCCTGCTCTTTGGCGGCTATGCGGTGCACCGCATGGTGATCGGACCACTCCAGCGGTTAACCGCGGAAGCCGATGCTCTCGCCACCGGCCAGTTTCCGGCCCACGTGCCGCAGGAAACCGCCGAGCTGGAGCTTCTGGCGCAGGGCTATCGGATCATGGCGGAGAATTTGCTGGATGTGCAGAGTCAGGTCGTGCGAGTCGAGAAGCTCGCCGGCATCGGCCGACTCGCCGCCGGTGTGGCGCACGAGGTGCGAAATCCCCTTGGCGCCCTCGGGAGCTACGTCGAGGTGCTCCAGCGCCGCGGCGCCGATCCCAAGGTCACTGGTGACATGCACCAGGCGATCCAGCGGATCGAGCGGATCGTGCAAGGTCTCGTGGATTATGCCCGGCCCGACCGGACCCGCGACGCAGCGCGGCAGACAAGCACCGACCTGAACGCCGCCGTGCGAACCGTGGTGGACTTCCTGGATGCGCAGGGGCTGCTCCGCCAGCAACGAGTGGAGTTCTCGCTGGATCCTGGCCTCCCCCTCGTTCAGGGCGACCAGCATATGCTGGAACAGGTAACCGTCAATCTGCTGGTCAACGCAGCGCAGGCGAGCCCGGGTGGACGGGTAGTGATCGGGACGCTCGTCAAGGTGCTCGAGACCCAGCGCCGGACCGCGTCTCGACGGGGAGACGGCCAGGGGCACCAGCCCGATCCGGCACGCACCTGGTTGCCCGAGCCGCGTCCACAGGAGCTGCCGCCCGGTACTCGTGGCGCGATGCTGTTCGTGGCCGATGACGGGCCTGGCATACCGGAAGCGGATCGCGAGCGGGTGTTCGATCCGTTCTTCAGCACCAAGGACCCGGGCCAGGGCACCGGGTTGGGTTTGGCGATAGTCGCGCGGACGGTGCACGAATGCGGAGGCACCGTGTGGGTCGATCGTGCGAGAGAAGGTGGTGCCGTGTTCAAGGTATTTCTTCCAATCGCGGGTGAGACCGATGCGGCTGCTGATCGTTGACGACGACGCGGGATTCCGGCAATCGCTCGCGCTGCTGCTCGGCGAGTCCGGCTATGGGGTGGAGGCCGAAGGCGACCCCGAGCGGGCGCTCAGTCGCGCGATTGCGGAGGAGTTCGAGCTCATCCTCTGCGATGTCAAGATGCCCGGCATGGACGGCCTCACGTTTCTTCGTCGCTACCGGGCCGAGAGCGGCACGGCGCTGGTCATCATGATGAGCGCCTTCGGTGACGAAGACGCGGCGCTCGCCGCCATGCGGGAAGGCGCCTACGATTACCTGCAGAAGCCCTTCAAGCCCGATGAAGTGATCCTCACCGTCCGCAAGGCTGAAGAGCGCGAGCGGCTCCGCCGTGAGGTCGACGCTCTGCGGACCAGCCTGGGCATCGGCGCGGTAGGTGATCTGGTTGTCTCCCAGAGCCGAGGCATGCGGGATGTGGTCGAGCTGGCCGCTCGGGTTGCCCGCCACAACACCACGGTCCTGATCACCGGCGAGAGTGGAACCGGCAAGGAAGTCATCGCCCGCGCCATCCACCGGATGAGTCCGCGGAGCGAGCGGAGCTTTACCGGGATCAACTGCGCGGCTATTCCCGAGCAGCTGCTGGAATCCGAGCTCTTCGGCCACACCAAGGGCGCCTTCACCGGCGCAACCGCAGACCACCCCGGCCTCTTCGAGCTGGCCAACGGGGGCACGCTGTTGCTGGACGAGATCGCCGACCTGCCCCAGGCGCTCCAGGCCAAGCTGCTGCGCGTCCTCGAAGAAGGTGAGATCCGGCGCCTCGGTGCCCGGGAGTCGAAGAAGATCGACGTGCGCGTGCTCGCCGCCACCGGCCGCCCGATGGAGCAAGCAGTGGAGCGGGGGGAATTCCGATCTGACCTGTACTACCGGCTCAATGTCGTACGGCTGCACATTCCGCCGCTGCGCGAGCGTCCCGAGGATATTCCCGAACTGCTCACCCACTTTGCCCGTCAGGTGGCGCAACGCCTGGGGCACCCGGTGAGTGTCACGCCGAGCGCCCTGGTGGCCCTCACCCATCACACCTGGCCGGGTAACGTCCGCGAGCTCCGAAACGCGGTGGAGCGAGCCGCCGTGCTCTCGGCGGGCGGTTTACTGGACAGCAAGGACTTCGCCCTCTCGGACGGCGCCTCAACCGAGCCGAACGGTGCCCCCAGCGGTTCGCTCGACCTCAAGTCGCAGGTCGAAGCGGTGGAGCGGGCGGCGATTCAGCGCGCGCTGCAGGCCGCCAAAGGCAATCGCCGCCAGGCTGCCAACCTCCTGGGCATAAGTCTGCGAACCCTCTTCTACAAGCTCCGGCGGTTACCCGCCGCATAGGTGGTACGGGGGACGGTGGGGAAACCCACCGCCCTCACGGTCCAACATTCCCCACGTACTTCCACCCCGTCCTGCGCGGAACCGGTACCGCGCCCGCCGAGCACGCGTCCCACCTTAGTGTCGTTCCTGACGGAGGTGATTCCATGAAAACGGATGACTCCGGGATGACCCTGGTCGAGGTGCTCGTAGCGTTGGTTGTGCTCAGCATTGGCGTGCTGGCACTCACCGGGTCGTCCGCCATGATCAACCGAATGATCGGCCGAGGTAGAGTCGAGACCCATGCCGCTCTCCTGGCCGCTGGGCAGATGGAAAAGCTCCGGCAGGCGGCAGCGTCGACGGTGCCTCGCTGTGCGTCTCCCGGCTTTGCCAGCGGAGGGCCACGGGTGGAAGACGGGCTGCTTCAGTCCTGGACCGTTGCTCCCACCGGTAAGGTGCGCCGGGTGCGCGTCACCGTCTCATACCTCACTATCCGGGGCCAGCGGTCGGCTGTACTCGAAACCGGGGTTGAATGTTGATGGCGCCGTACCGGAAGGGGTTCACCCTGATCGAGATCATGCTGTCCATGGTGATGATGCTGCTGGTCAGCGGCACCATCTACCAGTTGTTGTTCACCACCCAGCGGCTCTCCCGCACCCAGGCGGAGCGGCTCGCACTGCAGGCCGGCGTCCGAGGTGCGGCACTCGTGGTCGGAAACGAGCTTCGAGAGCTCAGCACGGTCGAGGCTGGAAACAGCACTCAGAATGACATCCTCAGCCTGGGGCCGAATGCGGTTTCGTATCGTGCCATGCGTGGATTCGGATACACCTGTCAGGCCCTGGCTGCGGGTGTCCTCAGGATCGATCGCACCGGCTTCAGCGGCTACCGGGACCCGCAGGCCGGCCGTGACAGTGCTCTGGTGTACGTGCCAGGTCTGACTGCGCCGGCCGACTCCGGTTGGACTCCCCTTGCCATCACCAATGTCTCTTCGGCCGCCGCATGCGCCGGCGCCGCCGGTCCAGGCCTCACCCTCACTACTGCCGGATCCATTCCGGTCGGGACGGTGCCAGCCGGTACGCCGGTCCGGATCTATGAGCCGATGGAGCTCGGGTCCTACCGCTCCGAAGGCCAGTTCTGGTTGGGCATGCGTTCGCTGAGCTCGGGTGAAGCCATCCAGCCGGTCTTTGGCCCGTTGGATGAGACCCAGGGCTTTCGCCTCGACTATGCCGACGCTACGGGAGGCGCCACTCTGATTGCCACTGCGGTGAAGAGCATCACAATTGCGCTGCGGGGCGTCAGCCCGGCTTTCGAGGCTTTCCCGGGCGAGCCTCTCGCCGAAGCGGTGACCACGCAGATCATGCTGAGAAATGGCGCCTACTGATCCGCTGCCCCGAGACGAGCGGGGGATGGCGCTCATCCTCGCGGTCTTTGCGCTGGTGATTATCGGCGGTCTCGTGGCCAGCAACTTCATGGGGGGTTTGCTCGAGCAGCAGAGCGGTCGGAGCGTGCTGCAGGCCGTTCAGGCGCAGCAGGCCGCAGAAGGAGAGCTGTGGGCCGTGCTGCCGCAGGTCGAGGCTGCACGCCTGCTCTCGCTTCCGCTCAGGGGTCCGCCGCTGGAGCTGGACCGCCCATCCCCGGAGCCGGGCCTGGTCGTCCAGAGCCGTGTGGCCCGACTTGCCGATAATCTGTTCCTGGTGCTCAGCCGTGCCGTCCGGCAGGATGCGGCCGGGGGGCCATTGGCCATCCGCTCGGTTGGCCTCCTGACCACCCTCGCTGAGGATGGCTCATCCGGAGCGAAGACTCTGCGACCGATCAGCCAGCGCGCCTGGCTCCAACTGTACTAACTGCCAGAACTTGCAGTGCTGTACAGCAGCTCGTCGCCACTGCTGCATCCCGAGAGACGGCTTGCGAAAGAGAAGATGCGGTTCACTGAGGCAACTGCAGCAAAGCGATTTTTCCCCGGTTAACTGATCGTCGCGTAAGCGATTACCAAACTGCAATTTGTGTGGCACATCGGTTGCCCTCTGAGGGCCGAGATATCCTGACGCTTCCTTAACCCGCGGACACGTATGGGACTCTTCGGACGCAAGGCGACGACGGTCGGCCTGGACATCGGGAGCGGCCTCATCAAGCTCGTCGCGATCTCGCACGCGTCCGGTGGTCCGGTGTTGACCAAGGTCGCGTTCACCTCGATCGGCAACGATGCCATCGTCGAAGGGGAGATCATGGACCCCGGCATCGTGGCGGAAGCGATCAAGGAGTGCATGGCGTCCGCCGGCGTCAAGACCAAAAACGTGGTGACTGCGGTCGGTGGCCGCGACGTGATCGTCAAGAAGATCACGATGGACCGGATGCAGGAAAACGATGCCCGCGAGGTCATTCGCTGGGAAGCCGAGCAGCACGTGCCCTTCGACATGGACAACGTAGAGCTCGACTTCCAGATCCTGGATCCCGAGGGTGAGGGACTCCAGATGACCGTCCTTCTGGTGGCGGCCAAGCGCGAGCTGGTCGAGCACAAGCTGGCTCTGCTGGCCGATGTGGGTCTTCAGCCCAGCATCATCGA
>Ga0307416_100001258_pt1 | contig 13678 bp, 11 predicted proteins | sample DK1Cmetagenome_2_FD_203821 | JGI IMG/M metagenome (GOLD analysis project Ga0307416, IMG submission 203821) | Maize rhizosphere microbial communities from greenhouse at UC Davis, California, United States - DK15-C-3 | ecosystem: Host-associated > Plants > Roots > Rhizosphere > Soil | place...
GTCCGAGCGCCGAAACGACCGCACCCGCGACCGGCGCTTCGCCCGTCCCCCGCCAAACCACCACCGCACCGGCGACCGGCTCGGTCAATTTCACCCGTCCTTCCCAACCCCACGCCGACACCTCGGCGTCTCCGAGCAACGATCCGGTCGCCTGAACACTGGCGGACTCGGTCAACCGTTTGGCTGCCGCTTCCCGGCGATCTTCGCGAACCACGACACCACCCGCCGCAAGCGCCATGCAAAGCAGCGCCAACGTGGCCGCCCGCGGTCCGGACAGCCACCCGGCCAGTCCGATAACGACTCCAAAACTCCCCGCGAGCCACCACCCGCCGTGAATCGTGGCCACGGCCAACGTCGCGGCCAAGGCGAATCCTAACAGCGGACGCCTGCGGAAGAAACGCGCTATCGACCGCCGCATGTTTTCACATCACGCCCCACTCGTGAAGGCGGTGCCGCGCATTCGCCGAATGACGGGTATTGGGAAACTGCTCCGTGATCTGGAGAAGAATCGACGTGGCGGACGCGCGATCCTGGAGATCCTCATCGTAAAGCTCCGCCACCCGGAACATCAGATAAGCGGCGTCGTTGACCTGCCATTCCTGGCCTTCCAAAGCAGTCCGCAACGTGGAAAGAGCGGCCCCGGGATTTTCGAGGTTTTCGCGGTAGATCTTCGCGATTTCGATCCAAGGCATCCGGTTGAGCGGATCCGCTTGGGCGGCGACTTTGAACGCGTCGATCGCACCCTCGTAATCGCCTTGCGCGACTTTCGCCCGCGCGTCGTGCATTGGGTCCTCCTCGACCATTTCCGCGCTGTCGTAGACCGCGTGGGTCAGCTTCTGGGCCATGACCGGGAGCACATCGATCACGAAGATCACGCCAAGCACCACGGCGGTCAGCACGCCAAAGAGGATGCTTTGGATCAGCCGGCCGTTTTCATGACTCTGCAGCGCACTTTTGGCCTTTTCCAGATCTTCGCCTTCCTCACCCGAGTCATTGACCCGCACAAGTTGCTGCCTGAGCGTCTCGCCCTCGCGGTCGTTAGCGAACTTGGCCCAACCGAAGACCAGGGCGATAAAAAGAAGAAGGTACACCAACCATTTCATCTTCCCTGAGCACTAACGGAAAAGCGCGAGTCCGCGAAAGCAAATTCCGTTCCCTCCAGCGCAACCGCACTTGGATTTTTGAAAACCACGAATTCACGCGAATGAACACGAATTCTGAAATCCATTGGTTTCCATTCGCGGTCCCAGATTTCTAATGCGGTGATCCTGCCCCTCCCCCCGGAAGGAGTCAGAGTCGGCGCGCGTTGCGGCCTTCGTCGATGAGCTTCCAGAAATGCTTCGATTTCGCCAGTTCCTCGTCCTCGCCCAACGGCATCTTCGAACGGAAGAGAAAATCGGAAAGCGTTCCCTTGTGCAGCACGCGATGCACGACGACGGTCCCCTCCTTCACCTCGAAATAGAAGCGGTAGTCCTTCGCCCGGAAGCGGTAGAGCGTTTTGCCCTCGCGCTCGATCTTGCCGAAACGGTCGCCATCGATGCGTTCGAGGTCCTTTTCCGAAACCTTGAATTCGTCGAGCAATTCGAGCTGTTCGAGGGTGCCGAGCTGGGAGATTTCCGCGGCGCTGATTTCGTTGAAGACGATCTGAAACACGCGGGGAGGCTATGCGGATGACGCCCGCTGCCAAGTTCCAAAGTGCTGGCGAAATAAGCGAAGGATCGCTTGAAATACCGATCTCGCGGAAGATAGTTTACCGGAGATAATATCAGACAATGAAAGTCTTATTCGCGGATGACGATACGGTGCTTCACCGGGTGCTCGGCCACCGGCTGAACCGGGAAGGCATTTCGGTGCGCTCGGCCTACAACGGCCGTGAGGCGCTGGAATTCGCCCGCGAAGATCCGCCCGATCTGCTGATTCTCGACGGCATGATGCCGGAGCTCGACGGCTTTGCCGTGCTCCGCGAATGGCGCCGCGAGCCGGAACTCGCGAACATTCCCGTCATCATGCTGACCGCTCGCAACCGGGAAGAAGACGTCGTGGGAGCGTTGGCGGAAGGCGCGGTCGACTATCTCACCAAACCGTTCAGCCCGGCCGAACTGGTCGCGCGGGTCCGTCGTTTCATCATTTCCGGCCCCGCCGCATGAAACGCCTGCTCGTCCTCCCCTTCCTGCTTCCCGGCCTTTTGCACGCCTCCGCCTTCGATCGCGGAATGAAGGCGAAAGCCGCGGGCGATTTGCCCGTGGCCGCCACCGAACTCGGCAAGGCGGTCAAAGAAACTCCCCGCAACGTCGAGGCATGGCTGCATTACGGCACGGTTCTCGGTTGGCAAAAACGTTATCCCGAAGCGCGCCAAGCGATCGAACGCGGCCTAGCGATCGCTCCGCGCGATTTCGATCTCCGCCTCGCCCACGCCCGCGTGCTGGCCTGGCAAAACGAATTTGCCCGCGCCGATGCCATTCTCGCCTCCTTGGCGAAAGAATTTCCCGACAATAGCGAGGTGGAAGTCCTGCGAGGGCGGATCGCTGGCTGGACCCAACGACCCGATGACGCCGAGCGCCATTACCGTGCAGTGCTTGCCCGCGACCCGAAGCAAGTCGACGCGCTCACCGGCTTGGGCGATTTGGAGCGCGACCGGCGTTCGCCCGCCACCGCGCGCGAGTACTATCAGCAGGCGCTGGCGATCGATCCCACGCCCGACGTGCAATCGCGGCTCGATGCCTTGGACGATCTTCGGCTCTGGCGCTGGGATGGCGGGGTCACGGCGAGCTATTTCGAGTCCGGAACACGATCCGACTGGTGGAGCGTGTGGACGCAACTGAGCCGCGAAACACCGCTCGGCACGTGGTGGGGACGACTCGAGCAACAGGAACGCTTCGAAAACGAGGACACCACCCTCGAAGCCGGCTGGGCCCGAACTTGGGAAGAAACCGTCGAAGCCCGTGTGTTCGGCGGCGGTTCGCCCGATGCCGACTGGGCCGCACGTTGGTATCTCGAAACCGACCTCGCCTGGCGTCCGCTGGAAAAACCGTGGCCGTGGCTGGTGACCGAAATCCGCTTCAGTGAATTTGTGCCGCGTCATGTGTGGACCTTCCGCAGCGGGATCAATCAGGACTTTGGCGACGGCTGGCGCTTGGCGCTGCGCTGGACGCACCTCGAATTCCAAGGCGGCGAGCCGACCGATGGGTGGATCGTTTCGATCGAACGCGAATTCGGCGAAGGCTGGTGGTGGCGCATCGGAGCCGCCAGTGGCGCGGAATCGATCACGGGCGAATCGTTGCAATCCGACAGCGTCCTGCGCTCGCAAACGTGGTTCGCCGGAGTGCGCGGACCCATTACCGAAAACTGGGGATGGCGCGCCGACCTCGAACGCGAGGACGTGGAAGACGCCCCGGATCGCACGGGCGTTTCCCTCGGGGTGCACCATCGTTTCTAAGAACGCATGACCTGGCTGCAAATCATCTGGCTCAGCACCGCGGTCTTGTTAGGCACGGCGCTGCTGCTGGGGCTGGCCTTGGTGGCAACGCATTCGAGAGAAGCGCGACATGCGCGAAAAACGGCGCGTTACCACGAACGCTGGCTCGATCGGCTGCTGCCTATCATTGACGACGAAGAAGCGCTCAAAACATTGCCGCAACCAAAACGGCGCGAGGAAATGGAAGCGGTCATCGGTTTGCTTCGTGAGTTGGGCGAAAGGTTCCGCGGAAGCTATAGCGATTCGATTACCGTCGTGCTCGATCGGATCGGTGCCGCCCGTTTCGGCTGCCGGTTGCTGGAATCGCGCTGGCCGTCGCAACGCATTCGCGGCGCGGCGCTGCTTGCTTGGTGCGGGACCTATGAGAACTCGACGCGTGGGCTGGAGCACGCGCTTGATGACCGCGATCCGCGCGTGCGGTTGGAAGCGGCGATGGGACTGGCGAGGAAAGGACTCATCCGCGATCCGGAACGCGTGCTCCGCGCACTTTGTCGCGACCGCGCCGCGCATTCGTTGATCGCCCGCGACGTGTTCCGAGTCTGGGGCGAAACCACCACCGACGATTGGTCGGAACTTCTCCAAGGCGAATGGCCGGAATACGGCTGGGTGCTGCTTCTGGAAGCGGCCGGAGCAGCTGGCCGCGCCGAATGGGTGCCGTCAATCATCGCGCGACTCCACCATCCCTCCCGCCTTGTCGTGCGCACGGCGCTGGAAGCGCTGGAGGCCATCGGCGACCCGCACGGCACGGATGCGGCGCAACAGGCATGCGCGCATTTCGATCCCGCCGTGCGTCGTCAGGCAGCGAAAACGCTCGCCGCCTGCGCGCGACTCGACGAGTGCGACGCGACCTTGCTGCGATTGCTCGCCGATCCATCGTTCGAAGTACGGCGTCGCGCGTTGCGAAGCTTGCTCGAGTTGGGAGGCAAAAGTCTTCTCGCCAGCACACCGCCGTCGGACGACTGGCAACGCGAACTGTTCATCGAGGCGGGCTTGATCGTCCCGGCCGCCGCGTGATGGATTGGCTTCAAGGCTCAGGTTTCACCGCCTTCGTGTGGACCACGGGAACGGTGATTCTCACGCTGCAGGGGCTGCAAAACATCATCTATCTTCTGCAAATCGGTCGCGCCGTGCCCGAGTTTCTTCGAGCCCGCCGTCGAGCTTCGCGATTGCGAGAGTGGTGGTTGCTTTCCTCGGATAACACGCCGCCGGTAACCCTGCTGGTGCCGGGTTACAACGAGGAAGCCACGATCGTTGAAAGCGTCCGCTCCCTGCTCACGCTTCAGTATCCCGAAATCGAAATCATCGTGGTCAACGACGGCTCGAAGGACGACACGCTCGTCCGCCTGATCGAGGCTTTCGAGTTGCAACCGGTGAAACGCGCGCTGCCGCATCGCGTCGATCATCAACCCGTGCTCGGCCTCTACGGCACGCCCCGTCTGCCCGGCTTGCTGGTGGTCGACAAAAAGAACGGTGGCAAAGCGGATGCGCTGAATGCGGCGCTGGACCTCGCGCGACATCCGCTGGTCTGTGCGGTGGACGCGGATTCCTTGCTCAATGCCGATGCCTTGCTCAAAGCGGTGCGGCCGTTCATCGACGAACCCGAATCGACCGCCGCGGTGGGCGGCACGATCCGCGTCGTGAATGGTTGCGTGGTGAAAGCGGGCCAAGTGGTCGAAGTGCGCGCGCCTTCGGGTTGGGTGGAGCTTTTTCAAGCGGTCGAATACATCCGCGCCTTCCTCATGGCCCGCATGGCGTGGACGCGAAGCCAAACGGTGACGATCATCTCCGGTGCGTTCGGGATTTTTCACCGCGAACGCCTGCTCGAAATGGGCGGCTATTCGCACGGCACCGTAGGCGAAGACATGGAACTCGTCGTGCGCCTACATCGCCACGCACGCGAGCAAAACGAGCCGATCCAAATCTGGCACGTGCCCGATCCGGTCTGTTGGACCGAAGTGCCGGACACGCTCAAGGTGCTCGCCCGCCAACGCACCCGCTGGCAGCGCGGTCTTTGCGAAACGTTGTGGCGTCACCGATCGATGATCGGTTCGCCCAAATACGGTTCGATCGGTCTGAACGCTTTGCCGCAATTCCTGTTGTTCGATGTGGTCAGTCCGATCCTCGAATTGCTCGGCATTCTACTCATTCCTCTCTGCACGCTGGCCGGAATTTTAAGCGTCGAATTTTTCATCGCTTACTGCGCCGTCGTGTTCGGCTTCGGCATATGCATCAGCCTGTTCTCCTTCGTGCTCGCCGAATTTTCGCTCCGGCGCTTCACCCGTCCGCGCGATCTCTGGCGGATGGCGATGGGCGCGATCGTGGAAAACTTCGGCTACCGGCAGCTCAACAGCGCTTGGCGGGTCCTGGGCATCTGGCAGTTCCTCAAAAAGAAACAAGGATGGGGCGACATGCAGCGGAAGGGGTTTCAGAAGCCGGCGTGAATGGATCGCGAATGAAGGGATGCGGCGGCTAAGGCAGGTGGTCTTGAGTGGGATTTGGCAAAGGCGACACCGGGCAGGAAGACGTCTTGGTCTTCATCCATTTTATCTGAACGAACAAGCCTCCCGTCGCGAGTACCCGAGCGCATGAATTGGTAACCAATGTGGTCCACCAGGGCTCGGCGCAGCAATCCAGTTAGAATGCGCCAACGCGCTGCCTGCAAAAATCATAAAACGAGTCCCACTCTTTATGGTCGCGGAATGCGCGCCGAGGAACCACGTGAGCCGCATGCTGTGCCACATAAATGAAAATGTATCCTCTAGTGCATGCAAGCTTCTGAACGCCTGCCCATTTGTGATCCGTCTTGTTATAGGTGGTCTCCTCGATAAAAGAACCGTCTTCAAGAGTGATTACGTGTTCTGTCAAAAGCGTCTTATTCCGGCGGGAAACCATACCGAGGATAATCGTTAACGCAAAGATCCCCGCGATGAACGCGAATGCGAGAAACTCCATGATGAAAAAAGTGATAGCCTTCACCACGTTGGTCGCATCATTTGGCATCGCCTGAAAAATCGCCAACGAGATAATGACAAAAGCGAAACCGTATGAGCCAATGATGAACGGCGAACGCGGATAATGGTAGAAGCAGAACGCCATGACGTCGCGAAACGTGTTTGTGTATCGGATTGTCATGTGACCTAAAGTTTGAGCCATTTCCGCTTGGACAAGGCGCGATGCGGCTTCTGTAATGGTTGAATTCTTGCGTTCCGCCAGCTCTTTTTCTAACCAGGAACCAGGGCTCTCCTCGGAGAGTCCGAACATTAATTCCGGGCGAACACTCCCAGCCGAGTCAACGCGTCACGGGTGCGTTCAAGCGATGCCTCGGCTTCCTTCAAGAGCGTGGCACGATCGGTCGCGGTGCCGGGCTGGTGCTCCGCTTTTTCGAACCACGCCGCGAGTCCGCAAAAACCAAGCGTCGCGCACGAACCCTTCGCCCGGTGCGCGGCGCGCCGCCACTTATCATCGTCTTCCCCATCCAAGGCCTGACGCATTTCCCGCAAGCGATCTTCGGTTTCCGTCAGCGACATCTCCAACAGTTCGGCATCGGCGGGAGCATCGCCGATCAGGCAGGATTCCAGTTGTGGCACGTCGAGCACGCCAGCTTGGCTCGCGGCAGCCGAGTCCTTGGAAGCATGCTCCGTTTGCTCCGCTTCCGGCAGCCAACGGGCGAGCACCTGCTGGAGTTTGGCGAGGTCGAATGGCTTCGGAAGATAGTCATCCATTCCCGCTTGAAAGCACGCCTCGGCATCACCCGCCATCACATGCGCCGTGACCGCGATGATTGGCACGCGTTTGGCATTCTGCTGCGTCTCCCATGCGCGGATTTGGCGGGTGGCTTCAAAGCCATCCATCGTCGGCAACTGGCAGTCCATGAGAATGACATCGTAGCCGCCTTGGCAGCGCGCTTCCACACCCTCCTTTCCGTCTCCTTGGATGTCCACCTTCAGCCCCAACGCTTCCAGTTGCTGGGTAAACACGCGCTGGTTCACGGGATTGTCTTCCACCAGCAGGATCTTCGCCTCGGGCAAGGCGATCTTGAGATTGGGCGAAGGAGAAGCCGGCCTAGTGGTCACGCGCGAGTCGCCAGCACTTTCGTCCGCTAAGAAATTGTACAAATCGGAAGGACGGAACGGGAACCGCAGGGTGTCTCGCACGCCTGCCGCCTTCAGCCGTTCCGGCGGAATCGTTTCATGCAGCGAGGTCAGGACGAAGCGCGGCGCATTCGCCAAATCGGGACGGTCTTGCAGAAGCTCCGCCATCCTCCACCACGAGCTGCCGAGCGGTTGGCCGATCACCACCGCGACCAAATCTTTCACCGGCGACAGCGTCTTTAATTCCGAGACATCGGAAATCACGATCACCTTCAAGCCCCACGCCAACGCATGATGCTCGATCGAGTGCGCGGTTTGGTGACGGCCCTCGATCAACAGCAGTACTCCGCCGCGACATAGCCGGGCGCTCGGGCGATCGGCCGAGTAGGCGGCATGAAAACAGGCGGTGAACCAAAACGTCGCCCCCTCGCCCAACTGACTTTCCACACCCATCGTGCCTTTGAAATGCTGGACGATTTCCCGTGAGATCGCGAGGCCGAGACCCGTGCCGTGATGCTTCCGGCTAAGCGAGGCGTTGACTTGGCTGAAGGGTTCGAAGAGCCGATCTTGTTGCTCCGGGCTGATACCGGGGCCCGTGTCCTTCACCCGGAATCGCACCACCGGCCTGTCCTTCTCGCCCGGCCGCGCGTGGACTTCCACCAAAACGCTGCCGCGCTCGGTAAACTTGATCGCGTTACCAACCAGGTTCAGCAGCACTTGCCGCAGCCGGCGGGGGTCGCCGCGGAGCAAGCGGGGCACGTCCGGAGAAATCCGGTAGGTCAAATCAAGGCGCTTCCGTCCCGCTTGATCGGCGAACACGGCGAGCACTTCTTCCACCGTGTCGCTGAGCACGAAATCCTCCCGGATGAAATCCATTTTCCCCGCCCGCAGTTTAGAGAGGTCGAGGATGTCGTTGATCAAATCGAGCAGACTCTGCCCGGAAACCCGGATCGTCTCGACCAGTTCGCGTTGCTTGCCATTCAACCGCACGTCGTGGGAGAGCAAATCGGCTGCGCCGAGCACCCCGTTCATCGGCGTGCGGATTTCGTGACTGACGGAGGCGACGAAGTTGGAAGTGGCCTTCACCGCGTCCAGCGCCGTATCGCGAGCTTCCGCGAGCCGGGATTGATAGCGGGCGTTTTCCTCGCGGTTACGCCGTTCCAACCAAGCGGTGAGGAACAGCACGACCACCCCGAAGGTGGACCCGCCGAACGCCATGAGCAGGATCCGGGTTTCCGATCGGGCGGCTTCCTGGGCGCGCTCTTCCAGCACCCCGCTTTCGTGCCCGCGGATTTTCTCGATCAGATCGTCGATATTTTGAGTCAGCGCGATGCCTTCGCGAATCCGCTGTTCCCTCTCCGGCGAAGGCCCCTGATCCAGCCGGGTCGCATTGCGTTCAAGTCGCTCCAGCCGCTGTTTCAACAACACGCCGAGCCGGTCCACTTGTTCCGTTTGCGCCGGATTGTCCGCCACCAGATTCCGTAGTCCATCGAAGTGACCGAGAGCGTCTCCCCGAAACTTCCGGAAGCCTTCCATTAGATCGGCGCCCTGCGTCAACAGATAGGCGCGCTGGGCGCTTTCCGCCTCACGGAGACTGCGTTCCAGCGTTTCGAGCTCCACCCGCACCTGATAGCTGTGCTCCACCCACTGCTGTTGCTTGCGGAGAGAGTCGGTCTGCCCCACCAGCACGGCACAAAGCGCGATGACGATCGCCGAGACCAGCGGAACGCTGATTCTTAAAAGTTTGCCGTCATGCGCCTTGAACCATCCGGACATCCCAACGATTTAACGGATAACCGGGTGGAAGGTAAATGAAGTTTCCCCTTCCCCAGTGAGGGCGGTAAGGCGCGCAACCGGAACGCACCAGCCGCCGGATGGGTTCAGAATTTCAGGCTCATGCCGACCATCACCGTCCGCGGCGATCCAGGTTGCACGATGTTCTGGCTGAGGGAACTCACGTAGTGGGTTTGGTCGAAGAGGTTCTCCACATCCAACGTGAGACGGAGGTTCTCGTTCGGCTGCCAATACGACAACGCCTTGAACGTCGTGTAGGCCGGCAATTCGAAATTCCCGACCTCTTCGCCGCGCCGGTCGCCAACATGGATCACGCCGCCGCCGACACCGATTTTCCCGACACGCGGCAGTTCGAATTCCTGAATGCCGAGCAAGCTCGCCATGAACTCCGGAATGTTAAGCGGCGAGGAACCTTCTTCCAGCACTGAGCTTTCCAGCACCCGGGCATCCATCCACGTCAACGCGGCTGAAATCCGGAACGAGTCGGTGAGCTGGCCGCCGAGATCCAATTCCACACCCCGGCTGCCCGCTTTGCCGCCATTGGTCAGGAACGTGCCGGACGGGTCCGACGGATCGATGACGAGCACGTTTTCCTTGCGGATATCGAACACCGCCAAGGTCGCGCCTAGCTTGCCGTCTTCCCGCTGATACTTCACGCCGACTTCATAGGCGGCACCGTATTCGGGATCGAAGCTGTCGAAGTTCTGATCCGTCCCTTGGCTCGGGCGGAACGATTCGCTGAAGCTGAAATACGCGCTCCACGTCTTTGTCGGCAACCAGGTGATCGCGGCGCGCGGAATGACCGGCGTGTAGTGTTGCGTGCTCTCCCGCCCCGCCACCTTGTCGTCCATGCGCTGGTGGTAATTTTCCGCCCGCAGTCCGAGCAGAAGCTTCCACTTTTCGTTCAGGGAAACCTGGTCCTGCACGAACACTCCAATGCTGTCCTGGTATTCGGTATGGTCACGGATCGTGGAAGACAGCGCGGGTTTCGGCTGGCCATAGGCCGGATCGAACACATCGAGATTCACCGCGTAGTTTCCCGACAGCATGAGCTGGTCGGTTTCGAACGTGTAGGCATCGGCCCCGGCGAGCACGGCATGCTCCAGACCGAACGCTGTGAACTTCCCGTGCAGCTCGACCTGGGCCGACCAATCCTGCGAGTCGTAATCCCGGAAGCGATACCGGCGGCGCATCGTTCCATCCGGTAAGACATCGCGAGTTTCCGTCGAAAACCCGTAGAGGCTGTTCACCTTGCTGGAAACCCCGGCGCGCAACGACCAGTCGTCGTCGAACTCATGGGCGAGCCGGAGTTGATTGGTCAGGTTCTCGTTTTCCATCGGCGCGTCGTTCGGTTCGCCGAAAAAGCGGTCGATCGGCACGACCCCGAGTCGGCCGTTGAGCGCGAATACGCCGCGGTCGAAATCGTTTTCGGCGGACAAGAACTCGCCGCTGTATTCCAGCGTCGTCCGGTCGTCCACCTTCCACGCGAAAGCCGGCGCGAAGAACTGCCGCTGGTGGCCGACGAAATCGCGAAACGAATTCCCGTCCTCGAAGGCGGCATCGAACCGATAGGCGAATCGATCATTGAGAGGCCCGGTGGTGCCGAGGGTTTGGCGGAAAAAATCGAAGCTACCCAGCGTGGTGGAAATCTCGTGTTCCCGCTCCCAGCTCGGTTTTTTCGTCACCACGTTGAGCGTGCCTCCCGGATCCGACGCCCCGAACAAGGCCGCGCTCGGACCTTTGAGGAACTCAATGCTCTCCACGTTGGCGCTGTCGCGCGGGGCGTTGAACCCACGGTTGGCGGCGAAGCCGTTCAGCAGGTAGCCCAGCCCCGCGTTGCGGGAGTCGCCCGAAAACCCGCGCACCGCGTAGTTTTCCCAAAGATCCGCAAAGGAATTCTGCCGGGATAAGCCGCTCACGTAGTCGAAGGTGTCGCTGACCCGCACGGCGGAAAGGTCCTCCAATTGTTGAGCAGGGATCACCCGCACGGACTGCGGCGTTTCCATCAGCGGGATCTCCGAGCGGGTCGCGCCATACGCCGCCGGCGCATAAAAGCGGGATGGTTCGGCGGTTCCGGTGACCACCATTTCCTCCAACATCACCGGCGTGGTTTGATTTTCCTCAGACGAAACGGCCGCCTCTTCCGCCACGCTCACCCAAGCGACCGCCCAAGAAGACGCCGCCCACATCATCGATTTCGGGATGGACATGCGCGGATGAATGCGCAAACGAATTCCATATGCAATAATTTTGCATTAGCAAAAACGTTGCAAGCAACTCGTCGCCTTTCCCGCCATGAAGTCCACCTTTCCTGTCACGACCTTGACCGACGCCGCCCGTGGCCTCGCGCAGCAAATGACATTCTGGGGTCACGATGTCCGGCATCCCGGCGGCAACGCCCTGGTGCGTTTTGGGATGGAACGCACTCCTTCGCCCGGGCTGACCGGAACGAGCTGTTACTCCACGCCTTGGGAAAACGGCCGCATCGATTTGCACGGAGCGGTCGCGTCCTGGACGAGTTCCGAAAACCGTCCCGGCTGCGTTTTCCCGCGCGATACAGGACGCATCCAGCATTGGTGCGAACGGCGTCCGCCGGTGCCGGGAGCCGACCATGGCACGGGCGCGCCCCCGGACGAACGGTGGGACGCCTTCCTCCCCTTTCTCCGCTGGCTCGTCGCTTACGAAACTTGGGTTTTCGCCACACTCGGCAGCGCTTGGCGCGCCGACACCCACCGGGCGCTCGCCCGCCTGCCGAAAGGCAAACCCTGGCTTCCGCCCGCGCTCGCACTCAAGTGGTGGAATCTAGCCCTCGCCGGCCCGTCGCCCCGCGCCCATTCCCTTTCCTAATCCCCGAACCATCATGCTGCCCGTCACCGTCCTCTCCGGCTTCCTAGGAGCCGGCAAAACCACCCTGCTCAACCACATTTTGAAAAATCGCGCCGGCCTGAAAGTCGCCGTGATCGTCAACGACATGAGCGAAATCAACGTCGACGCGGAAACGCTCCGCCGTGGCGACGCCGCCTTTTCCCATACGGAAGAAAAGCTCGTCGAAATGTCCAACGGCTGCATCTGCTGCACCTTGCGCGAAGATTTGATCGTGGAAGTCTCCCGCCTCGCGAAGCAGGGGCGCTTCGACGCGGTCTTGATCGAATCGACCGGCGTGTCCGAACCGATGCCCGTGGCGGAAACCTTCACCTTTACCGATGAAGACGGTCGCTCGCTGTCCGACCTCGCCCGCATCGACTGCATGGTCACCGTGATCGACGCCCCCAATTTCCTGCGGGACTACGCCACGGCCGATAGCCTGAACGATCGCGGCCAAGGCTTGGGCGAAGCGGATGAGCGCACCATCGTCGACCTGCTGACCGACCAGATCGAATTCGCCAACGTCATCGTGATCAACAAGGTCGACTGCGTCCGGCCGGAGGAGCTCGAGACCGTCAAAGCGTGGGTGCTTGCCCTGAATCCGAAAGCGCGCGTCCTCGAAAGCCGTTTCGCCGAAGTTTCTCCGTCGGCCATCCTCAACACCGGCCTGTATTCCCAACAGGAAGCCGAACGCGCGCCCGGCTGGCTCGACTCCTTGGTTCATCACACTCCGGAAACCGAAGAATACGGCATCGGCAATTTCATCTACTCGCGCCGCCGGCCGTTTCACCCGGAACGCTTCTATCGGCTGCTTGAGCAAAACTGGCCCGGCGTCATTCGTTCGAAAGGCCTGTTCTGGCTGGCTTCCCGCCCGGACCACGCCGGTTTCTGGTCACAGGCCGGAACGATCGCCCGGAACCAATGCGCGGGTCGCTTCTGGGCGGCCGTGCCGGAAGACCTGCGGCCGTCCGACGCCGATTCGGTGTCGGCTTTGCGAAAAAGCTGGCATGAGCCTTGGGGAGATCGACGCCAGGAAATCGTCCTGATCGGCCGTCAGCTCGATCGCCCCGCGCTGGAAAAAATGTTCGACGCGGCTTTGCTGACCGATCGCGAATTCCGGCAAGGCCCGTCCGCGTGGGAACACTTGGCCGATCCGTTCCCCTTGTGGAGTTGACAGAGGAAACGGACGCCTGAGGACGCTCGGCCACTTCGCCGAGGCGCTCCGAACCTTGACAGGCCGGGAAACGTTCCGCAATTTGGCCGCCGTGACGACGATTCTCCGCGGGCTACTTGAGCTGCGGGCGCCCCTGCTAGGGCTGCCCACCCGCTGAGCTATTTCTTTTTCCCATCGCCGTCCTCAGGCTCGCCGCGCAAATTCCTCGCGGCGCCTACCCGTTTCCACCGCTCTCTTTCTTTTTTCCATGCAACCTTCCGCGATCGCCAAATACCGGCC
>Ga0307416_100001259_pt1 | contig 13661 bp, 15 predicted proteins | sample DK1Cmetagenome_2_FD_203821 | JGI IMG/M metagenome (GOLD analysis project Ga0307416, IMG submission 203821) | Maize rhizosphere microbial communities from greenhouse at UC Davis, California, United States - DK15-C-3 | ecosystem: Host-associated > Plants > Roots > Rhizosphere > Soil | place...
TCCTTCCAAGGGTTAACCGGTCTAATTAATGAAATCAACTTGACATTGTGTCCAATCATCTGAAGGAACTTTGCTTCCTCGATTGCTACTCTGTAGAGACCTCCTGGACTTACAGAAGGTGTGATTATATCTATATTAATACAGCCCACCACCTCGTACGCAGCTGAATCCTATACAATTTAAGGGCAAGGGTTAAACACTTGTACAAACTTAACGGGTTTAGACGGCTCAGATCGTATTGCAATTGCTATTCCCGGATCAAGAATTCGCTTCGAAGTTATCTACCTTAGCTTTTTGGCTAAAAGATATAACCTACCTTTTCTGGCGGAATAACGTCCCAGCATGTATCTGAAGGGTTCTTCTACCAAGAATTCAATGGAATCAGGCATAGGAATGTGATTTTTCATGTAGTATTTGAGAAAAGAAGGAACGTAGAACATTTGTACTTTGAAATTATGCTCTTCGAATATAAGCTTCCAAAATTTTGGTGGTCTGACATTTATGTGTGTGAGATCAAATACCCAACTACCAAAATTGGAATTAGGAGTTGTAATTATTATGATCCCATCAGACTTTAACACTCTCCGGATTTCCTCCATCATATTTAAGGTATCTTTAGGGTGAATATGTTCAATGACATCGAATGCTGTCATTACATCAAATTCTTCATCACCAAAAGGTATCTCCGTAATGGAGCCAAAAGTAATTCTATCTTTAACCTCAGCTAATGCATTTTCTAATGCATGCGTGGAAACATCAATACCGTATGCATTGATACCTTCCTCCAGTGCATCTCTGACATAATATCCTCTACCGCATCCTATATCTAGCATTTTCAGAGAAGATCCCTTTCGTAGGAATTTCATGTACTTCATCATGTGCTTTTTACTCTTGTTTGTTATTCTTTCAGAGTAATATTCTGCGTTATATGCCTCGTGAAATTTCATTCAGTATACCCTCCAATGTTGAGTACATCTTTCACGATATGATATGAAGACCTGAGCTTTGCTTTTCTCATATGTGACTCTCCTTGGGATTTCTCACAGTTTCAATTAATTGTCTCATTTCAGAAATCGAAATATTTTTCAGTGCGAGCAAAATTACTGATGTTATTATAACTGATGTGGCAACTGTAGCCAAACTATTATGATCTAGCATTAAATTAATCGCATAACCCGCAGCACAACCTAGGACAACCGCAACTATAGAGTTTGCAATATATCTTATCTCTACCCGTTCAGACCAACATAACGTACATACTGACGAAGCAGTGTATGCAATTAGAATTGAATATGCTGCTCCAAGGGTGCCATAATAAGGAACCAGAACCACAAACGACGTCAGGAATCCGGCGATTTGTATAAGGCCGAGAGCTATGATCTTTTTGTGTTCACCTGAGTTATTGAACTTAGATATTGCGTTCATCACTATAGCAGTTGGCAGTATCCCTAAAGACAGGACTAGTAGGACTGTATCCGCCGCAGCATATTCCATTCCAATTATGCTAAGGATATCCCTTGGGGCCATGACGAGTGCTGCGATCACAGGCGCAGTAAAGCTCAAGCCAATCCTTAGACTGCGTGATGATAAATCAGCTTTCAATTCTGATGAAGCTGGAATAACCGTAAATGACATACTTACCGCAAAAGTGGCTCCAACGACACTGATCATCAACGCAATATAAAAAATGCCTATGTCAGAATCACTTATTCCAAAAGGTGCAAGAAGAATCACGCTAAGTGTAACAATTATTGTTCTGGACAATTTCGAAGGCGCGTTGGACAATCCTTCTCTAAGGACTTCAATGATATGTCTCTTGTCACGTACCGGCCTAAGTGATAATCGTCTTCCCGCGATCGATATCATGGTAATCGCTGTCACGAGACTCGCAATCATGAAGGAGAAAAGAATCCCAAAAGCTCCAAAACCCATTGTTAGCAGAATATATGCTATTAAGAATTTAGCAACACTAGCGGCGATATCAAGGACTAGAACAGTTCTTGCCTTCGAAATTCCAAGCAATGCAAAGCGGCTGATGAAAGTTATCGGCGAAAAAACAAGCAATGCAATGGCGACCAACAATACATATCCCTCCAGAGATGCATGATACATGTCTGTGTTAGCAAGAAATATTACAGCAGCTATCGAACCTGAAGCTAATATCAATTCAATAGCAAGTGCAGTTCCCAAGATTTGTGACCGATGTAATGACGATTTTTTTAGCAGGGGATATTCCAAACCTATTTGGGATACGGTTGTGATTAAAAGCACCAAACTATAAACAGATGTTGCCTGCCCAATTTCTGAGGTCGATGCAAGTCTAGAAACTATGAGCCAATAAAGCCAATTTGCAACTGATATCAATGTTAGATCAATAAAGAGAAGTATTCCCTGACCAACGAATTTATTCGTTAAAGCAGAGCCCTTCTTTTGCATCTTACCTTTCCACCTGGCTCAATTTTCGTGTGCTAGTTTTACACACAATAGATAGATAATAATACTTTGCTATACTGAAAACTATCTTGTTGATCTTGACTCCCATTGTTTTCCAGTTTAACTGGTAAAAATGTACCGCCAATTCTTTCTGGTAAGCATGAAGGACTCTGTGCCTGTAACAAATTCGTGTTACATCCGCGATCATTGTTGAGCAAACAGTTGATAGTTGATCTTCTATTATATATCTCTCTCTCTTCCCATATTTTTCCATGTCATAACTTCCTGCAATTCTGCTTCGGGGATTATTTCATCCTCTCCTCATAAGGTTCCTAAATAATGGGTGTCTTGACATTAGTATATGTTTGTAATACTCTGTTTAGTATTACGTTGACGCATTCCTCCAAGGTCTGCTCTTCTGTATTGACAATAACTTCAGGGTTCTCGGGTTCTTCATAAGGATCTTGTAAACCAGTCAGATCCTTTATCTCACCAGAAAGGGCCTTTTTGTATAATCCCTTTGGATCTCTCTTCATACAAGTTTCAAGTGAGCACTTTACATGAACTTCATAGAAATTATTATTGATAGTGATCTCACTTCTAGCATATCTTCTGAATTCTCGATATGGAGATATTAGACAAACTATACTGATGATTCCATTTCTTGATAATAGTTTGCCTAAGTATATGACTCGTCTAGCATGTATCTCTCGATCTTTTTTTGTAAATCCAAGCTCTGGACTAAGTTCTTTTCTAACAATATCTCCATCTAGGAGCTCAACTTTGAAGCCTGACTCTTTCAGCCTAGGTTGAAGTGCCTTTGCTATGGTTGTCTTGCCTGAACCCGGCAATCCTGTCAGCCATATTACTGGAAAGTGGTCTGCAGTGGAAGTGACAGATGAAGTAGTTGGACTCATTTCTATCTATTTATCTCCTTCACCACATATTGGCTTTGTAAAGATCTGGCCCAATTAAAGAATTTTTCCCTATTGTGAGGCTTCACACCCATCGGCACTTCAGAGAGTTTTTCTTTTGAACGATATATTACTGATGGTAGCGTGTTATTAGATGAAGACCCTAGGTGGTCTGTATTTCTATTCAAATTGCACCCGGAACACACATAACATCTATTTATCAGATATTCAACATTTATCAGTACATTGTCCTAGTTTCGCTCGTACACACATAATTTATCCTAAACTGGAGCTCTTTATAACCACGTCCAGATCAAGTCGAAAGCAATCTATGTCAACATCAGTAGAATTACACATTCCTGCTTGTATGTAGTAATCTCCGCCTTTTTTATATATTTTTGCCAATCTTGAGAATTTCTTTTCTCTAGCGTCTTCAGTTAGCGGAAAGATCGGTAATTTCTATACATCTGAGTACATATGGATAACACTTATAGTTTTGTGTCTAACCAGAGTTAAAGGTACGGATAACCTTGTTCGCAATTGCCGCCAGTAAACTCCGCAAGAATTTAGGATATGGCATGCCTGTCTACTCAATATTATCAAGCGTGTCATTTGTTGCATGCCTTTTCTTTTATCTCTACATTATTGGCTCTTTTTTCAACCATACTGTATATCCCCTCATAGATAGAGTAACCTTTTACGTATCCTTTCAAGAGCATATCGTAAATGAATACGTTGATAATATTGTTGCCATAGTTGCTGCAACCTTATGGTTTTTGTTTTCTCTTAACAACCGGGCTATCCGTTATTCTCTTTCCATAGCTTATGGCGGCACTGGAACCATCTTGGCAGTAATTAGTCCAAACAACATAAGTTTCTATGTCATTACTTTGCTATCTCTTCCTTTGATCATCAGTGTTTCGCTATACTATTATTATTACAAGCGGCAGAAAAATGTTCTTAACTTTAACGCAGAGCTGACTTTGCGATATATTTCTCTGGTTGTAGTTGCTATTAGTGTAATATGGATAATTGTTTCAATATTGGCTTTTTTTATTGCTCCTGACTTTGAGTCGATCTCTGGAGGCAGCTATGCCAATCAACTCTTTCTATTGTTGTCCAGTTTTGCTAGCATCTACATTTTCCTCTTAGTATTCTGCCTACCTGTAAAAGTTCTCTTTAGAGGAGCATTAAGAATGCTCAAATTAGATATTAAAGAAGAAGATATGAGCCAAACTCTACCTAATCATTATGAACAGAATCGACAAAAGACACAAACTAAGATAGGCTTTCTATCCCTTGCTATATTTTTATCTGTTATTTTGGTCCTTATTCCACAACATCCTTCGATAAATATAGACAATCAGGATATTGGAGTTGATACCCATTTCTATGTTACTTGGATTGAAGAATTGGCAAAATCCAAAAGTGCATATGACTTTGCTTATCAAGCATTCATCGTACAGGGACAAAACGGAGACAGGCCGCTTTCGCTAATATTTCTCTTTCTAGTTTACCATATTGTAGGCGGGAATCTTTCTGAAGTATTAGAGCATTCGCCAATAATCCTTGGACCAGGGCTTGTTTTGGCATTATACTTTCTTACGTTAGAACTTACAAGAAACGAGAAAATAGCCCTAATCGCTGCATTTCTTGGAGCAGTATCCCTTCACACATTAGCAGGAATCTATGGTGGTTTTTATGCTAACTGGCTTGCACTGATAGTCGGCTACATATCAATAGTATTTCTCTTTAGATATTTGCGATCTGGTCGTCGTTCTGACATAGTTATTTTTTCGATTTTGCTTATCGGGGTTTTGTTTTTCCATGTATATACATGGACAATACTTGCAGCAATTGCAGGAGTTTTCCTCTTAACTATGCTAGTTATACAGAATAAGCAGAAGAATAACACTAACAACAATAATTATTTCCCTGACAGAAGGATAATTTGGCTTCTACTTTTTGCAATCCTACCATCTATCGTGGTTGACGTTAGTAAGGTATTACTAACTGGTTCTTCTGGGGGCCTAGAACAAGATATAGAGCTTGCACAGAGAGGCCTTGGCATTGAACAATTTAACTTGCGATGGGAGATCTTAAACACCACTATGTATCACAGCTTGGGCGGGGTTTTCAGTAATTTCATTATTTTGTTACTTGGATTATTCTGGGTTCTAAAATCAAATATGCGCGAGCCTTATACTGTATTTCTAATAATTTTTCTTTCAGCAGGAATCGTTCCACTGTTTTTTGGAACCTGGCATATTCAGGCTAGAGTGTTTTATGATATACCATTTGAAATTCCTGCAGCAATGTCTCTATACTACATATCAAAGCGGTCGGGCAGTATGCTTGTAATACTAGCTGGTTGCACATGGCTTGTTGCGATATCTTTATTTACTGTCATGAATTACATTCTAGTTGCAGCGCCGGGTATACGGTAGCAAGCATATATCACGTTGCAATTTGACTTTGTGAGTCTTTTCCTACTTTGGAAAGAATCTGCGGGGGGTGACTTTTCTGCGGAACTCCTTAAATAGTTTGGCGACATGTACTAGACGATGTTCAAACCCATACTAGGAGCGTTAACAGCGCATAAACATATCGTCATTGCAGCCATAGCTATCACAGGTATTGGGGTATATGCATTTCCATATAATGCTCTAAACCTTAACCAGGCACAGGGAGATCATGGATTTGCTGCAAATATAGATCGGGAAATAGAGATACCATGCCTACCGTATTGCATTAACGCTGATGAACCCGATGATGTCATAATTGGAAGAGAAGACGCCAACCCCCCAGCACATATCGAAATACGCTTTACCTTCGTATAAGCAGTAAAGTCCCTCTTAGTTAAGCAACAATGACGTCAAGTACACTGCATAGCAGCTGCAGAAGAAGAAAAAGACTGTGATGTACGACTCTTATTGCGAGTATGCAGGCTCGCAATAAATTTTTTTTATTTTTTTATCAAAACTTGGTGATGGCCGTGAAAGAAAATAAGATCATGATTCTTTGTGTGTATACTACTCATGATTGACTAACTGAACCTTTGTTCACCTCTGCTTCCAGAACCATCGAGCTCCCTTGTTGTGAAAGGTCGTAGTAGCGATTTTCTAGCTCACCGTATCTGGGCTTGTGAAAAGGAAGAGAGACTCCCCTCTATTCCTGCTCATTTCAGTGTGAGGAGGCTAACTCTGCTGCAATTGATTTGAACAGTTCCTCTATAAATGAACAAAATAACAATAATTTGGAGGCTCTCTCTTCTTACCCGTGCATATAGGTAAGCCTCGTGTACAGAGCTTGCATCTTAATACACTAGACCATAGCGATCTGGGGAGGATATTTGTGAACTTTCACTCTAGTTTCAGTAGGAAAGGGGGTAAGCTCAAGTCCAACAAAAGTCATGTCTCTTGATATGTAACCATGATGATGCAGCGTCTCAGATTGTCCAACAAAAAATACCATCACAGGTCCTGTATAACAATAAATAAGATTTACAGATTGATTGGCACCTAATAATAGTGTCCTTAACTCTATCATAATTTTTCCTCGTAGGAGCAAACAATTCCTACTATTTTCCTACATAAGAGAATTCCTAACATAAATAGGTAACTAGTTGAGAGATTTCTTAAATCATAACATCTTCACATTGTCCTAGTGAAAATTAACAAGCGTTCTGGAGGAGTAATTGTAGCAGCGATTGCGGCTGCAGTAGTAGCGATTGTATTTTTAGTTGGACCCCTGACAGGCAATGCACCAACACCTATGACTCAAGGGTCGCTCGAGCCAATGAGTGACGCCGGAATAGCAACAACTACTACTAATACTACTACTACTTCTGCTGCCAATGCTCAACACAGAGTAGCGGTAGGAGGAGGTAATCTGAGCGTGTCAATCAATCAGTTCTCGCCTTCTACCGTACAGATTCAGCCAGGCCAAAGCGTTACCTTCTATGCACCTAGCGGATCAACTGAACTTCATAATGTTTTATTTGATTTGAGCAATGGTACTGCAATATCAAGCGTCGAGCTGGCTTTCATACTGCCTCCCGGCTTTTCTCCAGACGCGTTACAACTTGCACCTCCTGATAACTTTGGCGAACCAATAATTCAAAACATTAGCGGTGGCAGACAGGCAATAATTGCTCTGAACAAAATATTATTCCATCCCTCCACAGTAGATCAAAATGGCCACGCAAGTTATTTGCAAGAGCGTGAGCTTATCCAGTTAATGGAACAAGGAAGGCAGCAGGGTTTGTTTCTGGTGCCTTCCCTTTCTGCAAATTACTCAATGCAAGGAACTGAAGTAGTAGTTAGTTCAGGCTTGATACTGGATGTTTTGGGCTTTGCTCCACTTGAACAAGAACAAGAAGGGCAGCAGCAAGCAGGAACAGCAGAGGGGCAACAACAACAGCAACAGCAACAGCAACAAGAGCCTGCACCGCAGGGTGTAGAAGAAGACTCCCGTCCACCGGCATACCCGATCTTGTCAAACTTTACAGTGACATTTAACGAGCCAGGAGCATATCCATTCTTCTGTGCATTTCACCCCGGGATGACCGGAGTTGTAAACGTGATAGATACAAATGCAGCACTGAGCCAGCCAGGAACAGAAATAGCTCCTGCATAATAGTATATAGTAGTGGGAGATTGTCGTGGAAGAACATGATACAAATAATGTAGCTGATCCCCATTACTTTTTTTCCACTGTTTCAACAATTCTTTCTGATTATGAATTGCTCAAGTGTCTCCACGGCATTTGACAAAAGAAGATGAGAGGGAATAATCGAAGAGGGAAAAAATAGAAAATTGAGTAGTAGCCACACTTTCTAATTGGCTGCCAAGATAGGCATCATTGATTCATTCGATGTATTGTGGGAGAAACGTATACCTCTGAGCGTATATGTAATTTCCTCCTCCTCCAGGTACACGAGCTAAGCAAGCAGGAGATGGTGGAAGGCAAGGCATATTTGCCAAACCTGGCCGCGGCTCAAGTCTTTTGCATAGAATGTGATGAAGTGTATATACACAATTCATTATTGCTAGCTCTTTGTCACTCTGCTCCAGACATTGCTACCTTGTTTTGGTCTTGCAATGATGATCGTTACTCACACATTACTTCTTTACAAAAGGCTATACAGCCACTAATAAAGAAGAGCCCTACATGCTACTTAGCAGCTAAAGCCTTAGCACCCTCATCATTTAGCTTTTATATACTATTCGCGGTCCTGAAATGAGACTCAACAGAAGAAGAAGATCCTCCTTTTACAAGGATTCCCTTCAAGTCTTGGTTGTCAAGCAATGTCTCGATAAGCTTCTGCTGCTCTTCCTTTGGAAGTTCATTAGAAGTTTCAAGTGAGTCGATCGCCTTGAGCTTCCAATAGTTGTTAAGTGCATTATCTATTGTAAGCTGAGATTCATAAACAATTTTGCCAAAGGTAGTGAGTATATACTTGCCATTCTTTCGCCTTACAAGGCCAGCTCTTGTCATCCTCGCAAGCCTAGAATAATATTGCTTGCGGGTAAGCTTAGTCTTGTTCTTGAGATTCTTACTGTCAATCGTTTCTAATGCAACAGTTGCAAACAAATCCAGCGACTTATCGTCAGCAATGGTTCTTAGAACCGTTGATACTGATCCTTGAGATCTAACCAAAACTCCGCACTCAAATATAAAACTTATTAAACTGCCTAATATAGCTTCTTTTCCTGTTGAATGTATATATTGAGAAAAAGTTGCCCTTTCAGGAGAATATTCCAAAGCTTTGTAAAAGGCGGATATCCCACCCCACATACCTACATATTTCTGTTGTATAGATGCAAGCTAATCATAAAGGCAAGTTGGATCCGACTACAATGCCTGCTTGCAGTACTATATAAAGGGGGAACCATTTTTTGTGTTGCACACGCATTAACTTCATATCTTCAAATACTTTCCATATCCTTGTCATTCTAAACAGCGCAAGCGTTGCTGCGATAGTTACTGCAATTGGAGTCATTATGCTTATGGCATCATTATGCCCAAGAAATGTCACATAGAGCATCCAAGATATTACTGGCATGCTGCCTAATAGGATAATCAACATCTTGATGGTTTTTTCGCCGCCCAACACAATTGGAATTGTGCGTCTGCCTGCTGCCCTGTCTCCTTCAGTATCACCCAAATCGTTCACTATTGAGCCAACAAATATCATGATGCCAGATATTGCCATTATGTGAATTGGTCCAACTGGATTGTTGACTGCAAGCTCTATACCATAGCTCGAACTAATGCCCAGCACTATACAAAGCATATAAAAAAATGAGATAGAGATATTTTTGAGCAAGAACCTATTCATAAAAGCGATTTTTTTAGGCACAGAGTATAGTATCCCAATTAGTATCATCGGCACTACAAGAATTGTATTAGCTAGGTTGAGTGTAACTATCAATGTCAGCATTCCTACAGCTGCTCCATTTGTCAGTATGATGAAACTCCACGCCTGTTTTTTAGAAACCAAGCCAGAAGGTATGGGCCTGTTCTTAGAATTGGCTTTGTCAAGGTCCGCATCAACAAGGTCATTCAAAATAAACATCCCAACTGTAATCATTAACGTGATGAACGGCAGCGGAATAGTACTTTGGAGTAGTAGATGGATTTCTACCTCTGAACCCATTACACCTAGAATACCAGGGAGGATGCAAAATAGGCCCGCTGCAGTTGCGACAGAATAGAGTAAACCATGCTTCTTGCGAGAGTTAAAGAGTATTAGCTGGGAGCGGAAAAAAGAAGCTTGAGCTCTTGCCTCGTTACGTTGTTGTAGGTTTTGGCGTTCATGTCCTATTAAGATTGTTGCCATTGCTCGGTATGGGTACGCCGCGTTTCTTTAAAGTAGAGTTTCCATTTTAGGGAAATATTTAGAATCATCACAGGTGAATGACAAATTCCGGCCTACTATCTCTGCCCTCGTGCTTCCTAGAGCTAAGCCTGCTCAAAAATAGAGACTATATTCAGTAAAATGACTTCTAGGGCTATTTGGATATCATGATTTATAAATATATCCGGTAAAGTCGATAGTTTTATGTTAAACTAAAAAAATAACAGGTTTCCATTTCTGGGAATTAGCCAAGAGTTATATACCTCGCATGCCTACTCGAAGAGAATGCACGAGCACCCTTGTAGTCTAGAGCAGGTTTTTGCTCCTCTATCGGATAGACACTCCTTAAACATCATAAAGATGGCATATTTTGGCTTCAAGGGTTCCTCGCTGAATTATGAAGGCAATATTAGCAAGAAACAATTCTATGCGCGGCTCAAACGCTTGCGCGACTTAGGCTTTATAGAGAAACGTGATTCCTATTACAGAACCACAACCTTCGGCTCGCTTATCTATAATGGGCAAATCAAGACTCTTGAAGATATTCTAGCCAACTATTGGAATCTTAAGGCAGTCGATGTCCTGAAGTCTAGACAAGATTTTCCTTTGCATCAAAAGGAAAATGTGATTGAGGAAATAATACAAAACTCTGGGTTGAAGACTATTGTAAATGGGACGCACCTTTCAGGATTTTCAGTTATCAAGGATTACAACAAGCTAGTTCTTGAAGTATCAAGACTAATGGAAAGTGCAGAGAAAGAAGTGTATCTGGCATCCCGCTATCACGATCCTCATTTCTCGAAACTGATGTTCCATAAAGTGGCTAATGAAGGTCTTACAATGCATCTGCTAGACGGCTTACCTGACCCGATATGCGTCGAAAATAGGCTTAATGCAATATTGAGAGTTCCGCCAAACAGGGAAACCTTTGAAATGGTGAACAGGATAATTAAATCCCAGAGATTTGAGCTTAGGAAAGCAAAATTATCTGCGAGCTTCATGGTAGTTGATGGTACAGCAGTGTGCTATGAGACTACGGACTATGTTAATCCAGAAGAATTCACACTCGCAATTTCACATCATGATGATCCACACCTCGCCCAGCGTTTAATATCATATTATCGTACGCTGGTAAAGGATGCCAAGGTTCCGCAGCTCATTGAAAGCATTCGGACAAAATGAAAGATAACTCTTGTCAAGCTGTCTAACGCCTTTATATAGATTGAAAAATGCGTCGTCGTTTTATCTTCTACTGTCATCACAGGGGATGCCGTAGGGGTGACCTTTTACGAGACTGCAAGTGGCAGGATAAATGCCATCGAATTTGAATCCAAGAAACCTGCTAGTGACACTCTGCTGTGTATACATGGATTTTTTTGCGATGCACGAATTTTTGCATATATCGGAGGTAAACTATCTACCGAGGGTTACAATGTAGTCAGCATCGATCTGCCTGGGCACGGTATGTCAGATGGTAAAGTGGGCGATCTAGATTTTGATGTCTGTATCAAATCTATTCATCAGATAGTTGAGCAACTGAAGAAGAGATCGGCGAGGGTATTCATAGTAGCTCACAGCTTGGGATGCATCTTTGCTCTGAGGTATGCATATCTGTTTAGGGCTTCAATTGACGGATTGGTTCTACTATCGCCTTCAGTCAGAGTCCCCAATATAAAAAAGCGATTTGATGCAGAACCCAAAACTTTGGAGTTTCTGCTCATGGTTCTTGCAAGGATAATTGTGCCCCATAAGCTCGTTGACATAACAGAGGCTTTCCCAATACATGTAAAGGCGGGCGGCGACGAAGTTGCATGGATGATGAAAGATCCAGTTGTAAACTTCCGATATTCCTATCGATTTCTTGTAGATATACTTGCAATAAAAAGCAGTAAGGTATCTGAACTATCTGAAGTCGGCGATATCTCTGTCCTCATTTTACATGGAAAAAAAGACAGACTGATGTATTTCCAAGTATCAGAAGAATTTTTCAAATTACTCCACACCTCCGCCGTGAAAGAGATCAAGATATTTGACTGCGACCACTGGTTCTACGATGCAATCTTTTACGACCAATCTTTCTCAAAACACAGCGAAGAATCTAGGATGCAGATTGTATCATCGATAGCAAATTGGCTAAAATCCCATGCTATTATGCGTATGGACAATAAATAACAACTGATATTATTATCATTAATATTATTATTTTTTTGCATCAATTAAGAATATTATGTTATTATCCCTATTTGGGAAGAGCAGAGCAGAGCAGCAGCCCGTCCTCATTCTCTATTTTTTCCAAGCACACTAAACAACCTAGAGTATGTCACAAAACTTCCCTTATCTTTTGCAAGCTTTTTCAACCCTTCATACATCTTGGTGTATTCATGCTCGCTTTGCAACCCATGTTCTAAAATTTGGGGCCTTATGCTTTCTGCCAGCTGCCATCCAAGGGAGCTATATGGCTCTTGGCCCATTAAGATGCAAGGCGAGTAACAATCCACATTTACATTAAAGGATTCCTCAATTAGCAGTTTGTACAGCTTTCTGCCTGCCAAAGGGTCGCCTCCACCCTTCTTGATCAGAGCAACGTATACTTTTCTGAGCGTATTGAAAACTTTATTTTCCGGATAACACAACCATGAGCCAGGTGCGTGATCTAGATCCTGGATCATTACTGAGCCATTCTTCTTTGCCAGCCGCTTCATAGCTCGCACAGCTTCTCTTTTGTCAGTCAAGTGGTGAAACGTGAATCTAGAATATACGATATCAAATCTTTCCTTACTGCCTAGCTGGCTCTTGCGGATATCGTCATGGATAAATTCGATATTTTGCCTCGAGGTGATGATGCGGTTGCAGTATTCCAAATATCTGTTGTCGATGTCCACACCAACTACGCGTCCAGTTTCGCCTACCATTTTGGCCATCAACCTAGTTACAGAGCCAGAACCGCATCCGATATCGATGCATCTCATGCCCTTCTTCAGACCTGCATTCAAAAGTGTCTGTTTTGTTAGTGGCTCAAATAAACTAGCCTGAATTTCGAGCCTTGCTATCTCACTATCGCGGTTACCTAGAATATAATGTCCTTCTGCCACAATTTTCGCCTCTTCCGTCTAGTTTGTCATAAAGCTTTGGCATTGCAAACCTGAAACCAGTTATCTTGGCATCCTTTTATCCGTTTCTCAGCATGCTACCTTGATAGGAAAAATTATGGTGCTAGGACTGGATATCATCCTCATATTCTTTCGTCATCTCAAGGGTGGAGTTTTTATCTGTCTATCATATAATTTCCCATCCCTCCCCCTCAGCAAAACTGGTGGACGTCACAGCTATAAATCACAAAAAACGGTAGCAGAAACTCAGTTGTAGGGGCACAAATGTATTTCCTTGAGGGGAAATTGAGAGTACAGGGGCATAAAGAACTGTCAAGTAGGGTCCTTGCATACGTTTCAGTA
>Ga0307416_100001262_pt1 | contig 13637 bp, 9 predicted proteins | sample DK1Cmetagenome_2_FD_203821 | JGI IMG/M metagenome (GOLD analysis project Ga0307416, IMG submission 203821) | Maize rhizosphere microbial communities from greenhouse at UC Davis, California, United States - DK15-C-3 | ecosystem: Host-associated > Plants > Roots > Rhizosphere > Soil | place: USA...
CCCAGCTCAGATTCTCCCAGTACGGGAAGCCGGGGTCGGGCTTGTCGGGGTTGACGACCTTCAGCCCCCACTTCTGGAAGTCGAGCAGCTCCGGCGCGTACGCCGGGTTGGCGACGTAGACCTGGTCGTCGGCCGGCGACATGGCGGCCGCGGTCAGCCCCGGCTTGGCGGCGACGGCCTGCTTGAACCGCTCGACGGCGGCCTCGAAGTTCTTCTTGTTCTGCGCGTTCTGCCCGGCGGTGACGTCCGCGCCCAGGCTCGCGGCCAGTTTCTCGTAGCCCGCGGCCAGGTCGACGATGGACTTGCCCTGCGAGACGCCGACGACCGGGGCCAGGTCCTTGAGCTTCTTGCTCTTTTCGTCGACGCCCTCCTCGAAACCGCTGTACGCCTTCTCCGCCGGCCACCAGTCGGCCACGATCAGGTCCGGGCGCAGGGAAGCCGCCTTCTCCACGTCGATCTTGCCCCACTCCTCGCCGAGGATCGTGATCCCGGTCAGGTCGAGGTCCTTGAGGTTCGGGTCGGCGGTGACCTTTCCGTCGCCGTAGACGCCGACCGGCTTGATGCCAAACGACATCAGCGCGGCGGCCTCGCCGGCGTGCGCGATGATCCGGGTCGGCCGCTGTGCCGCGGTCACCACCTTGCCGGACCCGTCGGTGAACGACCACGGCCCGGCCTGCTGGGCTTCGCCGGTTCCGCCGGCCTCCGATCCGCAGCCCGCGACGGCGGCGGCCACGACGGCGGTCAGTACGGCCGGAAGTATGCGGCGCATCCAAACTCTCCCCAGAACGGTGATCAGCGGCGAAGTAAGGTTAGGCTGCCATAACCTTTCGAGATCTACCAGGGTCGGCCGTCGGGCCTCGCGGTTCACGACGGGTAGGTTCTCCGGGTGTGAAGAAGGTGCGCCGCCGGTTCGCCCTGTGGCGGGCCGACATCGAGGGCGGGGTCTGCGCCGTGCCCGAGGAGTGCGTCGAGACGCTACGGGCCCGCGACGAGGTGGTGCTCGTGCTCGAGCACCGGGAGTTCGGCCTCAAGCCGCTCACCCGCACCTTCGAGACCACGCTGCGGCAGGACGTGGAGTGGCAGTTCGGCGACATCATCTGGCCGGCGGACGTGCGGCCGGGCGTGCTGGTCACCGCGTTCTGGGAGGGCGGCGACGAGGTCGTGGTGCGGACCGTGCCGCTGGACGAGCCGCTGAGCGTCGACGGCGTCGTGTACTTCCACGAGTACGACCCGCGGGTGGTCACCCGCGAGTTCGACGCCGGCGGGTCGAATCGGGGCCGGGTCCTGCACGCGGTGCGCAAGCAGGGCCGCGTCTTCGACGACGGCAGCGCGGTGCTAGCCGAGTCGGCCCTGGCCGGGCACTGCGGCCTGGGGCGCGGCGCCAAGGGTACGTTTCTCCTGCGCAACGCCCTGGACCAGCTGATCCGCGACGGTTACCTGACGCGGGTGCCGGGCAGCGTCGACTCGGCCGGCTACCCGTCCTATCCGGCGGTGCACGGGCAGAAGGCTGCCGAGATGGTGTTCTACGCGCCGCTGGTCGAGGAGGGCGCGTACCCCGAAGATCTTGATCCTGACTCCAGCGAGCGGCGGGAGCACTGGGTCAACGGCTTCGTGCGCAAGCTGCCGCCGGGCGCGCAGCCGTCCGAGCGCCAGCGCGCGCTGCACGACCAGGAAGCCGAGACCGAGCTGGCCCCGGGCTACACGTACGTGAAGAAACATCATCGCCATGGCTGAACGGCGCGACGTCGGCGTCTTCCTCGGCATCGCCTTCGCGCTGCCCTGGCTGCTGTGGGTCGTCGAGCAGGCCACCGGCCTCCGGATCAACTTCTTCGCGGCGATGCTGTCGGTCGCGGTGGCCACGTACGTGGCGACCCGGTGGGTGTGGCGCCCTCCTAGCATCGCCCGCGCCACCGCGCTGGTGCCGGTGCGGCCGATCCGCCGGACCCTGGGCTACTGCCTGCTCGCCTTCGCGTTGTTCGTCGCGATGTCGGCCGCGGCGGTGGCGCTCAACGCGGCGACCGGCATCTACCCGGCCGACTTCGCGGCCTCCGCCCTGCGGCAGGCCTACGCTCCGGACACGATGGGTCAGACCGGCTTTCCGTGGGGCGTGGCGGGTCAGGCGCTGTTCGCCAATCTCGCGCAGTTCGCGCTGATCCTGCCGCTGGCGTTCTGCGAGGAGTGGGGCTGGCGTGGGTATCTGCTGAACCGCCTGGGTGATCGGCTCGGCACGTGGCCGGCGCTCATCGTCATCGGGCTGATCTGCGGGGTGTGGCACCTGCCGTTCTACGTCGGGCCGTGGTTCTCGATGAGCGCCGACGCCCGCGCGTCGATCGTGCCGTTCACGATCTTCTGCGTGTTCTTCAGCGTGGTGCTCGGCATGCTGCGCCTGGCCGCCGGCTCGATCTGGCCGGCGGTGGTCGGGCACGCGGTGAACAACACCGTGGTCGTCGGGTTCGTGCAGGTGGTGGTCGCCGACCAGGACGCGGTTCCGTCGATCGACGGGTGGCGTACCGGTCTGAGCGGCTGGCAGGGCTGGGCCGTGATGCTGACCGCCGCGGCCGCTCTGGTGGCTTTCCGCCCACGGTCCCGGCAACCCCTGTAGGGGCGCCGGGACCTTTGTGGAGGGGATCAGGAGCAAAGCCGGTGGGGCCGGTCAGCCCTTGATTTCCTTGCGGTCGCCGCTGGACTCGATGTTGATCCGGCGCGGCTTGGCCTTCTCCGAGACCGGGATGCGCAGCGTCAGCACGCCGGCCTCGTAGCTCGCCTCCAGCTTGTCCGTGTCGAGCGTGTCGCCGAGGAACAGCTGGCGGCTGAACACGCCCATCGGACGCTCCGCGATGACCGTCTCGACGTCGTCCTTCTGCGGGCGCTGCCGCTGTGCCCGCACCGAGAGGACGTTGCGCTCGACGGTCAGGTCGATGGAATCGGGGTCGACGCCCGGCAGGTCGAAGTAGACGTTGAACCAGTCGCCGTCGCGCTCGGCGTCGATGTGCATCACGGCCGGCCGGCTCGCGGTGCCGGCGAGCTGCTCGAATACTCGGTCGATGTCGCGGAACGGGTCAGTACGCATCAGCATGGTGATCTCCTCCTTGGTGCTCCCTCACCGAAGGCCTAGAGTTGAGCCTTTTTGACTCAACTTCTTCTCTCATACAACGCGATCCGGCTGATGTCAAGACCTCAGTCAGGATCGGCGGTGAGCCGCCATCCGCTCCGCCGCGGTCGCCCGCGCCCGCTCGTTGATCGCCTTCGCGTCGGCTCGGAACCGCGCGTGCTTCTCGACGGCCTCACGCACGTAGTCGCCGACCGCCTCCGCATCCACCTCGTCGTCGTTGGTGAAGTCCCAGGTCATCAGCGTCGAGCTGCCCGGGCGCAGGACGCCGCGCGGATCCCGCATGATCACGCCGTACAGGAAGCGCAGGGCGGAGCCGCCACGGTTGGCGCTGATCGCGCACACCCAGTGCCGCCAGTCGCCCGGGAACGCGTACATCAGAATCTTGTATTTGATCGCCGAGACCAGGCGCGGTTCGGCCGCCGTGATCGCCGCATCGAGCGCGCGCAGCGTCACGGCGGCCTCCACCTCCGCACCGGTCCGGCTGTCTAGATAAGCCCGCAGGCCGTCGGATGCCACGCCGACATCCTCGCCGATCAGGGCCGCCGGACCACACTCTGCCCCGGATCCACGACCACGGTCGCCAGGACCCGGCCCTTGTGCCGGAACGTGACGGTCACCGCCTGGGCCGTCGGGTTCACGGCCAGCAGCCGCGGTTCGGCGACACTGCCGAAGGCGAGACCGTACGGGCCGTCCGCGACCACCTCCGGCTGCGGCGGACCGTACGCCGCCAGCATCTCCACCCAGTAGCGCACCATCGCCCGGCTGGTGCTCTCCTCCCGGGGCAGCTGCGCCGTGAGCCGGTTGCGGGCCGCCGCCGGATCCGCCAGAGCGAGGTCGGCGGCGAACAGATCTCCCCAGACCGTCGGCGCGGGTAGCTGGGCCGCACGGGCCTTGGCCTGCCCGGCGTCCATCCGGTACAGCGAGCCGAACGTGAGGGGGAGCAGCTGGATACCCATGATCGACTCAGGCTTCGGGTCGAACCAGGTGGCGTAGTCCAGCTTGGCGTCCCACACGATCCCGGCGACGGTGTGCCGATAGCCGGCCGGCCGCCGCAGACCCTCGCCGAGCCAGTACATCCGGGCGGTCGCCGCCTCGAGCGCGTAGTGCGTCACGCCGTAGGTGGCCAGATCGGCGTCCTTGGCGACCAGGCCCCACCGGGTGACCGCCTCCCACGCCGCGACCGCCTCGCTCGACGACTCCTGGTTGTTGCCGTCGGCGAACGGCGCGAAGCCGGACGCCGCCGAGTGCCCGAGGTACGCGTTGAAGGCCCGGAACGGCGGGAAACCGCTCGCTCCCTTGGCCGACAGAGTGCCGCTGTAGTCGCGCGCCACGAGGCTGACGGCGCCGCCGTAGTCGCGCAGGAAGGCCGGGTCGGCCTCGGCGAGCACCGCCGCCGCACGGACCAGGTACCCGTAGTGGAAGTGATGGTCGTTGTAGTCGTTGCTCCCGAACTCGGCGGGCACCGCGATGAGCCCGCCCCACGTGGCGTCGTACGCGAAGTACCGCGTGTCGCCCGGCCCGCCGTAGGTGAGCCAGTCGACCAGCGCGGCCCGCAGGCGTCGCAGCGCGGCGTCGCGTTGCGGCCGCGCCCCGATCCCCTTGGCGACCTCCGCGACGGTGGACAACCGGCCCAGTTCCTTGAGCCCGAAGTAACTGCCGCCCTTCGCGCTGGGCGGCGTGTCCGCGAGGTCGCGGTCCAGATCGGCCAGCACGGCCGCCCGGGCCCGGCCGGAGAGCGGGATCGCGGGCGCCTCGGTGATCAGGCCCGGCATGGGCACCCGTACGCGGACCGCCGCGCTGCGGACGACCGACAGCGTTCCGCGGGCATCCGAGTACGTTCCGGTCATCGGTTGCGGCCCGCTGCCGTCGCTGACCAGATACCTCTGCTGGTGCGGCAACAGCGCCCACACCACCGGCTTGCCGCTGCGCCGCTCCGCGGTCAGGGTCTGCGTCACCGTGCCCGCCGCGCCGTCGTCGACCATGCGGGACGTCGTACGGGTGACCGGGTCGCCCGCCGCGCCGGCCAGCGCCTGGGTCCACTCCGCGTCGTTCACCTGGTCGGGCACCCGGGCCACCACGATGGCGCCGCCGGTCCCGTCCACGGTGAGCCGGTTGCCGGCCCGACGCCAGCGGGCGTCCTCCTCGGCCTGCACGTCCCAGCGCTGGCCCGCGACGGTGAGCCGGGCCAGCGGCCCGGCGCCGCCGAGGCGAGCGATCGGGCCGGTCGCGGCGACCGACGGCGCGGCGCCGTCGAACTGCAGGTACAGCAGCGGGCTGCCCTGCACCAGCGTGATCTGCACGGTTCCGCCGCCGCGGAGGCCGGCGCGCAGCACGACGTGGAACGCCCCGTACCCGACGACCTGGGACGCGGTGATCGGTCCGGCGACGGTGAGCGCCGGCGCGAACGGCGTCACCACCGCGTTGGCCGCCGCGGTCGCCGCGGCCGAGCTCACCGCGATCCCGCCGCCGGTGTTCTTGACCGCCAGCGGGTGGGCCCAGAGCGGCTGCGTCAGCGAACCGGTCAGCGCGGAGGTCCACCACTGGTTCGTCGGCAGCGCCTGTCCGGCCAGGGGCTGTCCCGCCTGCGCGGGACCCTGCTTCGGGCTCATGTCCGCCGGCGCCGCCTCACGCAGGCCGGCCTTTCCGCCCGGACTCGGCCGCCCCACCGGTGTGATCGCGGCGCCCTCGCTGAGCGCCCCGGTCGCCGGCGCCGGCGCCGGCGGCGGCTCGGGCGGGGAGGAACCTTTCGTGCAGGCTGCGGTGAGCAGCACCGCGGACAGCACGCATGCGGCGGTCATGATCCGCCGGAGGTTGCCCCTCATCCGGCGCTGTTCACCGCGGGCGTGCGCCCGGCCGCGGTGTCGGTGTCGACTTCGGCGATGAAGCGCAGCCCGGGCACCAGGGCGCTCACGGTGTCCACATCGGTCGTCCGGGGGACGAACACGACGGTGAGCTGTTCCAGTTCGATCTTCTGCTCCTCGGTGAGGGGTGCGTCGGACAGCGGATCCGGGCCGACCCGGGGCTTGACGTGGTCGAGCGTGGCCGTCACCGGGTGTTCCAGGCCGGGTCCGGTGATCCGGGCCGTCATGCCGAGGCGGAAGTCGCGGAGTTCCTTCTCCGTCGCCTTGGCCTGGAACGCCAGCTTCGTGTGGTCGTACAGCGTGACGACCGGCTCGCCGGCGCCCACAACGCCGCCCGGGGCGATGTCGATCTTCGACACGGTGCCCGGCATGGGCGCCCGCAGCGTCTCGGTCTCCGGCCGGCCGGCATCCCGGGCGGGATCCGCGGCGAGCCGCACCCGGGCCAGGTCCTGACCCGCGGAGACCCGGGACTGTTCGGTCACCAGCAGCTGGGTGACCACGCCGGCGCCGGTGGATCCGACCGGTACGGCCTCGGCGGTGAGCATCGCGTCATCGAGGGACACGAAGGACTTGTCGGCGAGCCGGTGCGTCACCACGTACCAGCCGCCGGTCGCTGCGCCGCCGAGCAGCACGAGGGTCACGAGGAACGTGCGGACGGCGGGCATCCGGGAACGGAAGGTGCGCTTAGGAGCGGGCGGCGCGGTCTCTTCGACGATGTCGTGTTCGAGCACAGTGGTCATGGCGATATCCCTTGAACGAAAGAAGGAGAGGTCAGGCGATCGCGGGTACGGCCGCGGGCTCTTCGGTGGCGGCCTTCTCGCCGCCGCCGATCGACTCGAGGATCATCCGGCCCAGAATGAGGACGATCATGGTGGCCCACGCGACGGAGAGCCACGTCGGCGCGGGATCGTCCATGACGGTGAGCCCGGCGACGATGCCGGTCACGTTGAGCACCAGCAGGGCCAGCTGCGGCATGACGACCCAGAGCGAGCGCGTGCCGGCGCCGGCGCGGTTCGTCGCGTTCCACTTCGCCGGCTTGCGGCGAAGCGTCGCCCAGAACGCCCGCAGGTGCACCGGTGCGGCCCCGATGCTGGCCACGATGGCCGACACCTTGAAGCCGCCGGACTGCAGCCACGTGACCAGCAGCACCATCACCTGGAACGGCAGGTAGTGCGCGGCCCAGGTGACCCCGTCGGCCTTGATCGGGCTCAGCCCGAACAGCAGGTACACCGCCGGCAACAGCATGAACGTGAGCATCGCGAGCGACAGCAGGTAGTGCGTGCCGACGAACAGGTACTGCAGCCGCTGGTCGGCGGTCAGCCCGTTGCCGCGGCGGAACAGTTTGCCTCGCAGGAGCACCTCGAAGCCGCCGCAGGCCCAGCGCAGCTGCTGCTTCAGATAGGACGACACGTCGCCCGGCGCCAGCCCGCGGGCGAGCACCTGCGGCACGTAGGTCGACCGCCAGCCGCGCCGGTGCAGCTCCAGAGAGGTCCAGATGTCCTCGGAGTTGCTGCCGGTGGCGATGCCGCCGATCTCGTCCAGCGCCGCCCGGCGGAACATGACGTTCGTGCCGACGCAGAACGCGGCGTTGAAGTGGTTCTTCCCCGGGCACACCAGCTCGTAGAAGATGCGCTGCGCCTCCGAGGAACCGGTGGAGACGAGGTTCGTCTGGTTGGTGTACGACTGCGGCGACTGGACGAACGCCACCTGCGGGTCGTCGAAGTGCGGCAGCAGCTGCAACAGCAGGTGCGGCTCGGGCACGTGGTCGGCGTCGAGGATCACCACGTACTGGCCGGTCGTCCTGGCCAGCGCGGCGTTGACGTTGCCCGCCTTCGCGTGCAGGCCGCCGGCACGGCGCAGGTAACCGACGTTCTCGTCGCCGGCGATGCGCTCGAGCTCATCGCTGTCCCCGTCGTCGAGGACCCACGTCCGGTGCGGCAGCGTCATGTCACGGGCGGCGCGCAGCGTCGTCCGGACCAGTTCCGGCGCCTCGCCGTAGGCGGTGATGAACACGTCGATGCTGGGCATCTGCCCGCCGGCCCGGAGCCCGTGCCGCGCCACGGTGACGTCGGCGGGCTCGTCGCGGTTGTCGTGGGCCAGGATGGTCCACCACGTCCCGATGGCGTGCAGCGCGATCAGGCCCTCGGCCAGCACCATCGCGGCCCACAGCCAGGTCGGGCCGCGGTACTGGGGGTCGAGCAGGAAGGTCTGGTAGAACAGCGTCGCCAGCAGCGCCCCGAGGATGGCGACGCGGGTGGACCGCTGCAGCGGCCGCCACGCCTGGCGGGCGGCCGGCGGCGACTGTTGACCGGTGGTCGGCATGTGTGCTCCAAAAGAGGCCGGCCACGCGACATTGCGTAGGCATTCGACTGTTTGTTTCGATCGCGTGAATAACGATCTAGAAATCGAGATCGATCATTTTCTCGCCAACAATGGCGACGGGGGAAACGCTAGGGCCGATCGATGGTCGTTCGCAAATATCGTGATGGTTGACACAGAGACGTTTCGTCCTACTTGAAACGGCACGTTCATCGATGCGTTACGTGGGCTGGTCAGGGCAGGTGTGCCGGAGACAACAGGTCCGGCGCTCATTGAGAATTGCCGATCATGATTCTTTCGCCGTAATGTGACGTGCGTGTCAATAACGAGTGGGAAAAGGCCGACGCTGGAGACGGTTGCGGCGCTGGCCGGAGTGTCCCGGGCCACTGCGTCGCGCGTCGTCAACGGCTCGCCTTCGGTCGGCCTCGACATTCGCGACGCGGTGATGCGCGCGGTCCAGACGCTGGGATACGTGCCCAATCGAGCCGCTCGCACGCTGATGACCCGCCGTACGGACTCGTACGCGCTGGTCCTCACCGAGTCGGCCGGGCGGATCTTCGCCGAGGACCCGTTCTTCGCCACCGTGGTGCAAGGGGTGGTCGAGGAGCTCGACGCCGCCGGCAAGGAGCTGGTCCTGCAGATGCCCGGCTCCGAGCTCAGCCGGCGCCGGATCATCGACTACGCTCTCGGCGGCCACGTGGACGGTGTGATGGTGGTGTCCATGCAGGGCACCGACGGTCTGCCGCAGCTGCTGGCCGAGCGGGGCGTTCCGGTCGTGGTCAACGGGCGGCCGGCGGGCGGGTCCGTCATCCCGTACGTCGACGTCGCCAATGTGGACGGCGCCCGGTCGGCCGTGCGCCGCCTGGTCGACTCGGGCCGCCGGCGGATCGCCACGATCGCCGGGCCGCAGGACGCCTCGGGCGCGAGGGACCGCCTGGCCGGGTACCGGGCCGAGGTGCGCGACTCGCGGCGTAGACCCATGGTGGCCGTCGGCGACTCGACCCGGGAGTCCGGCAGTTCGGCGATGCGGCAGCTGCTCAGCGAGCACCCGCGCCTGGACGCCGTCTTCGTCGCCTCGGACCTGATGGCGCACGGGGCGGTCGGGGCTCTCCGGAAGTCGGGGCGGCGGGTGCCCGAGGACGTGGCGGTCGTCGGGTTCGACGATACCGAGGTGGCCCGGTACGCGGACCCGCCACTGACCACGGTGCACCTGCCCATCCCGGACATCGGGCGGGCCATGGCGCGTCAGGTGATCCGGCTGGCCGGCGGCGAGCCGGTGGAGCGGTCGATCGTGCTGGGCACGGAGTTCGTGGTGCGGGAGTCCGGCTAGGTTCTGCGGCTGCCACCCTCGACCTGATCGAACCCGGCACCCGGACACAACGCCACTAGTGGTAGCTCAGGGCGCTATCCGCGGCCCGGATGCCCGATTCGGCTACCACTTCTGCTGGCGGCGCCGGACCAAACGCCGCCAGTGGTAGCGCAGGGCGCTGTCGGCGGCCCGGATGCCCGGTTGGACTACCACTTCTGCTCGCGGCGGACCCGGCCGTGGCTGGTGGAGAGGTGAGCAACCAGGAATGGGCGGTGCCGGCACCCTTGCTGGCAGCCGAGCCTGGTCATGGTGGCCGCCGGCGGGAACACACCGGCGTGTCGCCACCGCGCGATCTGCTGGGTCAGGCGCACCGGGATCGTCCCGCGGCCGGAGTGCGCCGCGGGACGATCGCCGGTGGTGGTGCCGGTTACCGGATCGGGACGACCGGCGGCAGCATCTTCGGCTCACCCGCGGCCGGCGGGGTGAGCTTGACCACTTCGGACTTGTCGGCCGGGACCCGCTGGGTGCGAGCCTGCGTCGCCGTCGTGCGCTTGGCCTCCTGCGACGGCTGGTACGGCTGGATGTCGCCGGTGCAGACCGTCCCCTCCGCCGGCAGGGCGCCGCTCAGCAGGTACTGGTCGACGGCGCTGGTCGCGCACTCCGACGACCCGTACGCGGTGTGCCCCCAGCTGTCGTTGGACAGCAGGCGGCTGTTCGGCAGCTGGGCCGCCGAGCTGACCGCGTCGTCGTAGTTGGTCGCCGGGTCCCAGTAGTTGCCGACCACCAGCACCGGCGCCGCCGTGCGCTTGGTGAACGGCCCGCGGTACGCGTCCTCGTCCTGGACGGTCCACGTCTTACGGGCGCACATCGCGTCGCCCCAGCCCCAGGCACGGCCGAAGTACGGCGCCCGCTCGTCGGCCCGCGCGGTCAGCCCGGGCCACAGCGCGGCGTCCTGCGGGTGCAGGCCGTCGGTGCAGATGACGCTCGCACCCATCTCCGCGCCGTTGTAGTACGGGAAGTCCCGGCCAGGCCGCTCGTTCAGCCTCTGGGCGGCCGCCGTCCGGCGCTCGGCGGACGCGTCCGGGTCGGTCAGCTCCAGCAGGTCGGACACCATGAAGTCGAGGTCCTCGTAGGCGTACGGGCCGTAAAGCATGCTCAGCGCCGTGCCGACGTAGTCGGAGTACCGGAAGTAGTACTTCCCGGCCGCGTCCTCCAGCTCCAGCGGCTCGGCCCGCAGCCGGTCGGCGACCAGCTCGAAGTCGGCGGCGAAGTGCCCGGCCCGGGGGCAGAGCTCCGCGCCGGCGGCATCGCAGCGCTGGAAGATCTCGGACAGCGCCCGGTAGGCGCCGTCCGCGCTGCGCAGCCGGTCGTCCAGCGTCATGTCCTTCGTCTGCTGGTTGCCGACCCAGTTCTCCGGGTTGATCACGCCGTCGACGGTGATCGCCCGGAACCGGTCCGGGAACATGTTCGCGTAGTACTGGCCGATCGCGGTGCCGTAGCTGAAGCCCAGGTACGAGAGCTTCTCGTCACCGACGGCCCGGCGCAGCACCTCCATGTCGCGGACCACCTCGGCCGTGGACATCGACCCGGACAGCGGCTTGCCCGTGGTCGAGCAGCTCTTGCCGAGCTCGCGGGCCGACGCGATGTACGCGTCCTCCTCCTGCTCGCCGTACGGGAAGAACACGTTCATCCCGGCCATCTTCTCGGTCTGCTCACGGGTGTTCTTGAAGCACTTCACCTCCTCGCTGTACGACAGGCCCCGCGGGTCGAAGCCGACCACGTCGAACCTGTCCATCACCTCCGAGCCCAGCCAGAACGGCGCGCCCAGCGCCATGTCGGTGCCGGGCCCGCCGGGGCCGCCCGGGTTCACGAACAGGCTGCCGATCTTGTGCGCCTGGTCGCGGGCCTTGACCCGCAGCACGGCGATCTCGACCGTCGGGCCGTTCGGCCGGTCGTAGTCCAGCGGCAGGTCGACGGTGGTGCACTCGGCCCACTCGTAACAGGCGTACCAGTCGAGCCGCGGTGTCGGTACGCGGTCGACGCGGCGTGCCTCGACGGCGCTGGTGCGGGCGGCGGCGGGTGCTGCCGCGGCGGCGGCCGGCCCGGCCACCGCCCCGGCCACCGTCCCGGCCAGGAGCAGGCCGCTGATCCCTCCCGCGAGGAACATCCGTGTTGCTCGCATGCAGTTGCCCTTCCGATGGTTGGGTCATCGGCGGGCGCCGATGACGTCTCTCAATGAAGAGACGCCGCCGACCGTACGAGACGTTGACAACCATGGATGTTTTCCTGTCCGCCGTGCCTCCGCGTTCCCGAGGTCGATCGCAACGTAGGCTGCGGTTGGGTAGACAGGGAGGCTCAACCGTGTTCAGTCGCGTCGCCATCGCCAACCGCGGAGAGGCCGCGATGCGGCTCATCCACGCCGTGCGGGATCTTTCGGCCGAAACCGGGACACGAATCGAGACCGTCGCCCTCTACACCGACCTCGACCGCACCGCGACCTTCGTCCGCGAGGCCGACATCGCGTACGACCTGGGTCCGGCCTCCGCGCGGCCGTACCTCGACCACGCGGTCCTGGAGCGTGCGCTGATCGAGACGAAGGCCGACGCGGTCTGGGTGGGCTGGGGGTTCGTCGCCGAGGACCCGGCCTTCGCGGACCTGTGCGAGAAGATCGGCGTCACCTTCGTCGGCCCGTCCGCGGAGGCCATGCGGAGGCTCGGCGACAAGATCGGCTCCAAGCTCATCGCGGAGGAGGTCGGCGTCCCGGTCGCGCCGTGGAGCCGCGGCGAGGTGGCCACCCTGCGGGACGCGCTGCGCCACGGCGACGAGATCGGCTACCCGCTGATGCTCAAGGCCACGGCCGGCGGTGGCGGGCGCGGCATCCGCAAGGTCGGCTCGCCCGACGAGCTCGCCGACGCGTACGAGCGCACCAGCCAGGAGGCGCTGCGGGCCTTCGGCTCCGGCGTGGTCTTCCTGGAGCGGCTGGTCTCCGGCGCCCGGCACGTCGAGGTGCAGGTCATCGCCGACGGGCAGGGCACCGCGTGGGCGCTGGGCGTCCGCGACTGCTCGGTGCAGCGCCGCAACCAGAAGATCATCGAGGAGTCCTCGTCCCCGGTGCTGTCGCCGGAGCAGTCCGCCGAGCTCAAGGCGTCGGCGGTGCGGCTGGTGCTCGCGGTCGGCTACCGCGGCGCCGGGACGGTCGAGTTCCTCTACCACCCCGGCGAGCGCCTGTTCGCGTTCCTCGAGGTCAACACCCGGCTCCAGGTGGAACACCCGATCACCGAGATCACCACCGGCACCGACCTGGTCAAGCTGCAGCTGCACGTGGCGGCCGACGGCAGGCTCGAGGGCCCCGTGCCGGCCGAGTCCGGCCACGCCGTGGAGGCCCGGCTCAACGCCGAGGATCCCGATCGCGACTTCGCGCCGTCGCCGGGCCGGATCTCCCGCCTGGCGCTGCCGGCCGGCCCCGGCATCCGGGTGGACACCGGCGTCAGCGAGGGCGACACGATTCCGGCCGCGTTCGACTCGATGATCGCCAAGATCATCGCGTACGGCCGCGACCGCGACGAGGCGCTCGGCCGCCTGCGCCGGGCGATGGCCGAGACGACCGTGATCATCGAGGGCGGCGCCACCAACAAGAGCTTCGTGCTCGATCTGCTCGACCAGCCCGAGGTGGTCGGTGCGAGCGCCGACACGGGATGGATCGACCGGGTACGCGCCGAGGGCCGCCTGGTCAACCACCGGCACTCCGCGGTCGCCCTGGCCGTTGCCGCCATCGAGGCCTACGAGGACGAGGAGGAGGTCAGCCGGCAGCGGCTGCTCGCCACCGCGCACGGCGGCCGTCCCCAGGCGCAGCACGACACCAGCCGCCCGCTCGACCTCAAGCTGCGCGGCGCGAGCTACCGCGTACACGTCGCGCGGGTCGGCCCTTCGACCTTCCGGGCCGGACTCTCGTCCGGCACCGAGACGCACTTCGCCGACGTCGAGTTCGAGCGCTTCTACGCGCACAGCGGCCAGGCCGTGGTCAACGGGCATCGGT
>Ga0307416_100001264_pt1 | contig 13625 bp, 18 predicted proteins | sample DK1Cmetagenome_2_FD_203821 | JGI IMG/M metagenome (GOLD analysis project Ga0307416, IMG submission 203821) | Maize rhizosphere microbial communities from greenhouse at UC Davis, California, United States - DK15-C-3 | ecosystem: Host-associated > Plants > Roots > Rhizosphere > Soil | place...
ATGGCGGCGGCAGACCTCGGCAATTGCGGGCACCGGATCGATCGCAGTCGACGAGGTGCTCCCAACGGTCGCAATGACGCAGGCCGGAACGCAGCCGGCCCCCACATCGAGGCTGATGGCCTGGTCAAGCGCCTCGGTCCGCATGGCATAGTCCGCTTGTACGGGGATCCGGCGCAATTGGTCCAATCCGTAGCCGGCCAGCTTCACGGCCTTGTCGACCGATGAGTGTGCTTCGGTGGATGCGTAGACAGTGAGCGGGGCGTCGGTGCGGCTCACACCTCGCACTCCTGCGGCAAAACCAGTGGCCCGCTCCCGGGCGGAGAGGAGTGCCACCAGAGTCGCGGTCGAGGCAGTGTCCTGAATGGAGCCAACAAATTCCTCAGACAAGCCGATCATCTGCCGGAGCCATTCCATCATCACCTGCTCCAGCTCGGTGGCCGCCGGCGATGTTGCCCAGGACATGCACTGAGCACTCAACGTTGCGGTAAGCATCTCGGCCAGCACCGAGGGGGGGCTGGTGTTCCCGGGAAAGTAGGCAAACCAGCCGGGGTGATTCCACAGCGTCATCCCCGGCATGATGATGCTCTGGAAATCCGCGAACAGCCGCTCGAATGCTTCGCCCTGCTCCGGTGCCGCTGACGGCAGTCTGCGGGCAATGTCCCCCGGCTGGACGTTGGGCGTTATCGGAAGGTTGCCGGCATTGGCGAAGTAATCGGCCATCCAGTCGACCAGCTGGTGGGCGTGCCGGCGGAATTCGTCGGGATGCATGAGGGAAGCTAATAGTGGGACGGGGAACCGCACCCGGGCTCGGAGTCTCGCGCTGACGATGTATGTTTGCGCTATGGCATCGCCTGCACTAACACTGACGCTTCCCCGGCCTGACGGCCTGGCGTATGACCCGGAGATTGCCTGCCGCCATCTCGCGGAGGCTGACCCGCGCTTGGGTGAGCTGATGGAGCGAGCCGGGCCGTTTACCATGCGACCCCTGCCTACCCAGAGCCTCTTTGCCGCGCTCGCCCGCTCGATCGTGTATCAACAGCTCAGCGGCAAGGCCGCGGGCACTATTCTGGCCCGCACCATCCAGCTCTTTGCTCCACGCCGGTTTCCAACGCCCCGCGATCTGCTGGACGCCTCGACCGAACGGCTCCGGGCCGCCGGCCTATCGGCCGCGAAGACCGCCGCGCTCAAGGACCTTGCAGCAAGGACGCTGGTCGGCACCGTGCCCTCTCTGGCACAAATTCGACGCATGGATGACGAGGCGGTCATCGAGCGCTTGACCGAGGTGCGTGGAATCGGTCGCTGGACCGTGGAGATGCTGCTCATCTTCCGCCTGGGACGACCCGATGTTCTTCCGCTGACCGATTTGGGCGTGCGCAAAGGGTTCGGCGTGACATTCCGCAGAGGACGACTCCCCGATCCTCCTGTTATGCTTCGCCGGGCAGAACGGTGGCGTCCGTATCGTAGCGTGGCCAGCTGGTACCTGTGGCGCGCACTGGAGCTGTGAGCCTCTCGCTCGGGTCAACAACACCAGCAAGGATGAGCATGACGACTCAGGCAATATCCCTGACCACCCGGGAGGAGGAGCAGTACCATCGGCGGACGCCGAACTCCCGCAGGTTCTTTACCGAAGCCAGGGAGTACATGCCCGGCGGCGATTCTCGCAGCACGTTGTTCTACCGGCCGTATCCCGCGGTGATAGACCGGGGCGAGGGCTGCGCAGTGGTCGACATCGACGGCAACCGCCTCCTGGATCTTACCGGCAACCACTCGTCCCTGGTTCACGGCTACGGCCACCCACGGGTGCTGAGCGCGGTGGAGCGGCAGCTGCGGAAGGGCACCTGCTTTCCGGGCTCGAGCGAGCCCCAGCTGGAGTTTGCCAGGCTCCTCTGCCGGAGGATTCCGTCGGTTCAGCGGGTTCGGTTTACCAACTCGGGCACCGAAGCAACCCTGAATGCGATCCGTGCGGCAAGGGCTTTCACTCACCGCACCCGCATCGCCAAGGTCGAGGGCGGCTACCATGGAAGCACAGACGACGTCATGGTAAGCATCCAGCCCTCGGAGGGCGAAGCAGGAAGCCGTGCCCGCCCCACCGCCACAGCCCATGCGCTGGGACTACCACCTGAAGTGGTTGGGAACATCACCGTGCTGCCCTTCAATGATGTCCACGGGGCCAGGGCGCTGATCGAAGCTCAGGGAAACGAGCTTGCAGCCGTATTGGTAGAGCCGGTGCTCGGCTCCGCCGGGATGATTCCTGCCGAACGCTCCTACCTCGAGATGCTGAGAGGGGTCACCCAGCCGCTGGGGATTGTGCTGATCTTTGATGAAGTGGTGAGTTTTCGCGTAGCCTACGGCGGCGCCCAGGACTATTTCGGCGTGCTTCCTGATCTGACCTGCCTGGGTAAGCTGATCGGTGGCGGGTTCCCGCTCGGCGCATTCGGGGGCCGGGAAGATATCATGGCGATGTTTGATCCCTCCCAGGGTCGTCCTGCCATTCCCCACCCGGGCAGCCACAACGCCAACCCCATCGGCATGGTGGCCGGAGCAGCGACACTCGAGCTGCTCGACAAAGCGATGCTGGAGCGGCTCAACGGGCTGGCCGGTGGATTGCGGGACAGCGTTGCTTCTGCCTTCCTGGAAGCCGGCATTCCCGTTCAGGTGACCGGGCTGGGGTCGCTCTTCGGTCTACATCTCACCGACCGGCCAGTACGATGCTATCGCGACACGCTGGGTTCCCGAGCCGATCTGCGGCACCAGATCTTCCTCGGTCTCTATAATGAGGGCATTCTGATCGACCCTCGCGGGGTGGGAAACATCTCTACGTCAATCCACGAGGCCGAGATAGCCCAATTTCTCGGCTCGCTCAAGCAGGTGCTGGCTCGTGTGACGGTGACCTGACCTCTTGCGCGCCCAACCCGGCTTCGGCTTTCTTTCGGTAGCAGCATGCATGGCCGACCGGTACCTGGAAAGGAGACGTCAGCAATGTCCCGCAAATCCGAGAAGAAGTCACCTGCCGCCAAACAGTCCGGCAACCCCATAAAGGATCCCGACGAGTGGACCACCGGAGAGGAGCCCATGACCGGAGCCCAGGAGTCGTATCTTCACACCCTCGCCACCGAAGCTGGGGAGGGCGTGGAGGAAGATCTCACCAAGGCCGAGGCCTCCAAGCGCATTGATGAGCTACGGGAGAAGACCGGCCGGGCCGACAGCTAGCCATTAGCCTCCGGCTTCATGCGTTGGAGAAGCTTGGCTACATCTTCAGGACTGAGCCCCACGTCTTCCAGGATCTGTTGGGTACTTGGGCGGCTGAAGTCTTCCCGTCTGGCCTCAAAGATCAACTCGAAGGCGTGGGGCCCATCCAGCGCCTGTTGTTGACGCAGCACCCAGCCGCTCTCATCCACGAATAAGCGCAGTGCATGATCGAGCGATTCAAAGGCGTTCTCGCTCCAGCTGTGATCGCGCGGATGCCAGAATCGGGTGAAGAGAATGGCGCCCGCGGGAACCTTGTCCTCCGCACGCGCCGCGCGAGTCGTCACCACCACCCAATGCACTCGCCCCGATCGTTCCGAGCGCAACGGATCCGGCGCTGGCTCTACCACAGGAGAGCCACGCTGCTCCAGACGTTCGGCTTCACCTGCCATGCTGGTCCTTCGCTGCTGCGGACATTCGAACCCTCGGGCCTACTCGGCGAGTAATGCGGCAAGCCTGGACTGCCGGTCGAGGCGCTCGGCAAAGATCTTCACCGCCGCAAGCAGCGGCACGGCAACGAAGGCTCCCGCCACGCCCCAGAGGAACCACCCGATCAGCACGATTATGAGAACCGCTAACGGATTGAGGCGGAGGCCGCTGCCGTAGGCGAACGGACTGATGAGGTTGTTCTGGATGGTGGAGATGGTGATGTAGGCCAGCGGGGGTAGCAGAATCTGACCCACACCGTCAAAGCTCGCGAAGGCGGTGACGGTCACGGCTGCCACCATGAAGAGCGCGCCAATGTAGGGCAGGCACTCGAAGACGAAGGTGAGCACCCCCCACAGCATGGGCGATGGCATCCCGAGCACCATGAAAATCAGGGCGATAACGATTCCCTGGCCGCCCGCAAGCAGCGCCGTCACCACCAGGTAGCGCCGGACCACCGACTCCGCCTCGTCTACCGCATCCTCCGGCGTTCCCCTGGCGGGCTTCGGCAGCACGAGGGCAATCTTGCGGGTCAGCAGATTGTCGGTTGCCAGGACCAGGAACACGATGACGAGCGTCTGGAGCAGGGTGCTCAGGATCCCGGTCGTGGTGGCGAATACCCGGCCCACGAATGAAGGGACGCCCCCGCCGGAGGACTCCTGCGCCGGTTGACCCTGAGGCTTCTGGCCGCCTCCAGTGACTTCCTGCTGAGCCTTCTCGACTGCCTGAGAGACCTGTTTGATGGGTTTGCGAAATTTGTCGATCTTCCCGCGCGCCGCGGACATCGTCTTGGGCACCTCGCGAACCCAGTTCCCCACTGGGCCGGCCAGGAAATAGCCGCCGGCTCCCAACAGACCGACCAACACGAGAACGATGAGAGTTGCGCTGACCGGAGGCGAGATGCGGATTCCGGAGAGCACCCGCACCACGGGCCGGAACAAGGCAGTGAACAGAAGTCCTAGCACCACCGGAACGAATACTTCCTGACCAAAGTAGAGGGCCACCGCCGCAGCGACAGTAGCGATGATGGCGAGGCTGCTCACGAAGTACCTCCATCCAGGTCTGCCCGCAGAATGGCATAGAGCACCACGTCCTCGTACTTCTCCCACTTCCTGACTCGCTGGCGCAGCAGTCCCTCGCGCTGCATGCCGATGGCTCGCAGAACCCGTCCCGATGCTGGATTTCTGGCCAGGTGATGCGCGCAGATCCGGTTGAGCTCCAGCGCCGCGAAGCCGAACCGGAGCACAGCGCCGGCAGCTTCACGCGCGTAGCCGTGCCCCCACCAGTCACGTCCAATCCAGAATCCCAACTCTGCCTGCCGGTGCTCCGGATCGATCTCCCGCAGGCCGACCGAACCGATCAAGGTCCCCGTGGTCAGGAGACGGACGGCCAAGCTGAGAGTTGGACCGCCTGCCGTTTCCTGCTGCTGCTGCTCGATCCAGGCAAGGGCGTGTTTCAGCTCGTAGGGATGGGGAATCGCCAGGGTGGTATCGGCGATCTCGCGGGCCCCCGCCAGCCGTTGGACGTCCGCGGCATCGCGGAGGGTGAATGCTCCGAGGATCAGGCGTGCAGTCCGCAGAGTGGGCTTTGCGCTCACGCCGGCGTTAATAGGCGTGCTGCTGTGCCCGCTCGATGCTGTGACCCAATTCGGCGGCGGCGTCTCGAAGACTGTTCAGCTCGGCATGCCGGCCACTCACCGAGCCCGCTTTGAGATCCCCGCCCAGGCCCCGGCACATTTCAGTGGCCCGCCGGATGCGGAACCGCTCCTGAAAAATTTTGGAGTCGTCACCACGCGCTGCTCCGAGCACTCCCCACAACCTCAGTCGCATGTCGTCCAGGGCACTCTTGAAGTCTTCCAGACCCTCGACCGGTGCACGACCCAGAGCGAGGCGAACCTCGATCGCTCGCAGGGTCGAGTTGAGCGTGGAGATGTGTTCGGCAAAGCTCGGCTCCGCCATGAACCCTCCCGCGGCTCAGCCGCGTGCGGCTGGGGATGATCGTCAGCCGGTATGGCTACTCACGATATGCGTCAACCGACATGTTGAGATCACGGCGCAGATCCGCCTCGCCACTGACCAGAGAGCTCCACGAGATCTCCTGCCCTTTCCGGGCACCCTTGGGAGTGATCTTCACGCCCTCGGGTGAGATGGCAACCGTGTACAGCTTGCCCTCCAGGTCCAGCTCTCGCTTGATCGTCTTGTCGAGTTTCGTAGCCATGCAGACCTCAGCAGTTTGAAGGAGGCGCTTCGCGCATAAGTCCTTATGTACCAGCGTCCGGCGAGAATCCCGCCAAGTATACGCAATTCATGGCACTCGCGTCGAGTTGCGTCCGCCGGAGCACCCCCTAGCTTTCGGATATCCCCAGCAGAGCCGTGGTATGCCCAGCGAACGTGAAGCCCGCCTAAAGCGGGAATTTGCCAAGCTTTACCCCGGACTGCGACCCGGCGTGTGGTATAACGCCGCGTGGCTGTCGGCCCGTCAATTTGCCCGAATTCCCTGCGACGGACGCGCGGAATCCATGGCCAGCGTCGTCAGCGAGCGGCATTTCGAGTTCCGCGGGGGGAAGCCCCGCCGGGATCGGCGTCCTCGGTAAGTCCCTCTAGTCTCCTTCCATATCGGTGTCCTGCAGGTGTCGAGTTCGAGGCAACTGCATCCTCCCCTCCGCCTCCACCGCAGATGGCTGAGCCGGACCACTTCGAGCTCCGAGTGCAGCCGCACGACGTCCGCATCGGCGAGTGGTTCAGGATCGAAGTAGCGATTCTCGATGCGTCGGGGAATGTGGTTCCACTGGACGGAACGCAAGTGTACGTCGGCTTGTGCCGAGAGGGAGACGATTACCCCTCGAGTCAGTGGCCGGCCGGTGACCGGGTTTGAGTACACGGTCAACGGTATTGCCGTCTTCGATCTCTACGTCAGTGACAAGGGAACATACCGGTTCAAGCCAGATCAGATTATCTGCCCCCACAGCTCGGGCCCTATGGTCCTGAATTGTTCAGGAGGCCATTCGAGGTAGATTGATCGGCCACTCTCAGCAAACTGAGACTCGTCCGCCCGGGACCCAGCTGGTGGGCTGAGTCCGTTATCGGCGTTGTTGTTTTTTTAGGGAAGCTCCCGAGGAGGGACTCGAACCCCCGACCCGGTGATTAACAGTCACCTGCTCTACCAACTGAGCTACTCGGGAAGGGAGTGGAATGTCGCCACCCGTGCCGGTACGGTCAAGTCATACCACACAGGTGTCGATTGTCTCCCTACTGCAGATTCTTCAGCGGCTTGGACCGCATGGTAACCACCGCCCGCACCACGTGCCCGACTCGAACTTCCACCCGCCGGTGCACCGGCTGAAATCCGAGACAGCGAACTCCCAGGACATAGCTTCCAGGCAACAGCTGAGGGAACCGGAACATGTTCTGCAGCCGCGCCGCTGCGATTGGCCGTATGTCCATGACCGGGGCGTTCCACGGCTGGAGCCAGGCGTCTCCGTTGCAGCCTCGCGCGCCAGTCTCGGTAAGCACCGAGCCCAGCACGACTCCGTAACGATACCGATCGCCAATCGGCAACGCGACTGCGTCTGGTCCAACCACCGCAAGAGGCGGATCGCCGCGTCGTTCCAGGGTCATGCTGGACTGCTGCCCCTCCAGGCAACCTACAAGCGACTGGGTAAGCACCAGCAGCGCAATGACGGAGAGCTTCATGGTAGTTTGGACGCCTGGCCCCGGGTCAAGGTTGGTTGGCAATGGAATCCAGCCGGGCGTTCCGGGCTGCGGCCGAGTCGTTGGCGCCCAGGGCGCCCCGCACTCCGCCGGCGCCCGGCAGCGAGGAGGCGCCGATGACACTATCCCGCTGCCGCTGTGTCCGGGCTGATGGATCGCGATGAGTATCCGGCGAGCAGGCGGGAGTCAGGAGGACGAGAACGGCCAGTCGGTTCCAGCAGTGTTGGGCCATGGACAACTCGCTCTGAGGTGGTAAAGGGGTGTATAAATGTACCAGCCCCTATGCGAACCCTTGCGCCGGTCGTGACCCCACGCACGGTGGCTCTTTCCCGTGGATTAGTACATTTGAAGAACCAAGAACCAAAACGACGGCAACAGGCAACCATCTGTCTTCCTTAGGTAGTGGCCCCACTGATGCGGGAGTCAAGGGCTCAATGGTTCCTCAGGATGTGCCGAGTGCTGCCGCCAACTTTGTTGACATGGCCACCTCTGGCACTGCACTCTAAGTCATTGTCCTGGAAAATGTTACATTTTCGATACTATTGTTTTCCCCTGCACTGCTTACCTTCAAACCGGTGACTCTGACGCCTTTTGTTGGGCACGAGGCTATCCGGCGTCGCCTGGCGCAGGCTGCAGCCGTGGGCAAGCTGCCCCAGGTGTTGCTCCTGACGGGCACGCCCGGAGTTGGAAAACAGAGGCTGGCTCTGTGGCTGGCCCAAGTAGCTCTTTGCCAACAGCCCTCGCTGGAACCCTGCGGAAGCTGCCGGAGCTGCCGGTTGGTAGGCATGCTTTCCCATCCCGATCTACATTGGTTTGTGCCGGTGCCGAGACCCAAAGTGTCGGACCCCGACAAACAGATCGAGGAGGCCGCGCAGCTGCTGGCGCAAGCCCTGGAGGAGCGGCGGAATCAGCCACTCTATATCGAGAATGACGCGATGGCCAGCCACGGCATCGCCACAGTTCGGCTGCTCCAGCGTCGAGCCGGTCTGACCTCGGTTGAGGGGGGGAGGCGGATCTTCATCCTCGGCGATGCCGAGCGGCTCGTGGTTCAAGAGGCCAGCCAGGAGGCGGCCAACGCTCTCCTCAAGCTGCTGGAGGAGCCTCCGGCAGGCAGCCTCCTCATTCTGACGACGGCTGAGCCTCGGCGACTGTTGCCAACGATTCGTTCTCGGTCCATGGCCCTGCGACTGGGCCGGCTCACCGACGCGGAGGTGCGGGCGTTTCTGGAGGCGAATCTTCGACCGGTTCCTCGGGCTGAGGAGCTGGACCGGCGAGTTGCAGCAGCGGAGGGCTCGATCGGCCGGGCTCTCGCGTCGGGGGAGGAAACCAGCAAGGCTCAGCAGGCCGCCGAGCAACTCCTCGATGCCGTGCTTGCCGGACCCGGTGCATCTCTGGAGCGCGCGCTCCGGCAGCCCCACTGGGCAGCTCGCGGTGAGTTTACCGCGATGCTCGACGCGCTCTCCGAAACTTTGGGTGAGGCCGCTCGAGGCACACTGGGTCACGAGCCCCGCCGCCGGGTGCCTGCTTCCCTGCTTCGGTACCAGGACCCGGCTCCCCTGCTCCAGGCCATCGACCATGTGGCCGATGCTCGGGAGGCGGCGGCGGGAAATGTGAATCCGCAGCTCCTGCTGGCGGTGCTCGGCGCTGAGTTGGCGGCGGCCTTGTGAAGCTCAGCCATGTGGACGAGCAGGGTCGCGCGCGCATGGTCGACGTGGCAGGAAAGCCCGCGTCCGAGCGAACCGCGGTTGCCGAGGGTGCCGTCCGCATGTCGCGCGAGGCATTCGAGCATGTGGCAGCGCAGTCCGTGGCCAAGGGTGACGTGCTCGCCGTGGCCGAGGTCGCCGGAACGATGGGAGCCAAGCGGACGGGAGAGCTGATCCCTCTCTGTCACTCACTCGCTCTCGATCTGGTTCAGGTGGAAGCTCGGCTCGAGCCGGAACTGCCAGGCGTGCGGGTCACCGCCCTGGCCCGGGCAACCGGAAAGACCGGCGTTGAGATGGAAGCGTTGACTGCCGTTGCGGTGGCGTGTCTGACGGTGTATGACATGGTAAAGTCAATCGATCGGAGCATGAGTATCGACGAAGTGCGGCTGGTAAGTAAGTCGGGTGGAACCCGAGGTGACTGGCGCCGGCCCGAGCCGTAGGCGGCCGACCTCCTCTCAAGAAAGGGGTTGCACGTGGCGAAACCCATCGATTACGGCGAACCAAAGCCGATGACTGCCGAGCGGATCCTGCTCCGGGGCGGAGTGCTGCTGGCTGCCGCGGTGGGAATTGGCGCGCTGGGGGGATGGAACAAGGCGGTTCGGGCCGCCAGCGACCACGCCAATCTGCCGGACGTGGGTTTCGTTGCCCGTCAGATGGGAAGCCTGAACGAGCAGCTCGAGGCCGCCAAGGGCGAAGCGATGGTGATGAAGCTTCAGCTCGAGCGCGCCAACGCCGTCATGGAAAACTCAACCCGGTACCAGATCCCGGCCGACTTGTCGGCAGCGATCTACGACATCGCCCTCAGTGAGGGCATCGACCCTTCGCTGGGCTATCAGCTGGTCAAGATCGAGAGTCAGTTCAACCGGAAGGCCAAGAGCAACATGCAGGCGTACGGATACACCCAGATGCAGGTGCCCACCGCGCGCTTCTATCAGCCAGGCATCAAGGAGCAGGACCTGTACGATCGAGACACCAACCTGCGCCTGGGCTTCCGCTTTCTGAACGAGCTGCTCGCCCGGTTCCAGTACGATGTCCACCTGGCACTGCTTGCGTACAACCGCGGTCCGAAGCGGGTCGATCAGATCCTGGCGCAGGGCGGCAATCCCGCCAATGGGTATTCCGACGCGGTGCTGAAGGGCTACCGGCCGATCACCGCCACCGAGGCGCGCTAGCCCGGTATCTTGATTGCGCGTCCTGCCCTGAGGGTGGTGCGCTCAGTCATTCCGTTTGCCTCTCGCAGGGCCTGGACCGAGACGCCATATCGTTTCGCCAGGCCCTTCAGCGTCTCCCCTCGCTGCACGACATGGGTCCGCATGGCGCTCGAATCCGGAACGATCCGGACCGGAGGCGGAGTCGGTGTCTCGGGCGACACCACACGCAGGCGCTGACCCGCCCGAATCCGACCCCGGCTGTCCAACTTGTTCCAGGTGCGAAGCTCCCGCTGCGTCACGCCGTATTCGTCGGCAATCTCCGAGATCGTCTCTCCCCGTCGAACCCGGTGAAACGCACTCGTGCTGGTGCCCGCTGCGACCACCGGCGCGGCCATCCGCCGGGCCACCTTGGTGGAGAGCGCCCCGCCGGTCGGAACCACGATTCGCTGGCCGATACGGATTCTGCGAGCGTTGAGCCTCGGGTTGGCCGCCATCAGCATTGCCTGGCTCACCCGGTAACGGCGGGCGATATGACCCAGCGTCTCACCCCGGGCCATGAAGTGCTCGATAAAGGTGACGCGCTGCCGGGCCGGCAAGTCGGCGTAGGCGGCAACGGTCACAGCGCCGCGGCCTAGCGGCAGCCGCACCACCGCACGGGAGCCGGGTGGTGTAGCCAGCCGGAGGTACTGGGGGTTCAGCTCGCGGATCACAGCCACGGTGGTGTCCGCCAGCCGAGCAATGACATCCAGTCCGGTCATGTCGGGCACCATGATGGAGTCGTAGGCGGCCGGCTCCGCATCCCCCGCATGGAAGCCATAGCGCCGAGGCTGCTTTGCAATCAGCGCAGCGGCGATGAGCTTGGGGACGTAGTCCTTCGTTTCCCGCCGTAGCAGTTTGGTGTCGTACAGCCGGAAGAAGGTGGCATCGGAGTTTGTGCTGTCGTTCTCCTCGTCCGGCAAGCGGATGATTCCGCGGGAGACCTTGCCCGAGCCGGCATTGTACGCGGCCGCTGCCAAATACAAGGAGCCGAACCGGCGGTTGAGATCGGCGAGATGCCGCACGGCAGCGTCGGTGGCCTTGAACGGGTCGCGCCGGTCATCCACCCAGGAATCAACCCGGAGGCCGTAACCCTTCGCAGTGCGTTTCATGAACTGCCACATGCCGACAGCCTTGGCCCGGCTGGTGGCGGTATTGGAAAAGCCGCTCTCGATCAGCGCGAGGTAGACCAGGTCTTCCGGCAGGCCTTCGCGCTGCAGCCGCTCGCGAATCATCTTCTCATATCGCGGCAAGCGCGTCAGCCATATGCCCATCCGCTCCCGCCCGCGACCCTGGAAGAAATCCAGGTAGTACTGGACCCGATCGTGGCTGTTGTAGGTGGAGACATCGATGTCCCAGGTCACTGCCTCCGTCACGGCGTTGGCGCCGCCGGGGACCTCCTCTTCGGCGTCGTCTGATGTGGCCTCTTCGGAATCTCCGCCGGGATGTGCATCGGCCAGCTCTTCCAGGACCGCCTCGTCGGCCGCCGAGTCTGCGGCCTGGCGCTGCTCGTCCGGGTCGGCGGCCAGGAGTGAATCCACCAGCGCGAGGGGACGCCCCAAGGAGTCCGTGGTGACGGGGGTGGACAGCGCCGTATTACCCATCAGTGGCGAGCCGGTTGGATTCGGTGAGAGTGACGAGAGTGAACCGCGACCGCCGCATCCGCAGACGCAGGCAACTGCAAAGGCAATCCAGGAGAGACGCATAGCAGGCTCCAATGGGGGCTCGCGCTCTTGAACGGAGCCCGAGCACCTTCGGCAGGATTTCGGGGTGGCCATTATCTCCAACCACCGATTTTCACGTGCAAACCGCAGGACCCAAGGGCGAACTGAGGCAGGCGTCTAACGCATAAACAGACGGTTTCCCAGTATCCGGTTCGTTGCGTTCAGCACTGCCAGCGCCGCGCCGCGGGCGGTGTCGTTGTCCGTGAGGTAGGAGCCCACCACGCGCTGTCCGGCACCCGGCCCTTCCCCATGGACCGCAAGCGAGACGATGATCACGGTCGAGTCGAACGCGCGGACGGCTTTGACTCCGAGCAGCTCGAAGCTCAATCCCCCTTGAACCGCTTGGCCAAGGGCAACAACGCACGCCTGTGCGGAGCACCGCAGCTCGCCGGCCTGCGAGGCAAGCCCTTCACCTTCACCCGTGAATTGCTCGGAATCCTTCCAGGTCAGGCCGACGCGCGCTCGGCACCGCCCACTCGGGAGCCGATCGAGCGTGAACTCCGCGAACCGCAGACGTTCCGGCAGCGGACTCGAGGACATGCCCGTCCTGGGAACGGGCTCGAATTCAGGGAGAGACACAGGCGGCGAAGGGGCAAAGCCCATGCCAGTCAGACGAGTCGCGCGGCGAGCAGCTCAGTCAGGTCTTTGTTGGACAGGCGATCGGCTTGCGCGAAGAGCGCGGCCTTTGAGGAGGAGGAGAGGGGATACGGTGCCCAGACCAGGCGCCGGTCCGGCTCCGTGGCGCGAAAGGAGAAGACAAGATTCCACTGCGAGGAGTCGGGTCGCCGCTCGGCGGCGAAAGAGACATTCCAGGTGTGGCCGCCGTGCTCCAGGACCCGCCAGGCCATCGGCTCAGGAACGGACCAGAGCCTGGAAGCGCGCCCGCAAGTCTCGGGTGACCGGCCCGGCCTTTCCGCTCCCGATGAGCCGGCCATCGAACTGCCGCATCGCCACGATCTCGGTAGCTGTCCCCGTGAGGAATGCCTCGTCCGCGGTGTAGATGTCATAGCGGTTCATCATCGACTCCTCCACCGCGTACCCCGCCTCGACGGCCAATTCGATCACCACGTCGCGGGTTACTCCGCGGAGGATGCCCGCGTGCGGCGGAGGTGTGCGGAGCCGACCGTGCTTGACCACGAAAATGTTCTGCCCCGATCCTTCGGCCACGAAGCCCGCACTATCGAGCATGATGACCTCGTCGGCGCCGGCGTTGATGCCCTCCAGCTTGGCCAGAATGTGAGCGAGATAATTGAGGGATTTGACGCGGGGAGAAAGCGCTTCACGCTGGGGGATCGGGGTTCCGGCGGTGACGACGTTGAGGCCCGCCTCGTACACCGCTTCCGGCCAGAGCTTGATCGTGTCCACGATGATCATCAGCGTAGGCCGGAGACATTTGCGCGGGTCGAGTCCGAGGTCACCCACGCCGCGGGTAACAATGTGCCTGATGTAGGCTTCCTGAATACCCGACCGGCGCAGCGCCTCTTCCGTGGTGGCCACCAACTCGTCGCGGGAAAGCGGGATGCTGAGGCAGATTGCCTTGGCCGAGTCGTACAGCCGCTCCAGGTGGTCCATCAGGCGAAAGATTTTTCCGTCGTATGCCCGGATGCCTTCGAAGACCCCATCTCCATA
>Ga0307416_100001265_pt1 | contig 13618 bp, 13 predicted proteins | sample DK1Cmetagenome_2_FD_203821 | JGI IMG/M metagenome (GOLD analysis project Ga0307416, IMG submission 203821) | Maize rhizosphere microbial communities from greenhouse at UC Davis, California, United States - DK15-C-3 | ecosystem: Host-associated > Plants > Roots > Rhizosphere > Soil | place...
TTCGATATAGAATAGGCCGCCGAGTTATAGGCCCCAATCAGACCGAAGACTGAGGCCGTGTTCACGATCGCTCCGCCGCCTGCACGGATCATCAGCGGCACTCCCCAGCGGGATAGCGCGAAGGCGCCCTTGACGTTGATATCGAAATAACGCTGCAGATCCTCATCCGTAGTCTCGACTGCATGCGAGCCGCGGCCTATACCAGCATTGTTGACCAGAATAGAAAGCGTGAGGCCGTTCCCGGAAAGCTCGGCGCCAAGCTTGGCGGTAAGTCCTGGATCGGTCACGTCGCCTCGTATTGAGATCACACGGGATCTGCGGGCTGCGAGCGCGTTGATGCCGGCCTCTTCGCGATCGACCGCGATCACCGTCGCGCCGGCGGCCACAAGACCTTCGGCGATGGCTTCACCGATGCCTTGGCCCGCGCCGGTCACAATGGCGGTGCGACCTTCAAGAGTCGTGATGTCGAAGCTCATGACAGCTACCTCAGAATGCCGCGGTGCCGCCGACCGACCGACCACCGTCGACGATCAGGACCTGCCCCGTGACGAAATTAGTCCGCTTATCGGCGAAGAAGGCTACGGCATGGGCGATGTCTTCGGGGATTCCCAGTTCCCCGGTGGGCTGCTGGCTTCGGAGCAAGTGCACGTCCGAGCGCGCCAGCAGCATATCTGTCTGGATTACGCCCGGCGCCACAGCATTCACCGTGATCTGCATGTCGCTCAGATCGAGCGCCAAAGCCTTTGTAAAGCCAGCGACAGCAGCTTTCGATGCAACGTAATGTGCATAGTTGCGTGCCCCGAATGCCGCTCGTGAGCAAAGATTGATGATCCGACCCCATCTCGGCAACTTGCGTGCCGCCTGCTGGGAGAGATGGAACATGCCCACGAGGTTGACTTCATACATCTGGCGGAAGTCATCGGCAGTCAGCTCATCAAAAGCCTTTACATTGAAGATGCCGGCATTGTTCACCAGCACCTGCAGGTTCTCTGCACCATCAATCAGCGCCTGTGTGGCGATCGGATCGGTGATATCGACGATTTCGGCGCGTGCTTTGAAGCCCCGGGACGTTATCTGGTCTACGGTCTCGACCGCGGGCGCTTTGGCGCGGTCGGCTACGATCACGAAGAAGCCGTCTTCTGCCAAACGATGTGCGATGGCGCGACCGATTCCGGAACCTGCACCGGTGACGATGGCAGATTGAAGACTGCGTTCTGACATTGATTTTTCCTCGGATTCTGCCTTGCCGAGCAAAATCGTGCGACCTTGCTCGACATCATCGTGCAACAGAAGGAAACTGCAGATCTATCGCGTTCAGCAGTCCCAGTCGGGGGAGCAGCGCTCAGGCGCGCCGCTCCGAGTTCAGGCTCAGAGGCCGAAGCTCTTCTCATCGACCTTCGAGAAGATCTCATCGGCGACCAGCTTGGCGACCGCATCTTCGTTATTGACGTCAAATCCTTCAAGGAGCTTGGTCCACTTGGCCTGCAGTGCAAGAAATCCCTTTGCAACATCGGTCGGATCCTGCACGCGACGTTCCTTGGCAGTACGACCGGGATAAGTGTCGACCACATTGGCGCGGAACTTGGCCAAGGCCTCGACAAGTGAGGCGTCGGGTTGGTTCATCTTCAATCCACGCTCTTGAGACCCCTTCAGAGCCTTGCTGACAGCCTGAGAATAGGCAATCTGCACGCGAGCGACGCTGCGGGCGGTCACGTCGAGCAGCTTGCGGCGGTTCTCCGGGCCAATGTCAGACCAGAAGTCCTTGTTATAGACATAGGTGACTCCGAGCGAGGTGCCCTGCTCAAGCATGGTGATTGTCTTGACCACTTCCCAGAGCTTAAGGCCTGTTTCGAGACTGGTCGGGTCCGTCAGCGTGCAGTCGATTGAGCCACGCTCAAGGCCGGAATAGACGTCCGCAGCCGTGACAGCCACCGGGACGGCGCCAAGAGAAGAGACCCATTCGTTCTGAGCCGTGCCGGCCGTTCGGATCTTGAGGCCCTTGACTGCGTTCAGGTCACGCACGTCTCGCATGCACAACATCAGGTAGGTCGGTGTGGAGTAGCCTGCCAGAGCGACCGTACCGTGCTTGGCAAATTCATCCTGTATTCTTTTATTTGTAAGCACGGTCTCGGTTAGGGCAAAGGCGGTCGCCATGTCATTCGTTGCCACAAAGGCAAGGTCGTTGATCATACCTGAGATCGGCAGTTCTGACGGAGTATAGGAAGTGGCTACGAGCCCGAGCTGGGCCACATTGTCACCCAGAGCCCCCAATGTGGTCTGCGCCGGCACAAGTGAGCCCGATGAATAAAGCTCAAAATCGACCTTGCCGTTGGTAGCGGCCTTCACATCGGCAAGAAATGGCACGTAACCGACGCTGGTCAGGATGTGGCTCGGCGCCAGCCAGGTCGTCGCCTGATACTTATCGGCATGGGCCACACCCGTCATCAAGGCTAGCGAAGCAGTCGCTGCAGTCAGGATCTTCCTCATTGTCTCTCTCCCTTAAAGGTTTCGTTTGTTTGAGCGGCGGGACGCAGCCTCGTGTGTCGCGACTTGTCTCCTGGCATTTTATCTCGCCATGAGTTCAGGCAGCCACAAGCTGAGAGCTGGGAAGGCGATTAGTGCCGCAAGCACGAACAGGTCAACGATGATGAACCAAGTGACACCTCCGAAGATCTGATTGAGCGAGACCCGACCGCCGAGTGAAGACTTAATGACAAAGACATTCATTCCGACCGGCGGGCTGATCAGCCCTATTGTCATCAGCTTGATGACCAGGATCCCGAACCAGGTGAGATCGACCCCATGGCTGGAAAGGACGGGCGCGAGCACCGGCATGGTGAGCAGCATGATGGATACCTCCTCCATGAAAGTACCCATCAAAGCGAGAGTGACGCACACCAGAATGATCATGGTCATGGTGTCATAGCCATCGAAAAAGCCCATCACCCAGGTCGGTATCGTGGCAAGCGCCACGAAGCGGGCGAACAGCGCCGCGCCGAGCACGATCATGAAGATGGACGAGGTGCCGGAAGCGGTATCGATGAGCGCGCGTCGGAGCATGCGGTAGTTGAGGCGACCGCGAAGGACCGCGACTATACAGGCTAGAAACGCACCCACGGCGCCAGATTCCGTTGCGGTGAAGACACCGGTGAAGATGCCGCCCATCACGATGAAGGTAATCACCGGCAGTGGCCAAGCATCGCGCAGGAGAGACCACTTCTCCGCCCTCGTCGTCTTATCGACGTAGCGGGGAGCAAGGTTCGGATTGATCATGCAGCGCACGGTGATCATCACGATGAACACTGCGGCTGTAAGGATACCTGGCACGAATCCAGCTATGAAGAGCGTATTGATCGAAGTATCGACCAACAGGCAATAGATGATCATCAAAACCGACGGCGGGATCAGCGCAGCCAAGGTTCCGGACGCCGCCACGGATCCGGTCGCGAGACCAGGATCGTACTTGCTGTCCAGCATCTCAGGAACGGCAATTCGTGAGAAGGCGGCGGAGGTCGCCACGCTCGAGCCACTCGCGGCTCCGAAGAGCGCAGAGGCGAAGACGGTAGAAGAAGCAAGACCGCCTGGGATTCGAGCAAGAAAGATGCGTGCTGCCCCGAACAAACTTCGCGTTAGGCCCGCCTCAACGGCCACGAACCCCATGAAGAGAAACATCGGAACTGCAGAGAGATTCCAATCGCCGATGAGGTTGAACGGAATCGCTTTCGAGATCCCGACCGCAGCGCTGAGACCCATCATTGCCCAGATGCCGAAGAAGGCGGTGACGCCCATGGCGACGCCAATTGGCACGCGGATGCCGATCAGCGCAAGGATGGCGATAACGCCGATTAAGCCGATCTCGAGACGTTCCATCCCAGCTTCCTCAGATTTCTACTGTCGAGTTAGGGTCGGTCGCGCGTCCACGCTCTCCCCGGAGAACACGCATCACCAGCACGACAACAGCAAGGCAAAAACCGAACGGTAGCAGGAACTTGGCCGGCCAAGTCGTGATGCGCCAGATGCCGTCAACTGTCTCGTTGATTCTCCAGGCGCGGACCGCAAGATCCCAAGAGAACCAAGCCAGCACACTGTAGTAGATTGCCGAAATGATATCCGCAGCGACGAGCATAAACTTCTGAGCGCGCGGGGAGACTTTCTCGTAAATCACCTCGACGACGATGGAGCCGCCCGCCGCCTCCACATAGGCGAGCGGAAGGAAGACGGCGCCGATCATGTAGTAGGCGGCCACGACCTCAGCCGTACCGGGCAGAGGAGCATTGAAGAGGTATTTTCCCAGCACGTCGATCATGACGTGGATCATCATCAGCAGGATCACTAGCCCGGAAACCCAAGCCAGCAGTTGGGTGAGCTTTTCGGCAAGCCTTACCATCGTCTCCTCCGTGGCGCTGATCCGCGCTATTGCATCCGGTATCCGCCATTGACGTCGATCACAGCGCCGGTGATGTAGGAGGCATCCTTGCTCAGCAGGAAAGCAACGGCGCCGGCGACATCTTCGGGGCTGCCGACCCGCTGGAGGGGAATGTTTCCGGTGACCGAGGCATAGTTCTCGGGATCCAGCGATTGATGCAGCATGGGTGCATCAATCAGTCCGGGAGCGACCGCATTGATCGTAATACCCATGGAAGCAGCCTCACGGGCGGCAGCCTTCACGAGACCAAGAACAGCACTCTTACTCGCGATATAGGCAGAACTCGAACGGTACCCGCCCAGCTGCGCCGCAACCGACGAGAATGCCACGAAGCGGCCACTTTCAACCGGGGCTCGCGTGCGGGCGCGCAGGTATTCACGCAGAAGCAGGAAGGTTCCGGTGCTGTTCACTCGCTGTGTCAGGTCCCACTCATCCAGGGAAATCTCGGTCAGCGGCGGGCGCTGCCCACCATTCCTCAGCAGCAGAATGCCGGCAGCAGCGACCACGAGGCCGATTTTGCCCCCATTGGTCTCGACATCATTGAAGAGTTTGTGGACCTTCGCTTCGTCCGTCACGTCGAGGGCAAGAGCCTTGTGCCCACTGCCGGGCAGCGACGCCACGACCTCAACTGCACCGGCCTCATTGGTGTCAGTCGCGATGACAGGAAAGCCATCGCTGGCAAGACGCTGAACGATAGCTCGACCGATCCCGCCCGCAGCCCCAGTCACGAGGGCATAATTGGTCATGGATCCTCCCTTGATACATTCTTGCGAAATTGATGTATCGCCAGATTGGATCCAATTCGCGCCCTATACAACCCGACTTTCGTCTTAAATCGCTAAAATTGGATCCACAGCTAAGTCGCGACCACTTGCACTTGCTACGGCGCGCAGTATTTTTGGAGCATGAGCACTGCAACCACATCACTCCCTGCGGAGATCACCAGCGCCGATCTTGTCGCGAAAACCATTCGCGAGAAGATCCTGGAAGGTGAGTTGGAACCGGGCCGAAGGCTCCAGCAGGATCATCTGTCCGACATGCTGGGCGTATCCCGCACGCCGCTTCGGACGGCTTTGGCCATGATCGCCCAGGAGGGACTCATCGAGTATGAGGCCAATCGGGGCTATCGCGTCCGAGCCTTTTCGATCTCCGAGGTGCGGGATGCTTTTGCCGTCCGGGCGCAACTCGAGGGTTTCGCCTGTCGATGCGCAGCTGAGCGGAAGATCCCGGACGCGACGATCGCCAGATTTGAGGCGCTGGTCACGGAGGGAGACCGCCTCCTGTCCGGCGGAACGCTGGACCCTTCCTTACTTCCCGCCTACCGACGCATGAATGTCGAGTTTCATCAACTGATCATATCTCTGGCAGGCAACTCCTGGATCGAGAGCTTCGTGCGACAAACACACAACGTTCCCTTGGTATCGGATCGCATCATTCTCTGGAACAACTACGATATCATCTATCGCTCCCATGACGACCATCATCGGATTGCAAAGGCGATTGCTCAAAATGAGGGTATCCGAGCCGAGAACCTGATGATCGAGCACGTTATCTTCGCAGGAAAGCTCTTGGCCGAGAGGCTCGAAATGGATCCACGCGGAGTCCTGATGTCGCAGAGCAAGACCTCGAATGGTTTCCTCAAGTCCCGCAAGAACGGAAAGTTATGATGACCACCCTGAAACTCTTCCACTCGCCTGCTTCTCCATATGTCCGCAAGGTCTTGGTCAGTGCCCATGAGAAAGGCGTCGCGCATCAGATCGAGTTGCTGCCATCGGCGGCAGGCCCAGTCAAACGCGACCAAACGATCATTCCTCACAATCCATCCGGCAAGGTACCGACGGCCGTCCTACCGGACGGCCAGCCTCTTTTCGACAGCCGTGTGATCTGCGCTTATGTAGATACTTTGAGCGAGACGCCGCGTCTTGTGCCGACGTCACATGACGAGCGGTTCCGTGTACTGACGCTTGAGGCTCTTGCGGATTCCATTCTCGATGCAGCTCTGCTCTGCCGCTACGAGACGGTTATGCGCCCCGAAGAGAAGCGCTGGGCCGACTGGTACAACGGCCAGATGGAAAAGATCGACAGCGGCCTTGATGACCTGTCCCGCAACTGGCTGGGCAGACTGCAAGGCTCGGTCTCCGCCGGCAGCATCGCCGTTGCTTGCACGCTCGGTTACCTGGACTTCCGCTTCGCCGACAAGGACTGGCGCACAGGCCGCAATGCCCTGGCCGATTGGTACGGAGTGTTCGCTGAGCGCGAGTCGATGAAGGCTACTTGGCCTCGGGGGTAATTCGACCCTGGCTGCGCTTAATCGCCCGCAGCACCGAATGTTCTTCATCTTTCGCAAGAAGAGCCGCCTGTCCGGTGCAGGCGGCCTTTTCACTCTGAATGCATGAGAACCGGGGGTATAAAGCTTACTTTGGATCTAGCTGGTCGGCAGGATGCGCACTGACAATCCGGATGACATTCAATGCGGTAAGCAGACCTAGCGTGCAGATGGCAACTCCTAAGATCTCCGATGAGGTTGGCCACTCGTTGAGCAGTGGAACCGCGAGCAGAAGTGCGCCCGATGGTACGATCGAGGGAAACAGCGACGCCTCCGTCGCGCCAAGATAGGAAACCGCCTTGGCAATCGCCACAGGCGCAAGGCATCCGCCCAGCACTCCCTGAAACAGGGCCTGGCTGACCCACACGCTAGAAGGTACCGGGCCGTTGGTGTGCCATGCCAGAAAGAACGGCAGGAAAGCGAGAGTCGACAGGAGCGAGACGTACCCGATGCCCGCCAGAGGCTCGACCTTCCAGCGCCCGAGAAGATACGTAAACGTGCCCCAGAGTGTCCCAGCGGCGGCGAAGCACAAATCTCCTAACCAGATAAGGCCCGGTGACTGGGGGCTCACATCCTGGCCTGTGGCGATCACCAGCAACCCGGCGATAAGGATGGTCATCCCCAGCAGTCGGAACGGAGAGGGCTTCGTACGATCGAGAATCCATGCCAGCGTGGAACTGCTTACCATCGTGGCACCGGCGGTTAGCACCACTGCATGCGACAACGGTGCCAAGCCGAACGCGGTATTGATCAGGAGGCCGAACAATGGCCCTGCCAAAGCCACGAGTGTAAGGACGCGCAGCCATCCGAAGCTGTGCTTCATGCCGCGCGAGACGACAAACGGCGCCAACAGGATGGCTGCGACGCCGAACCGGAGCATCGACATATCCATTGGGGCAAGCCCATCCATCCGGCCGAGGCGCGACCCAACATTGTACCCTGACCAAGCGAATGCTGCGATGAGCCCCCATAAAATGCCTGTAGCCATCGATTTCTGACCCTTTGGCTGGATAGTAGTCGTTCGGGCAAGGGACATCATGGTGTGGCCTTCATACGCGCCGCCTGGTTGTTCAAATGGGAGTCATCAAGCCACAATCGTTCACCGCTTGAGATCTTTCAGGGTCAACTCATCAACCTGAAACGCTCCGATAACATTGATATCGGTGGTATCAGCGAGCGCACTCTGCATCGCATTATCGTTCGCGCCTTCCGGTAACCAGACTTCCAGCACGGCGTCGACGACCTGGCGACCCGACCGGACGGCCGGATCGGCCGAGTGTTCCTCGTTGATGACCAGATTGGTGCGGAGTGCCATGCTTTTCCAAAGGGCGGCGAGTAAGGCGAAGAGCTCTTCGTCCAAAAACTTCAGAGCAGCATCGGGGCCACCCAGCAGATAAACGAACTTTGCCGGCAAATGGCTGGTGTTGCCGTGTTGCCGCGTGTCTCCCTGCTGCTGCACTACGATGGTCACGCCATCGAGAAACGTGTGCAAGTCTTCGACACAGGCGCGCTGTTCGGCGGAATCCATGGCCACCCGCATGGCCTCGATGTCGTCGAACCAGAGTTGCGAGATGCCATCCACGCGGTGCAGCCTTGCGGCCTGTGGCGAGGGACGACGAGCGAGGATGTGGTTTTGCCGATATGCCCGCATGGCCGCGACTTGCAGCGCGAGCGGTCCGTGCACATGACGCCAGTGCTCGGAAAAATGAGTGAAGTCGACATCGTCGCGTTTGCGGATCAACCCGCTGCGAATGATCATGCTTCACTCCTGTTTGAGGTCGCAAGAGAACATTGGCGCTTACTCTTCGGTCCAGGCGATCCGGGCCAGTCCAGTCTTCTGGGCGTCCTGTCGGGGCGGCATTCAGGAGGGAACAGTCCAGACTGTTCCCTCTCTCGGTGATTTTGCTGTGGCAGCTGCTTCTAGCCTTGCAGGGCCGCCCACATTTCCCGGTCTCGGTCGGCGGTCCAGATAACCGGATGGTCGATGCCGGAGGCCTCATCGAAGGCGCGGGCGACGTTGAACGGCAGGCAGTGCTCGTAGATGGCGAACGAGCCGAACTTCGGGTCCATGACCTGGCGGGTGGCCGCGAAAGTCTCCTTCAGTGAGCGGCCGCGCGCCACCGACAGCTCCGCCGCGCCATAGAGCGAGGTGACGAAGTCTCGCGTCATGGCCACGGCCTCGCGCACCTGCCGCTCGCCCTGCAGAGCATCACCGCGGCCGGGCGCGATCGCCTTGGGCTGGAAGTCCAGGATGGCGTCGAGCGTCTGCGGCCACTCGCGCAGGTGGGCATCGCCGCAGTAGCAGGCCGAGTGATATTCGACGAGGTCGCCTGTGAACATCACCTCGGCATCCGGTACCCAGGCGACGATGTCGCCGGCGGTATGCCCTGCACCGAGATGAAACAGCTTGATCTCGCGCTTTCCTAAAAACACCGACATGCCGCTCTCGAAGGTCAGCGTCGGCCAGGTCAGACCGTCCGGAATGCTGTTCTCGCCCCGGAACAGGCGAGGAAATCGCCCGATTTCGGAGGCCTTGTCCTGTTCGCCGCGCTCAACGATCAGGTCATAGGTGGTATTCGAGGCGATGATGGCTTCAGCCTTGTAGGCCGAGGCGCCGAGTACCCGCACCGCGTGGTAATGGGACAGCACCACGTACTTGATCGGCTTGTCCGTCACGCTGCGTACACGGGCGATGACATCCTCAGCCATGGCCGGGGTGGCCTGAGCGTCGATCACCATGCAACCGTCATCGCCGATGATGATACCTGTGTTCGGGTCGCCTTCAGCGGTATAGGCGTAGAGATCGGGCCCGATTTCGGTGAATGACACCGTCTTGTCCGACAGATCTCCTGTCGAGGCGAAGGCTTTGCTGGACATTGTCTGCTTCTCCCGATTACCGGCCGGAGCCTGTCAGGCTTCTGGCGCTGTTGTCCGCGGAACGGAGTTTTTCAATCAGAGGCGCGCGCTTGGCGAGCCATGGCCCATGCTGAATAGGCCAGTCCTCAAACCGCAGGTCATGACCAAGATCGTGAGCCGCGTGATGAGGCCAGTAGGGGTCGTAGAGCGCCTCTCGGCCAACCGCGATCAGGTCCGCCCTGCCCTCTTGCAGGATGGCTTCCGCCTGCGGCCCATCGAGGATGACTCCCACAGCCTGCGTCAGGACATTGGCCTCGCGGCGGATGCGCTCCGAATACGGAACCTGGAAGCCCAGTCCTCTTGGAACGTTCATGTTGCGCGTTTCGTCGGAGAGGCCACCTGACGAGCAGTCGATCACGTCAACGCCGATGGCCTTGAGCGCGCGCGCGAGGACAACGGAGTCGTCCAGCCCCCAGCCGTCCTCGGTGCCGTCGACCGCGGAGATACGCACGAAGAGCGGCTTGTCCTGAGGCCACGCCGCCCGGACATCGCGCGCGACCTCAAGGGCGAGCCGCATGCGGTTGTCGCGGGAGCCGCCATAATCGTCTTCGCGGCGATTGGAATGCGGCGACAGAAACGATGCCACGAGATAGCCGTGACCGAAATGCAGCTCGAGAACGTCGAAGCCGGCCCGGTCGGCCCGTTCGGTCGCGGCAATGAACGTTTGCCTGATCTCGGCGATGCCTGCGCAACTCAGGGCCTCCGGAACGGACCACTCAGGGCCCGCGGCAAGGGCACTCGGACCGATGCGGCGCCAAGGCTCGCCCGTTTCCTTCAGTTGCTCCATGGTCAAGGCGCGCCCGCCTTCCCACAGAGCCTGCGATCCGGCTTTGCGTCCAGCATGGGCAAGCTGGACACCGATAGCCGCGCCGTTCTGATGCACGAAGTCGACGATCGCCCGGAACGGTGCGACCTGCTCATCCGACCAGAGCCCCACGTCCCGAACGCCGATCCGCGCGCCCGGCTCCACAGCGGTGCTTTCGACGAAGATCAGCCCCGCGCCACCAAGGGCGAACTTGCCCAGATGAACCAGATGCCACGCGCCGGCGCAGCCCCGCTCGTCCGCTGAATGCTGGCACATTGGCGAAATGACCACCCGGTTCTTGAGTTCAATGCCACGGATGCGCAGAGGCTCGAAAAGGCACGGCCGGTGCGGTGACGTCATGACGCTTCTACCTTCTTCGGCTGCAGCACGCGGGCGGCTCACGCCGCTGGCCTGCTCGTGACGGAAGTGCTCTCCTCCGTTACGCCCGCCAGATGTCGGCCGGCGATGTAGCCGAACGTCATGGCCGGGCCCAGCGTGATGCCGCCGCCTGGATAGTTGCCGCCCATGATGCTCGCCATATCGTTGCCAGCGGCATAGAGGCCTGGAATGACCTGTCCACTCTCGTCGATAACCCGCGCATTCGGATCGGTGCGAAGACCCGCGAAGGTCCCGAGATCGCCCGGCACGACCTTCACCGCATAGAAGGGGCCGCGCTCGATCGGACCGACACAGGGATTTGGCTTCTGGTCGGGATCGCCAAGATAGCGGTTATAGGCGGTGCTGCCGCGCTTGAACTGCGGATCCTCGCCCTTCCGAGCGTCGCGGTTGAATGTCTCCACGGTTTGCTCGAAGGCAGCAGGGTCAATGCCGGCTCTCTGCGCGAGTTCGCGCAGCGTTCGTCCTTTGAGCAAGTATCCGTTCTGCAGATAGGGGGTCAGGGGCACAGGGAACGGCTTCACGAAACCGAGGCCATAGCGGCGGATCGTCGGATGATCGACGATGAGCCACGCCGCCTTTTCCGGATCGCCCCCGCAGGCGCCGATCATGGCCTGCACAAAGTCGTGGTAGGAATTGGATTCGTTGGTGAAGCGTTTGCCGTGCTTGGTGACGGCGATGACGCCCGGCTTGCCCCGGTCGATGAAATGCGGGAACGGACCCGATGTTCCGTCACGGCGCGGAACCAGCGAAACTGGCACCCAGGCCGCCGCATTCGGCAGACCCTCGATCGCGCGGCCTCCAACCTTCTCACCGAGCCGGATACCATCACCTGTATTGCCGGGAGGCGCCGGCGACCAGTGCTCCTGTCCAGTAGGAGCATGCGGGAACAGCTCTTTGCGGCGCAGTACATCCTGCGGGAAGCCGCCAGCGGCAAGCACGACGCCGCGGCGGGTGCGGACCTCGGTTACACCATCTTCAGTCTGCACCAGGGCGCCCTTGACCGCACCATCCTCCACGATCAGGTCCTTCACCGGCGAGGAGGTCCAGATCGGAACGTTCAGGTCAAAGGCGGATTTCGCGAGACGCCCGATCAGCGCATTGCCGTTGGTCAGCCGCATCGCACGTCCGTGAGAGGCCAGATCCCGACCGTATTTCGCCAGAAGCACGCCCACATAAGCTGCCGATTTGACAGAGCGGGTGACGTTGAAGAAGTGCAGCAGTTCCTTACCGGAGCCGATCATCATGCCGAGAAAGGTGATTTCCTTGAGCGGCGGCCTCAGGCGCGCGATCTCCTTGCCGAGTTTGCGGCCATCGTAAGGGGTCGCCACGATCGACCGGCCGCCGGGCGTGCCGCCCGGCGCATCGGGATGATAGTCCGAGAAGGCAGGCCCAAGGGTGAACTCCATCTCGGTGTTCTTCTCGAAGAACTCAACCATCTTCGGGCCGTTCTCAAGGAAGGCATCGATACGGCCCGCATCGAAGTGATTGCCGGCTTCGTGCTGGAGGTAGGTGCGCGCCGCTTCCTTGGAGTCCTTGAATCCTTCTTTCTGTGCCAGCGGATTGCAGGGAATCCACATCCAGCCGCCGGAGCGTGCGGTCGTTCCGCCGAAGACCGGCTCCTTCTCCGTGACGATGACGTCGAGTCCATGGTGACGGACCGTCAGCGCGGTCGCAAGACCGCCTGCTCCCGATCCGACAACAAGGACATCGCAGGTAACCATCTTCGTTGGCGTCATGGCGTTCCTCGCATCTCATACCGGCTGGTCAAATGCGCCGGGAGATCTTTGATTCAGCATACGCGAATGCGTTCGTTAATTTGTTTTAGACGAACGCATTCGCTCATTCAAGATATTTCGCAAGCCTCACGCGTTCGACTTCTGGCTCATTCCGGCTGGGACGATCTCATGGGTTTCGACGAGGAAAGTTGTGATTTCGGCGATGAAGCTGAGTGCATGCGCCTGCGAGACACTCGCCGCCGGGGAGTGGAACGCGCCCTCGACATCTGCGACGGAGCGGAACCACAGTTCCACCATGCCATCGATGGGAAGAGCCTCGTAGGAGGCGGGCTGGCCGAGGCCTGAGCTTCGCCCGGTCACAAGATTTTGGGTATACCCCATCAGGTTCGGAAACTTGCTGACGGCTTCGGCGTGGAAGCCCCACCACTCTTCCTTGAACTGCTCGGGGGTGAGACCCGACTTTCGGGTCAGTATCGACATGCGTTTCACGAGCGGCCCGGCGGAGGGATCGACGGGCACGACCACATTCTGTACGGCGGTGATCAGCGCCGTTGGACCGACAAAGAGGTGGTGGTCGCGTGCGACCTCCTTGTACTCATTGGAAGACAAGGCCCTCTTCATGTCGTCTTCGCTGTCGAACCACAGCTCTGAAATGCCGTCGATGGACCAAGCTCCCCGGGCATGATCGATGGCAAGCTGGCGGTTGTCGACAACATGGTTCTGATGATAGCGTCGCAGTCCCGGCAGGCGCGCGGCGAGAGGGCCATGCGCCTCGCGCCAGTGGCGTCTGAACTCGGCCTGAGTCACGCCAGGCCTGCGCGTGAGAAGTCCCATGCGAACGATCATGCTGGCCTCCTCAGACCGCCAGATAGCCGCCGTCAACGACGAGAGTCGTGCCGGTCACGTAGCTCGACATGCTGGACGCGAGGAAGACGGTCGGACCGACGAGTTCCTCCGGCTCTCCGAAGCGACCGAGAGGAATTCGAGACAGGAAACGCTCTGCCCGCTCA
>Ga0307416_100001266_pt1 | contig 13617 bp, 7 predicted proteins | sample DK1Cmetagenome_2_FD_203821 | JGI IMG/M metagenome (GOLD analysis project Ga0307416, IMG submission 203821) | Maize rhizosphere microbial communities from greenhouse at UC Davis, California, United States - DK15-C-3 | ecosystem: Host-associated > Plants > Roots > Rhizosphere > Soil | place: USA...
GAAGATTTTTCCTTCGCCAACAACAAAGGTGATGAGGATAAAAAGGACGAAAAGAAGTGCCGTCGCCAGCCTGGTGAACAGACCAAGCAAAAGAAGTAATCCACCTAAGATCTCGATCACTTTTCCCACATAGGGGATAGCGTCAGGGTATGGCATTGACATGCCGACAAACAAGTCAGCGAATCCCTGCATGTCCTGCTCTTCAAATATCTGCCAACCGTGAAAGATGAGCATCACTCCTACCACTATGCGGACGATCGCGATGCCATCATGCCATAAACCCGGGGCCTGATTGGAATTCACCATAGCTTCTTTTTTTTAGTTTAGCAAACCTTACAAGATAGCTAAAGAACGTGAACTTCTGGTCTTTTTTTAGCGAAATGAGCTCGATCACCGGCTGAAAGAACGCATTAGCGGTTGGAAGTCCTGCAGTTGTCACACTTAACCGCACTGAAAGGTCAATGAAGTGATTTTCTTAAGGACAGATGAACTTCGCCCGATGTTATCTGTGTACTTGTCTGACATATAATTCGGCACTAAATTCGTGTCCAACAATAAACCAATCAACCGTGAAAAAATATTCTACTCTGCTTTGCGCAGCAATAGTTCTGACGATGGTGTTATCGTCATGTACGTCACAAAAAGGATCTGCTACCACAGACGTTTCTGGCACCAAAGCTTCCAACCTTCCCAATACTCTGTCTGCTGAACAAACCGCCGAAGGATGGCAACTTCTCTTCGACGGCGAGACACTGAAAGGATGGAAAAGATTTAATCATGATACTATCGGACCGTTGTGGAGTGTACAGGATGGTGCTATCCTTTGCAATGGAGAAGGGCTTGGAGAAGGAAGTGGTTCCATGGGCGGATCGCTCATCACTTCGCGGCAGTTTGGAAATTTTGATCTCATCCTTGATTACAAATTATCACCGGGCGGAAACAGTGGTGTTTTATACCACGTCGTTGAGAACCCCAAATACAAATACGATTATGAAACAGGCCCTGAATTTCAGCTGCTGGACGATGGCGGTTGGAAAGGTGAGTTAAGAGAAGAGCAGAAAGCCGGAAGCAGTTACGACATGTTCGCAGCCTCGTCTTCGAAGAAGGTGAAGCCCGCGGGCGAATGGAACACGGCGCGCATTGTCTATTATGACGGGCATGTAGAGCATTGGTTGAATGGCGAGAAGGTCGTTGAATTTGACGAGAACAGCGACGAATTCAAGAGCCGTCACAGTAACAGTAAATGGAAAGATTATGCGGATTGGAACAAATCAAAAACCGGGGCGATCGCTCTGCAAGACCACGGGGCGCCAGTATATTTCCGCAACATCCGTATAAAAGAGCTTTGATGCTCGCTTTTTAACACCTCATGCCAGGAGATGGACGAGGGGATTCTCTCCCGGCATGATGTGTTTCATATCTTGACATTGCGGATTGTGAACCATATTCAGGTAAATAGCCACGGCCATGCCAGTATCGTTATAGTTCGGTCCAGGCAGTGGCGTAATAAGATCTGATGTTTTCGGGCATTGTTCAGCAATTGCCATTCAGACTCCACACTCCCCGTGTTTGCAACCGCTTCTCTCTGAGAGCCGTAGATCATTTTATGTGACGTCACGCCGGTCATTCCATTGCACCGGAGTACAAAAATTAGCGACTGCTCTGAGAGAGTTCTGACCATTTCTTAATTTGGCATCTAAAGCAGTCCCATGGCTTATCTGAAGCATCTGAAAACGAATCCTCAGCTATATGCGTTTCTTCCACTCTTATATGTGGTTTGGTCTGATACGGTGCTCACAGGTGAGGAAATCAGAATGCTCGGTGATTTCATTGAGCGCCAACGTTGGTTAAAGGCAACTGATAAAAAAGTCTTGTTGTCACAATTAGATCCCACTTCCCCACCCTCTCCAGATGAATTCAAGGAATGGCTTGCAGAGATTCGCGCGGTGATAGATGCAGATGATCACTTAAAGAAGGACTCCCTAATAGATATCGGGCTAAAGCTTGTCGCGCTTCATTCCACCGGAAAGGTTAATGGATCTCTCGACGATGCACGTGAATCACTGTTGCAAATGCAGGACGCACTTGGCTTCATCAGTGGTGAGTCGGTTTTTCATTTCTATCCACAAAGCCGGAAAACGATTACGCAGCAGCGTGGGACCGCCTTAAGCTTTGACGTCAATGAACTTGCACGGATTGTGGATGGCTCCGACAAAGATATTCTCGACAGGATCCGGGTACTGTTATCGCGCCCAGTCTTCACTTACGTGGATACGGACGACCGCGCCCAATATAGAGACAAGGTTTTTGAGTGGTGTAAAATACTTGCCGATGAAGGCCTTGGAGCGATTGGCTATCCACAAGCCTACGGCGGCGGGGGTGACATGGACAAATATTTCGCGGTCATGGAAGCCTTAAGTTATCACGACCTTAGTATGGTCATCAAGTTTGGCGTCCAGTTCGGACTCTTCGGTATGAGCATTCATTTCCTTGGCACCGAAAAACATCATAAGCTGTATTTACGGGATATAGGCACGCTGAAACTTCCGGGGTGCTTTGCGATGACAGAAACGGGTCATGGCTCTAATGTGAGAGGCATTGAAACAACGGCAACCTATAACCATTCGACCAGATCCTTTGATGTGCATACGCCAACGGCGCTCGCGCAGAAAGAATATATCGGCAATGCAGCGTGTCATGGTCAGATGGCTACTGTTTTTGCCAAGATGATCCTGGATGGACAGGACTACGGAGTGAGCGCTTTTCTGGTGCCAATCCGCCAGCCTGATGGACGGCTCGCACCGGGCGTGACCATCCGTGATTGCGGGAAAAAGATGGGACTTGATGGAGTAGACAACGGCGTGATCGTCTTCAACCATGTGAATATTCCATATGACAATCTTCTTGACCGCTTTGCACACGTGACGTCCGATGGCAAGTTTGCAAGTCCGATCGCCAGCGATAACCGCAGGTTTTTTACAATGCTGGGCACGCTTGTGGGCGGGCGCATAGGGATCCCCAGATCCGGATTAAGCGCAGCGAAGTCGGGTTTGACCATCGCCATCCGCTATGGGGATCAACGCAGGCAGTTCGGTCCCGAAGGAGGAAAGGAAGTACCGATCCTGAATTACCGGCAACACCAGCGACGTCTGATGCCCCTGCTCGCTAATGCATACGCGCTGCACTTTGCGCTCAGGTATCTGACCGGGCGGTTCTTAAATCGCACAGAGAAAGATATCCAGGAAATTGAAGCTCTCGCAGCCGGGCTCAAGGCCGTGGCCACGTGGAATGCAACGGCCACCCTACAGGAATGTCGCGAATGTTGCGGCGGCAAAGGTTATCTGTCGGAAAACCGGATCGACGCTCTGAAGAATGATACAGACATCTTCACCACCTTCGAAGGCGATAACACCGTGCTCATGCAGCTCGTTGCAAAAAGCAGGTTAAGCGAGTTCAAACAGGAGTTCAGTAATATGGATATGTTCGGCATGTTCAACTATGTGGCAGAACAGGCGAAGATCACCCTAACCGAACGAAATCCGCTGATCATTCGCTCAACTGACGAGGCGCATTTGCATGATGAAGAATTCCACCTCAACGCATTCCGTTACCGGGAGCGGAACATACTAACCTCAGCTGCGAAACGTCTCAAGCGGCACATTGATAGCGGTATGGATTCGTTCGATGCTTTTAACGTCTGTCAGAATCATCTCGTCGAAGTGGCTTTCGCCTATGTCGAACGTATCGTCCTTGAACAGTTCATCACACAGGTTGAACGCACGCAGAATAACTCTTGCAAGAACATTTTGAGCAAGCTCTGCCAGCTCTACGCACTCTCGCAGATCGATAAAAACAAAGATTGGTATCTCGAAAACGGTTATATGGAGGGAGTAAAGACAAAAGCCATCCGTAAAGCAGTGGACCAGCTATGTTGGGAGATCAGGCAGGACGCTGTACCATTGACTGACGCGTTTAAAATCCCGGATAGTTGTCTGGGGGCACCGATCGCCATCGAAGGACGTTGACGATGCCCGGACAGGATCATTTGAGATGAGGCTCAAGAGCCTTCTGCCAGATTGCATAGCCCTTCTCATTCATGTGTAGCATATCACCTAAAAACAATTCTTTTCGCGGACTGCCCTGCGTGTCAAGCATATTATGCCATATGTCGACAAATGCAGTTCGTCGCTGACTTTTAAGAAACTTACGGATCGCTGTATTGGCTGCCGCCATTTTACTCATGAGATGCTGGCGGCTTGGACTGGGTTTGATCGACACATACAGAATCTCCGTCCGGGGTAGCGCGTCGCGCAGCTTTTTGTAAAGAGTGATGAAGCGGTTTACGACGATGTCGCTCGTAACCGTATCATTCATGAAGTCATTTTCGCCGCAGTAGATAACTACCTGCTTTGGCTTATATGGGATGACGATATCCTCAGCATAAGCTATGACGTGCGGAAGGCTTGATCCTCCAAACCCTCGATTGATGATATGGTGGCCGGGAAAAGCGTCCTGAACGTTCTTCCACATACGGAAGGAAGAACTCCCTACAAACACAATGGCGTTTGACTGTGGCTGTTCGACACTGTCAGCCTTTTTGAATTCTCTTATCTCTTTCTCAAAGGGACGCTCCTGTGCGGTGAGCATGCAGGACGAAAGAATGAGCGCGATCGTAACAAATAACTTCATATGTCTAAAGATAACACTATTTCATAAACCAACGGGGGGGCCATGCTGCGACTTAACTAACGACAATGAACAATAACGGAATCGTACCCGGTTAAAACGTTATTTCCGTCTGTACCATTGTCTGTATACATCGCTCTGACGATGAAATATCCTGTGGATTTTCCGCGGGGTAAGGTGGTGGGGAAAGTGCCGCTCTTTCCCCTTACATAATCGAGCGTTTCAGTCCCACCATACTTCAGGATCCATTGCACGACGCTGAGTGTCTGCTCTTCGGACAAATCCGGATGGGCAGGCATAATTTCTTCTCCCCATAAACCTGTCGACCCGTTCATGATGCGTGCGGCAAGTGCATGGGCGTCGCGCTGGCTTTCATATTTCATGGCAATCTGCGAAAATGCAGGACCGATGTTGCGTGACTTGAACTGATGGCAGTTGAAGCAGTCGGATCGCATCATGAGAGTCAAGCCATGGCGATCGATGGCCTTGTGTTTCGCGCCTTCATTGGAGTTTAGGGAATTTTGATGGAAACTCAACTCCAGAAAAATGCTGTTTGATGGAATCTCATCGTACCGCGAGTCTCCGTCCTCTTTGTCTGATACGCTTACCGAGTAGCTAACCAGGGTATTGGCGGAATAAACCCCCTGGTGCCCTGGCTCGTTAATTTTAACAATTGGCGCCGTGTTGCGTTGTTGGCTCGATGGTTGGGTTGGTCTGAGAGAAATATAACCCCCTCGAAAGGGCATCACGTGTAAAATCACTAACAGGACTGCCGCATAACAGGGTGGACAATATCGTGCAATGTTGGTGAGCATCCAGGCAGGCTCGTTACTACACCTTCCTCCAGGAATCCATATTAAGCAGCTTCCTCGATTTCTTTCGCAACACGATTAGCAGACCTTGTAGCAGCCTCCATTCCCCAGTTCAGATTGTCAGCATAGGCGCCGGCAAAATGAATTCTCCCATGAGGTGTCATGACGTGCGGCCAGAACTTTGAAAGTTGACCCATCGGAAAATCGAGCCTCTCGCAGGTATAAGCAAATTGTTCCTTCGTCCAGTCTTTGACGAGAGCTTGTTCAATGGTATCCTTTCCGGGGTATACCGAACGGAAGGCGGCGAGCGCGCGCTGAGCAGAAACGCCTCCAGGCCCGGAGCCCATCAATGCAACGCGATGAGTATCGACTTCATTGGCAACCTGCCAGATAGAGCCGATGTCGGGATGGTTTAAGTCCATGTTGATACTCGTCTTGTCGGCTTCCCAGAACTTCGATCGCGCCTGGAATACAAACCTTGAGTATGAATCATAAACCACATGGTCCACTACAAATTGTTTCTCGACTGGCAAGGCCGGCGTAATCGGGATAGCCTTGAAAGCAGGCAATGGAATGCAGTTCGCCAGGAAATCTGCTGACATTTCTTTTTTCTCGCCGAACTCATCATACGTAACGGTGACACCACTAGCGCTGTGCCGGATGGATGTTATCAGGCAGCTAAGTTTGACCCGATCCCCAAGGCGTTTTGCAAAGGCGTTAGGAAGTTGTTGATTTCCGCCGCGGAGACGAAAAACTTCCAATGGATAATGTGGGACTCCACGCAGTTTGAGGATAGCGGATCGCCATAACTCATAGAGAGCGGACCTGTTTTTTCCTCCTAATCTGTTCAGGGCGGCCGGCGATGCTCCCTCTTTCTTATAGATCTCCTGAATGGGCGTAGTATCCCATTGATCATAGCCGACGCCGAAAGGCTGATATTCGTCCTTGAACTTATCTAGATACGGGTCTACAAATAATGCCTGAAATTCTCCCCATGGGTTTTGCGACAGGAATTTTATTTCTCTTTCATTATAGCCGAACTTCCGAAGAACAGCTGGATCTGCGAGCATTTCCTCGGTGTAGAATTTTCCGTCGATGCGGCGGAGCACATTTTTGCGCCTTGGGTACGGCAACACTTCAAGGTTCAACTCCCTGGTATATTCCCAATACCGTTCATATCCCGGCTTCGTGATGTGCTCAGCGCCATAATCTGCGTATAGCCCATCAGATAATCCATCCCGCGCGGTAAAAACATGTCCTCCATGCCTCCCGGACGCCTCGAGTACGACGACATCAAAACCGCGCCGGAGTAATTCATACCCGCAGCATAGGCCGCCAATGCCTCCGCCCGCGACAATCACCCGCTTATTCTTTTGTGAAGACTGTTTTTGAGAAGATTGCTCCATCGGCCGTGCCGCGGCGGCGCCGCCGAGTATCGTAGAACCGATCCCGGCCGTAACGGAAGTCTTGATAAACTCTCTGCGTTTGTACCTCGTCATATCAATATTGTTAAAGGACATACTAAATTCATAATTGTTCATTCAGTTAAACAGATAAGCGGACACCTGATTACATATTACGGATCAGGAAATGAAATGTGTGCGAGTATGCAGTTCGTCTGCAATGATCTGTTTGAATTTTTCTGATTTTTCATCGAGACGCCGCAGTAACACCAACTGATTGCCCGCCCGAACAAAATTCTGCCCAGGGTAGCGCGCACCGTAATAGACGTCCCGGTTAAAATGATCTGCCAGGAACCGGATCGCCTGCATATATATAAGAAACTGCCCCGAATAGAGGATGAGGCTTTGTTCGTCTCCAGTCAGTTCATCGCCCATGCTGCTCAAGTATCCGTTGACTATGGACCTGAAAAAATCTTCGCGTACCTCAATCTTTTGAAAATCCTTCTCTTCTTCGTTGGCCGGCGACAGGTATGTGCGCATCATATCGCCCATATCGCTGATAAAATATCCAGGCATAACAGTATCCAGATCGATCACGCATAAGCCCTTTTCGTATCGGTCGAAGAGTACGTTGCTGATCTTTGTGTCGTGATGTGTGACGCGTTGTTTCACAGATGCGTTTCTGCGGATCTTTTCAAATTCGTCCACTATGTAACCATAATTTCTGATCTCTGTGACAAGATGTGCCGACTGCCGGATACGAGCCGGGTCGCCGTTCTTCAATGCTGTCTCAAACTGCTCAAAGCGCAAGGTGAGATTGTGGAAATTAGGGATAGTGATGTGTAATCGTTGGGCATCGAAGCCTGATAACAACCGGGTGAATTTTCCAAACTGCAGAGCAGCCTCAAAGGCCTGATCGGGGTTTGATACCGAGTCGATAGTATGGGATCCCTGGATATATGGAAATACTCTGAAATAGCCTTGTTCCTCGCGGTAATAGATATCGTCGCCGTCGAGGTTTGCGACAGGCGATACGAACAGGTATGAAGGAGAATGTTCTTTCAGATATGCATCGATCATGCGTATGTTCGCGGCCACCTCGAATGGTTTCTTGAAAACCTGGTGGTTGATTCGCTGTACAATGTAGGCATCCTTTTCAGTGGATACTTTCCATGTATTGTTGATGAGTCCGCTTGTTAAAGATTCTACCTTGCTTTTTCGTGGATCGATCCCGTAGGACTGCAAAACATTATCTATCATCATTGCTTACCGTGTGGCCTTGCGGCGAGTTGTTCAATATAGGGAATTATAGTCATTTGGGAAAAGCTGAGGGCTATTGGTTGTTGGCTAGTGCCAGCTTCGTGTACTTTGGACATCATCGGAAGAATTTGCTGTTAAAACGTCAACCTTAAACTTTAAACTTCTTTCGTCATCTTGCCGACATCGTCGTCAGGTAAGCGAAGAGATCCCTGACTTGTTGCTCATCCAGGCCGTCTAACAAGTTATCGGGCATCATCGATGGTTGGGGTGTCATGTCCTTTATTTCATCCTCCGGCAGGGTTAGCTTTTCTCCAGTCAGCAGGTTCACCGTAACAGATTTACCACTGCGCTCGGCAACGGTCCCGGAAAGGGTTCTGCCGTCCGACGTTGTAATCCGGTAGGTGACATAGCCTTCGCGCACGTAAGCGCCAGGATCAACGATGTTCGTAAGGAGGTCGCTGACATTCTTTCTGTCATAACCAGTGAGATCCGGTCCCAATGTACCGCCCTCATCGAAGAGGCGATGGCATGCTCCGCATAAATTCGTGAATATCCTTTTTCCGGAATCGACTTCTCCCTTTCCTGATTGTAACACTCTTGAGACCTCTGTTATGCGACGGTTTTTCTCGGCGTTTGAAGCGAACCGAACCTCGGGCCAAATACGTGTAGCCATCTCGTTCACTTCCCCATTGTTCAAGGTTTTTATTTGACGAACGATCTGGTCAGGTACATCCTGCCTGTTTATGGTGTGAGCGATGAACTTCTCGCCGGGCTGTTTCTTGCGGTCAATGGCATTCATCAAGTGAATCGCCCACGCCGGACGGCTTGAAAAAAGGGACAATGCAGCAAGCCTCACTCCAGGGTCTGCGCGAAGCCGGTCCGGGTAAGCCTTCACAATACGCTCCCCTATCTCGCCAACATCATAACGTTGCAAGGCCTGCAATGAGGCTTGTTTCAGTGCAGGAGAAGACTCATTATTTTCCACAATGCCAAGAAGAACAGGCACGGCTTCCGGCACATCTATCTCGCCGAAGATCCGCACATAGGTGAGTCGCTCGCCGATCGGTGCAGTGCGGTCGCTGATGACCTTAAGCGCTGTTGCGATCGACCCCGGGTCCTTCTGTCTCAAGGACATGGCCAGCGTATGGTGCCCCAAATTTTTCTCGAATGGTTTCAACGCGTTCACAAGCACAGGTGGTAATTGAACCAGGTCCGCCCCGCGAAGCCCTTCCTGCAGACCGTTCATGAGGATCTTTACTTCCGCGACTGAAGGTGCCAACGCGATCATGCGGGCACACACTTCGTAGCTGGATGCGTCGCCTGCTATACTGAACCGCTGCATCAGACGCTCAAGCAGATATTCCTTTACGAGGGGTTTCCTCCATATCGCCTTGTCAGTGAAAAGTGCCAGGATCTTTTCAGGGTGTGACATCGTTTTTGACTCAAGTGCCCACCAGATCTGGAGAGGGATGTCCGGATCGGCGGAATCATCGTGATGTTGCACGAGATTTTTGACGATATCAATGGCGACGCTTCCCTCTAAACGCTTGGCCGATGCCGCAAGCTGGCTCCTGACCTCCGGATGTTGTTCAACGGTCGCGCTATGGGATAGAATTTTGCCTAGTGGAGGAGAAACTGCTCCGCGGTCGCCCACAAAACGAATTGCCCACAGGCGCACAAAAGGATCGCGATGCTCGATACATTTAATAGCAACGTCATCTGTAAAGCCACCACTTGCGTGGAGGGCCCACAGCGTTTCTAGTGCTGACTGATCGTCTTGTTTGTCCAGGAGTAAAGTCAACTTTGACACGACGCTTGAATCTTTCCGGTCTGCCAGCACACGAAGTGATTGTTGCCGGAACCATCTGTTCTCATGTGATAGCAGGAAGATCAGGTCCTCGCTGGATAATTCCGCAAGGTTAAAGCTCGTCGATGTGGAGGGCTTCTTGGTTCCCAGTCTGTAAATGCGGCCGTTTGACTTACTCCATGTGTCCCTGGGATCCACATGGGACAAACGGCTGTCATACCAGTCCGCGATATACACACCGCCATCAGGTCCCGTAGTGATGTCCACGGGGCGAAACCAGCGATCGTCAGTTTCCAGAATACGTTCTTCATCCACGATTTTAAATGTGGAACCATTCTCGGCGAACCGGCTTAGCTGCACGTAGCCCTGTAGAGGGTTGATGGCGATCATGCGGCCATTGTAACGAGCAGGAAGGCCGCCACCTTCGTATCGAACAAATGCATGAGTGAATCTTACCTTCTCCCCCTCCAGATCCATATTGGAGAGGTGACCGAAAGCATATGGATTAGTCAGAGCGCCATGTTTACCAAAATTTCTCACATAGTACGCACCCTGCTTGTAGTACTGGCCACGAGACGTGCCGTTGTCACCGGAATAAATTCTGCCTTTTGAGTCAATCTCGACATCAAAGGTATTACCGCCTCCTTCAGCGTACACCTCGAAAATGCGCGACTCAGGGTGGTAACGCCATATAGCCTGGCCGTCGAAGCGGATGTTTTTTGAGACGGCCGAGCTGACATTGGCTGTGCAAGTACTTCCCTGAGCACCATAGAGCCATCCGTCCGGGCCCCAGCGGAGATTGTTGGCGACGGCGTGTGTGTCCTCAATGCCAAATCCCTCCAGGTGCACTTCCGGGTCTGCATCTGGCAGACCGTCATCATTCGCGTCGGGATATGCCAGGAGGTATGGTGGATTCAGGACCCATATCCGGCCCCTTCCCAACGCCACACTCGTTGCAATATTTAAACCTTTTATGGCATCGGTGGCTTTGTCAAAAGTCCCGTTCTGGTCAGTATCTTCGAAGAAAGTTATTTTGTCAGCACCTGAGGCGCCTTTGCCGGGGGGTGGCGGCACCTTGTCAAAAGTGGCGCGGATGTGCTGATCCATGCTTGTCACTTTCAGGTCTGTAGGATAAGGGTACTGATTGTATTGAACCACCCACAATCTTCCGCGATGATCGAAATCTATGTACACCGGCTGGGTGACCTGTGGTTCGGCCAATACAAGTTCAAGGCTGAGATCTTTTGCATGGCGAAAACCCGCGAGTATGTCATCCGGCGGAGTAGGTTGCGAGCTGTCAGAAAGGGCCCCGCGTCCATCGAATGTCCTCATAAACTCCAAGACCTCTTCGTTCGCGGCGATGTCTTCCAGCGCACGGGTGTTGGTTTCCGGTTCCTTACAGCTCCATACGAATGTGAGGAGAAAGAGAAGTGGGGCGAAGCTCTGCAGGATTTTGTTTTTGCGATAACGTTTCATGTTAAGTCCGTCTGGAGCGTTCTTGTCGGGATCGTCAAGTTGCGGGTTAAATATATCTTCAAAAAAAACAATTGAACCCCGCCTTTTATAAATGCGGTTAAATCACATTATCAGCGCAGAATGGCAACAATGCCTTTGTAGCTAACCCGGCGGTTTGAAAGATCCATATCAATGGTATAGAAATACACGTCAGCGGGCAACGGCGAACCATTATAATGTCCATCCCACTCCCTTGCCAGCTCGCTGGACTCAAACACCATGTTACCATTCTTATCATACACGCGAACAAAGGTTTTAAGTTGCTCTGCGCTCAGCGATGACGTTATCTTCCATGTGTCATTGGCGTTGTCATTGTTAGGAGTAAATGCCGAAGGGATTTCAAGAGAGGCATTTGAATCGAACGTTAACATCTTTTCATAGTCAACGCTGGTATTTTTTCCGTCGTTGAGTTTAAGGTATATCGCTTTGGGTTGAGCAGAAACGGAGTCGGATGAACCCTCAAAGGAGTAGCTCACGGAACGGATTAAGTTCTGGTATTCCGTCAATGACGCCTTTCCTACCATGAATAACACACCAGTGGCGTCATCAAATACAGCGTGAATATTGTCATTGCCTTCATGCAGCAACTTATCGATCCCGGACTGGAAAGAGGCTGGTCTGAATCCTATTTCAGCGAATACCAAATCGTCATCATCCACGTCATTTATTTCGGCGTCGCCGAACAAAGGCCAGGAACCATGAGTGCTTACACGCACCGGATCTGTTGTCGGATTCAGCAGTGCAGGCGGGTCGTTGACAGGATTGACTGAGAGCAGCATGGAGAAGGCGGGACTCGTCATATTGCCCTTCGCAACGGTAACGGGTATCATTAGATTGCCAGTAAAGTCGTGATGCGGTTTTACCTGGTTCATGTTTAAGTCATAATTTTCGCCGGGCATTACATGAAGACTAAATCCCTGAGGGAATGTATTTGACGGATCGTTTACCTTCAGATCTGTAAGTGAGATGGAAAAAGGGGAATCCTCCGCAGTCTCAATCGCTTTCTGTCCGACGATCTCCAGGTCACCGATCGGTATGACCTGCACTTTCAGGTCGAAGAGGGCGCTGCTGATATTACCATCGTGAACCGCGACTGGCACTGTCAACATTCCAAGGAAGCCGGAAAGTGGTGTGATGGTATTATGGGAAAGATTGTAGTGCGTGCCTGGTTGCACAGATAAGGTGAAATCATCCGGGTAAGCGTTATCAGGATCTTCCACGAGAAGGTGCGTGAGTTTTATTTCAAGACTTTGACCTTGCGGAACCTTGAGGCCTCTTTGAGCCGTGATGACTGGTGGGGTGTTCGTTGTTTGAGTGACGCTTATCTTCAAGGGATATGCAATGCTCTCGCTTGAGCCGTCGTTTACCGCAAGCCCTACTGACAAATCACCGGTGAAGTTCGCGTGTGGCCTTACCGTTGCTCCTTCCACAGTGTAGTTTGCTCCCGTGAACAATCGTAATGTAAAATCGTCGGGATACTTATTGTCCGGATCGTGAACCGTCAACTGTGAAAGAACGATCTCGACAGCCTGATTCATTGAAATATTCAGCGGAAGCTGCCCTGTAATAACCGGACGGATATTCGGCGTTGAAGTCTTCTGCACGGTTACTTTAAGATTGAACGGGGAGCTGCTGTCTTTTCCGTCACTTACCGTGGCCGGCACTACCAGGCGCCCGGTAAATCCGGAAGCTGGCGTAATTGTAAGTTGATCAACAGTGTAGTTTTCGCCGGGTTGAAGTGCTATCGCGAAGCCCTCGGGATAGGTGTCATCAGCATCGGACACCTGCAGGTCAGAGAACTTTATCGAGATCGGAGTGTCCATTGAAGTTGACAGACTCCCCTGCCCGGTAATTACGGGTAGTTTGTTTGGCGGAGGAGCTACCGGCTTAACGGTGATTTTGAGGTCGTATTTTGGAGATGTATGCGTGGCATTCTTTACGCGCACTTGCACGCTCAACGTACCTGTGAAGTCTGCGTCCGGTGTAACAGTAGTTCCAGTGAAGGTGTAATTCTTTCCGGCGAGGAGTTCAAGAGAATAGCCCTGTGGATACGTAGTTCTCCCCGTTGAGTTTTTCCCTTTTCCCTTGTCGCCATCGCCTTTATTGTCCTTGTTGCCTTTATCATTTTTATCTC
>Ga0307416_100001267_pt1 | contig 13607 bp, 13 predicted proteins | sample DK1Cmetagenome_2_FD_203821 | JGI IMG/M metagenome (GOLD analysis project Ga0307416, IMG submission 203821) | Maize rhizosphere microbial communities from greenhouse at UC Davis, California, United States - DK15-C-3 | ecosystem: Host-associated > Plants > Roots > Rhizosphere > Soil | place...
GGCGCCATCGGGTGGCGGCGGTGGTGGTATTCCATCCGGATTCGTCAGCCCGGCGAGCAACGCGGCGGACAGTGGCGGGGACGGCAACGGATTCCAGACGAGCCCGGCAAGCGCCTACGCGGATGACGGCGCGGCGGCGACCGACACCAACAGCGGCACCGGCACGAGCACATCGTGCGCGGACGGCGGGAAGGATCGCCATCGCTTCTACGACTTCGGCTTCGCGGTGCCCGCGGGCTCGGGGATTGCGGGGCTCGAGGTGCGGCTGAACGCCCGCGCCGACAGCACGTCGGGCACGCCGCGCATGTGCGTACAGCTCTCCGCGGACGGCGGGGCGACGTGGACCGCCGCGAAGACGACGGGAACGCTGGGCACCAGTCTGACCGCCTTGACGCTCGGCGGCGCAGCAGACACGTGGGGGCGAGCGTGGAGCGACGCGGACCTCGCGAACGCACGCTTCCGGGTGCGAGTGACCAACGTCGCGAGCTCGACCTCGCGCGACTTCTTCCTCGATTCGGTGGCCGTGCGGCCGCATTTCTCAACGGCGAGCACGCCGGCCGCCGCCACACTCACGGTGACCGCCACGGGCCGCAGCGGCACGCGGATCACGTCGGCGCCCTCCGGGATCAACGTGGCCGTGGGATCGACGGGTTCGGCCTCGTTTACGACCGGCACGTCGATCACGCTCAGTGTGTCTGACGGCCGCGAGGCCGTCTGGTCGGGCGCATGTTCGAGCGGCGGCAATCGGCGGCGGACGTGCGCGTTCACGCTGAACGGCAATGCGTCGGTGACTGCGAACGTGCAGTGAGGATCAGGGATCAGGGATCAGGGGCAGGGCCGGCGCAAGGCGCTGTGCACTTGGGAACATCGTCGGATTGCGTGTGCAGGTACAGTTCCCGCATGCGAATCGAATATCCGAAAACAACCGGTGCGCTGTGGCTGATGCTGGTATGTGCCGTAGCGTTCGTGGCCGACGTCAAGTCCGTGATCGACTGGACCGTTCTCACCGGCGTCGCGCTGATGCCGCCGATTCTCGTGCTGCGGTTCTGGACGGACCCTCAGCCGAGCACGTCCGAAAGCATTCGTGAGGCGCTGCGATGACGGGCGTCCTTTCAGCGCCCCCGGACGCCGACGCGGACCGGCGATGGCGCGCCTGGCAGGCGCGCGGTGCGGAAGCGAGCAAGCGAGGCGCGGTGGCGATGCACACGCTCATCGGCATCATCGCCGCGGCGCTTCTGGTGCGGTTGTTCGTGCAAATCCTCTGATTTCACCAGCCGCGTCAGGCTGTGCTGTTTCGAACAGTCTCAGCTCAGCTCTTCCCGTAGAATCCCGGCTGCGAGGCGTTCGTTGACCTTGACCGCTCCAGCCGTCGATTCAGCTGTTCCCCCTATTGATCTGAATCGCTTCGATCCTGAAGGGTCCCGGTGCGTCTCGCGGATGCAGGGGGATCACAGATGATGCTCGATCACTTCATTGCCGCAAACCGCGACGAGATCATCGCGCGGTGCAAGACCGCGGCGCTGCGAGCCAATCCTGTCGCCGCGCCCGCCGAGGCCGGGGCCGATCACGGAATCCCCTTGTTCCTCGATCAGCTGATCGAGGCGCTGCGTTTGGGGTCGAAGCGGAGTCCAGACATCGGCCAAAGCGCACTCCATCACGGCCATGACCTTCTCGTGAAGGGGTTCACCGTTTCACAGGTCGTTCATGCCTACGGCGACGTCTGCCAGTCGATCACCCAGCTGGCAATCGAGATGAACGCGCCGATCAGCGCCGTCGACTTCCGCACGCTCAACCAGTGCCTCGACGACGCCATTGCGAGCGCTGTAACCCAGTACGCACGCGAACGCGATCACGCCAACCTCGAGGCGGCCGCGGCGCGCGGCACCGAGCGGCTCGGATTTTTCGTGCACGAGCTGCGGAATCTTGTGAACACCGCGATGGTGTCGTTCGAGGTTCTGAAGACGGGTAACGTCGGGGTCACGGGGAGCACCGCGAACATTCTCCATCGCAGTCTGCTCGGCTTGCGGTCCCTCATCGATCGCTCGCTCGCGGAGAGCCGGCTGACCGAGGGAATTCAGAGTCCGGAGCGGATCCCGGTTGCGGAATTCATCGAGCAGATCGGTGCGGTGGCGACGTTGGAGGCACACGCGGCGGGCGTCAGCTTCGGGGTCGTGCCGATGCACGGCGACGTGGCCATAGAGGCCGATCGCCAGGTGCTCTCCGCCGTCATGGCAAACGTCCTCCAGAATGCGTTCAAGTTCACGCGCCCGCGTAGCGCGGTGATCTTACGAGCCGGGGCCACCGCGGAACGGGTGGTCATCGAAGTCGAGGACGAATGCGGAGGCCTGCCGGCCGCTGATGCGGAGGATCTCTTCCGTCCCTTCGAGCAGCGAAGCGCGGATCGGACCGGGCTGGGCCTGGGGCTCGCCTTCAGCCGATGGGGCGTTGAAGCCAATCACGGGCGGATCCACGCGCGGAACCTGCCCGGTCGAGGATGCATCTTCTCCGTGGAGATGCCCAGGGTGAAGGCGGCCATCGTCGGGACGGTGTAGCACCGGTCACCGGCGCCGGTTCCCGAGCGTGGCCCGCACCCCCGGCGAGGGCCGCAGCGTGATGAGCGGCTGCGCCGAAATCCGCTGTCCCGGCGTGAGCTGCACACGAAAACGGCGCGCGACCTTCGCGAGAATCAGCGACGCTTCGACCAGGGCGAACTGGTTCCCGATGCACTGCCTGGGCCCGCCGCCGAACGGCAGGTAGGCGAAGCGCGGCCGCGCCGCCACGCGCTCGGGCGTGAAGCGATCGGGATCGAACCGCTCCGGGTCTGGCCACAGCTCGGGCCGTCGATGCACGACGAACGGGATGATGAACACGAGCGATCCGGCCGGGATGCGGTACTCGCCGACGCGATCGTCGGCCAGCGCCAGCCGTGAGAATCCCCACGCCGGCGGGTACACGCGCAGCACCTCCTGCACGACCATGCGCGTCCACGTGAGGCGCTCCACCGCGTCGAGCGTTGCCGGGCCGCCGTCCAGCGTGCGTTCCGCCTCGTCGGCAATCCGTTCCGCGACGGCGGGCCTGTCCGCGAGCAGCACGTACGTCCACGACAACGCCAGTGACGTCGTCTCATGCCCGGCCAGCAGCATCGTCATCACCTCGTCGCGAAGCTGGCGATCGGTCATGCGCTCGCCGGTGTCTTCGTCGCGCGCGGACAGCAGCATCGAGAGCAGGTCGGTGCCGTCGGTTCCCGCTCGCCGGCGATCCGCGATCAGCCCGTAGACCACCGCGTCGAGCTCGCGGATCGCGCGCTGGAAGCGGAGGTTCGCCGGCGAGGGGAGCCGCGTCTCGAGCTTCGTCGACCAGAACGTCTCGCCGATACGGCGGTTGACGATCGGCCACGTTCGCTTGACCACCGAGGCCGCGGCGCCGAGATCCGTGCTGAACATCGTGCGGACGATGATGCGCTGGGTGAGGGCCATCATGTCGTCGACGAGATCGATCTCCTGGCCGCGATCGGCGACCGCCTCCCAGGCTTCCAGCGTCTCGTCGATCGCGTCGCTCATCACGCCGACCATCCCGGCGAGCCTCTCGCGATGGAACGCCGGCTGCGCGAGCCGGCGCTGCCGCAGCCAGAACGAATCTTCGCTGGTGACGAGGCCTTCGCCGAGGTTCTCCTTGAGCCGCTCGTACAGCGGGCTCTTGTGATAGTTGCGGTAGTTGTCCTGCAGGACGTGCTTGATGTCGTCAGGATTCAGCAGCAGGTAACCGTGGTACGGACCGGCCTTGATATGAACGATCTCGCCGTAGCCGTTCGCGGCGGCCATGAAGACGCCGATCGGATCGGATCGCAGGCGCGGAAGCAGCCCAAGGAACGGGAAGCCGCGAGGGCCCGGTGGGTAGGCGCCGGTGGACGGCATCAGCTGGAATGACCGGCGGCGGCACGCGCCGCCGGCCGAGTGGTGACTACCGCTTGAGCGAGACTTTCTGCGCGCGCCAGTTCCAGACCTCTCCGACCCACACCGTGTTCTCGGCGCGGCAGTCGAGAGAGTTGACCATGCCGAACTCGCCCGGGACGCGGCCGGCCTTGCCGAACCGGCCGACGACCTTGCCATCGAGCTGCAGCTTGTAGATCTCGCCGTTGTCCATGCTCTCCGGATCGTTCGAGTTCGAGCTGTACAGGTACTGTGGCGAGCTCGCAGTGATGCACAGCGCCTGCGGCGTCCCGATGCCGGTGATCTCCGACTTGAACGCGCCCTGGCTGTCGAAGACCTGGATGCGGTTGTTGCCGGAGTCGGCGACATAGAGGTTGCCGGCAGCGTCGGCGACCATGCCCCTGATCTTGTCGAACTGGCCCTGGCCCGACCCGGTCTGTCCCCAGCCCCTCACCCAGTTGCCGTCGCGATTGAAGACCGCGATGCGATTGTTCGTGCCCATGCCGTCGGCGATGTAGACGTTGCCTGCGCGATCGAACGCGACGTCAGTCGGACGGCTGAACAGTTCGCTTTTCGTCCCCGCACCGGGTGCACCGCGACCTGCACCCCCACCCTCGCCGCCGCCGCCGCCACCCGTGGGCGGCGCGGTGGCCGACTTGTCGTCAATGAGGCGCGCGGGCATGCCGGGACCGGGTCGGACCGCGATCGCCTCGGGCTTCCTCCCGATCACCATGAGCAGACGTCCATCCGGCGCGAACTTCGTGAGCACGTTCGATCCGGCGTCCACCGCCCAGATGTTGTCCTCCGGGTCGATGCGCACCTGCTGCGCGAAGTCGAACCCGTAGGTGCCCTGGCCGATTTCCTTCACGAACTTGCCACTGGGATCGAACTCGAACAGGCGCGCGTTGCCGTGATAGAAGGTGCGCTCGTCGCCGAGCGTCGCCACGGGATGGCCGGTGCGCGCGTACACGAACACGTGGCCGCGCGAGTTCGTCGCCACGCCCGCTACTTCGCCGTAGGCCGGCAGCGTGAGGACGTCGGCGGCGGCTTCATACTTGATTTCCGGCGCCGACTGGGCCGACAGGGTGCAGACGCCGAGGACGGTCGCGGTCAGGAGTTGAAGGATACGTTTCACGTCTGCGCTCCTATTCCTGGCTCGACGAGGACGTCGGCCGCAACGTTGCCTTCTGCACGCGCCAGGCGTTGATCTCGGCAACGTAGATTTCGTTCGGGTTGCGGCAGTCGATCGTGTGCGTGCTGGCGAACTCCTTGATCGCCTTGCCTGCCTTGCCGAAGCGGCCGAGCACCTTGCCATCGAGCTGCATCTTGTAGATCTCGCCGGTGACGGCGGCGTTCTCGACCTCCATGTTCGTGCCGCTCGAGGCGGTGCTGTAGAGGTACTGCGGCGTGCTCTGCGAGATGCAGATGCCCCACGGCGCGCCGACATCCTCGTAGGTGGTCTTCCAGTTCAGGTCGTTGTCGAGCACGACGACGCGCGAGTTCCCGCGATCGGCCACGTAGATGTTGCCTTGTGCGTCGGCGGAGATGCCGTGCGGCGTGCTGAACTGGTTGAGCCCGTTGCCGCGCGTCCCCATCGATTTGATGAAGCGGCCGTTCTTGTCGTACTTCACGATGCGCGAGTCGGTGTACCCGTCGGACACGAAGATGTTCCCCTGCGGATCCCAGGTGACGTCGGTCGGCCGGTGGAACGAGTAGGGCCGGTTCGCGCCGGAGTACGGCGCCGTGCCCTGCATCCTGTTCAGCTGATCGATCGCATCCGGCCGCTTGCCCAGCACCATCAGGAGCTTGCCGTCGGGAGCGTACTTCAGGACGAGGTTCGACCCCTCGTCAACCGACCAGACGTTGTCGTCCTTGTCGACCCTCACGGCGTGCGCGAAGCCGTAACCGTAGCTGCCGCGGCCGAATTCCTTGACGAAGTTTCCGTTCCGGTCGAACTCGAACACCTTCGACTCGCCGCTGCGCGTGATGACGAACACGTTGCCTTTCGAATTGGTGGCGACGCCGATCGCCTCGCCCATGTACAGGCCGGCCGGCATCTTGTTGACGAAGCTGACCGAGTCGAACGGGATCTCGGGCGTAGTGGCCCGGGCCTTGGCCTGGGCGAACGCGGGAGGCGCGCAGAGCAGCAGGCCCGCGACGCCGGCGCACAATCGACGCATCATGGTTTCCTCCGATGGTATGTCCCCTGAGGAGCAGCCGGAGCGGACCGCCGCTCCGGCCGCGAGTGTAAATGACGGGATCGGGGCGGCGTGTCTTGGAAATGTAAAAAATCGCGACCGGATGGTGCGGCGACGGCGGCGCGTGGCTCACCGATTGCTTCTCGCGGCCACCGCGTGCACCGGACACGCAGAGAACGTCATGCACGCCGCCACGCGGCGCTCCTCCGTCGTCGCCCTCGGGTTGCTGCTCGCCGCCGCAACGCCGGCCTCTGCGCAGGTCGTCATCAGAGCGAACGAAGACGTGAGCTTCACGCTCGGCGTGCTGGGTCAGTTCTGGGCTGACACTGTCGACAATCCCGACCCCGCCCCGACCACGAACAACCTCTTCGTGCGCCGCGTGCGCCTGCTCTTCGGCGGACAGGTCGCGAAACGAGTGTCCTTCTTCGTCGAGACCGACGCGCCGAACCTGGGCCGGACGCTCCCGGGCGGCAAGAACATCCAGCCGTCGATGATCGTTCAGGACATCTACGCGTCGTTCAAGGCGGCGGACGCCTTCACGCTCGACGCCGGCCTCATGTTCGTGCCGTTCTCGCGCAACAGCCTGCAGAGCGCCGCCACGCTCCTGCCGATTGACTACGGCGCCTACACCTTTACCCAGAGCGCGCCGACGCAGTCGGCGACAGGGCGCGATACCGGCTTCCAGGCGAGGGGCTACCTGCTCGCGAACCACCTCGAGTACCGCGCCGGCGTGTTTCAGGGTCGTCGCGACGCCGTATCGGCCAACAGCTTCCGCGTCGTCGGGCGCGCCCAGTACAACGTGCTCGACACCGAGACCGGCTTTTTCTACAGCGGCACTTATCTCGGCCGGAAAAAGATCTTCGCGATTGGCGCGGCGGTCGATGGCCAGAGCGACTTCCGCGCCTATGACGCCGACACGTTCTTCGATTATCCGATCGGCCCCGGCGCCCTGACGGCGCGCCTCGACTACAGCCACTTCGACGGCGGAATCACCTTCGTCACGCTGCCAAAGCAGGATGACGTGCTGGTCGAGGCAGGGTACCTGGTGCGAGCGGCGAAGCTCACGCCGGTGCTGCAGTGGCAGCATCGCAACATCGCCGGCACATCGGTTGGCGACGAAACGCGCACGTCGGTTGGCGCGAACTACTGGTGGGCGGCTCACAACGCCAGCGTCAAGGCGGCGTATACGCGCATCGCGCCGGCAGGGCTCGGCACCCAGCATGAGGTGACGATTCAGTTGCAAGTCTTCTATTTCTGACGCGCTGGCCTTTGCCCGCTCGAAGGTGTATAAGGCGCGCTACTGCAGTCACGCGGGAGAATCGTCAATGGAGATCTCGCGGCGGGATGTCTTTCGCATCGCAGGCGGTGGCGCCACGGCGCTCGGCGGCCTGATCGGATCCGGCGTCAACCTCGGCCCTGTCGTCGCGCGCGCGCAGGAGCTTCGCATTTCGAAAGCGAAGGTGACGCCGAGCATCTGTCCCTTCTGCGCCGTGGGCTGCGCCACGCTGGTCCACACGGTGGACGGCCAGATCGTCAACATCGAAGGCGACCCGCGCAGCCCGCACAACGAAGGCACGCTCTGTCCGAAGGGCGCCGCGACGTTCCAGCTCCACATCAACCCGAATCGTCCGACCCAGGTGCTGCACCGCGCGCCCGGCGCCGCCGACTGGGAGGTGTGGGACTTGAACAAGGCGATGGACCGTGTCGCCGAGCTCGTGAAGAAGACGCGCGACCAGACGTTCATCGAACGGCTGCAGAACGGAAAGCTCGTGAACGCGACGACCGCCATCTTCTCCCTGGGCGGCGCGACGCTCGACATCGAGTTCAACCACATCCACCAGAAATTGATGCGCGGGCTGGGCATCATCGCCATCGAGAACCAGGCCCGGATATGACATAGCTCCAGCGTCCCCGGTCTGGGGACGAGGCTTGGCCGCGGCGCCGCCACCATGTATCCCCGCAGCATGGAGGACTCCGACTGCGTTGTCGTGATGGGCTCGAACATGGCGGAGAACCATCCCGTCGCGTTCCGCTGGCCGATGAAGGCGAAAGTGGAGCACGGCGCGAAGTTGATCCACGTCGATCCGCGCTTCACGCGCACGAGCGCGGTGGCCGACATCTATGCGCCGGTGCGGGCCGGGTCGGACATTGCGTTCCTCGGGGGTGCGATCAACTACGTTCTGAACAGCGAGCGGTGGAACACGGATCCGTTCTTCCGGTCGTGGGTGCTGCACTACACCAACGCCGCGACGATCGTCAGTCCCGAGTACCTCGACGCGGAAGACAACGACGGCGTCTTCTCGGGATTGATGGACTACAAGGGCGGCGTCGCCGAGTGGCCGTACAACGGCTTCGCCGGCCAGTACGATGACAAGACGTGGCAATACAGCGGCACACGCGTCGGCGACCAGGGCAGGTCCGGCGCGACGGCGCTCTCCGGTGAGACGCCGGGGACGCCGTCGGGCACGCAGCAGGCCGCGCCGCCGGCAGGCCCTCCCTACGATCGGCTCGTGCGATCGCTGCTCAAGCCGCCGCCGCCACGCGACGAGACGCTGCAGGATCCGCGGTGCGTGTTCCAGATCGTCAAGCGGCACTTCAGCCGCTACACGCCGGAGATGGTGGAGCGGACGACCGGCTGCCCCCGCGACCTCTTTCTGAAAGTCGCGGAGACCGTCCTCGCCAACTCGGGCGCGGATCGCACGACGTCATTCGCGTACGCCGTGGCGTGGACGCAGCACACCAACGGGCCGCAGGTCATTGGCTGCTGCGCGCTGCTGCAGCTGCTGCTCGGCAACTTCGGACGGCCCGGCGCCGGCATCATGGCGCTGCGCGGCCACGCCTCGATCCAGGGCTCGACCGACGTGCCGACGCTCTACCACTCGATTCACGGCTACATGCCGCATCCGACTGCTCTCAAGAAGCACGAGACGCTCGCCGACTATCTCGCGGCCGAGACGCTGCCCACCGGCTACTGGGCGAACATGCCGAAGTTCATGGTGTCGTACTTGAAGTCGATGTACGGCGACGCGGCCACGCCGGACAACGAGTTCGGCTACGCGTGGCACCCGAAGATCTTCGGCGACCACTCGCACATGCCGATGTTCGTCGCCATGAACGACGGCAAGGTGCGGGGGATGCTGTGCATCGGCCAGAACCCGGCGACCTCGCTCAACGCCTCGCTCGAGCGCGCCGCCATGCGCAAGCTCGAATGGCTCGTGGTCAGGGACAACTGGCTGCACGAGACGGCGAACTTCTGGAAGACGGCGCCGGAGGTGAAGAGCGGGGAGGTGAGCCCCGCCGACATCAAGACCGAGGTGTTCTTCTTTCCCGCGGCGCAGGTGGCGGAAACCGAAGGCACCTTCACCAACACGCAGCGACTGCTGCAGTGGCACTTCAAGGCGGCGCAAGCCCCCGGCGACTGCCGCACGGACGTGTGGTTCACCTATCAGCTCGGTCTGCGCCTGAAGAAGCTCTACGCCGCGAGTGACGCGCCGCGCGATCAGCCGTTCAAGAACCTGACGTTCGAGTTCGAGCACGAAGACCCGAAGGAACGCGAGCACGGCGAACCCGATGCGCGAAAGCTCCTCAAGGAGATGAACGGGTACTTCAGCGCGGACCCGGGCAAGCACGTGCCGGGCTTTGCCGCGCTTGCCGACGACGGCTCGACGACGTGCGCGTCGTGGATTTACTCGGGTGTGTACCCGGCGCCCGACCGCAATCTCGCGCAGAGCAAAGAGCCGGACCCGGCGGGGCAGCCCGGCGCGCACTTGAAGTGGGGCTTCGCGTGGCCGGCGAACAGGCGGCTGATGTACAACCGCGCGTCGGCTGACCCGGACGGGAAGCCGTGGAGCGAGCGCAAGAAGTGGATCTGGTGGGACGGCGCGAAGTGGACCGGCTACGACGTGCCCGACTTCGCCGTCACCAAGCCGCCGACGGCGAAGAAGCAGCCCGGTGCGATTGGGCTCGACGCCCTGTCCGGAACCGACGCGTTCATCATGAAGGGCGACGGCGTCGGCTGGCTGTTCGTGCCGACCGGTCTCGTCGACGGCCCGCTGCCGACGCAGTACGAGCCGGCCGAATCGCCGGTGCGCAACCCGATGTACAAGCAGCAGTCGAGCCCGGTGCTCAAGTACTGGAAGGATCCCGCGAACCCCCTCACCAGCGATCCGGATCCGAAGTTCCCGTACGTGATTACCACGTATCGATTGACGGAGCACTACCTCTCCGGCGCGATGAGCCGGTGGCTGCCCTGGCTGGCCGAGCTGCAGCCGGAGCTGTTCATCGAGATCAGCCCGGAACTGGCGCAGCAGAAGGGGATCGCCAATCTCGATTGGGTCCACATCTCGAGCCCGCGCACGCGGATCCGCGCCAAGGCGCTGGTGACGCGGCGGCTGCGGCCGCTGCAGATCGACGGCCGCACCATTCACCAGGTCGGCATGCCGTGGCACTGGGGATATGAGGGCGTCGTCACCGGCGACGTCGTGAACGAGTTGACGGCGCTCGTCGGCGATCCCAACGTGTCGATTCACGAGGGGAAGGCGTTCGTCTGCAACGTCGAGAAGGCATAGGTGCAGGTCATGGCCGAGCCCATGGGGTTCTACACCGACACGACGGTCTGCATCGGGTGCAAGGCCTGCGAGGTCGCGTGCAAGGAGTGGAACCAGCTCCCGAGCACCAACGGCGGCGCGAACACGCTCAGCGGCATGAGCTACGACAACACGCGCACGCTCGACGGCATTCACTGGCGTCACGTGAAGTTCATCGAGCAGTTCAGCGAGGACCGCAGGGACGGCCGCTGGCTCCTCATGAGCGATGTGTGCAAGCACTGCGTGCAGGCGGGCTGCCTCGAGGTGTGCCCGACCGGCGCCATCATCCGCACCGAATTCGACACCGTGGTGATTCAGTCGAACACGTGCAACGGCTGCCGCGACTGCATCGGCGCGTGTCCGTTCGGCGTGATCGACATCAACCCGGTCTCGAACACCGCGCAGAAGTGCACGCTCTGCTACGACCGCCTGCAGGGCGGCCTCGAGCCGGCGTGCTCGAAGGCGTGTCCGACGAAGTCGATCCAGTTCGGCACGATTCGCGACCTGCGCGGCCGCGCGCAGCAGCGGGTCGAGCAGCTGCACCGGAACGGCGAAGAGCGCGCGTATCTCTACGGCGCCGACGACAAGATGCTGGGCGGGCTCAATTCGTTCTACCTGCTGGTGGACAAGCCCGAGGTCTACGGCCTGCCGCCCGACCCGAAGATGCCGACGCGCAACCTGATCTCGGGCTCGCTCTACACCGTGCTCGGCGCGATCCTGATCGGGGTGGCCGGCATCTTCAATTTCCGCAACCGCGGCGCGACCCAGGTGCGGCGATGAACCCGGAGCTGAGCACCTTCTTCACCGATCCTCCGCACTGGCGCTGGCTGATCGTGCTCTACTTCTTTTTTGGCGGCCTCGCCGGCGGCTGCTACTTCCTGGCAGCGCTCATCGACCTGTTCAGCGGTCCCGAGGACGATCCCCTCGCCCGCCTCGGGTACTACATCGCCTTCCCGCTTGTCGCGCTGTGCGGACTCATCCTCACCATCGACCTGGGTCGGCCGCTGCGCTTCTGGCACATGCTGATCGAGCGCAACACGCTCGGCCTGATGTTCAAGCCATGGTCGCCGATGTCGGTCGGATCGTGGGCGCTCATGATCTTCGGTGTCTTCGCGTTCGTCTCGTTCATCCTCGCGCTCGCCGACGACAATCGCCTTCCGGCGGCCGCGGCGCGCCGCGTCACCGTGCCGCGAGCTCTCCGCCGCGTTGTCGCGATCATCGGCGGCTTCTTCGGGTTTTACGTCGCCGGGTACACCGGCGTCCTGCTTGCCGTCACCAATCGGCCGATCTGGTCGGACACGCCGCTCCTCGGCATGCTGTTCATCGTATCGGCGGCTTCGACGTCGGCAGCGCTGATGATCCTGCTCGCCCATCGCTACGGCTGGATCACGCCAGGCCTCGCCAGGCTCGATCGCATGGACAACTGGATGATCGTCCTCGAGCTGCTGGTGCTCATCGCCGTGATGGTGTCGCTCGGGCCGGTGCTGCGCGCGTGGCTCAACGCGTGGGGCGCGCTCCTCATCGTCGGGGTCATCATCATCGGGCTGCTCCTGCCGCTCGCGCTGTCGTGGCGGCCAGGCTGGCTGTGGCGGCCGGGCCGGGTCACCCCCGCGGTGCTCGTGTTGATTGGCGGGTTTCTCCTCCGCGTCGTCGTCGTCCTGTCGTCCGAGTCGGTGTGAGATGGGGATTCGCTGCGCCGCGATGATGATCGGGTGTCTGGCGATGGCAGGCTGCACGAGCCCGGAGCGCATCCGTACGCGCGGCGGCGGCCCCGGCGCGGACGTCGGCAACCGGCCCGCCGCGGTGAAGATGCACGAAGGGTCGCGGCCCTACTGGAAGACACCGGACCGGATCGGCATCGAGCATCCGGCACTCGAACCGGCACGGCAGGCCTACGACATCAGTCGCCAATGAGCGCACCATCCACCGCTCTCGATCGTCTCAGGCAGCGGCAGCCCGAATGGGCGCCGTGGCTCGCGGTCGTCGAAGAAGTCATGCGCGAGGCTGCGACCTCGCGATGGGATGCCTGGGTTCCGCCGACGGTGACCTTGCGCGCTGCGGGGGCACCACTCCTGTCCCGGACGCAGTGCGGCGTCGACGGTGGCTCGGTGCGCCGCCTGCTCGATCGCGTGATTCGCATGGCCGCACGCGCCGGCACGCCGCAGATGGCGACGCTCGCCACGCTGTCCGACGCCCAGTTCGACGCGCTGATGCTCTTCACCGCCTCGCTCTGCCACGACGCCGACCGCATCAGGGACGTCGCGGATTCGTGCGGCGCCGATGCGGAGGCGCTCCATTCCGTGCTCGCGCTTCTTCCCGTGCCGTTCCTCCACGGGTGCAACCGCACGCTGTCCCCGTCCATACCCGAGAGCTGGGGGGAGGGTTACTGCCCCGTATGCGGATCGTGGCCGTCGTTTGCCGAGGTGCGCGGCATCGAGCGGAGCCGGCATTTCCGCTGCGGCCGGTGCGGCAGCGAGTGGCACGCGCACAGCCTGTGCTGTCCCTATTGCGGCACCCGCGATCACAACGAGCTCGTGGCGCTCGTGCCGGAGCAGGCGACCGCGAACGCCGTCGTCGAGGCGTGCAAGCAGTGCCTCGGCTACGTGAAGACGTTCACCACGCTGCAGGGGTGCCCGCCCGGCGCGGTGATGACCGAGGATCTGGCGAGCGTCGCTCTCGACGTCGCCGCCATCGACCATGGCTACGCGCGGCCGACCGGGGCGGGCTATCCAATCGAGGTCTCGGTGACCGACGTTGGCGCGAAGCGGCGCTTCTTTGCGTGGAACGCATGACCACGACCGGTGCTGACTCACGCGCGTTGCGGCCTGCGGACATCTGCCGCGCGCTGCTCGCCGCGCTCGAAGCGTCGGAAGGCCGCCGCCGGAAGCGCAAGC
>Ga0307416_100001268_pt1 | contig 13597 bp, 12 predicted proteins | sample DK1Cmetagenome_2_FD_203821 | JGI IMG/M metagenome (GOLD analysis project Ga0307416, IMG submission 203821) | Maize rhizosphere microbial communities from greenhouse at UC Davis, California, United States - DK15-C-3 | ecosystem: Host-associated > Plants > Roots > Rhizosphere > Soil | place...
CGCACGAAGACCACGCCGACGACGACGCCGGCCACGACCGCCACGGTGGGCAGGAAACCCAGCCCCTCGCGCGCCATCTCCTTGAGCCCGTAGATGACCGGCAGGATCGCCGCCAGAGACAGGGCCACGCTGGTCGGGTCGAGCCGTCCGGCCGAGGTGTCGCGGTACTCGGGCAGCAGCACCGGCCCGACCGCGAGCAGCAGCGCCATGAACGGCACGCCCAGCAGGAAGGCCGATCCCCACCAGAACGTGGACAACAGCGCGCCACCGACGAGCGGGCCGACCGTCATGCCGCCGATGAAGCAGGTGAACCAGATGCCGATCGCGGCGGCCATCTGCTTCGGGTCGCGGAACATGTTGCGGATCAACGCCATCGTCGAGGGCATCAGCGTGGCTCCGGAGACCCCGAGCAGCGCGCGGGCGGCGATCAGCAGGCCGGGGCTGGTGGCGTACGCGGCGACCACCGAGGTCAGGCCGAACGCGGCGGCACCGATCAGCAGCAGCCGGCGGCGGCCGACGCGGTCGCCGAGGGTGCCCATGGTGACCAGGAAACCGGCCAGCATGAACGAGTAGATGTCCAGGATCCACAGCTGCTCGGTGCCGGTCGCGCCGAGGTCGATGCTCAGGTGCGGCAGGGCCAGGTAGAGCACGCTGACGTCCAGGGACAGCAGCAGGGTGGGCAGGGCCAGCACGGCCAGTCCCAGCCACTCCCGCCGGGTCGCGCGGGTCGCGTTCATCGGTCTTCCTCCGGTTCTCGGTCGTCGTCTACTTCCCCGACGAGCGAGCGGAACCGGATTCGACAACCTGGGCCAGACGGGCCGCGAGAAATTCCCTCTCGGCGGAGTTCTCGACCAGCTCCAGCGCGGCCCGGTAGGCCTCGGCCGCTTCCTCCCGGCGGCCCAGACGGCGCAGCAGGTCGGCCCGGATGGCCGGAAGATAGTGGTACCCGGCGAGCCGGTCGTCCGGCGCCAGCCGGTCCACCTCGGCCAGGGCGGCCTCGGGTCCGTCCGCCATCGACAACGCCACGGCCCGGTTGAGGGCGACGACCGGCGAGGGCCAGACCGCCAGCAGCCGGTCGTAGAGCCCGACCACCTGCCGCCAGTCGGTCGCGGCGTGGCTGGGGGCGACGGCATGCAGCGACGCGATGGCGGCCTGTAACGCGTACCGGCCGACCCGGCGTGAGCGGAACGCGTCGACGACCAGGCGGCCGCCCTCCTCGATGGCGGCCCGGTCCCAGGCCGAGCGGTCCTGGTCCTCGAGCACCAGCAGCCGGCCCTGGGCATCGGTGCGGGTGGCCCGGCGGGCATCGGTGAGCAGCAGCAGGGCGAGAAGCCCGCGGACCTCCGGCTCGTCGGGCATCAGCCCGGCCAGCATGCGGGCCAGGTGCAGGGACCGCTCGACGATGTCGGCCCGCACCAGGTCGGCCCCCGACGGCGCTGTGTGCCCGGTCGTGTACAGCAGGTGAATGACGCTCAGCACCGCGTCCAGCCGGTCCGGCAGGTCGCTGGCGTCCGGCACCCGGTACGGGATCCGGGCCGCGGAGATCTTCTTCTTGGCCCGCGTGACCCGCGCCGCCATCGTCGGCTCCGAGACCAGGAACGCCCTGGCGATGTCGCCGGTGCTCACGCCGCACACGAGGCGAAGGGTCAGCGCGACCTGCGCCTCCCGGGCCAGCGCGGGATGGCAGCAGGTGAAGATCAGGCGGAGGCGGTCGTCGGGTACCGCGTCCTCGTCCGGGTCGTCCATCTCGGCCGCCTCCGGCTCCACGAGCAGTGGCATCTTCGACCGGAAGACCTGCTGGCGGCGCAGCACGTCCAGCGCCTTGCGCTTGGCCGTCTGGGTGAGCCAGGCGCCGGGCTTGTGGGGTATCCCCTCGCGGGTCCAGGCGTCCAGGGCGGCGATGTACGCCTCCTGCACGCACTCCTCGGCGACGTCGAAATCGCCGGCCACGCGCGCCGTCGCGGCGAGCACGAAGGCCCACTCGCGACGGTGCGCGTCCGCCACGGCTCGCTCCGCCCGGGTACGAGCGGCCGGGTCGACGTCGCCGGCCTCGCTCACCCGGTCGAGGCTCACTCGGTCGAGTCGAACAGCGGCCGTACCTCGACGCCGCCGTCGATCGTGGCCGGGTTCGCCTTGGCGATCCGCAGCGCGACGTCCAGGTCGGGCGCCTCCAGGATGAAGAACCCGGCGACGACCTCCTTGGCCTCGATGAACGGACCGTCGGTGACGACGTCGCCCCGGATGGACGTGGCCGTCGCACTGGACTGCAGCGCGAACCCCGTGACCGCGCGGCCACCCATCTCCTCGACCTGGCCCTGGTACCGCTCGAGCAGCTCCAGGTAGTCGGGCGTGATGGCCATCGGGTCCGCCGGCGCGGGCGAGTAGATCAGGATTCCGTACTGTGGCATCAGGTTCCTCCTCGGTAGATGTTGCCCTTTGCCACCCCGACGAGCGAGACGCGGCGGAATCGACAACGGCCTGGAAGGAAATTATCTACAGGTAGGCTGGGCCGGTGCTGGCGGACTTCGAGGGCGACGAGCTGGAACCGTTCGAGGAGTACGACGGTGTCCGGTTCGAGGGCCTCAGCTTCGGGGCCGCGGCCGCCGACAACATCCGGCTGCTGGACTGCCATTTCTCCCGTACCACGTTCGAGCAGACCCGGTGCGACCGCTGCGCCGTGGTGGACTCCACAATGGATGACGTGCGGTGGATCGGCGCCGGCTTCCCGGACTCGGAGTGGCGCGAGGTCACCGTCTCGAAGTCGCTGGCCGCCGGGGTCGACCTGACCGGCGCAAGCCTGCTGCGGGTGACGTTCTCCGACTGCAAGCTGCAGACGGTCAACCTTCGGGGCGCCAAGCTGAAGGACGTCACGTTCGACCGGTGCGTGATCACCGAGCTGGACGTGTTGGGCGCGTCGCTGACGAAGGTCACCTTCCGGGACAGCACGATCGTCGACCTGAACCTGACCAACGCCACGCTGGCCGAGACCGACTTCCGCACGAGCGCGCTGGAGGTCCGCCACGGCCATCTGGCCCTGGCCGGCGCGATCATCGAGCTGGAACAGCTTGTGGGCCTGGCCCCGGGGATCGCCGAGGCGATCGGTATCGACGTGCGCTGACCCTCAGTCGAGGTCGAGGTCGAGGTCGAGGTCGCGGAGGATGGCGCCGGCCCGACCGGCCAGCCGGGCGAAGCCGACCTCCTCGGCGATCGCCCGCGCCCGCTCGGCGTGGTGGCGGGCCGGCTCGTGCTCGCCCAGACCGGCATGGGCGGCGGCGACGCCGAGCAGCGCCTCGACCTCCGTGTACCGGTATCCGGTGCGCCGACTCAGATCCAGCGCGTGGCGGTGGTTGTCGATCGCGTCCCAGTAGCGGCCGACGCGATGGCGCACGGTGCCCAGGACGTGGTAGGCCTCGGCCTCGAGGCGGCGGTCGTCCAGGTCGGCGGCCAGGGCCACCACCGCGTTGGCCAGTTCCACCGCGCGGGCGGTGTGGCCGCCGTCGCGGTGCACGGCCGCCATCGTGCGCAGGCTGCTCGCCTCCGTACCGCGGTCGCCGATCTCGCGCTCCAGCTTCAGCGCGGCGCTCAGATGGGCGGTGGCCTCGACCAGACGGCCCTGGGCGTGCAGGACCTCGCCGATCGCGTCCAGCGCGGCCGCCTCGCCCTGGCGCGATCCGATCTCCCGGAACAGGGCCAGGGTACGGGCATAGTGCGCGCTCGCCTCGTCCAGCTCACCGAGCTGGAAGTGGATGCTGCCCAGCGATCCGAGGACCACGGCCCGCGCGTGCGGCGACCCACCGTCGGCGTTGTGGGCCAGGGCGAGCCGGTAGTGCTCGGCCGACTCCCGAAGCCGTCCGGACTCCAGCAGCAGCGAGCCCAGCTTGCCCAGCGCCGCCGTCAACGCGTCGACCCAGCCGATCTCCTCGGCCAACGCCCGGGCCTGGCGGTAGTGCTCGATGGCCTCCTCGCGCCGGTTGCCGCGGTCCGCGGTGTCGCCGACGCTGAGCAGCGCCGCCACCTCGGCCGGCGCGTCCGCCTCGGCCCGAGCCGCGCCGAGCGCGATGGCGGCGGTCTCGGCCCAGTCCCTCGTGTGCATCCGGAGCCAGAAGTACGAGCGGATGGTGTCGGCCAGCAGCCAGGCGGTCGGCCGGGGCCCGTGCTCGGCCGCCTGCCGGATGGTGGCGACGAGGCTGGTGCGCTCGGCGTCGAGCCAGGCCAGCGCGCCGGCCGCGTCGTCGAACGGGACCGGCGCGGTCACCTCGATCGCGGGCACCGGCAACCGGAGGCGCTGCGGATAGAGCAGCCTGGCCGCCGCGTCGCCGCAGTGCAGGTACCAGTCACCGAGCCGACGCGGCGCGGCCTGGAGTACCTCCGCCGTGTCCTCGCGGCCGGCCCGCTCGGCGGCGAAGTGGCGCAGCAGGTCGTGGCAGCCGTAGCGGCCGGGCGCCGTCTGGTGCACCAGGTGGGCGGCGGCCAGCCGGTCCAGATCGTCGGCGGCCCGGTCGGACGCGACGGCGGCCAGCGCGGCCGACGCATCGGCGGTCACCTCGGGCACGAACACCAGGCCCAGCAACCGGAACAGCCGCCGGGTGTCCGCCGGCAGCACCTCGTAGGAGAGGTCGAAGGCGCGGCGGACGCTGGCCCGCTCGTCGCCGGCGACCTCGAGCGCGGCCAAGGGCCGCTCGCCGCCGACCGACCGGACCTGGTCGGCCAGGCTCGAGCCGGGATGGTTGGTGGCGTTCGCCGCGGCGATCCGCAGCGCCAGCGGCAGGTACGAACAGGCGCGGGCCAGCTCGGCGGCGGCGTCCGGCTCGGCGGCGACCCGGTCCTCGCCGAGGATCCGGGTCAGCAGGAGCACGGCCTCGTCGGGGTCGAGCACGTCGAGGGTGAGCGGCCGGGCGCCGTCGCGGGCGACGAGACCGGTCAGCCGGTTGCGGCTGGTGACCAGGACCATGCAGCCGGGCCCGGCCGGCAGCAGCGGCCGCACCTGCTCGGCGTCGGCCGCGTTGTCCAGCACCACGAGCACGCGCCGCTGCGCCAGCCGGGACCGGTAGCGAGCGGCGGTCAGCTCGGCGTCGGCCGGGATATCCTCCGGCGGCTCCCCCAGCGAACGCAGCAGATGGGTCAGCGCCTCCAGGGCCGACAGCGGCGGCCCGGCCGCGTGGCCGCGCAGGTTGACGTAGAGCTGGCCATCGGGAAAGTGCTTCCGGACCCGGTGTCCCCAGTGGACGGCCAGGGCGGTCTTGCCGACACCGGCCAGGCCGGCGATGGCCGAGATGACCACCGCCGTCGCCGGGCCGTCGACGTCCGGCAGCAGGCCATCCAGGGTCTTCAGTGGACCGTGGCGACCGGTGAAGCCGGCCACGTCCGGCGGCAGCTGCGCGGGCGCCGTCACCCGTACGGGTGTGTCGGTGTCCGGAGCGGCGGGCCGGTCGCCACCCAGGATGGCCTCGTGGATTCCCCGCAGCGCCCCGCCCGGATCGAGGCCGAGCTCCTCGGCCAGCTCCGCGCGGTGTCTGGAGTAGACGGCCAGCGCGTCGGACCGGCGGCCGTTGCCGTCCAGGGCGAGCATCAGCTGTCCCACGAGCCGTTCCCGCAGCGGATGGGCCGCCACGAGTCCGGTCAGCTCGCCGACGAGGTCGTGGTGGCGGCCCAGCGCCAGCTCCAGGTCGATGCGGTGCTCGATGGCGGCCAGCCGCTGCTCGTCGAGCGCGGCGGCGGCCGCCTCGACGGCCCGACCGGTCAGGCCGAACAGCGCCGGGCCGCGCCACAGCTCCAGTGCGGACCGCAACCGGGCCACCGCGGCCTCGTTGCGGCCCGCGGCCGCCAGCCGCAGCCCGTCGGCGACCCGATCGGCGAAGACCGCGGCGTCCAGCTCGCCCGGGCCGGGCCGCAGCTGGTAGCCGGATCCGACGGTCGCGATGACCGACTCGGGCGCGCCGGAGTCGGCCAAGCCGCGGCGCAGCGCGGACACGTAGTTCTGGACCTGCCGCCGGGCGGTGCCGGGCGGGCGTTCCTCCCAGACCGCGTCGACGAGGTACGGCAACGACACCAGGCGCCCCGGATTGGCCAGCAGGACCGCGAGCAGGGTTCGCTGGGTACGGCCGCCCAGGTCGACCGGTCGGTCGGCGAGCACCTCCAGCGGGCCCAGGATGCGGTACTCCACCGGGCGCCTCCCCACGCCGGCAACATGTCTGCGGCATGAACATACCCGATGATCGTTTGTGCGAGTTCTGTGAAGCGGCCGGCCAGGGTGGTCGATGCAGCCCGTCTTTCACCCTGGAGCGACGCAGTGACCGACCTACTCCGCCGTAACCGCAGGCCCGCCTTCATCGCCGCCGCGCTCGTCGTCCTCGCGGCCACGGCCGCCGTGGTCGTCCGGGGACAGGCCTCGGCCCAGGAGCCCGGAGTGGTCGGCGTGGCCACCGACGCCGGCGACGTCAACGGCGACGGCCGTGACGATCTCGTCAGGTTCGTCCGGTCCACCGGAGAGGTGTACGTCCATCTCTCCGACGGGCGGGCGGCGTTCCGGGCCCAGCCGCGCTGGCTCGCCTCCCGTCTGCTGGTGGACGGCGCGGCCGACAAGCAGAGCTACCAGGTGTTGGGCGACTTCAACGGCGACGGCCGGTCCGACCTGGCGCACTTCGTCCGGCGTACCGTCGGCGACGTCTATGTCGCGCTGTCCACGGGATCGTCGTTCGCCGCGCCGATCCTGGCGCACGACAACTTCGCGTACGGCTCGGAGGTGCCGGCCGTGGGCGACGTCAACGGCGACGGGTACGACGACCTGATCACGTTCGGCCGAGGTAGCGGCGGCGACGTCTACGTGCTGCTGTCGGCCGGCGACGGGCGCACCTTCCGCGTCGGCGGTGCGGGACGCGTCTGGCACGACAACTTCGCGTACGGCTCGGAGGTGCCGTTCGTCGGCGACGTCAACGGCGACGGGCGCGACGACATCGTCACGTACCGCCACCAGGACACCTCGCGGGTCTTCGCGGCGCTCTCCGACGGGCGGTCGTTCTACCGCCCCGGTTCCCACGAGGCGCCGGTCTGGCTGCCCCGCATCACCTCGACGGAGTCCGCCGAACCGGCGCTGGCGGTGGCCGACATCGACCGGGACGGCCGGGGCGACCTGATCGTGATACGCAACGGCCGGGTCGAGGTGTGGCCCTCCGACGCCACCCAGTTCACGCAGCCCGTGTACTACGTCGTCGACGACCTCCAGATCTTCGACTACGACGAGACCGTCGGCCTGGGCGACTTCGACGGCAACGGATCCACCGACGTCGCCGTCCTCCGGCGGGCCACCGGGGAGGTCCGCGTCGTCGCCACGACCTTCCCGCGCGACGCCGTCCTGAGCGACCTGTGCCCCGAGGCCTCGGCGCGGGTCTGCACCCGCGCGGTCCGCTCCACCTACCTGTGGGCCACCGGGTTCGCGACGTACGGTCCGGGCGAGAACGAGCTGGCCCGCAACGTGTCGACGGCCCCGGACAACCGCTGGCTCGGCGACTCCCGCGGCCCCCTCCCCGGCAACTGACCGCGTGATCGCGCCCGGTTCCGACCCACCGACACGCCGTAAGGGGATCACTCCTGGGGGGCATCGAGGCCGTCGAGCCACCGGCGTGCCTCGACCAGCGCGTCCCGGCGCAGTTTGCAGAGGCGATGGCGCCCGGCCCGCCGCCGCTCGATGAGCGCGGCCGCCTCCAGTACCCGCAGATGCTTGCTCACGGCCGGCGCGGACATCGCCAGCGGCCGGCGCAGCTCGGCCACCGTCCGGTCGGCCACCGCGAGCCGCTCGACGATGCCGCGCCGGGTCGGATCGGCGAGCGCGCCATACATGATCGACAGCAGGTCGGTCATGCATCCATGGTTAGCCAGTCGGTTAATGTTTGCAAGGACCGGCGGGCCGTGTGGGAAGATCGATCCGTGCCGGCCGACGTCACTCTCCGCACGCGGCGACTGCTGATCCGCCGGTTCCGGCCGGAGGACTGCGCCGCGCTCGCCGGGTACCGTTCCGACCCCGACGTCGCCCGTTACCAGTCGTGGACCACCCCAGTGTCCACAGAGGAGGCCAGCGAGCTGGTCCGGACCCTCCAGGCCGGCGACCCGGACCGGCCCGGTTGGTTCCAGTACGCCATCGAGGCCGAGGGCGGCCTCATCGGAGACGTCGGCGTCAACCGCCACGACAACGGCCGGCAGGCCGAGATCGGCTTCACGCTGGCCAAGCCGTGGTGGCGGCGTGGCTACGCGCACGAGGCCGTGAGCCGGGTACTCGAGCAGTTGTTCGCGGTCGACGGCCTGCATCGCGTCTGCGCCGAGTGCGACGCCCGCAACCAGGCGTCGGCGCGCCTGCTGGACCGGTTGGGCTTCCGCCGGGAGGGGCTGCGCCGGGAGCACACATTCGTCAAGGGCGAGTGGACGGACGACCTGCTGTTCGGGCTGCTGGACGAGGAGTGGCTCGGCAGTCCACACCGGACAACGGACACCGGCCCGGCCTGACGCCGGCGCCGGGCCTCACGCGGCGGGGCCGGCGATACCGCGGGCCACGAGCCAATCGGCGATCGCCCGCGCGCCGTCGGCCGGGGCGTCGACCGGCACGTCGTGCCCCGACGCCAGCTCCACCACGTCGACGTCGGGGAGATGGGCGCGGAACCGGACCAGCCGTTCGCGATTGAGGCGAGCCCGCTCGTCCGGTCGGGTCGCCATCAGCAGCAGCACCGGAATGCCCAGGCGGGCGATCGTCGGGTAGGTGTCGCTCGTCCGCGAGTTCATCAGTCCGTGCATGGCGGCGGCCGCGTTCGCCGGGGCCACCCGCGACCGGAACCCTTGCGGCGTCTCGATCACGCCGGCGCGCACCGCCTCGCGCAGGAGCGGACGGGCGTGGGCGTCGGCTCCCCCGACCCGTTCGACACAGGCGGACAGCGTCGGTTCGTCCAGCGCCCAGCCCATCGCCGCCATCTGCTCTCGTACGTCGGCAACCGTCTCCGCCGGATCGGCCTCGGGCAGATCGGCGTGATCGAAGTGGCCGCCGTCGAGCAGTACCAGACCCAACGGCCGGCGATCCAGCAGCGTCGCCACGCGGCAGGCCAACGCCGCACCCCACGAGTGGCCGGCGAGCACGGCCGGTCCGTCGGCCAGACCGCCAGCGGCGCCGGCCAGGCCACCGAGCCTCTCGGCCAGCGCCGCCATGGCGTAGCCGTCGACCGGTGCGTCCGACTCGCCGAACCCGGGCGCGTCGACCCCGTACACCCGCGTCCGGCACCGGCCGACCAGGTCGATCGCGAGCTCGGCGCCGATGCGACCGGATGCCGCCGGCAGAAGCCCATGGAAGAGGAACACCGGCGTGGCGCCGGCGCCGAACCGCCACGCCACCACCTGGCCACCGGAGCCGGCCACCCGCGCCCACGGCGGCGCCGCCGCGTCCGTCACGGTCTCATCCAAGCAGTGGCCGTGCCTACTCCGGCGGCTGGGCCTCCAGCGGCCGCACGGCCGGACCGTGCAGGACGGCACCGTCGGTGCCGAAGCGCGATCCGTGGCACGGGCAGTCCCAGGACCGCTCGACGTCGTTGAACCCGACCACGCAGCCCATGTGGGTACAGGTGGCCGAGACCGCTCGCAGCGAGCCGTCCTCGTCCCGGTAGACGGCGCGCTGCTCCCCGCCGACCCGAACGACCGCGCCGGCGCCTGGAAGGATCTCGTCGACCCGGCCGGTCTCCTGCTCGTCGGGGCGCGGACGCAGCCGGTCGGCAATCGCATGCACGGCCGTGCTCACCGCGCCCTTGAGCAGGCCGCCCGCCTCGGCGGTGGGATGCAGGCGGCCGGGGTCGAAGAGGTCCGCGAAAGGCGGCGGGTTCGCGTCGATCAGACCCGGGATCACCAGCCCGGCGACGACACCGTTGGTCATGCCCCAGCCGCCGAAGCCGGTGGCGACGTAGAGGTGCTCGTCCATCCGTCCTATGTAGGGGATCCCGTCCGTCGTGTTGTGGTCCTGGGCGGCCCACTGGTAGGCCCGGGTGTCGACCGGGAAGTACCGTTGCGTCCATTCGACCAGCCGGTCCAGACGCTCCGACGCCCGCGCGGTGCCGGGTCGGAACGTCTCGCCGGTCACGATCAGCAGCCGCTGCCCGTCACCGTAGGGGGCCGTTCGGACCGACCGGATGTTGTCCTCGGCCGTGATGTACATGCCGGCCGGATCGCGATCGGCCGGCAGCGGCCCGGCGACCACGAAGTCGCGCCGCGGCGTCATCCGGGTGTAGACCTTGATCCGGTCGATGATGGGCCAGTGGGTCGCCACGACCACATCGTTCGCGGTGAGCGTGGCGCCCCCCTCGGTGCGCAGGACCGGCGGGTCGTCGCCGGTCAGCTCCAGCACCCGGGTCCGCTCGACGATGCGGCCACCCCGGCGCACGAAGTCCTCGGCCAGGCCGAGCAGGAACCGGCGGGGATGGAACTGCGCCTGGTCGCCCACGCGGATCGCGCCGGCCACCGGGTAGGGAAGCCCGGTGTCGGTGACGAACGAGGCGAGCAGGCCGGCGGCGCCGGCCGCGTCCACCTCATCGCGGATCTTGTCGACCTCGTCCGGGTCGGTGACGTAGGTGTAGGCCGGCAGCCGCTCCAGGTCGCAGTCGATCCCGAGCTGGGCGGCGACGGCGCCGACCCAGTCGATGGCCGCGGTCTGAGCGGCGGCGTAGCCCTTGGCGGTGGCCTCACCCAGCGACGACCGGATCCGGTGGTAGATCAACCCGTGCTGGGCCGACAGCTTGCCGGTGGTATAGCCCGTCGTGCTGGCCACGATGCGGTCGGCCTCGACCACGATGACCGATCGACCCATCAGGGCCAGCTGCCAGGCGGTACACAGGCCGGCGATGCCGGCGCCCACGACCGCCACGTCGGCCCGCGCGTCCTCATCCAGCGCCGGGTAGTCCGTCGCCGGCGTCGACGTCATCCAGTACGACTCCACGCGGTTCTGGTACCCCACCGGGCGCGGACCAACCACGCGTGCGGTCTAGGGTCGCTGACCGCGCCGCACGATCTCGACGCGGATGTCGCGCAGCTTCGACGCGCACTCGTCCATGGTCCAGGAGCCGTAGTAGATACCCACTCCGATGCTGCCGTGGTCGATCCACGCGCAGACGACGACGGGCGCTTCCTTGTCGTCGACCGCGTTGCCGCAGGTGAGGTGCCCGCCCAGGTTCGGGTACGGGGTCAGGTCCTTCAACCGGCTGCCGCCGACGCTCCTGATCGCCCCGTCCATGGCCTTGGCCGGGTCGAGGAAGAGCTTGGTCGCCCCAATGAGGATGACCGTCCGGCGCTCGTCGGCCGGGTCGAGGAGGACGGCCGCCACGGCGTCGCTGACGCCGTGCTCGCGGTACATCTCGACCATCATGTCGGCGGCGGCCTGGCGGAACTCCGGGTTGTCGCTGCGGCTGAGCCCGGCCACCACCCGATCGCCCAGCTCGAGGTACGCCGGGTACTCGCGGCCGATCGGCGCCCACAGCACGAGAGCCCCGACGCAGCAGAGCACCGACAGGACCGCGAGCCCGCCGATCACCCAGGGCCAGCGGCGCCGCCGGCGCCGCTCGACCACGATGACGTACGGGTCGGGCATGACCGAGGTCGTAGGGACCACCGGGGCGGCGCCCTCCCATGGGTCCGAGGGCGGTGTGAGCGGATCGGGGCGGCGCTCGGTCACGGCGCGCACTCTACCTTTTGGCGCTCGCTCCGCTCGCGAAGGCCCGACGCCTTCTGGGCGCTCCGGTACGCCCACCGTCAGTTGATCAGGGCGGCCACCGCCGGATCGGTCACCACGGGTCGCAGGGCGTCGGCGCCGAAGGGCGTGCCGATCGCTCCAATGGAGACACTGCGCCCGTCGAGGTAGATGGCGGTCACGATGACGTAGTTGTCGCCATCGACCCGCACACCCAGAACGAGGGGCGCGGTGGCCGTGGCATCCTCGCAGAAGATCAGGCCATCCTCCGGCGTGGGCAGCGCGTCGCAGGGGAACTGGCGCGTCACGCGGGAGAGCGTGACGGTCAGGTGGCCGTGCTCGCGGTTGGGGCCGAGGTTGATGACCGCGTATCCCTGCACTTGCTCGCCGGCCGGACCTTCGGGCTCCCCGAACGGGGGACACATGCCCCGGGCCGACTGGAGGGAGTAGTCGTGCCGCGGCGGCATCTTGGACAGGACGAGCCGGACGAAACGGGGGTAGTCCGAGGGGCCCGGCAGCTTGACGTCATCGGTGGCCTCCTCGCACGGCGTCGTGTCGGACGCGCCGAACGGCAGCCGGAAGCCCAGCGGACGCACGTCGACGACGAACGGCAGCGCGACCAGCGCGACGAGCACCAGCAGGCCCGCCCCGGCCCCCACGACGCGGTGGCGCCGCTGCGTCCGGGCCCGGGCCAGGGCCCGATCGGCGAAGCTCGCCGGACCCGGCACATCGGCCAGCTCTCGCAGGTCCCGGCGCAGCTCGGTCTCCATCGCGGTCGTCATGTCGTCTCCTTGAGGGTGGCGTGCTCGGGGTACAGCGCGCGCAGGCGGGCCAGGCTCCGGCTGGTCTGGCTCCGGACCGTGCCCACGCCGCAGCCGAGGATCTCGGCCACCTCAGACTCGGGAAGGTCCTCGTAGTAGCGGAGAACGATTACGGCGCGCTGCCGTCGGGTGAGCTGGCCGAGCACGGTGGACAGGGTCAGGCGCAGGGCGCTGGCGGCGGCCGGATCCCCGACCGCACCGGCGTCGGGCGGGTCGGCGGTCAGGTGCTCGCGCCACCGCCGGCGGCTGCGCCACCGGCTGACCTGCTGGTGGTAGAGGATCTTCCGGACGTACGCGTCGGCCGAACCGGACCGCGCCACCTTGGACCAGTGCAGGGCGAGCTTCGTGAGCGCGGTCTGCAGCAGGTCCTCGGCGTCCTGCCGGTGTCCGGTGAGCAGCAACGCCACGCGGAACAGGGACGCCTGCCGCGAACCGACGTACTCGCGGTACTCCGCTTCGGCCCGTTTGTCCAATCCGTCCTCCCCGAGTCGCGCCCGTCACCGGTACAGACGCCCGCGCCGGCGCTCCGCTATGTCAGTGATCGACCGATTTCACTGGGCGGGTTTTCACTGGCCGTGAGGCGATGTATCGTGCGACGACCTGGATCGGTCCAGATCGGGAGGGCGACGCCATGTTCCGCAAGGTCCTCGTCGCCAACCGCGGCGAGATCGCGATCCGGGCCTTTCGGGCAGCGTACGAGCTCGGGATCCGCACGGTCGCGGTGTTTCCGCACGAGGACCGTAACTCGCTGCACCGGCTCAAGGCCGACGAGGCGTACGAGATCGGCGAGCCCGGCCACCCGGTCCGCGCGTACCTGTCGGTCACCGAGGTGGTGCAGGCGGCCCGGCGGGCCGGGGCCGACGCCGTCTACCCCGGGTACGGGTTCCTGTCGGAGAACCCGACGCTGGCCCAGGCCTGCGCCGAGGCGGGCATCGCCTTCGTCGGGCCCACTCCGGAGGTGCTCGCGCTCACCGGCGACAAGGCCCGGGCCACCGAGGCCGCCCGGGCGGCGGGGCTGCCGGTGCTGCGTTCCAGCGAGCCGACGCTGGACATGGCGGTCCTGGTCGAGTCG
>Ga0307416_100001270_pt1 | contig 13577 bp, 9 predicted proteins | sample DK1Cmetagenome_2_FD_203821 | JGI IMG/M metagenome (GOLD analysis project Ga0307416, IMG submission 203821) | Maize rhizosphere microbial communities from greenhouse at UC Davis, California, United States - DK15-C-3 | ecosystem: Host-associated > Plants > Roots > Rhizosphere > Soil | place: USA...
GCGCGCCAAACAAATTATCGCACTTGCAATTATCGTTTGCCGCAAGTCCCCTTCTGTCATCGAAGATGCGTATCTGAATGTTGTTGACTAAACCATTGGACAGGTTGCGGATCTGCATCAGTCGCCTTCTCAAAAGAGAGTTTACGTTCGTCAGCGAGTCATAGGTCTGCCTGATCCTTGTGCCCTGCGTCATGGCCCTGAATATGGGAGCTGTCTGGTTATCAAGAACAACATATGAGTATCCCGTAGGACCGTTGCAATTTCCGTCAGCATGGATGTACGCCGCAGTGGCACCGGTGAAACGCGCTGTTACTGAGTCGGTAGGAGCATAAAAGAACACGCTGATGCTTTGCGCTTTCAACAACGGCATGACTAACATCACAATCATGCAGCACAAGGTTGTTCGGATATATTGAATGTAATTTTTCATTGGTTGATAATTTTAATTCTCTGGACGATCTAAAGCGCGTCTGCAAAAATGAGTGAGCTCTCGCCGGGAAGTTTACCAGAGGTCTCTACCTTCCCTGACTTCATATACCAGTTGATCTCGTAGTCATACGCAAGCACATTTGCCGGCATGAGGACCTCGATCTGTCCGGACAACACGGCTTTTTTTGGATCCAGCCGGAAGGTCTTTACCTGTTCCTTTTCACCAAGCTTATATATGACCTTGATCTCTGCAACGCGCACACCCTTCTGCTCGAAGAACTCGTTGTTGGCTTCGACATCAATAAATTTTCGTACATAGGGAGAGGAGATAGGAACAGAACCCATGTCACTGGTCTTCCACGGCTCTTCCTCCGTGAAGCCTCCGAAGTAATTCCAGGTGACCTTGTAATCGTAGTTCAACCACTTAACCCTATCGGCGTCCCCTTTCCATCCGTAAATCACCTTGAAGTTGTTACCGGTAGTGTTGAAGTTGGTCTTATCGATGCGTATTTCCTGGTTGGTGACATCACCTCCTTCATGCTTTTTTCGGATGGTTACGTTGGCGAAGTTTATATACTTGCCAAAGTCCTCTGAATTGAATCCGTCGAGATACGCCATAACATCGCGTTGCACGTAAAGGGGATCCTCGAGGTTTGCTTCGCGAAAACATTCAGCGCATTTGATCTGTCCGAAGTTCTCGTCAAAGCGCATCACAAGATTATCGACCGTGTACTTGTTCAGGTCGATGCTGAATGTTCCCTGCTGGTGAATGCGCTTCATCTGATAGCTGGCCATAATGGAGACTGATGGAACAGTAACTTCGGGAATGGCATTACTTCCGCTGCTTTCACCTTCCCCGCTCAAGGCACTGCGCCTGACACTCCGGGGGCCAACCGTGACATCGTCACGAAGAGACGCGTCACCGCCGGATCCAGTGCTATCAGTGGCTGAGGAAGCTGACGAAGCTGAGGAAGAAGCGGATGCTGTTCTTCTGGCCTCATCCGCGCGATTCTCGGCGCGGATCTCGCGATTGCGTGTTTCGGCATGTGTTCGTTCGGAATTCAATCGCTGCGTTGCTCTGTCGAGCAGACTCGTGCCACCGACGCCTGCAGCGCTTCCAAGTTGACCCAGTGACGGAGAGCCCGTTCCTCCTGCGGGGTCGAACATCATGCTTGTTAATTTGCTGTATGCTGTCTCCAGCGCTTTCTCGAGGTCCTCATCTTCTCCATACTGCTCTACTTTGATAGCTCCTGATTTCCGCAGATCTTCAAATGTTGAATTGATTTCGCCTGAAAGTAGAACTGGACCATTCACTGCGGCTGCCGCCTGGAAGACAGAACTTTCGTAAACCTGGTCAAAGTTCGCTTCGATCTTTACACGTTTAGGAGACCGGTAGCCCTGCATTTTCATTTCAAAAGAGACACTCATGTCAGGAGTCGGTGTCTTGAAGGATTCCCAGAGTATCTTCGCGCCTTGCTTGTTTAGCAGAACGGAGATCGCGGCTTTGTGCCCATCAAGGATGGGTGCTTTTCCGACGCCAAGCACCTGTTTGGTGAACTCTCCATCTTTGTTTGCAATGGAGGATATCAATGCGATCGTGCCATCAGTAAAAAGTATGGGCCCTCGTAGCGTCGAGCCAGGCTTGATCCGCTGCAGCTCGCGCTCAGCTTCTTTGCGATGCTCCTCTGTTACTTCGAGTACGATTACAGCGTGAACGAGTCCGCCGCCCGCACCTTCCTTGTTCGCCGGGTCATTGTCGACGTACTTCAAAAATGAGAACTGAGGCTTGCCAGTGGCTCCCGTAGCGATGTGTGGTTTGTCTGTGACATAATAGAAGACCTTGGGATCGTTCACATCCGGGAACAGTGTCAGAGGTCCGGCCTTTAAAGGCTCATCAAGCATCACCTTCTGAGCTATTGCGGTTTGTATCAATAATGAGATCAGAGACACAAACACCATCGATATTATTCTTTTCATATATGGATCATTATTGGTGAGCACACCCTGCAAATTATTTCTTGATTGTCGCGAAGATCTCCTTGAAGTTATCCAGGATGGAATCCACCTTGCTGACCTCGCCATCTTTAGGTGCGAGGATGGTCTTGCCGAGATCGACTGCAGCTTTGAACAGTGCGGACTCGCGATCCTTCAGCTCGTCAGGGATCACAGCGTAGACATAATCATCATTGATCTTCGATTCCCATCCCAAGACCAGTTTATCTCCGCTCTTCGGCGTAAGGATAAGTCGGTAGATGTACCCGCGGGTATCTTTGTCGGTATAAATCGTCTTCTCGATAAGGCCCTGCCCTTTTGAAACCGTGATAGGAATATTTGTCTCTACTTCCTGCCCGAACTTCATATAACGCAGCTGCAGCGTTGCGCGGGCAATGCCCATCTCCTGCATCTGAGCTAGATCGCCTTCGAACTGGACTGTCCTTGGCGCCACCGGTGCCACCAGATTGATGCCTTTCCAATCACCTTTCTCCCACTCGGGATTTTCCGGATAGATGTTTCCACGTAGATTCCAGCTCGTCCTGAACTCATATACATCAGGATTCTTGTCCTCGCCGCGCGCATAAGTGAGTGATGCCAGCGTGCCGTTCTTGAGTTTGTTTTTGTCAATGGTGATGGCGTTCTGAAAATCATTTCCGTTGCTTCTTTTCTTGCGGATGTCCACCGTCACAGCATTAACCTCATCTCCAAACATCTGCTCGGCCTGTCCATCGAGTATCAGATGGATTTCACGGTGTTGAAAGAACGGATCATTCAGGTTCACTGAAGTCACGCAATTCTTGTTATGCTTTACACCGTCATACCATGACGCAAGATTTTCAGTAATTGACATCTCCTGGACAACCGGAATCCGTAATTTCAGATTGTATGTTTCGGTACCCCGCTTGATCTTGGTCTCCATGCGCTTTGAGTCAAAGGTGTACTTGTACAGATCTTGTGATGGCTCGTACTTGTTGTTGAGCGACTCGACGGGCTTGCCTTCTTCCGGCGCCGCAAAATCCTTTTCCGCAACGGAAGACAGAAAGTATTCCATGAAAGCTTCAGTCACATCCTTTGCGATCGGGTTGTCAGGCTTTAGTTGGTCCAGTCTGATGACAACCGCCTTGTTCGCGATGAGATAACTAAAGAGAGAGTCTTTTTCGGTGTCAGTGATCTCATCGTCCTGCAGGCTGTTGCTGAATGGCAGGGTATCATCATCCTTATCCTTGTGTGTATACTCGCGATGGAACTGTTGATAGAGGTAACTGATCTGGCTCCAGTCGACTGTAATGGATCCATCAACCGCGGGCGTAAGCACTTCATATTGGAAACGGAGGTTTAAAGAAACATCAGTAATGGATCGCGCTTTTTCAAAGGTTGCAGCAAGAAGTTGTGCACCGTTTTTCTCCAGGATTGCAGCAACCGCCATTTTGGAACCCGGCAGCAACGGAGCTTTTCCGGACGTCACCATATTCGGCGTAAACTTTTCATTTGTCAGCGTTCCGGAAACAATTCGAAAAGTTTCCCCTTCCACATCCGATTTCAAGGTTGCGGGCCCTAATACTTTCGGATCCCTCACTTCCGAATACATCGGATTGACACTCTTCAGGTCGCCCAGCTTCTCCCCTATCTTCTTTTGCAATTCCTGCTCCTGCTCTGGCGTGAGACCCCATTCCATCAGAAAATGCATGAGCGCTCCCTGTACGCCTCCAGCCGCGGCATTCTCTTCAGTGGTGTACTTAACGAATATGAATTCGGGGGTACCGTCGTCTTTCTTAGAGAGGCGAAGATTTGTTGGCAGGTAATAGTACTCGTTCGAAAACTTTTCGTACGAGCTACTGGAGGCGGTGTTGGCCCGACCATAAGCTACAACCTGCGTACCGTCCGACAATGTGATTCCAACCTTGTTGTTCCCGTCGAGCGGTTGGCAAAGGGCTCCTAAACTTCCTGAAAGGACACATCCGATCAAAAGGAGAAATCGATTAATTATTCTTTTCATGGTTTATAAATTGGTTAAATAAGACAGTGTTGAACACACGCTCTTTGAAGAACGAGCGGTCGACTTCCGGACCTGGTTTCCTGATGATCTCTGCTTTGAGAGAGGATACTACCTCCTTATAGAATTTGTTTGGTGTGGAAGACCAGCTGAACGGAATGTATTCGCTGGCCTTTAAATCCACACCTAACAAACGCTTCAGGCACAGGATCACATAATCAGTGCAATTGTATTCTCTGGAGTTGAAGTAGTTCTTCTCTTGTTGGATGTCCTCGGCGATCACTTTAAACCTGAAGTCATCGACCGCACTTGTCTGTATGCGCACCATCGCGTCGCATGGATAGTCGTAGCTGTGTGGTAATCCTCTTGTGAGAAAATAATCGACTGTCAGACTTTCCTCTGCGGACGAGCGCGGGAGCTTGTAATACCTGCAAGCCAAGTCCTCATCATGCTGATCAAGGCGGATATCCGCGGGCCCCCAAAGATCGTAGTACGTCAATGTATGGTTCTTAACAGAGTCGTATACCACCTCCCTCTTTCCATCGATCACGGTATCCTTCACAACTATTTTATAGTTATCCACTGCGACGCCTACATGACCGGTATATCCTGCCTTTGTCGTGTAGATGATGAGATACACATCATTAGCCTTTGCAACACCACGAACGGCGCTAGTGAACAAGCCAAGGAAACACAGAGTAGCAAGAACAAAAGGATTATATGCGAGTTTCATAAAACTTACAGTCAGTTATTTCAATACTTTTAGTATATCACTAAACGGTAGCCATAGCGTTGCGCCAATCCGGCGCTCGCCGCCTCTACCGGTTTTAACAACATATGAGTAGTTTATCTTGATAGATGCCTTGGCCTTCTCGGGATGCCGTACATAAAAGAGAAAGTCGTCGATCTCCGCTTCCGAGAAACGAAATGACAGAGCCATCTTGGCCCCTGGAGTTGTTGGCGCTGCCGGGCGGTTTTTCAGGCAACCGGTTAAAATCGAGGCGAGTCTGTCATTGCCCTCTATCGAAGCACCACGTGCCTCGACGTCGATGATCACCGGTCCCATGATCACTGCCAAAGAATCGTGACCCGATCGCAGTAATCGCTGGACATGACTTTCTGACCCGACCTTCAGTCCCCACTCGACCAGGAAATGCAGGACCCCTCCCCTGGGTCTGGATGTGACCTCGTCCTTTATAATCACGAGCGACGCCTCCGGTATACCGCGGCCAGCCGAGATCCGCAGTGAAGAAGGGAGATAGTAATAACAATGCTGGCATTCGGGCGTAGTATAAAGTATTAGCTCTTCCGCGTCCGCATGCTGTAGCCGGGCGCGAGAACCCTCTACCAAAACCTGCGACAAGAGTTGCAGCGGGAGAAGAAGTATTATGATCAGAGTGAGCTTCATCAGTCAAGATGTTTTGTAAGGTTTCAATCGTTCAGTTACTCCTCAGGGATCTCGTCGATCAGAATTACACCGAATTGATCTTTCCCAAGGCGTTCGACTTTCCTTCCCTCCCTGTAGACCCAGGTGACCTTATAATCCACGCTGTCCACGTCTAAAGGAAGGATCGCCTGCAGCTTGTGTTCTTCGTCCTTTTTGTTTGTTTTCACAGTGGCTGCCTCTTTTTTGACCTTACCAAAAAACGGGTACTGGATTTCGACGGCCACGGCGATCACGCCCATCTGCTGTAGCTTGCCGACATCGCCCATCAGGTCGATCTCACGATATTTGTATGGCGTGTACAGATTAATGACCGGGCTGTTTGACTTGAGCCAGCCAGTGGCGTAGGTGCCGTCTTTCTTGAACTGCCATGTTATTGCATAGTCGTAGTTCAGCCACTCGGTGCGGTCTTTGTCTTCTTTATAGAGGTAAATAAGTTTCGAGCTGACGTAGTCTTTAAGGTGATCGTTGCTGACGAAAAGCTCTTTGACCGTTTCATCACCGTTCTGATGGCTCTTTTTCATCGTCACACTGACACTGCTTATCATGTCCTTGAACTCGCTTTTGATGTCACCGTCAAGGTTGACCAGGATCTCGCGTTGCTGAAAGGTCGGGTCATCTATGGCTACACTCCTGAACACTTGTTTGTTGTCACCATACTTTTTAAAAAGATCACCGATATTGAAAGTAAGGAGGTGATGACGGTCGACGAGCTTTCTGGAATTAATTTGAACTACTGTCTGACCGCTCGTTTTGATCACCTGTTTGCGGTAGACGTTTGATCCTCCCACAAGGCCACCCACGAGCCCTCTTCTTCCGAATATTTCTTCAATGAAGCCGCGGGTTTTCTCTCCCGGAATGGAGTCTGGCTGAACTGGATCGAACATCAGCTTGAGAAGCCGGTCATAAGCCATGTCGAGCAAGTCAGATGCAACACTGTCCCGGCCGTATGACTCCATTCGTATCGCACCGTTTTGAATAAGAGATCCAAAGGTTTTTTCCACATCTGAACTGTAGAAGATCGCATCCACGCTGGAGTTTGAATATTCGGATTGCTGTACCTGCGACCAGTCGACAACAAGTCGTCCGTTATATGCACTTGTAAGACCAGAGAATTCAAGATCGAACATGATCGAGATATCAGGCGTAGCCATCTTGAAGCTTTCCATCAGCAGGTTGGCCTTAAGCGGATCCACCAGAAATGAAAAGGCAACTTTTGAGTTTTGGAATACAGGCGCCCGTCCCGTCCCAAGGATCTCCTTCTCTTCTTTTCCGTCGACGAGCAGGCTGGAGATGAGCATAAACTTTCCAGCGCTGATCTCGACGGGCCCGGCCAGAATTATTTCTTTGCGTTTAAACTTTCTGCGCAGCTCACTTTCCGCTTTCCTTACCTGCCCTTCGGGTGTATCGTATAACACGAGGAAATGCAGCAAGCCACCTCCGTTGGCTTCCGAGATAGACGAACTGCTTGCCACAGGATTATCTTTGGCGACCGAATACCGCAGAAAAGAAAATTCAGGAACATCATTATCTGCCATGGCCAATCTTCCGCGTGAAGGCAGATACCTGAATATTGTGCTGTCGCCGTAGACCGGGAAACAGATCAGGTCCGCTGCTTCCACGAATTCTTCAACAAGGACAGGCTGTGACATTCCACGAACGATGGCAAGAAGGGAGATCATCAATATGATCAATGGATACTTCATGATTATTTCATTTTGGAGGGATGAGAAAGAGGTAATCATCGTCTAAGACTTTTAAGTCCTCTTGACGAATGGCCTTGTTCGTGTACCAGTCCACCTGGTAGACCACAGGTTGATCCGCATCATGATAGACCGTGGCTTTAATAGGATCGCTAGCATTTTGCGCCCTGATGACGAGCGTCTTTCCTTTATAAGGTCTTTTGAAGAGTATGGATGCAAACCGAATCCGTACACTTTGTATTCCGTGCTGCGCAAGGAATTCCTTATCTACCCCGATCTCTATGTCTCTTCGACCGAGTGGCGGCTCCAATGCTACAGCAGGCACGTTTGTCTTTACCCAGCCTTGCGCGGGCATTGTTACAAGGCTGTCGATCCCGATAAACTTCCATCCGACTTTGTACTCGTAATTCAGCCAGTCGTCGGAGCGATCGCCCAGGCGTTGGTATGACAACGACTGAATAACGTTGCCGGAATCAACTTTCGACTGGGTGAACAGCAAGGTACCTGTGAAGCTGTTGCTGTTCTCCCCCGCGTAATCTTTTCGTACGAGGACAGAAACCTGATCTATTATATCTCCGAACGAGTCCATGAAATCACCGGCGATCTGAAAGTGGATTTCCCGCAGCTGAAAATCCGGGTCATTCATGTCTACGACACGGAAGTATCGCTTGTCATCTTTGTACTCATTGTAAAAACCCCGGATGTTGCCTGCGGCATAGACAGGCACTTTGATGACCGTGGATTGGTTGAGGTCAAGCGCGAAATGAAAACTTCTTATCTCCGTTTTCTTTTTCAGGACGAGCTGGTTGTCGGGCACGTATTCCTGCGTACCGTCACCAGCGAAAAACTGGACGAGCGCACCACGCTGATATCTCTCCTGAAGATCGGACGGGCGGGCGGCAGTTTCCGTTGCAGGCATTTTTGCCCAACCTGATTTGATGTCGAACATGGTGCTGATCACCTTTTCGGTGATAATGTTCAGGAGGCTCTGGTAAACCTCCGAGCTGACATCCAGACCTGCGGAAAGATCAGCGACGTCAATATCGATAACGCCTTGCTGACAAAGGCTGTCGACAACCTGCGTAGCCTGGGCGCGGGTGAACCCCGACTGTATATTATTGAATGAGCTGAAATGATCGTAAACAATTTCCAGGTCCGCCTTAACGGAAGCCTTATACGCTTTGAGCTTGGCCCTGAAGTAGCCTTCAACCACCACAGAGACGTCAGACGCGGCGCCCTGAAATGACTCCCACAACAGTGTGGCGCCGTCAGGCGTCAGATGCGCAGCAATAGCCGCTTTGGAGCCGGGCAAGAAGGGCGCTTTTCCGGAAGTGATCAGGTGTGTAGTAAACGAATCGTCCCGTCCGGTGTCCAGCAAGGTCGATACAATGCGGAATCCCGGCGCGTCCCCCGTATTGTCGTGCTCCATCATAGGCACGGGGCCTACCACTCTTGCGTTTGGAAAGGACTCCCGCAGCTTCCGTTCGACAGACAGGATCTCCTCTGCTGATAAAGCAAATTGTACAAGGACATGAAAGAGCCCACCGCTGCTTCGCTTACCATCGGCTCCTACGTACTTCATACAGAGAAACTCGAACTGACCTTTGTCTCCTACAGACACGCGCGGATAAGGGGGTAAATAGAAGTAGATGTTCGCGTTCTCACTGTCCTGAAAGAGTTGAATGCCATTGATCTCTAGCCGTCCCTCATCGTATTTGACAATGGCCCTCGCCTCATTTATAATCAGGCAAGCCGCGACTACAATAAGTGAAACCAGACGTAACATGAGCAGTTGTTTGATTGACTTCCAGATTTTCTTTGCAGCCCTTTGTCTGGTGGTATAAGAATTGGTTACCAGAAAAAAGAAAATTTTTTCTGTACCTTAGTTTCAGGATGTAACGGGTGCGACTCTCTCTATATAGGTACCGTGAATGCCGCGACACACTCAGCTGCCAGCCATCTGAAAATATTTAGTGGCCTTTGTTGAACCTTTTGATTTTTCGGAGTACTAACAACAGTGACATGGATTTGACGATTAAATCTTTGACAAAAGAGATAAAGGCAGATAATCGGATTTTACTCAAAGAGCTGTATAATCACATGAGGCCGGAGTTTATGGCATGGTTCAGGAAACATTTCTATTGCAGTCAGGAGGATGTTGAAGACGCTTACCAACGGGCCTTTAATATCCTCTACTTCAATGTGAAGGAAGACCGGATCAGCATGCCGGAAATAAAAGCTAATACATACTTGTTTTCCGTCGGAAAGAACATCATGCTAAAAGTTCTGAGCAAAGTTCAGAAGAATGAAACGCCGATCGACAATCTTAGCGAACGAATGCTCGGGATGGTCAACAACGATTATGATATGGACAGCGCCTACCGGAAAGAAGTGGTCGTTCGTTTGCTTAATCACATCGGCGAAACGTGCAGAAGAGTCCTGACCCTTGCTTTTTATCACAACTATTCCATGGATTCAATTGCGAGCGAACTGAATTTCAAGAGTGAATCGGTGGCGAGAAAGAAAAAACACCTTTGCCTTAAGAAACTCAAAGAGCTGGCAGAGAAACATCGCATTTTAAGAGACAGTCTGGTGTAAACCAATATCACAATGACCTACAATCTTGACGACGAAGATGTCGATATCGATCTGATCGAAAAATACCATCGGGGTGATCTGGTGGGCGCCGAACTGGAGCATTTCCTCAACAGAGAAAAGGCCGACAAAGACTTTGCGCTGAAAGTACGGTCATACACAGAGATCATGGAAGGAATAGTGTACTACGGGAAGCAACAGGAATTTGCCCAAACGATCCTCGAATGGGAGAAGGAGATTAAGGGACGGCCCGAAAAAAACGAAAGTGATGAATTCACCAGTGGGCCGGCAAGAAACGAAACACCGGTCATCCCGATAACTCGCAAGCAATTATTCTGGTTGAGCGCTGCGGCCAGCGTCGCATTCATAACTGCGTTTCTGATTTTTTTCAGAAATGAAAATCCTGAGAAGCTGGCGGACAACTACATTGAAACCAATCTCGCCACACTTTCAACCACTATGGGCGACACTGACAGTCTGGCAATTGGTATTAGTGCTTATAATGCCGGAGACTACACCTTCGCGGAGCGCATTTTCCGTTCTCTTGCTGACAATCAGGAACTGGCGCCTGAAGTCGCAGAGTATCTAGGCATGACTTACCTTATAAGTGGCGAGTACGACAAAGCCATCGCTCAGTTCAGGAAACTGATTTCGTACACTGAACTGCATGTCAATCCGGGAAAATTCTATCTGGCAGTTGCACTCATGAAACGATCCGAGCAAGGCGATGTCGCGGAAGCAAGAAAGCTTCTGGAAGAGGTTGTCGCGAAAAAATTACCCGGTCATGAAGAGGCATCCGGTTGGTTGAAGCGCTTGTAAATAACTGTAACATTTATGCAAATGACCCTGAGCCTTCGCTCATCAACCCTGCACCTCTTCGTCCTCACGATGGGCGTTCTTGCATCTTCCTCCTGTAACCCTTGCAAACTTTGTTCTAACAATTTTGTCCGTAACCGCTATGTACCCGACGAGATACTTGTAATATATAAGGATAGCGCTACGGATGATAAACGAAATACCATCAGGCAGCAGCTTGAGGCTGCCGGAATAGATGTTACCTCCCTTAACATCAAGAAGTGCAACGAATGCAACGAGTATGTCGAGCTTTGGCATGCAGACGACATCCACACAGTGATACATGCGGAAGGCATTCAGGCAGGTACTGTCAGCGGGAGCAGAGGGGTCGGTGAAGACGCCCTCGCGCGCTACTCCTTGAACTACCTCCAGCATCTGCCTGTTGATGAGCTGCCCGATATGAGGAAACAAGACTTTCGGCAACGGGGCGAACCGATGCCGGGGACCGGAAGAGACACAATCGTCATTGCCGTTCTGGATACCGGCCTTGACACGCAACGGGTCGTCAATAGCACGTACCAGTGGAAGAATATTCATGAGCGCAACGGATCCGGCGGGGACGACGACTCGAATTGTTACACTAACGATGTTCTGGGTTGGAATTTCATAGACGACTCGCCGCAGGTGCACGACAATAACGTGAACTTGCACGGAACGCTGGTAAGCCAGTTTATCGTTTCCGAATTCGAAAAGTTTTCCGGCAACTTCCCCCAGATCATGACACTGAAAACGCACGACAGCGAAGGGCGTGGCGATTTGTTCTCCGCTATTTGCGCCATACACTATGCAATAGACAAGAAGGTGAATATCATCAATGCCAGCTGGGGATTTTATTATTACGACGATCGAGTACATCCTTATCTTGACAGTTTGGTCACCAAGGTGCTGAAGGAAAAAGGGATTCTGTTCGTGACGGCCTCCGGCAACAAGATCGCCGCTGAAGATGACCACGCGCAGGCGATGTACCAGATGGAATATGGTGCCACTCTATCAGAAAGTCAATTGCGTGATCTTCGAATCCACAACTTCTACCCCGCGTGTCTCGCAGACTCATCCAACAATGTCATGGTGGCCACCACTACAGACAACACCATTATCAGCCCCACTCAGAATTACTCGAGCCGTTATGTTGACTTTGGTGTCACCGGCGACAATATCACATCAACGTCCATGAAATTCCAGGTACCCTTTGCCAGCCCCACGGTTTTTATCAGCGGATCATCTTTCGCAGCGGCTGTGTTGACGGGAAAAATCGGCGCGCTGGCCAAAAAAACACTTTACCATACCAACCTGAACAAACAAGATATTATCGATAACATCCAGTCTGGCGGGTCTGGAGTCATACAAACCTCCGTACCCCTTGACACCGGAAACCTGGTGAGAAATGGAAGGTATATCAAGCGGGAATAACGACCACAGTCCGGGCCTGGTAACCAGGATTGTTTGTGGCATTTGTTTGGCGAGCATCATGGCGCCATTACATGGCTATACCCAATGCAAGAGAGACGCAACGGGATGGCTGTCGGAACTTGCCGTGATCGAAGCATCGGATGCAGCTACCGAAGAAAAGATCAGTCGTCTGTCTGCAGTAAAAGAAGAAATTGAACAATGTGATGGGCGCAGGGACAGCGTTTACGCAAGGATCGTGCATCGCCTTGGCGACCTGCATCGCAATAGTGGCGATTTTGAGCGCGCGATACGTTTAACCGCTGAGGCGATAGCGATTAACAAGAGTAAAAGACCTGGGTCTCAGCGATCTTATCTTACTCACTCATATTACAATCTCGGATTGTACAATAACCTTTTGGGCTTGCCGGCAGAGGCGCATCTCTATTACGATAGCTGCATCAATATCGGCACGCAATATCCAGATAAGATCTTCATTGCCCTGATGGCTATGGAGAAGAAAGCGTTCCTCTACTTTCAGGCAGGAGACTACGAACAAGGGATTCGCATATCGCAAAGGGGATTAATGCTGGCGAAAAGCACAAACGCGCCCGCGTATGAGGCATTACTACTCATCCAAAAAGCTCAATGCGAATCCGGGCTCGACCGCAGCGCAGAGGCAAGGGAAAATGTTTATAAAGCAATCCTGATACTCAATAGCAATCAGCTTAAGTCATATCTTCCTAACGCCTACTCTGTCTATGCGCTCGTGCTCCGCGGTGAAAAGCAATTCGATGCGGCCATATCCTACTACACAAAGGCGTTTGAACTTAATCTCGAGCAAGGTAACCATGAGCAAGCTGCCCGTGACCTGCATGCTCTCGCCTTCCTGTACGATAAAGAACTAAATAGCCCGAAGGAATCCATTTCCCTTTATTCTCGAGCACTCGAGTTGTTAGAGACCATAAAGGACCCATATATGTTAGCCGCCACTTTTAACAATCTGGGACAGGTCTGGTGGAGAAACGGGGAGTTTCAAAATGCGCTGAAATTTTACCAAAAGGGCTTGATGGCATTAACCGAACAATTTCAAGACGCCGACATCAAAGCCAACCCATCTCCATCTATGCTGGCGACGATGAGAAACGAATACATAGCGGCAGCCTTATTATGGAAC
>Ga0307416_100001271_pt1 | contig 13573 bp, 16 predicted proteins | sample DK1Cmetagenome_2_FD_203821 | JGI IMG/M metagenome (GOLD analysis project Ga0307416, IMG submission 203821) | Maize rhizosphere microbial communities from greenhouse at UC Davis, California, United States - DK15-C-3 | ecosystem: Host-associated > Plants > Roots > Rhizosphere > Soil | place...
CTGCGGTGCCGTGTCACGCGCGCAACACCCCACGCGGGAGTCAGAGATGACCGGTGACGTCGCGAGCCCTTCGGTCGTCGGGGCCCGCGTGGTGCACGCCGTGACGACCGACGCGATCGCCCTCGCCGCCGACTTCCGGGAGCGGGCGCGGGGGGTGATGACCGCGCTCGGCCGGCGTGGCGCGCTGCACCTGCGCGCGCCGCTGGCCGGCGGGCGGCGGCTCTACGACCTCGCGGCGGCGCTGGCCGAGGAGTCACGCGCGAGCGGGTGCGCCCTCGTCGTCAACGACCGGCTCGACGTCGCCCTCGCCGCCGGCGCCGACGGCGTGCAGCTCACCTCGCGCTCGATTCGCCCTTCCGAGGCGCGCGAGGGGCTGGAGCGGTGTGGCGGACGGCTCGCCGTCGGCGCGAGCGTGCACGACGTCGAGGAGGCGCGCGCCGCGGTGGCGGCGGGCGCGGACTGGCTCGTCGCCGGTCATGTCTTTCCGACGCCGAGCCACAGCGGTGCGCCGGGCCGCGGCATCGTCTTCCTGCGAGCCGTCGCCACCGCCGTGTCGTGTCCGGTGGTCGGCATCGGCGGGGTGCAGCCGCGCCACCTGCCGCTCCTCCGCGCCGCGGGCGCGAGCGGGGCGGCGGTGATCCGCGGCATCTGGGACGCCGCCGATCCCCAACAGGCGGCGAGCGACTATCTTACAGCGTATGACGCGGACGGTGGTGCATGACGAGTCGCGGGCGTCGGCGGACGGACCGCGCGGCGCGCCGCCGGTGACGGTGGTCGTCAACGGCGAGCTGCGGACGCTGGCCGCCGGCACGACGCTCGCCGATCTGCTGCGGGCGCACGACCTCGACCCGCGGCTCGTCGTCGTCGAGCGCAACCGGACGATCCTGCGCGACCGGAGCGCCTACTCCACGCTCACCCTCGAGGAGGGGGACGCGCTGGAGCTCGTGCACTTCGTGGGTGGCGGGTGAGCGCCGTGTCGGCCCCGACGATCCCCCACCCCGCCGCGGCGGCGGCCGGCGCCGCCGAGTCGCCCGACGCGCCGTTCACCGTCGGCGGGCGCGCCTTCCGCTCGCGCCTCATGGTCGGCACGGGGAAGTACGCGTCGAACGAGCAGATGGTGCGCGCGATCGAGGCGTCGGGCGCCGAGGTCGTCACCGTGGCCGTGCGACGCGTGAACCTCGACCGGACGCGCGAGGAGGGGATCCTCTACCACCTCGACCCGACACGCTGGTTCCTGCTCGCCAACACCGCGGGCTGCTACACGGCGGACGAGGCGGTGCGCTACGCGCGGCTCGGGCGCGAGGCGGGGTTCAACGACTTCGTGAAGCTCGAAGTGATCGCCGACCAGGAGACGCTCCTCCCCGACCCCGCGGGGACGATCGAGGCGACGCGCGTGCTGGCCGCCGAGGGCTTCGTCGTGATGGCGTACACGAACGACGACCTGATCACGGCGCTGCGCCTCGAGGACGCCGGCGCCGCGGCGGTGATGCCGCTCGCCGCGCCGATCGGCTCGGGGCTCGGCCTCGTCAATCCGTATGCGGTGCGCACGATCAAGCACCGCCTCGCGGTGCCGGTCGTCGTGGACGCCGGGCTCGGCACCGCCTCCGACGCGGCGCTCGCGATGGAGCAGGGCGTGGACGCGGTGCTCCTCAACACCGCTCTCTCCTCGGCCCGCGAGCCGGCGCGCATGGCGCTCGCCATGCGTCACGCCGTCGAGGCGGGACGGCTCGCCTACCTCGCGGGGAGGATGCCGAAGCGGGAGGTCGCCATCGCGTCGAGCCCGACGAGCGGGTTGCTGGGATGACGAGCCGCTCGACCGGGATGCGAGAGGAATCAGAAAGCCGGAATCAGGCAGTGCCCTCCCTGATTCCTGATTCTTGTTTCCTGCATTCGTGCTCATGACAGGCCGTCCCTCCGGCACGGCGACATCCTCCGTCACGGAGGCCCGCACCGTCTCCGCCGACGTGCTCGCCGACCTCCGCGCGGGTGGCCTGCTCGACCCGAGCTTCGAGCGGCGCGCGGCGGCGCTCGACGCGCGCGACCGGCGGTGGACGCAGGAGCTGCTGTACGGAATGCTGCGGCGGCGCGCCTGGCTCGACGCGCTCCTCTCGGAGCGCGTGCGCGGCGGGCTGGCGCGGCTCGATCCCGACCTCACCGACCTGCTGCGGCTCGGAGTCTACCAACTGCTCTACATGCGCAGCGTGCCGGCCTACGCGGCGATCGCGCAGACAGTGGAGCTGGCGAAGCGGCGGCACGGGATCGGCGCGAGCAAGCTGGCGAACGCCGTGCTGCGCCGCGTGGACCGCGAGCGCCAGGAGCGCGGCGACGAGGCGCTCGCCCTGCCGCCGATGGTCGAGCCGGCCGCGGCGGCGGCGGCAGCAGGAGGGGCGCGGCCGCCGGCCGGCTCGCGCGCCGACCCGATCGACACCCTCGCCCTCACCTACTCGCACCCGCGATGGCTCGTCGCCCGCTGGGTGGGGCGGTGGGGCGCCGAGGAGACGGCGCGGCTGCTCGAGTCCAACAACACCGAGGCGCCGCTCTACGTGCGGCCGTTCCACGTGGTGCGCGAGCAGCTCGAGGCGATGCTCGAGAGCGCCGGCGTGCACGTGGACGAGGCACCGCTGGCGCGCGACTCGCTGCTCCTGACCTCGAACGTCTCGATCGCCGAGCTGGGGGCGTTCCGGCAGGGGCTCTTCTTCGTGCAGGACCCGGCGTCGACGCTCGTCACGCAGTACGCGTCCATCCCGCCGGACGCGGACGTCGCTGATCTCTGCGCCGCGCCCGGCGGGAAGACGCTCGAGCTGTCGCGCACCGCGCGGACGGTCTTCACCGCCGACCGCTCCTCCTCGCGGCTCCAGCGCGTGATCGCCAACGCGCGGCGGCTCGAGGCGCGCAACGTCGTGCCGCTCGTCGCCGACGCACGCGAGCCCGCGATCCGCCCCGTGGACGCGGTGCTCGTGGACGTGCCGTGCACCGGCACGGGGACCTTCCGCCGCCACCCCGACGCGCGGTGGCGCCTCAAGGTCTCCGACCTCGCCGTGATGGCGGCGCTGCAGCGGGCGATCGTCCGCGCCGCGGCGCGCGTCGTCGAGCCGGGCGGGCTCCTCGTCTACAGCACCTGCTCGCTGGAGCCGGAGGAAAACGACGCGCAGGTGGAGAGCTTCCTCGCCGAGCACCGCGAGTTCACCCTCGAGCCGCCGCCGGACGGCGCCGTGCCGGCCGCCGTGCTCGACGCCGGCCGCCTCCGCGTGCTCCCCCAGCGACACGGCACCGACGGCGCCTTTGCCGCGCGGCTGAGGCGGGAGGCCCGTTGAACTGGCGCACGACGACGCGCCGGCTCCTCCCCTACTTGATCACCGCGGCGGTGGGCTTCCTCGCCGCCTACCTCTACGTCTTCTTCTTCGTCTTCCCGAGCGACCTGCTGCCGAACGACGCCAAGGTCGCCAACGTCGTCGGCCTGACCTACGACGACGCCGAGAACCGCCTGCGGACGCTCGGCCTGACCGTGAAGAGCGGCGAGACGCGCTTCCACGCCACGGCGCCGAAAGGGACCGTCCTCGAGCAGCTGCCGCGTTCCGGCACGCAGGTGTCGCGCGGCACCGTCGTGCGGCTCGACGTCAGCGCCGGCCAGCGCACGGCGACCGTGCCGCGCGTCGTCGGGACGACGCAGCAGCAGGCGCAGGTGCTGCTCGAGAACGCCGGCTTCGACATCGGCGACGTCGTACAGCAGCGGGCCGACGCGCCGCGCGGGCGCGTCCTCGCGAGCGACCCGCCGGACGGGGAGACGCTGACGCTGCCGCGCACGGTCGGGCTCACGGTGAGCGCCGGCCCGCCGACGGTCGCCCTCCCGGACCTCCTCGGCCGCTCGCTCGGTGAGGCCCGTTCGGCGGTCGAGCAGCTCGGGCTCAAGGTGACGACGGTGATCGTGGACTCCTCGGCCTTCGATCCGCCGGGCACCGTCACGGGCCAGAGCCCCGCCGCCAACGCCTCGGTGACGACGGGGACGGGCGTGCGGATCACGGTGTCGGGGAGAGCACCCTGAACGCTGGGGCGGGGGTCGGCGTCCGGTGCCGGTGGTGCCGGTCGCCGGCGACGTCACTACGATGCTCGCTCTCCTGAGTCGCTGATATAACTTTCGGTACCGCGGGTGTCTCACCGACACCCGACACCCGGCACCCAACCCCCGACCTTCGCTTCATGGTTCGCATCGCCCCCTCGATCCTGAGCGCCGACTTCGCCCGGCTCGGCGAGGAGATCGCGATGTGCGAGGAAGCGGGGGCGGACTGGATCCACGTGGACGTGATGGACGGCTGCTTCGTGCCGAACCTCACGTTCGGGGCGAAGGTGATCGAGACCGTGAGGAAGCTGACCGACCTGCCGCTGGACGTACACCTCATGGTGGTCGAGCCGGAGAAGTACTTCGACGGCTTCGCCCGCGCCGGCGCGACGGGCCTCGCTATCCACGCCGAGGTCTCGCCGCACCTCGACCGGCAGCTGGCGCGTATCCGCGAGCTCGGCTGCCTCGCCGGCGCCGTCGTCAACCCCTCGACGCCACTCGCCGCCGTCGAGGAGGTGGCGTCCGAGCTCGATCTGCTGCTCGTCATGTCGGTGAACCCGGGGTTCGGCGGGCAGTCGTTCATCGAGCGCTCGGTGGACAAGATCGGCCGGGCGCGGCGGCTGCTCGACCGCGCCGGCAGCCGCGCCGCGCTCGAGGTGGACGGCGGCATCAGCCGCGACACGATCGAGCGCTGCTGGCGCGCCGGCGCCGACACCTTCGTCGCCGGCAACGCGATCTTCTCGGCCGCCGATCCGCGCGCCGAGGTGAGCGTCCTGAGAAACCTGTGTCGCGAGCGCGCATGACCGTCCGCCAGCAGTGGTACCTCGTGCTCGGCATCGTCGCCCTGCTCGGCGGGGGGCTCGTCGCGGCGACGCGCTTCATGGGGGACGAGCTGTTCCCGGTGAGCGTCGGCTCGCCGGCACCCGACTTCCGCGCGGCGACGCTCGACGCGGCCGCGGCGCGCACGAAGACGCTCGCCGACTACCGCGGGCAGGTCGTGCTGCTCAACGTCTGGGCGACGTGGTGCGGGCCGTGCCGCGTGGAGATGCCGAGCATCGAGGCGCTGCACCGCGCGTACGCGCCGCAGGGGCTCAAGGTCGTCGCCGTGAGCATCGACGACGCCGGTCAGGAGCAGACGGTGCGCGACTTCGTGCGCGAGCTCGGGCTGACGTTCGAGATCCTGCACGACCCGTCGGGGGCGATCCAGAAGTCGTACCAGACGACGGGCGTGCCGGAGACCTTCGTCCTCGGCCCCGACGGCGTGATCCGCAAGAAGCTGATCGGCGCCGCCGACTGGAACTCGCCGGCGAACCGCGCCCTCATCGCGCAGCTCCTCGCCGACGCGGGGCGGTGATGCGCGACGGCCTGTGGCGGGCGCTCGTCGCCGCGCTCACCGAGCGGCTCCTGTACAAGGCCGCGGCGCTCTTCTTCTCCTTCGTGCTCTGGCTCGTCGTGAGCGCCGAGGAGACCGCCGAGGAGGTCGTGCCGGTGCGCCTCGCGGCGAACCTCGACAGCTCGATCGCCATCGTCGGCCGGCCGCCGGCGATGCGCGCCCTCGTCGTCGGGCGGGCGCGCGACCTGATGAAGATCGGCAACGGCCCGCTCGTCGTGCGCCGCGTCTTCGCCGCCGAGACGCCCGACAGCCTCCTCGTCGAGCTGCGCCCGGGCGATGTGGACCTCCCGGCCGGCACGAGCGCCGTCGTGCGCGACGTACAGCCGCGGACGTTCACGCTCCGCTTCGCCCCGTCGGCCCGCGAGGCACGTCGCCGCCGCGCCGCGGCCGCCCCGTGACGGTCGTCCTCGGCGTCGAGACGTCGTGCGACGAGACCTCGGCGGCGCTGCTCGAGGGGGCCGGCGACGACGTGATTCTACGCTCGCTGGTGATCCTGTCGCAGGACGTGCACCGCGTCTTCGGCGGCGTCGTGCCGGAGATCGCCTCGCGCGCCCACCTGACGGCGATCGTGCCGGTCGTCGAGCGCGCGCTGCACGACGCCGGCGCGACGCTCGACGAGGTGGACGCGGTGGCGGTGACGCACGCGCCGGGGCTCGTCGGGGCGCTCCTCGTCGGCGTCAGCTACGGGAAGGCGCTCGCGTTCGCGAGAGGGTGCCCGGTCGTCGGCGTGCACCACATGGAGGGACACCTGTTCGCGACGGCGCTCGAGCACCGCGACGCGGTGCCGCCGTTCACGGCGCTCCTCGTCTCGGGCGGGCACACGCTCCTCGTGGACGTCCCCGCGTGGGGGCGCTACCGCCTGCTCGGCGCGACGCGCGACGACGCCGCCGGCGAGGCGTTCGACAAGGTGGCGAAGCTGCTCGGCCTCCCCTACCCCGGCGGCCGTCACGTCGAGGCACTGGCCCGCGACGGCGACCCGGCGCGTCTGCGCTTCCCGCGCCCGATGCTGCGCGGCAACCAGCAGCCCGGCGACGCCGACTACTTCGACGTGTCTTTCAGCGGGCTCAAGACCGCCGTGCTGAACGCCGTCCGCGCGGCGGGGCTCGACCGCGACGGCGCCGAGCCGGCGCCCGGCGCGCCGACGCGGGCGGACGTCGCCCGCGCCTTCCAGGACGCGCTCGTCGAGACGCTGGTCGAGAAGACGTTCCGCGCGGCGCGCGACTTCGGCCGCCGCCGCGTCGTGCTCGGCGGCGGCGTCGCCGGCAACGGCACCCTGGTGCGCGCGATGCGCGAGCGACTCGCCGCCTGCGGCGCCGACCTCTTCGCCCCCTCCCCCCGCCTCGCCACCGACAACGCCGCGATGATCGCGCGGGCGGGTCTCTTCCGCCTCGAGCGCGGCGAGCGCGCGGGGCTCGAGCTGAACGCCTACGCGAGCGCGGTCATGCCGGGAATGGAGAGCTACCGGGAGTGGGGAGTAGGGAATAGGGAGTAGACTCGAAAGGCGCGAGACGAACGACCGCGCGTGCTCTCCGTCTCCCGGTCACCCCCTCGCGGCCTAGCCACTCCCCACTCCCGACCCCCCACTCCCCGCTTTTCGTCCGTTACCTTCCTGTCCATGGATCCGACTCCCATCATCCACCACCCCTTCGCCTACCAGTGGGGGTGGTTCCAGTTCACGGGCTTCGGCCTCGCCGTACTTCTCGCCTTCGTCATCGCGCAGATCATCGCGCAGCGCGAGCTGGCGCGACGCGGGCACGACCCGGAGCCGATCGCGGACCTCATCTTCGCCGCGGTGATCGGCGGGCTGCTCGGCGCGAAGCTCTACTACGTCCTGATCATCGCGCGAGACGTCCGCGAGCTGTTCACGCGCGCCGGCTTCGTCTTCTGGGGCGGGCTGATCGGCGGCATCCTCGCGGTGGCGTTCGTGATCTGGCGCAAGCGGCTCCGCTTCACGCGGATCAGCGACGTCGGCGGGATCTGCGTGGCGGCGGCGTACTCGGTCGGGCGCAGCGGCTGCTGGGCGGTGGGCGACGACTACGGGCGCCCGTGGAGCTCGCCCCTCGCCGTGAGCTTCCCCGAGGGCGCCCCGCCGTCCACGGCGGAGAACATGCAGCGTCTGTTCAGCGTGCAGCTCCCGCCCGGCACCTCCCCGTACCAGGTGCTGAGCGTTCACCCGACGCAGCTCTACGAGACGGCGCTCGGCTTCCTCATGTTCCTCCTCCTCTGGCGCTTCCGCGACCACCGGCACGCCGAGGGGTGGCTGTTCGGCTTCTACTGCGTCCTGGCGGGGATCGAGCGCTTCGTGATCGAGTTCTTCCGCGCGAAGGACGATCACTACTTCGTCGCCGGCCTCACCGCCGCCCAGGTGATCGCCATCGCCTTCACGGTCGGCGGCGCGATCTGGATGTACCTGCGACGGGACGTGACGGCGGAGGCGCCGGGGATTTACGCGAAGGAGCTGAAGGCGGCGTAGGGAGATCGGCGCGGGAGCCACTTACGCAGCCTCCCGCTCGCTCGTCTCCCCAACGATGCCTTCTCTCAAGTACCTCGGCGAGGCCCTCTTCTTTCTCGGGGTGGCGTACAGCGTCGCGAAGTGGACGATGCGCAACGCCCGCGAGGCCGTCTCGCCGACCGAGGGCGCCGGCGGGGAGGAGCTCGAGCTGCCGGAGATGCTGCCGGCGCTCGTCGCGCGCGGCGTCGCGCCGGCCGACGAAATCGCGCGTCTCTCGCCGAGGGAGCGCGTCGCGATGTACCGCGCGGTCTTCGACGCCGAGGAGGGCGGCGAGGGGCGGATGCGCGGCGTGGCGTCGTGGGGCGCCGCCTGCCGCGGCTGCGGCGCGCCGCTCGGCGCCGGCACCGTGCCGCTCGGCTACCTGAGCCACTGCCCACGCTGCGACACGCCGCTCGGCGCGTAGCGACTGGCGCTCGTCGTCAGGCGCGCGCGACCACTCCCTCGTCCTCGGCGATCGCGCGTCGCAGCGTCGCCTCGAGGACGCGCGCGTCCACCACGAGGTCCTGCTCGGCGGCCGACGGCGCACGCGGCGCCTCCAGACCGTAGTAGCGCACGCCGCACTGGCGGGTGAGCACCCAGTAGGCGTTCGTCGTCCGCGTCGGGTGCGGCTCGTGCAGCTCGACGAGCGCCGCGCCGGGCCGGCAGAAGACGAGGTTCGCGAACCCCGACCCGTGCAGCCCGACGACGACGCGGGCGCCGTGAAAGAGCCGCGCCTGCTCGGCGACCGTGTGCCGCTCGGGGTACACGGTGGCGAAGCCGAGGCGCTGGAGCAGCGCCTCCACCTCGGGCGCGTTGTGGATGCGCCGCTTCCGCCCCCCCTGCCGGCTGACGTAGAGCCGCTCCGGCGCCGGCGCGCCGTCCGCGGGGGCGGGGTCGAGCAAGGTGCGGACGAGATAGTCGCACACCCAGCGCGGCATGTAGTCGCTCGTCCCCGGAAACGAGGGGAGCAGCATCCGCTCGCACTCGACGTGCCTCGCGCGGTCGCTCTGCAGCACGCGCCCTTCGGCGACGCCGAGCCGCTCCAGCGTCTCGCGCTGGAAGCCGTGCCGGGTCGCGTTGACGGCGAAGCGGTCCACCACCGCGAGGTCGTAGCCGGCGAGTCGGAGCAGCTCGAGCCGCGGCAGGATGTCGAACAGCCAGTGGAAGTAGGTGTTGCCGCCCGGCGCGGAGAGCACCGCGGTCGTCCCCGCGAGGCGCTCGAGCGGCGGCAGACGCAGCCGCCCCATGACGTTGTGGTCCTCGAGCTTCCCCTTGAGGTGCACGGTGACGTTGGTGACGACGCGCCCGTCGGCGGCAATGACGGCGACCGCGCGCCCGTAGAGCCGCGCGTCGCGCAGCTCGGCGACGAAGGTCTCCGGCGTGGTGAATCGCGCGACGGCGGCGAAGCGTGGCGGCACCTGCTCGCGTTCGCCGAACGGAAGGAGGACGTCCGACGGCGCGTGCACGACGACGAATCGCCCGCCGGCCGCCGCGGCCGCCTGGCGCGGGGTCACCGTGTCGTTGCGCGGGAGCCGCGCGAGACGGCGGTACCACGGCACGTCCCGCAGGGCGCGGACGACGGGCTTGCGGAGCGATCGGTAGCCACCGCGCAGCGCCGCGCGCAGCCGTCGGGCGACGGCGGCCGCCGGGGCGACGATAATCGAGTCGGCGGGCATCGAGTCGGGTCGGCTGGGCTCGGCGGTCGGAGGGGCGGACGCGGCTCCGCGGGAGCCGGAGCGGGCGGCGGCGCCCCCCACGTCAAAGTCTATCTTCCCTCTTCGTCCGGCGCCGCACCGGATCACTGCACCCCGTGACCTTTCTCGCAACACGCGGCGGCGAATGTCGATACGACAATCCCGAGCGCGATTGACGGGATTCGATGCCGTGAGGTACATTACACCGTCCCTCTCGAGAACGCTTCTCAACCGTCCCGACCGCGCGTGTTCAGCTTCCTCGCACTTCGCAAGTCCTTGAAGCGTAAGGCCGCTGCCACGGCGGCCTCCGCCGAGCGCGCGGACGCCGCCGTGGCGGGCTCCTGCCTCCTCGCCGCCTGCACCACCGGGTCGCGGGCGACCGTGCTCGCCGTGCGCTGCGGCGACGCCGAGGCGTGCCGGCTGCGGGCGCTCGGGCTGTGCGAGGGGGCGAGCGTGAGCGTCGTCGAGGCGCGCAACGGCATGCTGCTCGACGTGCGGGGCGCGCGGCTCGCGCTCGGCTCTGCGATCACCGCTGGCATCACCGTCCTGCCGCTGCAGAGCTAGCGTGTTCGCGACGCCGTCCGCGCCGTCGGCGGGCGCGGAGACGGGCCTTCGACGCGGTTCCCGGCGCGTCCGCGCGGCCGGACGATGAGCGGGACGATCGAGCGCGAGAGCGGCGTCGGGCGCGCGCTCCCCGTCGTCGGCGACCGGCCCGCCGCGCCGGACTACGGGCTCCTCCGCGTCGCCCTGATCGGCAACCCGAACACCGGGAAGAGCACGCTCTTCAACGCGCTCACCGGGATGCGGCAGAAGGTCGGCAACTTCGCCGGCGTCACCGTCGAGCGCGTCGAGGGCTACTACCGCGGGCCCGACGGGCGTCGCGTCACCGTGCTCGACCTGCCGGGCAGCTACTCGCTCTCCGCCGGCTCCCCCGACGAGGAGATCGCCCTCGAGGTCCTGCTCGGTAGCGGCCGCAACGACCCGGCCCCCGACGTCGTCGTCGTCGTCGCCGACGCCCAGCACCTCGAGCGCAACCTGTTCCTCACGAGCCAGGTCATCGAGCTCGGCCTGCCGGTCGTCGTCGCGCTCAACCAGATAGACGCCGCAGCCGCCGCCGGCATCTCGATCGACGTCCCGGAGCTGATCCACGAGCTCGGGGTCACCGTGATCCCGACCGTCGCCAAGCGCGGCGACGGCGTGGACCTGCTGCGTCGCGCCTGCGCGAAGGCCGCCGCCCTTCCGCGCCCGGAGCGACGGTTCGCGCTCCCGCCCGCCGCGGCGACGGCCCTGGCGCCCCTCGAGCGGCGAATCGAGGACGCCGGCTTCCCGCCGCGCGTCGCCGCGATGGAGGCGCTGCGGCTGCTCGCCGTGCCGGCCCCGGAGTCGCACGTGCGTGTCGTGCCCGGCCTCGACGCCGAGCTGCGCCGCGCGCGCGAGGCCGTCGCCGCGGCCGGGCTCAGCCCGCGCAGCCTGGAGGCCGAGCTGCGCTACGAGTGGATCGCCGGCGTCGTCGCCCGCACGGTGACGCACGTCCGGCCCGCCGGCCGCTCGACGAGCGACCGCATAGATGCCGTCGTCCTGCATCGGGTCGCCGGGCCGATCATCTTCCTCGTCCTGATGGCCGTCGTCTTCCAGTCCATCTTCAGCTGGGCGCAGCCGCTGATGGACGCGATCGAAGGCGGCGTCTCGTGGCTCGGCACGACGGTCGGCGCGCTCATCCCGCCTGGCGACCTGCAGAGCCTCGTCGTGGACGGCGTGATCGCCGGCGTGGGGAGCGTGCTCGTCTTCCTGCCGCAGATCTCGATCCTCTTCCTCTTCATCGGGATCCTCGAGGACTCGGGCTACATGGCGCGCGCGGCGTTCCTCATGGACCGCCTCATGCGCCGCGTCGGGCTGCACGGCAAGAGCTTCATCCCGATGCTCTCCGGCTACGCCTGCGCGGTGCCCGGGATCATGGCGGCGCGCACGATCGAGAACCCGAAGGACCGGCTGGCGACGATCATGGTCGTCCCGCTCATGAGCTGCTCGGCGCGGCTGCCCGTGTACACGCTGCTCATCGGCGCCTTCGTACCGCCGCTGGCCCTCGGCGGCGGTCTCGACCTGCAGGGCGTGACGATGCTCGCCATGTACCTCCTCGGCACGGTCTCGGCGCTCGTCGTCGCGGCGATCTTCAAGAGCACGCTGCTGCGCGGCCCGATGCGGCCGATGATCCTCGAGCTGCCGCCCTACCGCCTGCCGGGTGTCAAGACGCTCGCCATCTCGGTCACCCAACGCGCCCAGCTCTTCGTGCGACGCGCCGGCACGGTGATCCTCGCCCTCTCGATCGTCCTCTGGGCGCTCGCGACGTATCCAAAGTTGCCTGCGGCGCGCTCAGGCGCGCCGCAGGCAATCCCGAGCGCCAGCGAGGGACCTCCAGTCCTGAGCGCCAGCGAGAGACCTGCACTGGCGAGCACCGACACGTCGGACGCGCGGGCCGAGGCGCTGCTGCAGGAGCGGCAGCTCGAGCACTCGGCGCTCGGACGCATCGGCCACGTCATCGAGCCGATCGTCCGCCCGCTCGGCTACGACTGGAAGATCGGCGTCTCGATCGCCGCCTCGTTCGCCGCGCGCGAGGTGTTCGTCTCGACGATGGGGACGATCTACGGCGTGGGCGAGGCCGACCAGACGTCGGCCGCGCTGCGCGACCGGCTGCGCACGGAGCGCGACGCGCGGACCGGCCGGCTCGTCTACTCGCCCCTCGTCGCCGTGGGGCTGATGGTCTTTTACGTCTACGCGCTGATGTGCATCAGCACCGTCGCGGTGACGGTACGCGAGGCCGGCGCGGGCCGGCGCGGCTGGACGTGGGCGGGGATCCAGTTCGGCTACATGCTCGTGCTCGCGTACGGCGCGGCGTGGCTCGTCTACCACGGCGGCCGCGCGCTCGGCTTCGGAGGGTGACGCGATGACCGACTTCTCCCTGCAGACGCTGCTCGTCTTCGCGATCGTCGCCGCGGCGGCGCTCTACGTCGGGCGGCGGGTCTGGCGGACGGTGGCGGCAGCCCGCCGCAGCAAGGCCGACGGCTGCGGAACGGGGTGCGGCTGCGGCGACGTGCCCGCCAAGCGCGACCCGTTCGGCCTCTAAGCCGCCGCCCCGCTCGGCGCGTGGACGCCTAGCCCGCCAGGTGCTCGGCGGGGAGCGCGTCGCGCGCGCGCACGGCCGCCGCGAACGGCCCCAGCAGGTGGGCGACGCTGTTCGCGTAGTAGCTCACCAGCTCGCGTCCGTGCGGCAGCACCACGTAGTTCTCCCCCTGCGGCGCGAGCACGCGGCGCATGCGCAGCATGCGTAGGGCGACGTCGAGCGTCTCCTCGGCGTCGCGGTCGGCGCGCACGACGCGGGCGTTGAGCTCGACGAGCGCGTCGCGCAGCTCGGCGATCCGCGCCACGAGCTGCGCGCGGGGCAGGAAGTCGCCGCCGAGGCTCTGCACGGCGGCGCAGACGAGCGGCACCGGCGTCACCGGGACGAGCTGCCCGATGCGGTCCATGATCCGGTCGGTGAGCAGCTGCACCCGCGCCAGCCGCTCGTGGCGGGGCAGCGCGTACAGCTCCGGGTTGCTCTCGTACCACGGGGCGAGCGGTACCGGGGCGCCGATCATGACCGCGGCGCGCCCGTAGCGCTTCCAGCGGCGCGCGACGAGCCGGCCGACGTTCCAGAGCAGGTAGTGCGCGACCTCGCGCGCCTGGACGAGCCGCCCCGGCGGGCGCCCGCCTTCGCGGCCATCCAGCTCGCGGAGGAGCGAGCGGTCCTCCAGCACGCGGTCGTAGTTGACGGCGACGGGCACGACGTGGATGCGTGCCCGGTATTGTGGGTCGCGCCCGATGCCGAGGACATAGTCGAGGAGCCCGATCTTCGGCGGGCGCAGGCGCCCGTCGCGCGTCAGCCCGCCCTAGAGGAAGATGCC
>Ga0307416_100001273_pt1 | contig 13571 bp, 14 predicted proteins | sample DK1Cmetagenome_2_FD_203821 | JGI IMG/M metagenome (GOLD analysis project Ga0307416, IMG submission 203821) | Maize rhizosphere microbial communities from greenhouse at UC Davis, California, United States - DK15-C-3 | ecosystem: Host-associated > Plants > Roots > Rhizosphere > Soil | place...
CTCTCCGGTCGACGTCGGCGTCGTGGCATCTTCCCTCGCGGCGGTGCCCTCCGCGACCGGCTCGGCAGGCGCCTGCGCGTGCTCGACTGCCGCCTTGCCGGTCGCGCTCTTCGCGGTCGGCGAGCGTGTCTTCGCGGCGGCCGTCGTGCCGGCGGGCTGCGCCGGCGCGTCGCTGGGCTCTGGGTCGCCGCTGCTTTCGTCGGCCGGCGCTGGTGCCGCCGCGGACGGTGCGGCCACCGCCGGCGAGGGCGCAGCGGCTGCGGCGCGCTCGCTGCGGCTCTGTCGCAGCAGCTCGGCGAAGCGTCGCACTGCGGACCGGTCGTGCTCGGGCGGCCGGTCGGGCGCGGTCGGCGTCGCGACGGCCGTCAGCGCAGAGACCGTGTTCGGCGTCGCCGGAGCGACAGGCTGGGTTCTGATCGGCGCGGCGTTCATGGCTAGAGCCGCGTCGGCCGCCCCGGCGCGGTGAGCCGGTTCCACGCCGCGCGGACGGCGCGGTCGTCGCTTTCCTTTTGCGCCAGGCGCGCCGCCGCGATCTCGCTCTGGCGCAGGCGCCGCTCGACCAGCTTCTTCAGGCCGGCGGCGCGCAGCTCGTGGCCGCGCATGATCGCTTCGGCGCGTTCGGCCTGCACGGCGGCGTGGCCGGCGACGCGCTCCTGCTGTTCGACCGCCTGGCTCAGCCGATCGATGAAGCCCTGGTAGCAGCGGACCAGCTCGATCTTGCCGTCGCGGCAGAACTCGGCTTTCCAGCGCTGCTCGTAGTCGCGCCGATAGGCGACGAGCTGCTCGGCCTGCGCGACGGCGGCCCGGCGTGCGCTCTCGGCACGAAACTGCTCGGCGAGCGCCTCGTCGCGCTGTCGCTCCGCCTGGGCGAGCAGCAGGGCGAGGGCTTTCAGGTCTTCTTGCATGGTCCAGTGTCGAAAAGTTCTGCGGTCAGGCGGCGAGGACGGCGTAGAGGAACGCGAGGCTGTCGGCCAGCGGTGCCCGTTCGGCCATGTTCTGTTGCAGCAGCCGCGTCATCGGCTCGTGCAGGCGGACCGCGAGGTCGAGCTCGGCGTCGTGGCCGGGCGCGTAGGCGCCGAGCTGGATCAGGTCGCGTGCCTTCTGGTGGCGCGCGTGCAGCTGGCGGAAGCGCCGCGCCGCCTCGAGGTGGTCGCCCTCGGCGACGTTGGTCATGACGCGCGAGACCGAGCGCTCGATGTCGATCGCCGGGTAGTGGCCCGCCTCGGCGAGCTCGCGCGAGAGGACGATGTGGCCGTCGAGGATGCCGCGGGCGGCGTCGGCGATCGGGTCGTTCGGGTCGTCGCCCTCCGAGAGCACGGTGTAGAAGGCGGTGATCGAGCCGCCGCCGGCGATGCCGTTGCCGCTGCGCTCGACGAGCTGCGGCAGCTTGGCGAAGCAGCTCGGCGGATAGCCCTTGGTGGCGGGCGGCTCGCCGATCGCGAGCGCGATCTCGCGCTGCGCCATCGCGTAGCGCGTCAGCGAGTCCATCAGCAGCAGGACGTTCTTGCCGCGGTCGCGGAAGTGCTCGGCGATCACCGTCGCGTAGTTGGCACCCTGCATGCGCACCAGCGGCGGCGCGTCGGCGGGCGCGGCGACGACGACCGAGCGGCGGATGCCGTCCTCGCCGAGGATGTCCTCGATGAACTCCTTGACCTCGCGGCCGCGCTCGCCGATCAGCCCGACGACGATGACCTCGGCGGCGGTGTAGCGCGCCATCATGCCGAGCAGCACGCTCTTGCCGACGCCGGTGCCGGCGAACAGGCCGATGCGCTGGCCGCGGCCGACGGTGAGCATGGCGTTGATCGCGCGCACGCCGGTGTCGAGGGGAGTCCGCACCGGCTCGCGGTCCATCGCGTTGATCGGCCGCCGCGCGACCGGCTCGTCGTGGACTTGCGCGAGCGCGCCCCGCTTGTCCATCGGCTGGCCCTGCGAGTCGACGACGCGGCCGAGCAGGCCGTCGCCGACCGGCAGGTGCAGCGTCCGGTCGACCGTGCGGCGAAACGGATGGCGCGCGGTGCCGAGCTTCATCGGCCGCACCGGCGAGGGCCGCGGCACGACGAGCGCGCCGCTCGACAGGCCGTGCACGTCGCCGGTCGGCATCAGGTAGGCGCGGTCGCCGGAGAAGCCGACGACCTCGGCGACGACCGGCACCGACACTTCGCCGCCGCGGCCGTCCTGGTGGATCTCGCACACCGAGCCGACCGGCACGCGGATTCCCGCGGCCTCGAGGACGAGGCCGGTGACGCGCACCAGCCGTCCCTGCGTCTCGAGCGGCAGCGTTTCGGCCGTCGCGCTCCGCAGGTCGGCGAGGTAGCGCCGCCATTTGTCGGTCGCCGAGACGACGGGCGCCGGCGCGGTCGCGTTCACGCCGGCTCTGGAGGAGTGTCGTCGCCGCGCTGCGCTGTCGGCGCCGGGGCGGCCGCCGTCGCCTGCCACGGCAGTGCGCTGCCGAGCGCTGCGACGGCACGTCGCCAGCGCTCGTCGATCGTCGCGTCGACGAGACCGATGTCGGAGTCGACCCGGCAGCCGCCGCGTGCGACTTGCGGGTCCGAGACGACGCGCGCGCCGCGTGCCGCGATCGCCTCGGCCGAGTGGCCGGCGATCAGCGCGTGGTCGTCGGGATGGACGCGCAGGACGATGTGGCGCGCGCTCAGCAGCAAAGCGTCGATCGCCTGCTCGGCGACGGTCGCGACGCACTCCGGGCGCAGCGCCAGCTCGCTTCGCAGCACCTGCCGCGCGAGCGCGGCTGCGGTGTCGGCGACGGCGCGCGCCATCTCCTGCTGCAAGGCGTCGAGCTGCTCGCCGATCGAGCGCACGAGGGCGCCGACCTGGGTCGTCGTCTGGCTCGCGAAGCTCTGCTTGAAGCCTTCGAGCGCGACCAGGCCGTCGCGGTAGCCGTCCTGGTAGCCCGACTGGCGCGCCGCGCGCAGCTGCTGCGCCTGCCGCTCGGCGGGATCGACGGGCGCTTCGGCGTCGCGCGCCGGCGTGCCGGCGCTGCCGCCCGAGACGTCGCCGAACGACCACGACGCGAACGAGCTGAGCTCCTCGCGCGGAATGAAGCGCGAGTAGACGTCGCGTTGCGTCGCCCGCGCGCCTTCGCCGGGCGGCGGCACCGGCCGCGGCTTGCTGGCGCTCATCGAACGCATCGCTCCGCCTTAGACGAAGTCATCGCCGCTGCCGCCGCCGATCACGAGCTGGCCTTCCTCGGCGAGCCTGCGGACGATCTTCAGCAGCTCCTTCTGCTCGGCCTCGACCTCGGCGACGCGGACCGGGCCGCGCGCATCGAGCTCTTCGCTCAGCGTTTCCGCCGCGCGCGTCGACATGTTCTTCAGGACGCGATCGCGCAGCTCGGGCTTGGCGCCCTTCAAGGCGACGACGAGCGCCTCGGACTGGACTTCCTTCAGCAGCGCCTGGATGCCGCGGTCGTCGACCCGCATCAGGTCGTCGAAGGTGAACAGGTTGTCGAGGATGCGCTGGGCGAGATCGTTGTCGGTCTCGCGGATGTAGTCGATCGCCGCGGTCTCGATGCTCGTGCCGAGCAGGTTGATCATGTCGGCCGCGGTCTTGACGCCGCCGAGCGGCGCCATCCGCGCCTGCTCGCCGCCGGCGACCATCCGGCCCATGACGTCGCTCAGGTCCTTCAGCGCCGACGGCTGGATGCCGTCGAGCGTCGCGATGCGGACGAGGACCTCGTTCCTCTGCCGCTCGCCGAAGCTCTTCAGCACCGCGGCGGCCTGCTCGGCGTCGAGATGGACGAGCACCGCGGCGACGATCTGCGGGTGCTCGTGGCGCAGCATCTCGCCGATCGACGCCGCATCCATCCACTTCAGGCCCTCGATGCCCGAGATGTCGCCGTTCTGCAGGATGCGGTCGATGAGCATCGTCGCCTTGTCCTCGTCGAGCGCCTTCTTGAGCACGTTCCTGACGTAGTTGCCGGTGTCGGCGACGAGCGGGCTGCGGCCCTGCGCGGTGCTCGCGAACTTGGCCATCACCTTGTCGAGCCGGTCTTTCGGCACCGACGTCATGCGCGCGATCGTCTGGCCGAGGCTGCGCACCTCGCGCGGCGAGAGATGGCGGAACACCGCCGCAGCCTCCTCCTCGCCGAGCGACATCAGCAGGATGGCCGCGTCTTCGAGGCCGGCTTCGTCGAGCGCCATGGCTTCGGTTCGTCCTCTTGTCTAGGCGGCTTCGCTGCCGCCGACCCAGCCGCGGACGATGCCGGCGACGGCCGCCGGATTGTCCTTGGCGAGCGCCTTCGCGCCCTCGATCTGGCGCAGCACCGTCGGCGCGCCGAGCGCCTGCGGGTACGGCGGCTCGTCGCCGACGACGGCGTCGATCCGCGATCCGCGCGGCGGCTGCGCCGGGCGCGCGACCAGCGCGGTCCTGACGGCGGGCCGGACGAGGCCGAAGAAGACGAGGATGGCGACGATCGCGAGCCCCGCCGGCAGCGCGGCGGCGCGGACCATGTCGATCAGCTCCGGGCTCTTCCAGAACGGCAGCTCGTGCGTCGTCGTCGGCTCGACCTTGAACGGCGCGTTGACGACCTTGACCGAGTCGCCGCGCTCCTTGTTGAAGCCGATCGACTCGCGGACGAGCGCGGTGATCTTCTCGATCTCGTCGGCGGCGAGCGGCACCTGCGTCGTCTTGCCCTTGGCGTCGGTGACGCTGCGGTTGTTGACGACGAGCGCCGCGTTCAGGCGCTTGACGTTGCCGGTCGCGCTCCTCGTGACGCGCACCGTCTTGTCGACCTCGTAGTTGGTGACCGCCTCGCGCCTGCCGCCGCTGCCGGCGACGATGCCGCTCGGCGCGCCCTGGAGCGGCTGCGACGCTCCGGTGAGCGGCGCCGTCGCGGCGATCGGCGGCTGGTTCGACGCCGCGCCGGGAACGCCGCTCGCGAGCGAAGCCCCGGCGCCGCCGCCGTGCTCGCTCGTCTGCTGGCTGCGGATCGAGACGCTCGCGTCCGGCCCCTGGTTCGGCTTGAACTCCTCCGACGTCGCTTCGGTCTGCGAGAAGTCGATCTCGGCGGTGACGCTCGCGCGCACGTTGTCGTGGCCGACGATCGGGGCGACGAGGTCGAGGATTCGCTTGGCGTAACCGGTCTCGATCTGCTGGACGTACTGCAGCTGCTGGGCGTCGAGGCCGCTGCCTCCGGCGCCGGCGTCGCCGCCGCCGGTCAGCAGCGCACCGGTCTGGTCGAGGACGCTCACCGCCTTCGGGCTCATCTCCGGAACGCTCGACGACACCAGGTGGACGATGCCGGCGACCTGTGCGCGGTCGAGCGCGCGGGCCGGATGCAGCGTCAGCAGCACCGAGGCGCTCGGCTTCTGCTGCTCGCGAAAGAAGCCATTCTGGTTCGGCAGCGCGAGGTGGACGCGCGCCGACTGCACGGCGGCGAGCGACGAGATCGAGCGCATCAGCTCGCCCTCGAGGCCGCGCTGGAAGGTGAGGCGCTCCTGGAACTGGGTCTGGCCGAAGCGGGCGCTGTCCATCAGCTCGAAGCCCGAGACCGCGCCCTTCGGCAGGCCGGCGGTCGCCATCTTCAGGCGCAGGTCGTGGACCTGCGCGGAGGGAACGAGGATCGCGGCGCCGCCTTCGGACATCCGGTACGGCACGTTCATCTGCGAGAGCTGCGCGATGACGGCGCCGCCGTCCTTGTCGGACAGGTTGGCGTAGAGCACCTTGTAGTCGCCGTGCGACTTCCAGGCGGTCATCGCGACGACGATGCCGGCCAGCGCCGCGACGCCGACCAGCGCGCTCAGCTTGCTCCTCAACGGCATCGCTTGCAGGCGGCCGGCGAAGGTGGCGGGAACCGCCGTGGCGTTCGGCGAGAGGGCAACGGCGTTGTCCATGGGGGTCGCTTGGCAGCCGGGGCGAGAAGCCGCCGGGGCAACGCCATTATTCGAAACGGCCCTGCCGCGGGATGGCCGAAACAGGCCGGCAATGCGGCGTCAGTTCGCACCAACGCCGACGAGCGGTCTGCCTACGATGACGGCCTTGGAGCGACCGCCATGAACGTCACCCTCAAGCCCTTCGACTTCGCCCAGGCGGCAGCGAGGGCTGGCCTCGGCACCGACGGCATGCCGCTCGCGAAGAGCGGTGCGGTCGCCGAGACCGGCTTCCAGAAGGCGCTCGGCCACGCCCTCGAGGCCGTGAGCAAGTCACAGAACGACGCGAGCCGGCTGCAGCGCGAGATCGCGCTCGACAACCCGACCGTGAGCCTCGAGCAGACGATGGTCGCGATGCAGAAGGCGCAGATCGGGTTCGCGGCGACCTTGCAGGTCCGCAATCGCCTGGTGCAGGCGTATTCGGACATCATGGGGATGCAGGTCTGACGTCTTGTCCCGGGCGCTCGTCGGCGGTGCGACAGCGCGGCTCGTAGTGTGAGAAGGCCGCGCTGTCGTCGAGCAACCACAACCCGCTCAGTCGTCGTCTTCGTCGCGATTCGGATCATTCGGGAACGCGACCCTTCTCGCACGGCCGGTGACGCGCAGGATGTCGAGACCCGACCCATTGCGGTCGACGGCGTAGACGAAGCCGCGGTTGTCGACTTCGACGTTGTTGGTCATGTAGCCGGTTGCCGTCGTGTTCTGGTTCGCGACCGGCACGTAGAAGCCGACTTCCTCCGGCTCCTGCGGCTCGCGGATGTCCCAGACGCGGATGCCACCCGTGAAATAGGCGAGGAAGGTCAGCCTGCCGTAGTACGGATTCCTGAAGTTCTCCTCGCTGGAGTGCACGCCGAAGCGGGCACCTCGCTTGCAGTAGTTGCCCCTCGGGTACTTTTCGCCAACGCGGGGGTCGACCGACATCGTGGACAGCACCATCGGACCTTGCCAAGGGTTTTGTTGAGGACTCGTGCCGGGCGGCACCGTGAGCGAGTTTTCGACCGTGACGTCAACCAGGAACGCCCAGTGCGGAGCTTCCTTGCAAAGGTCGGCCGTCGACTCGGAAGAGAGGATCACGATGTCACGGACCTTGAACTCGGTGAAGTCCTGGTAGCTGCTCGGCGTCATCCCGATCACCGGCATGCTCGTGTGGCCGCCTTGGTCGGGCGACATGTAGAGGATCGACGTCTGCGCCGAGTTCAGCTGTTCGTTCGTCGGGTTGTTCCGATCGCCCATGAACGTCCCGTAGGGAGGCGGCAGCAGCTTGCTGCGATCGAGCACCTGCATGATCCCGTCGTCGCCGACGCCCCACGCCGTGTAGACGCGGTTGCCGATGACGTCGGTCAGCATCGCACCGCGCGCCAGCCGACGCGTCGGGTTCGGGTGCTCGCGGCCGGAAATCGCGCCGTGCAGCGACGGCGGCACCGGGCCGGTTCCGGTGGGCTGCGATCCGGGAAGCCCGTGCGTGCGCAGGTACACAGGGCTCGTTGGATTGGACCAATCGACGATCATCATCGATTGCGGCTGGCGCCACGCTTGAGCCGCGATGCTGCCCGGCAAGTAGGCGATCCCGGTCTGGCACTCCCAATAGTGCTTGTGCGTCGATGCAAGACCGCGCATCGCGCCGACCAGGAACGGATTGCTGACGTTGGTGACGTCCCAGACCTCGTAGCCGGAGGCGACGCTGCCCTGCACGTTTCGCATCAGGTAGACCCGACCCGGGGTTCCCGCCGGAAGGTCGGAGCCGAGGCACATCCGCACCGACTGCGTCTGTGCGCCCGTCGCCGGACCGGGGATGTGGAACTTCTCGACCGGCTGATTCGGTCTCGTGACGTCGATGATCATCACCCCGTTCAATTCGACGACGCCGCCCTTGAGCGGGTTCGGCTTCGAGCCGCCGTGCGTGCCGACGAAGGCGATCGTCCTGCCGTCTGGGTAGACAATCGTGTTGGGCTGGTAGGCGGGGCGGCCCTGAAGGTCGGTGTGTCCCACACGACGCATGTTCTTCTGCTCGCCGCTCTGGCTGACTTGCGCAGCGGCAGTGCTCGTGAAAGCCACTGCCAGCAGCGCTACGGCAGAGATCGCCGCGTTGATCTTGTTGATCCGTGTCCTCATCTCGTCTCCTCGGGCTGTGAACGCCGGGCGCATCAATGCCTGCCGGCACCGCCCCGGCACTGCGCGAACCGAACGGTTCGCGACATTCGCTGACTTCGTGGGACCGTTATAGACCCGCGCGAAACCGAGGACAAGAAGCGGACGCCAAGGGAAAGCGATAGCTGTCTTCTCGAGCACAGCTTGGCCCGGTGACTCGCGATGTCGCGCAAACGCGGGCGCGCGATTTGCCGACGCGGAGGTTCACTGGTCGAAGGAGGCGAGGCGATGAGCAAGCTCGGGGTTCGCTTGGCGGCGGCAGCCGTTCTGGCGGGATGGTTCGTGCATGCACATGCGTCGCTGAGCCTGAGGCCGCCGCAGAACTTTCCGGCAGCGCTCGGTGCCGAAAACACGATCCTGACCCTGCAGAATATCGGCAGCTTCAGCTTCGAGGCGGGCAGTGTCGGCCGAGTCGTCGGCAGCGCCACCGATGTCATCAGTGGTGACGTCCTCACCGGTCCCTCGCAGACCCGAACGCGCAGCCTTGGTTCGCTGGGCATCGGATCTGCCGCGGACCTTCGCGTCGTCTTCAAGCCGCTCGAGCCCGCAGACGTGCTGAACCAGGGCATCTCCCTCAACAACCTGCAGCTCAGCATCTACAGTCCGACGGGCTCCCTGCTGTTCAACTCCGGGTTCTTCGAGCCCATCGACTTTGCCGACGCCATGACAGGGGCCGGCAACTCGGGCTTCGTCTTCGCTCTCGATCCGGTGCAGGCCGCCCAGGCTCAGACGTTCGCATTCGGCAGTGGCTTCGCCGCCAACCTCGTCGGCCTCAGCGCCGCGGCATCGAATGCCACGGGCAGCTTCGAGACCTTCTACGTGGCCAGCGCGGTGGCGATCGCGCCCATCCCCGAACCAGAAAGCGTTGCGCTCTTGCTGGTGGGTTTTGCGGCGATGCGGCTGGTGCTGCCCCGTCGCGCCAGGGAGCGAACTTGAGCGCGAAGGACTGAAGCGTATCGGAGCGGCGGTTCGGATCGACGACCGACTTGAGCCGAGTCGACGGATCGATCGCGTTCCGCCGCAATCGCCGTGATGGTGCTCGGCTTGTCCGGCGCCGACGCGCCGCTGCCGAGGATCTTCATGGCCTGCTTCTTGGCGGCTTCCCAAGTCATGGCGGTTCCTTCCGTTGTGACGGAGCCCGCCGTCGCGGGCGTCCAGATCGCCGCTTCCCGCGGCGCGGCCTAGAAGGCACAGGAGCTTAGCCGAGGCTCGGCGACGGGACGCGTCCCGACCGGAGGTTCATCCGGCCAACGCAGCCTCGGGCCGCCCACCGACTTCACACCCTCCGGGCCCGGTTTCGCGAACGGCTGGGGGCATTCCGTCGCACCCGCCGGCCCCGGGAAGTCGATCTCTCTACAGTGCGGCCATGGACGCGTCGGTCGCCGTCGGAGAGCCCGCAGGCCGCAAGGGATGGCGATTCGCACGCAGCAGTCTCCAGCTGATGCTCGTGATCCTCGCGGCCTGCGCGTTCGACGCCGCCATGTTGCTGTACTTGGATGCCGTCCACGACGCGATGAAGGGGCGGCCAAGGACGTTCGAGTGGCAGCCGCGGCTCTGGCATCTGCTGCAACTCAGCGCAGTGCTGATCGCGCCCGGTGTGCTGGCCGCGTGGCTGGCTGCACGCGGCTATCCCGCCAGCCTTCGCGCGTGCATCAGGACGGTGGTGGCGTTCGTCCTCGGCTCGGCGGTCGGTCACTTGATGTCCTCTGCGCAGCAGGTCTGGCTGTCGTCCGGCTCCCGCCCCGTCTGGCATCACTATGCCGACAGCATGCTGACCAACGCGATCACGGCGGCGGCCGTCGTCGGGGCGATGTACTGGTGGCGGCGCGAAACGGTCCTCCGCGAGGCGCTGCATCGCACGCGAATGGGTCTGCTCGCGCTGAAGGCCGATTGCGCGGACGCCGAGCTGCTGCGACTGCGCACGCAGATCGAGCCCCACTTCCTGTTCAACACGGTGGCCACCATCGTCCAGATGTACCAGGCCGATACGGCTGCCGCCCGTCGCACCTTGGCCCGGCTGATCAACTACATGAGCACGGCGCGCGTCCACATGCAGCGCCAGGAGGCCCCGCTGGAGGAGGAATTGGCCCTGACCGAGGGATACCTCGAAATCCAGCGACTGCGGATGGGCGCGCGGCTGCGCTACGAGATCGAGGTCTCCCCCGAGTTGCGCGGCAACCGGGTTCCTCCCGCCGCGTTGCTGACGCTGGTCGAGAACGCGATCAAGCACGGGCTGTCGCCGCGGCCCGGCGGCGGCGTGTTGCGGGTCGTGGCGCAGCGGGACGGCGTCTGGGTCACGTTGAACGTGTCCGACAGCGGCGTCGGCTTCCGGGCGACCGGCGGGCGCGGCCTGGGCCTGGCGAATCTGCGCGCCCGCATCCTCGGGCTCTACGGCGGCGACGCATCGTTGCGCCTCACCGGCGCGGAGGAAGGCGGCGTCACGGCGACGATGCGATTGCCGTTCGGCCCCCCGCCTGCAGCGGCGGTCGCATGAGCCGTTCGCCGTCGAGGTTCGATTGGCACGGCTGGCGCGCCGATGTCGTCGAGCGGCTCGATCGGCGCTCGATCGGCCTCGGCGTGGCGTGGGTGGCCGTCACCATGGTGTTCACCCTCATGAACCCCGGCGGCGACAGTCCTGGCGCTTCCGCGCTGTTCAGACTCAGCAGCGTCATGGCGACCCTGGTGGTCCTGGCGGTGGCGCTGGTCGCCGTCGCGCGCGGCATCTCGGCCTGGGTGGCCTATCCGGCGGCGGGCTTCGCGGCCGTCGCGATCGGGTCGGTCCTCGGCATCGTGTTCGATCCTTTCCGCTGGCTCGCCGCCACGCCGCCGCCACCGTTGCACGCGGTGGTCCTGGCGCAGTTCTATTTCTTGTCGTTCCTGGCCCCGCCCGCTGTCCTGTACGTGGTCGCGAGCAGCGCCGCACACAACGCGAAAGTCTTGCGCGCCGTCGAGGCCGAACGGGCCGCGGAAGCAGAGCGCCTGGCCCAGCAGCGTTTGCAGACCGAGCTGGCGACGGTCGACCACGACCTGGTGCTGACGGCGATGCGACTGGCGCTGAGCATGCCCGTGCGCGACGCGGCGCGAGCGCAGTCCTTGCTCGAGGCAGTCACGGCGTACCTCAGGGCCGCGCAACAGCGCGACTCATCGGAACCTGGCCGCGTCGCGGCCGCGTTGGCCGAGCTGCGGCAGGCCTGCGCAAGCATCGGCGGCGAGCCCGCGCGGCACGTGCTCGCATGAGCGCCGATCCGCGCGCGGTCATCGCCGAAGACGAGCCGCTGCTCGCCGCCGGGCTGCGCGATGCGCTGGCCGCGCTGTGGCCGAGCCTCCAGATCTGTGCCCTGGTCGAAGACGGCATCCAGGCGCTGCGCGCTCTCGAGGAGCACAAGCCCGACATCCTGTTCCTCGACATCCAGATGCCGGGGCTGACGGGGCTCGAGGTCGCGCAGCAGGTCAACGGACGTTGCCATGTCGTCTTCGTGACCGCCTTCGACGACCATGCCATCCAGGCGTTCGAGCAGGGCGCGGTCGACTACGTGCTCAAGCCCCTGTCGGTGGCGCGGCTGGCGACTGCGGTCGCGCGCCTGAAGGAGCGGATCGGCAGCGCCCCGGCGCGCCTCGACGGCCTCATCGACCGGCTGGCAACGCCGCGCGAGGGTGAATATCTCCGCTGGATCACGGCCTCGCAAGGCCGCGAGGTCCGCCTGATCACGATCGCGGAAGTGTGCTATTTCCGCTCCGACAACAAGTACACCTCGGTCGTCACGCCGGACGGCGAGTCATTGATCCGCGTGACCTTGAAGGAGCTGCTCGACCAGCTCGACCCGGCGGTCTTCTGGCAGGTGCATCGGAGCACGGTCGTGAACGCCAACGCCATCGCCGGCCTGCTTCGCGACGGCCAGGGCCGCCTCAACATCAAGCTGAAGCAGCGCAGCGAGACCCTGGTCGTGAGCGAGACCTATGCATCCCGGTTTCGCGTGATGTAGCGGCGCTCCGGGTCGCTCGCTCAGCTCGGCAGCCAGGTGCTGTCGCCGTTCTCGACCGTCTGCAGGAACTCCGAATCGAGCGCGGTCGTCGTCGACCGGCGCAGGCGAGCCTCGGGAAAGGCGATCGGCAGCGAGAACTGCAGCCGGGTGCAGTGCTCGCCCGAGGCGTTCGTCTCGGCGCCGGCCCGTGCCGACCAGGTTCCCGCGACCTGCAGCTTGCCGCTGCCCTGCGCCACCGACCCTTCGACCCCGGTCACCGCAACGTCGAACGAGATGTTGCTCACACGGGAGCCGTCCGCCGTCTGGCCGACGCCGTTGCCCCGTGGGCTCGCGTCGATCGCGGGGTTGACCGCCACGCGATGGGCCGCTGCCGCCGCCTGGGCCGCGACGACGCCTTCGACGATCTGCGTGACGGCGGTCTGGATGAAGTCCTTCAGATCCATGACGGTTCCTCGAGGGCGAATGGTCAGTTGAGCGCCATCAACTTGCCGCGCTTCTGCGTCAGGTCGATGAAGCGCTGCAGCGTCCGGACGGTGTCGCCGTTCGGGCGCAGGAACTCGAAGCCGAGGCGGACGCCGCGCGCGTCGGCGTTGATCGACGTGACGTGCTGCAGGCGCAGGTCGACGGTGAGCTTGGTGTCGTCGTCGAGCTCCATGCGGACGCTGCCGAGGGTGACCCCGGCGTTGAGCATCGGCACGTCGGCCGGCAGGAAGAGGGCGCAGCCGCCGATGCTGAGGTCGATCACGCGCAGCGCGACCTCGCCGTCCTGTTGGTCGGGATGGCGCACCTTGGCGACCGGGGCGCTGCGGATCAGCGGCCGCACGCGAAAGGCGTTGCGGCGCTGGAAGCGGTACATCTCGCGCGGGAACGGGCAGCTCAGCACGCTCGCCCGGTTGCCGTGGACGAGCACCGGGTGGCGGACCTCGAACTGCACCTTGACGCTGTCGAGATAACCGACGACGACGATGTCCTGCGAGTGCAGGACCGCCTGCATGGCGTGGTCGTTGGGGTCGGCGTTGAAGCCGATCGTCGCCCGCGCGCTGTCCATCGTCCAGATCGCGCTGCGGAAGACGCTGCCGTCGCTGCTGTGCAGGCCGAGGACGATCGCGCCGTCGAGCAGCTGCTTCAGCAGCGTGCCGATCTCGCGCGGCGAGAAGATCCGGAACTCCTCGAGCGCCTCTTTGCCGGACATGCCCTGAAGCGGTGCCGGGCTGGTTTCCATTGCGTCTCCTTCGAACGCTGTCGTCGCCTGCGGGTCGCGCCTGCGCCCGCTCAGTGCAGGGTCTTCGGCCGGCCGGCCAGGATGTCGTCGAGGTCCTCGAGCCAGGGCTCGGCGAGCTGGCGGATCTCGGCGTCGTTGACGAGGATGCGCTGCATCAGGCGCGACTTCAGCTGCGCCTCGTCGGGCGGCAGCGGATGCTCGGCCGCGGTGTTCTTGAGCTGCGCGATCAGCACCGCGCAGGCGCCCTCGAGCTTGACGACCTGGTCCCAGTTGCCGCCCCGAGCGGCCTCGAGCATGTCCTGGCTCGCCTTCTCGATCGCCTCGTAGTAGTTG
>Ga0307416_100001274_pt1 | contig 13568 bp, 8 predicted proteins | sample DK1Cmetagenome_2_FD_203821 | JGI IMG/M metagenome (GOLD analysis project Ga0307416, IMG submission 203821) | Maize rhizosphere microbial communities from greenhouse at UC Davis, California, United States - DK15-C-3 | ecosystem: Host-associated > Plants > Roots > Rhizosphere > Soil | place: USA...
AAGCTCGCAGTGAATCTCGACGCCAAGACCGTCGAAGTCGACGGCAGCCGCGTGCACCTGACCGGCAAGGAATATGCGATGCTGGAGCTGCTCTCGCTCCGCAAGGGCACCACGTTGACCAAGGAGATGTTCCTCAACCATCTCTACGGGGGCATGGACGAGCCCGAGCTGAAGATCATCGACGTGTTCATCTGCAAGCTCAGGAAGAAGCTGAGCCTGGCTTGCGGCGGCGCCAATTATATCGAGACCGTCTGGGGCCGCGGCTACGTGCTGCGCGACACCGACGAGGGCGAGGAATCAGAGCCGCAGGCCGCGGTCGCTTAAAATTTCCGCACGGGGGTAACGGGGAGGAAGGCGGGGCCGAAGGGCTCCGCCTTTTTTCGTTCCGGAGCCGCCCTTGCTATGCGCGGTGGATGAACGAACGCGACCTCGACCGCATCTGGTTCGGCTGCGGCAACTTCGGCGGGATAGGCTCTTCGCCGGCACTGCGCGACGCGGGCGACGGCGAGGAACAGGCGTTTGTGCTGCTCGATCACGCCCGCCGCGTCGGCCTTCGGCGTTTCGATACCGCAAACACCTATGGCGGCGGGGCGAGCGAGCTGATCCTCGGCAAGTGGCTTCGGGCACGAGGCGCGTCCTTCCGCGAGGACGCGCAAATCGCGACCAAGGTCGGCAATCCTCACGGCTGCCCGCCCGGCGAGACGCCGCTGAACAGGACCCAGATCGCTTATCACCTCGATCGGTCCCTGCGCCGGTTGGCCGTCGAGCGGATCGATCTCTATTACATCCACGAGTTCGATCGGGTGACCCCGCTTGAAGAAACGCTCGAAGCCATGTCGCGCGCGGTTGCGGCCGGCAAGATCGATCGGTTCGGCATCTCCAACGCCTCGCTGTCCGACGTGAAGGAGGTCCGGACGCTGGCCGACAGCAGGCTCGAGTCCCGCTTTGAATATGTCCAGAACGAGTTCAACCTGCTCGCCACGGGGGACGCCGCCCAGCTGATCCCCTTCTGCGCGGAGCATGGTGTGCGCTACACCGCCTTCAGCCCGCTCGCCGGGGGGCTGCTCACAGGCAAATACCGGTCAGGCGAGGAGCCGCCGCCCGGCAGCCGCCTCGCCCACGCGGTGGAGATCTATGCGAACTATCTGACGGACGAATCTTTCGCTGCGATCGAGCAGCTGAGGCGATCCGCAGAAGAACGACGCGAGACCATGGCAAGCGCGGCCCTCCGCCACGTCTTTGACACGCCCGGCGTCGATGGCCTGATCATCGCCCCGCGCAGGATCGAACATTTTGAAAGTTACGGCCTGGAGCCGCAATGACGCGAAGCTGCCGACCGGGATTCTATGCGTCGATCAGGAGGCGTCGACGGTCGCGGCGGGCGGGTAGCGCCAGCGGCTCATTGCTGGACAGGTCCAGGGCCGCTTCATCCATCCGGCGCCAGCCGTCGCGGCCGAGGCGCTCGAGCGGCCTGAACCCGGTCTTGTAGGCCATGCGGTTCGAGCCTTCGACCCAATAGCCAAGATAGACGTAAGGCAGACCGGCGCGCGCGGCGCGAACGATATGGTCGAGGATGATGTACGTGCCGAGACCCTTCCGGGCGCTGGGCCCGACATCGAAGAAGCTGTAGATCATCGACAGGCCGTCGCTCTGCTGATCGCTGAGGCATGCGCCCACCAGCTTTCCAGGCCGGCCGTCGACCGACGGTTCGCGATATTCGATGACGTAAGTGCGCACGGGCGTCTGCTCAACCATGTCGGCGAAGTCGCTCTCGTCCATCTCCGCCATGCCGCCGCCGGGGTGCCGAGCGGACAAATACCGGCGGAGCAAATGATATTGCTCGTCGGTCGTCCACGGCTTGCATGCGCTGACCTCGAGATTGACGTGTCGACGGAGGAGCTTGCGCTGCGTCGCGTTGGGCTCGAACTCAGTCGCGAGCACGCGCACCGAGACGCAGGCCGAGCAGTCGATGCAGCTTGGACGGTAAGCCACCGACTGGCTGCGGCGGAAGCCGATCCGGCCCAGCGCTTCGTTGAGCTCGCTGGCGTGGCGGCCGCTGAGCTCGGTGAACACCTTCCGCTCGACCTTGCCCGGAAGGTACGGGCACGGGCTCGGGTTGGTCACAAAGAATTTGGGAAAGCGGAATGGTGCGCTCACCCGGCCACCTCACTCAATCGTTACGCAACTCTTTATGCGGCTGGTGAACGCGGAAGAAAAGAGTTTGGACCCGGACTTTTCGACGGAAGCGCGGCAATGTCCCTCCGGGGGACAATTCAAAGCCGCTCATCGCTTCAATGGAAAGCCTGGGGCCGGTACCGAACCGCGCTTCGTTTGAGCTTCTCACCGACTTCAAATTTCGGTAGTTTTCCGCTCTGCGCGGGGGGCAAGTCGTGAACGAGCCGGGGCCTGTAACGACTGACGAGAGCCACCCGGCCCGGCCGGTCTTCGTCAGTTACGCGACAGCCAACCGAAAGCAGGCGCTATCGGTCTGCAAGGCGATGGAGCGGCGCGGCACGATGTGCTGGATATCCACCCGCGACGTGGCTCCGGGAGAAAACTACCAGGAAGCGATCGTTGGATCGATCCGCAATGCGCGGGCATTGGTTCTGGTGTTTTCGGAGGCCGCCAACAACAGCGACGAGATCAAGAAGGAGCTGTCGCTCGCCAGCCGTTACCGCGTACCCGTGATGGCGCTCAGGATCGAGGACGTCGAGCCAAGCGACGCGTTCGCCTATGAGCTTTCGACCCGGCAGTGGATCGATGCCTTCGAAGGCTGGGACAATTCGATCGACTCGCTGGTCAGCCGCATCGGGCAGGTTTCAGGCGCGGAACCGACCGCGGCGGTCGCCACTTCAGCTCCCCGACGTACGGTTTTCCGATCGTGGCGTCCCAGGGCGATTGCGGCAACAGCAGCCGCTCTTTTGCTGGTGATGGCTGCGGGGGCCTGGTGGTGGCTTCGTCCGCAAGCGGCGCACAGCATGACCGTGCGGCTGGCTGGCTTCCGGCCTCTGTCCGCGAACCTTCCGGCGACGATGGGCGAAAGCATCGGCGCCGAGGTCACCGCGGCATTCGCCGCCGACGGTATTGTCGGCGTTTCGACTGCCTCGGCTCCTTCTAAGGACGCAACACCCGCTTATGCGATCGGCGGGACGATCCAGCGAGTTGGCGACTCCATTCGCGTGATCACCCGATTCACGAACGAGCGCACCGGCGCGACCTTGTGGTCCGACCGCATCGACTATGACGCCAGCCAGGTCTCAAAAGTGCCACGCAAGATCGCGGCCGACGCAGGCATCGTAATTCGCTGCGGCTTGTCCGGTGCCTCGACCTATTACAAGTCGCTGCCGGACGCGGTGCTTAAAGACTATATGCAATATTGCCAGGAGTCCTGGTCCTACGGGGGAACCAAGACTCTCCTTCCAGCCCAACGGGTCGTCGCCGCTGTCCCCGATTTCTCCTGGGGGTGGTCCGCGGTCCAGACCGGTTTCATGCAGGCCGCCCAGGATGAACAGGACGATCAGCGCGCGGAACAGTTGCGCGCGGCAGGGCGCCAGGCCGCAGACAAAGCGCTGGCCCTGGACCCGGGCAACAGCGAGGCGTTGGATCGCAAGACCTACCTGATGGATCCGCACGATTGGGTCAGTCAGGAGAAGCTGTATAAAGCCGCGATCGCGGCCAAGCCGCTTGATTGCGGATGCCAACATTACGGTTACGGCCTGATGTTGAACAAAGTGGGACGTCTTGACGATGCCCTCGTACAGCAACGTGCCGCCACCGACATGCTCTCGCTTTGGCCGGACTCCCAGGTCGCCATGGCGGACTTGCTCGTGGCAACGGACAGGGTCGAGGAGGCCCGGCAGTACTTCGCGGCAGCCGTTGATCTCAGCACGGCCCCGAACTTTGAGCCCTGGCTCGCGGTAACCAGGGGCATTGAAACCGGCGACTATGCGGCTCCCGTGGCTGCCCTCCGCGCCAACCAGTACCAAATGGCCGCCGAGGCCCGCGCCGCCTTGTTGTCAGGATATCAGGCTCTGGCATCGCGTGATCCCAAAGCCAGGACGAAGGCTGTTCAAGCGCTGCTCTCACTGCCCAAAGACAGGCAGAACGACACGGTCGCGACCATGCTGGCGGCGCTAGGGGCGAACCGCGAGGCGCTGGAGGTTGCGAGGGACAGGCCGTGGTTGTTCTGGCGCCGAAGCATGCGCGGCGTTCTGAACCAGCCCGGCTTTCCAGCCGTCGCGAAGCAGCTGCGCCTTATGGCCTATTGGAAGGCCACGCATACCAAGCCCGATGTTTGCCGAAGCAACGACCCGCCGCCGTTCTGCGGGATTATCTAATCAATCCAGCGACGCGCGCTCCACGCGGAATCCGGCGGCTTCGAGACGGCTCACCACGTCGTCGATGGACTCCGGGTCTTTCGCCTCGCATTCGACCTCGATCATCGTGTCCTTGGCCGGCAGCCGGGTGAAAATCCGGCTGTGGTTGATCTCTATGACATTGACGCCGGCCTCGTAGACCTTGGCGGTGATCGCCGCGAGCGCGCCCGGCTGGTCCTGAGCGGCCACGTGCAGGCGGGCGATGCGGCCTTGGCGGACGAGGTCGCGGACCAGCACGTTGGCGAGCAGATGGGTGTCGATATTGCCGCCGCACAGCAGCGTCGCGACCTTCTTGCCCCGGAAGCGGGCGGGGTCGGCGATCATCGCTGCGAGCCCGGCCGCCCCCGCCCCCTCGACCACAGTCTTTTCGATTCCGACGAGCATCGCCACGGCACGCTCCAGGTCGCGTTCCGAAACCAGTGCGACATCGTTCGCATAGTCCTTCAGGATCCGCGACGTGAGATCGCCGGGCTGCTTGACCGCGATTCCTTCGGCGAGCGTGTCGCCGCCCAGGGGCATCTGGCATTCCTGGATCGCGCACTTCATCGAGGGATAAAGCTCGGCTTCAACGCCGATCAGCTCGATGTCCGGCTTGATCGAGCGCGACGCGATCGACACCCCCGACATCAGCCCGCCGCCGCCGATCGGCACCACGATCGTATCCAGCTCCGGCGCGTCCTCGAGCATCTCGAACGCGACGGTGCCGGCGCCGGCGATGATCTGAGGATCGTCGAACGGATGGACGAACACATAGCCCTTCTCGACGGCGAGCTCGCGCGCTCTGGCATAGGCGTCGTCGAACATCTCGCCGTGGAGCACGACCGTGGCGCCGTGCCCCGCCGTTTGCGTCACCTTCACCGTCGGCGTCGGCTCGGGCATCACGATGGTCGCGGGGATTCCGAGGCGCTTGGCGTGATAGGCCACGGCCTGCGCGTGATTGCCGGCCGACGCTGCGATCACGCCGCGCGCCCGCTCCTCGGGTGATAATTGCAGCAATTTGTTGAGCGCGCCGCGCTCCTTGTAGGCGGCGGTGAACTGGAGATTTTCGAACTTCAGCCAGACTTCGGCGCCGATGATCTCGGACAAGGTCTTGCTGACCAGCATCGGAGTCCGGACGACCGCGCCGTCGATGCGCTTAGCGGCGGCATGGATGTCATCGACGGTCGGCGGAAGGAGCATGCGCTGCTCGGCCTAGCGGTTCACAGAGGCTCGAACAATGCTAAGCGTCCTCGCCATGCGCACAGCTCTCCTCGGGTTCACGGCAGCGCTGTTTTCCTTCCCGGCGACGGCCGACACGCTCATCAGCAACTTCAACGGCATCCAAGTCGGCCCGGATGGGCAGCTGCAGCATTTCGGCAGCATGCTGATCGGCGACGACGGCCGGGTGAAGCAGGTGATTGCAAATCCCAATCCGCGGATGAGCCGCTTCGATCATATGATCAACGGCGAAGGGCGGACGCTGCTGCCGGGACTGATCGACGCCCATGGCCACGTCATTGAATCATCGGGCGGCGACATCGGGCTTGGAATGATGCTGCTCCAGCTCGATCTCAACGGCACAACCTCCGTCGCCGACCTGCAGCAACGGCTGCGCGCTTATGCGGCGGCAAACCCGGGCTCAGGCTGGATCCAGGGCCGGGGCTGGAACCAGGAGTTGTGGGTCGACAAACGCTTTCCAACCAGTGCGGACCTGGACTCCGTCATCACCGATCGACCCGTGTTGCTGACTCGCGTTGACGGTCACGCTGCCGTCGCCAATTCCGCGGCGCTCCAGCTTGCGGGGATCACCGCCGCCACGCGCGACCCGCAGGGCGGAAAGATCGAACGCGACGCTCAGGGACGCCCCACCGGCCTGTTCATCGACAATGCCATGGACCTCATCGTCCGAGCCATTCCGCGACCCTCCCCGGCTCAACTCGATCGCGCCTTTGCCGCCGCCCAGAACGTCCTGCTGAGCTATGGCATCACCGCCGTCGGGGCGATGAGCACGCCCCTGGACAGCTGGAATGCAATGAAGCGCGCCGGCGACGCGGGCCGCCTGAAATTGCGCTTGATGGTCTATGCCGACCAGTTCGGCCCGGTTCAGGCCGTGCCGAAGCCGACTCCATGGCTCTACGGCGACCGGCTGCGGATGGTCGGGGTGAAATTCTATGCCGATGGTGCGCTCGGGTCGCGCGGCGCCTGGCTCAAGCAGCCTTATGCGGACAAGCCGGACACGCGCGGGTTACAGTTTCATCCCGACGCGGAGCTTCTGTCGCTGGCCGACACGGCGGCGTCGCGCGGGTTCCAGGTCGCGATCCACGCCATCGGGGATGCCGCCAATGCGCAGGTCATCGGAGTCTATGAGCAGCTTTCGAAGAAATACGGCCGCGACCGGCGGTGGCGCATCGAGCATTTCCAGATCGCCGATCCCGCCGATATCCCGCGCCTCGCCCCGGCTGGGATTATCGCGTCGATGCAGCCGACGCATCAGACGAGCGATCGCTTGATGGCGGAGAAACGGCTCGGACCGAACCGGCTCGCCGGCGCCTATGCCTGGCAGACCGTGCTCAAGACCGGCGCGCGGCTCGCGTTCGGCACCGATTTCCCGGTGGAGTCCGCCAACCCATTCCCTGGACTATCGGCCGCGATCAGCCGACAGGACATCAACGGCCAGCCGCCGGGCGGCTGGATTCCGTTGGAGCGCCTGACTTTCGCGCAGGCGCTGGCCGCTTACACGCGGGGGGCGGCCTATGCGGGCTTTGCTGAGCAAAAAATTGGCTCGCTGGAACCGGGAAAATGGGCCGATTTCGTCCTGATTGACCGCGATCCGACGAAGGTTGACGCGCAATCCCTCGCGAAAACCCAAGTTCTGGAGACTTGGGTCGGCGGAAAGAAGGTCTGGACCCGCCCGGCTAGCGCTTCACGGCCTGAGCGCGGGCAATGAGCATCCCGGGCGTCAGCACCTGCGGCAGCTCCTCGGGCGGCTTCCCGGACACATACCACAAATAGAGCGGGACGCCCGCCCGGCCGCGGCTTTCGAGGAAGCGCGTGATCGCCGGATCGCCGTTGGTCCAGTCGCCCGCCAGCACATCCACACCGGCTTGCTTGAACGCGGCGCGCACCTCGTCGCGGTCGATCGCCGCCGCCTCGTTGACCTTGCACGTCAGGCACCAGTCGGCGGTGAAATAGACGAAGACAGGCTTGCCTCGCTGAATTGCGCCGGCAAGGCGCGCCTCGCTCCACGCATCCGCTCCCGCAACGCCGGCGGGGGTGGTGCCGCGTTGCGGCACGAGGGCAATCCCGATCGCGACGAGCGCTACGGCGACGATTGCCGTGCCCCACAGGCCGCTCTTGCCCCGGCGCTGCAGCAGCCCGGCTGCGAATCCTGCGAACAGGATGCCGATCGTGAGCGCGATTCCGACGAGAAGCGCGCGCTGGCCGCCCTGCCGCTCGAGCAGCCACAATGCGGCAACAGCGCTGGCGGCCATCGGGATTGCGAGGAAGCGCTTGAGGCGGTCCATCCAGCGGCCGGGTTTGGGCAGCTTGTTCCGCAGTGCGGGAACGAACGCGACGATCGCGAACGGCAGCGCGAGGCCCAAGCCGAGCGCGGCGAACACCGCGATGGATCCTGCAGCCGGAAGAAGCAGTGCGGTGCCCAGCGCGGCGCCGAGAAATGGTCCGGCGCAGGGCGTGGCAACGAACGCCGCCAGCGCGCCGGTGCCGAAGCTCCCGGCGGGTTGCGCGCGGCCGCCGAGGACCGGCAGCTCGAACAGGCCGAGGAGGTTGGCGGTGATCGCGACCGCAAGGAGCAGGAGGAGCATGATCGTCCGCGGGTCCTGCAGCTGAAACGCCCATCCCGCATCGGCACCGGCGGCCCGGATCGCCAGCAATAATGCGCCGAGCGCGCCGGTGCCGACGATCGCGCCGGCCGCATAAGCGAGTGCGTCGGATCGCGCTTCGCTTTGTCCCTCGCCGGCCCTCGAGATGTGCAGCGCCTTCAACGCGAGGATCGGGAACACGCACGGCATCAGGTTGAGAAGGATGCCGCCAGCGACGGCGCCCAGCACCGCCCACAACAGCGCGTTCCAGCCGAGCCCCCCGAGCGGCGTCCCGCCCTCGGGTACATTCCCGGGCGCGGCCTTGAACTCGAGCCCACGTCCATCGGCCAACGCAAGCACGCCCGCGAACTCCCGCGGCGGCTTCTTCATCGTGAGCTCGGCGACCACCCAATCGCCCGACCTGCGGAACGACTGCGGGGCTTCATAATCGACGACATTGTCCGTGATCGGGAAGAGGTATGGCTCTTTGACCTCGATGCTCGCCGGAAGCGGGATCGCGACGCGAAGCTCGTCGCCCGCGGTCCCGAAATGCGCCTCCGTCGCCAGCGGCTGCGCCAGCTCGGTCCGCCAGCGGTCGAACAGCGCGCGGTTGGGAGTCCCGATTCCGACGGGCAAATCCAGCGAAAGCTGGCCCCGCTCGGGGACGCAAATCTTGTCCGTGCAGGCGAGCCAGTGCACGTCGGCTCGAACCGGGATGGTACCCTTTGCATCCGCCGGCACCTTCAGTCGCACCAGCACCGCGTAATCGCGCTCGAACACGTAGTTCATGAGGCCGGCGACGGTCAGCCGGGTCGGCACCGGATAACGCAGCGGACCCGGCGAAAATCCCTTCGGCAGCTGCCACTTCACGTCCATCGGCAGTCCCGCGTCGCCGGGGTTCTGCCAATAGCCGTGCCAGCCCGGCTCCGGCCGCATGTGGATCGCGAGCTCGACCTCGCCGCCCGGGGGAGCCGGGCCCTCGGCGACGAGCTGCGGCTCGATACCGCGCGCGCCGAGCGGGCCGGTCCAAAGCATCAGCAACAGGAGGAGGAGCAGTCTCCGCATCAGCTCGCGGGCTAGTGGCTTACGGCCGTTAGGTCGAGGCTTGAACCGTTCGGTTCAATTGCTGCCACTGACCGGCGGTGATATTTTGGCGTCGGCCTCAGGGGGAAAGGGGATTCACATGCACGCGAGCCTCGTCCGCACGGCATTCATCGGACTGTTAGCCGCCATGCCGGCAGCGGTTTTCGCAATGAACAACGCGCCGAGCGGAAGCACGCCGAGCATGAACGCGCCTGACTTCGACGCCGCCGCCGAATATCGCAAGGGCATGGACGCGCTGAAGGCCAGCCAGTTCAGCGTTGCGAAAAGCTCGTTCGCGCGCGTGCTCGGCGTAGCGCCGAACGATGCCAACACCCATTTCCTCGCAGGCATGGCGGACGCCGGCCTCAACGATTTTAAGAATGCGGCCAAGCATTATGAAAAAGCCGTCCGTCAGGACCGCAAGCTGATCGTCGCCCAGCAGGAGTTGGGGGTCACCTACGTCAGGCTCGGCGACGTCGCCAAGGCACAGGCCACGCTGGCGAAGCTCAAGAGCATGGATGCCAGCTGTCACGCCACCTGCAAGGAAGCCGAGCAGCTGAGCAAGGCGATCTCGGCGGTCCAGGCAGCGATCGGTCAGCCGAGCGCCGCCGCTCTGACGACTAGTCCCCCATTGCTGTTTGCAAGCGCCCGGGCCGGTGACACCGCCTATCTGCAGGCGGTCAGCCTGATCAACGAGCATCGCTATGCGGACGCGATCGACGCGCTGCAGCGGGCGCGCGCGACGTTCGGCGCGCATCCCGACGTGCTGACCTATCTCGGCTTCGCCAACCGCAAGCTGCACCGCTACGATCTCGCCGAAAGCTATTACCGGCAGGCGCTTGCCGCAGCGCCCAACCACAAGGGCGCGACCGAATATTATGGCGAGATGATGATCGAGCGCGGCGACATGGCGGGTGCCAAGCGGATGCTCGCAAGGCTCGTTGCGCTATGCACCTTCGGGTGCGCCGAGGCCGAAGAATTGCGGCGATGGGTCGACGCCAAGGGCACGCCCGCTCCCTAGGCGCGGCGGCCGCGTTGCTGCTCATCGGCGCTGCAACGCCGGCCGATCTGCCGCTCCGCGACGCGCGCTGGCTGACGTCGCCCGACCTCGCGGCGGACCTCACGCATCAGCCAGCCGAATGTCGCTCGCCGTCGCATGACGCCGCGTTGCGGCGCTCGGAAGAGATCGGCCGGATCGCGTTCCGCGCGCCGTTGCTGCTCGGCGGGCAGGCGGCGCGGGCCGGCCTCAGCTGCGCAACCTGCCATCGCAACGGCCGCACCAATGCGCATTTTCATTTCCCAGGCCTCTCGGGCGATGCCGGGACGGCCGATGTCACCGCTTCGCTGATGAGCTCGCACCGCGGCGACGGGATCTTCAACCCCAAGCCGATCCCCGACCTCGCCGGCGATCCGGCGAAGCTGAAGATTTCGCGCGACCCGAAACGCCAAGACCTCGAGAAATTCATCCATGGCCTGATCACGCAGGAATTCGATGGACCCGAGCCGCCGCCGGCGGTGCTAGACGCCATTGCCGCTTACGTCCGGAGCATGTCGCCGGGTGCCTGCAAAGGTCCAGCGGACGTCCCGGTCGTCCTTGGCACCATGCTCGATGATGTCAGCGAAGCGGTACGGCTCGCCGAAGACAGCTTTGCGGCCGGTGACAAGCAAACGGGTCGACTGCTGGTCGGCGCGGCCCGCTCGATGCTGGGGATGATCGACGAGCGCTTCCAGGTTCCTGGCGAAGAAGGGAGCCGCCGGCTGCTTCGGGAGGCGGACTCCGACCTCAAGGCGATCGAGCTTGCAAACACGGTCTCCGCCAGAAGCTTCGATCCGTGGCGCAGCAAGTGGGCCGAGAGGGTAAGACAGTTTCGCTCGGCGGAAGCCAGGTCGCTGTTTTCGGAGAGCGTAGTCCGCCGCCGGCTCGGGGAGCGTTAGTCGAGGTTCGGCCGGAGCCAGCGTTCGGCCTGCTCGATCGGGACTTCGCGCCGTGCCGCATATTCCACGAGCTGGTCGCGGCCGATCCGGGCGACCCCGAAATACTGGCTGTCGCGATGGCCGAAGTAGAAGCCGGAAACCGCCGATGTCGGCAGCATCGCGAAATTCTCCGTCAGCGTCACCTCGCCGGGATTGCCGCCGAGCATCTTGAACAGGGCCGGCTTCAGGCTGTGGTCCGGGCATGCCGGATAGCCCGGGGCCGGGCGGATTCCGTGATACTTCTCTCGGATCAGCTGCGCGTTCGACAAATGCTCGTCGGCATAGCCCCACAAGCGGTTGCGGACGGTCGCGTGAAGGACCTCGGCGAAGCTTTCGGCCAAGCGGTCGGCAAGGGCCTTGAGGAGGATGTCGTCATAATCGTCGATCGTCTGCTTGAACCGCTCGAGATGCGGCTCGAGCCCGTGAATGCCGACCGCGAAGCCGCCGATCCAGTCCTCGCCGTCGGGATTGATGAAATCGGCGAGGCACATGTTGGCGCGGCCCTCGCGCTTCTTCACCTGCTGGCGAAGGAAAGGCAGGCGGGTCCAGTCGTTGCCGGCGAGCACGAGGACATCGTCACCTTCACGCTTGCAGCGCCACAGCCCGACCGTGGCCTTGGGAGTCACCCAGCGTTCGGCGATCAGCTGGTCGAGCATCGCCTGCGCATCGTTGAATAGGCTGCGCGCGCTTTCCCCGACCACCGCGTCTTCGAGAATCGCGGGATAGGTGCCGGCCAGCTCCCAGGCGCGGAAAAAGGGGGTCCAGTCGATCGACGCCTTGAGGTCGGCGAGCGGCCAATCGCCGAAATGGTGGAGCCCGGGATAGGCCGGCGGCGGGGCCTGGCCCGAGGGGTCATAAGGAAATGCATTCGCACGGGCGTCCTCGAGAGACGCCAACTCGCTCTGCCCGCTCCGCTCGCGCGACTTCCTCAGCTTGTCATAATCGTCGGCCGTGGTCGCGATCAGCGGTTCGCGCTGCGTGTCCGAGACCAGGCTGGAGGCGACGCCGACGGCGCGGCTGGCATCCAGCACGTGGATGACGGGCCCCTGGTACGCCGGGTCGATGCGCAGCGCGGTGTGCGCCTTGCTGGTGGTGGCGCCGCCGATCAGCAGCGGCAGCTTCATTTCGGAGCGCTGCATCTCGCCGGCCACGGTCACCATCTCGTCGAGCGACGGGGTGATCAGGCCGCTGAGGCCAATCATGTCCGCCCGGTTGTCGTTCGCGGCCTGCAGGATGTCCTGCCACGGCACCATCACGCCGAGGTCGATCACCTCGAAACCGTTGCACTGGAGGACAACGCCGACGATGTTCTTGCCGATGTCGTGAACGTCGCCCTTGACGGTCGCCATCACGATCCGGCCCTTGCCCGTCGTCACGCCGGTTTTCTCTTTCTCCTCCTCGATGAAGGGGATCAGGTGCGCCACCGCCCGCTTCATGACGCGAGCCGACTTGACCACCTGGGGGAGGAACATCTTGCCCGATCCGAACAAGTCGCCGACCACATTCATGCCGTCCATGAGTGGGCCCTCGATCACCTCGATCGGCCGCGCGAACAACTGGCGCGCTTCCTCGGTGTCGTCGACGATATGCGCGTCGATGCCCTTGACCAGCGCGTAGGACAGACGTTCACCGACCGGTAGCGAACGCCATTCGGCGAGCTTCTTCTCCTCGGCCTCGTCGGTACCCTTGTATTTCTCCGCGAGGGCGATCAGCCGCTCGGTCGAATCCTCGCGGCGATCGAGAATCACGTCCTCGCAGGCTTCGCGCAGCTCCGCATCGATCGCGTCATAGACATCGAGCTGGCCCGCATTGACGATGCCCATGTCCATGCCCGCGGGGATCGCGTGGTAGAGGAACACGCTGTGCATGGCGCGGCGCACGGGCTCGTTGCCGCGGAACGAGAAGCTGAGGTTCGAAAGGCCTCCCGAGATGTGCGTGCCGGGACAGCGACGGCGGATTTCCTTGGCCGCTTCGATGAAGTCGATCGCATAGCGGCGATGCTCGTCGATCCCGGTCGCCACCGCAAAAATATTGGGATCGAAGATGATGTCGCTCGGGTCGGTGCCGTCGGCGACGAGCAGCTTGTAGGCGCGCTCGCAAATCTCAACCTTGCGTGTCGACGTGTCCGCCTGGCCGACCTCGTCGAAGGCCATGACGACGACGGCGGCGCCGTAGGAGCGGCATTTCCCCGCCAGTTCCAGGAATGGCCCCTCGCCTTCCTTCATCGAGATTGAATTGACGATCGGCTTGCCCGATACGCACTTGAGACCGGCCTCGATGACGCTCCATTTCGATGAATCGATCATTACCGGAACGCGGGCGATGTCCGGCTCGG
>Ga0307416_100001275_pt1 | contig 13560 bp, 11 predicted proteins | sample DK1Cmetagenome_2_FD_203821 | JGI IMG/M metagenome (GOLD analysis project Ga0307416, IMG submission 203821) | Maize rhizosphere microbial communities from greenhouse at UC Davis, California, United States - DK15-C-3 | ecosystem: Host-associated > Plants > Roots > Rhizosphere > Soil | place...
GCGTTGCTGACTTGGGCGGCCTTCGTGCAATGGTGAATGCAAACCGGCCCATTCCTCCGCTGGCAACCTCCGCAACGGACAACGAGCTGGGTTGCTTCTGGCTCGAGAACAAGGACAAGAACCCCAAGTTCCAGCTCCTGACCCTGGACGGCACCACGACGGTGGTCCGCATCGCCGGCCGCAAGGCACTGGCCGCGCTCAACGGGCTTCCTGACAACGAGCCGGAGCTCTTCAAGCTTCCTACGTTCATCGATACGGCCAACGGAAAGCTGCCCACGTGCGATAAGGACCTGCCGCCGGATGCAGACCTGTCCTCCGCCCTTTCACCAGAGAAGCTCAAGGCAGTCTTCAAGTGACTTCCTCTGTCCATGGAACTGTGCACAAGGAGAAGACCGTGATCCACAAGGATCCCCAGGTGCTGGCCGCCGCAGAGCCCGCCCCTACCTCAGACGACGGCCAGGTTGTGCTCCGGTTGGAGGGCGTCGACAAGCGCTACCCTGGCGTCCACGCACTGAAGAACGTCTCCCTCGACGTCCGACGGGGCGAGGTCCACGCTCTGGTGGGTGAGAACGGTGCCGGCAAATCCACTCTCGTCGGCGTTGCAGCAGGAGCTGTCCTGCCCGATCTGGGCTCCGTTCAGATCGGCGGGGAGAGCACTGACTCGCCGACACCCCAATGGAGCCGCGAACAGGGGCTGGCCATTGTGTACCAAGAGCCCGCGTTGCTTCCCCATCTGACGGTGGCGGAAAACATGCGCCTGGGGATGCCAAAGGCCCTCCGCCCTAGCGTGAGCGAGCAGGTCCGGTGGGCTGAAGGGATACTCGAGAGCTGGAAGAATGTAGCCTCGATCGATCCGCGGTCCCTCGTAGGCAGCCTCAAACCGGACGCGCGATTCGTGGTGGAAATCGCACGGGCCATGGCGGAGGACCCCAAGGTAGTCGTCTTGGACGAACCGACGGAACATCTCCTTCCCGCCGCGGTCGAGGAACTGTTTCACCTCATTGACGCCGTTGTCCAGCGGGGCGGGGCCGTCGTCTACATCTCTCACAAAATCAACGAAGTCAAGAAGATCGCAAACACGATCTCCGTCCTTCGGGACGGGGTGTTGGAAGGGACCTTCCCGGCAGGAGAGATGACCGAGCAGGACATCGTCGACCTCGTCGTAGGCCACCAGAAGTCACGTGAAGCTGTCAGGACTACAACGCTGGACCCGGCCGCGCCCGTACAGCTGAAAATCAGCGAGCTAAGCGGGCACGGTTTCTCCGACCTCAATCTGGAGGTCCGCAAGGGTGAAATCGTTGGCTTCGCCGGCATCGAAGGTCAAGGCCAGCGCGACGCTCTTCGCGCCCTGGCCGGACTGTCAAAGAGCAAGGGTTCGGTCACCATCAACGGCGCCAACGCGAGGCTGGGAAGCACGACCAACGCCATGCGCGATGGCATCGTTTACCTGCCCCATGACCGGCATAACGAAGGGATCTTTTCACGGCTGAGCCTGCGCGAAAACGCTTCTCTCGGCTCGATCACACAGTTCGCCAAGGCGGGAGTAGTGAGCTCGCGGCTGGAACAGAAGTCGGTGATCAATCAGTTTGCAGCCCTGCGGGTCAAGGCGCCGTCTGCTGAGGTCGACATCGATACGCTTTCCGGCGGAAACCAGCAGAAAGTCGTCCTGAGCCGTGTCCTTCTGGGCGGCTCACCGGTTCTCTTGGCTGACGAGCCGACCCAGGGCGTCGACGTCGGAGCCCGGGGAGAGATTTATCAGATCCTCAGAGCGGCAGCAGCAGACGGGGCATCAATCATTGTCCTGTCCTCTTCGGCGGCCGAACTCGAAGAGCTGTGCGACCGCGTCATTGTCTTCTCTCGAGGCCACGCCGCGAAGGAACTTATCGGTGACGACGTTTCCGAACGTCAGATCACCGCGGCCGCCCTCACCGCGAGCCAGCACCGCAGCGTCTCAACTGAGGTAAAACGCCCGGAGAAGAAATGGAAGCGGCAACTGGCAGAGAATGACCTGATGCCCGGCGCCGTGCTCCTGCTGGCCACCATCGTCCTCGGAATTGTGGCTTCTTCACAAAGCAGCTTCTACCTCACGCCCCGCAACTTCGGGCTGGTCCTGCCTCTGGTCGCCATCCTCGCGTTCTTCGCCATAGCCCAACAGCTGGTCATGATGGTGGGAGCGATAGACCTTTCTGTCGGGCCGCTGGCCGGCTTCCTTGTGGTCCTCGGATCCTTCGTGTTGTCAGAATTTCGGTCGCCCGCCGGCATCGCGATCGGCATTCTGATAGTCACACTCGCAGCCGTGGCGGTGGGCGTGATCAACTGGTTCCTCACCACGGTAGTGAAAATAACACCCCTCATTGCCACCCTGGTCACTTTCACAGCCCTCCAGGGTTTCGCATACCTGCTGCGGCCGCTTCCCGGCGGACGCATGGATCCGAACTTCACCGACATGGTCACCTCCGCCTGGGGATTCCTTCCTTGGATGCTGGCAGGAGCGATCGCCATTGCACTAGTACTTGAGGTCGTCCTTCACAAATCCCTCTTCGGGATACGGCTCCGTGCTGTCGGCTCAAACCCGGCGACCGCCAAGAAGGTTGGCGTGAAGTCCAACCTCGTGGTTCTGGCAGCCTATGTTGGATGCTCGGTCCTGGTGGTCCCTGCCTCCCTGCTGCTCATGGCGCAGGCAGGAACAGGTAACGCAAGTATTGGCGATAGCTACACCTTGGCGAGCATCGGAGCCGTCGTCTTGGGCGGTGCCAGCATCTTCGGCGGCCGCGGATCCTTCATCGGCGCCATCATGGGGGCCATCCTGGTGATCCAGGCGAACACCGTGGTGCAGTTCCTCGGCCTGCAGATGTACTGGCAGCAGTGGTTCATTGGTGGACTCACGCTCGCCGCGGCGGCCTTCTACTCAAAGACACGCTCCCTTTCGGAACGGATGTAGAGCAATGACCATCACGAACGATTCCGCAACCACGCCCAGGACCGCCGGGCAAGCAACACGGTCCGTCGCAGGCCAGCTCACCCGCTCGCCTATCCTCCTTGCGACGGTCGGGCTGTTCCTCCTCAGCTGGCTGATCGCCCCGGGGAGCGTCTCCAGAAGCTCCATCGATTCGCTGCTGCCGTTCGCGGCCATTCTTGCCATCACGGCCATTGGGCAGACCCTTGTTGTGATGCTCAAAGGCATCGACCTGTCCGTTCCCGGCATGATGACAATGGGCGCGCTGGTCAGTACCCAGTTCGCGGCCAAGAACTCCGATAACGTCGCCCTGGCGCTGGCCGTCGTTGCCCTCATCGCCGTCGCCGTGGGTCTGGTGAATGGCCTGGTCATTGCAGTGTTCTCCGTAACGCCGCTGGTCGCGACGTTGGCCATGAACGCCCTGCTGTTGGGCGCCGCCCTGGCCTACTCCGGAGGTACCCCCACCCGCGCGCCCCAGTCGGTTTCAGACTTCGCCCTGGACAAGACGCTGGGAGTGTCAAACACTGTTTGGCTCTCGGTCCTCCTGGTGGTCGTTGTTGCACTTGCCACGAAACGTACAGTCTGGGGCAGACGGCTGGTCGCGGTCGGCGCCAACGAATCCGCTGCGAAGATCGCCGGCGTACGGGTGATCAGCCTGAAAGTCAGCGGCTATGTAGCCGCTGCACTCTGTTACAGCGGCGCCGGTGTCCTTCTGGCCGGATACATCAGCACTCCAAACACGAACGTTGGAAACCAGTACCTGCTGCCGGCAATTGCCGCCGTTGTCGTGGGTGGCACAGCGCTCAATGGTGGACGAGGCAAAATCCTGGGCACAGCGATCGGGGCACTCTTCCTCAGCCAGTTGACTCAGCTGGTCCTGTCGCTGGGAGCCCCATCATCAACTCAGCTCCTCATTCAAGCGGCCGTCATTGCGGTAGCTGTGGGACTCCAATCTGTCCAAGGAAAATCGCTGCTGACCCGGCTGATCCCGCCCCGAGCGGTTCAAAAACAACCGGCGTAATCCAATCTCTCGCGGAGCAGGACTCTGCGGGCTGTCGGGCCGCGTCCGTTGGCCGACGTCATTACTCGAAAACGAAAGGAACCCCGTGTCTGACAACAACGTCCGTCCGGTCAAGACCATGGCCCTTCTGGGCCGCAAACCAGGAATGTCATTCGAGCAGTTCGGCACTTACTGGCGGGACACCCACGCCCCTCTGGCCTCCAAGGTTCCCGGCGTAACCCGATACGTCCAGCGACACGTCGTCCCTGATGCCGGGAACGGCGAACCGGATAACGACTTCGGAATCGACGGAATCGCCATTCTCGAATACGAGAGCCAGGAGGCCATGGAACAGGGCTGGGCGACGGAGGCAGGTCAGGCTGCGCTTGCCGATGTCCCCAACTTCCTGGGCAAGCACTCCGTGATCGTGCTGAACGACTTTATCGTCGTCGACAACGACTGAACCTAGCCCCCTTCGACAGAAAGACCTGAGATCAATGGATATTGGTGGAGTCTATTTCTTCACGGATGAAGGCCCGGATCCGGTGAAGTTCGCCCAGGAGATGGAAGCCTACGGTTTCGAATCCCTGTATGTACCCGAGCACACTCACTTTCCGACATCACGGAAGACCCCTTACCCGGCTGCCTATGGGGGAGGCGAGCTTCCCAACTTTTACCTGCGCACCTACGACCAGGTGGTCACCCTTTCGTACATCGCCGCAACGACCAAGCTGAACATCGGGACCGGCGCCTGCCTGATCGCCCAGCACGATCCGATTTCGAAGGCCAAGCAGCTGGCGACTCTCGACTATTTGTCCGGGGGGCGTCTGACCGTCGCCGTCGGTCTCGGCTGGAACGCAGATGAAGCCGAAGCCCACGGTGTCATCTGGAAACAGCGGTTTAGCATCGTCAAGGAGAAGGTCGCCGCAATGCGGGCACTCTGGACCGAGGACGAAGCCAGCTACGAGGGCAAACACGTCCATCTCGCCCCCAGCTGGTCATGGCCCAAACCGCAGCAAACAGGCGGCCCGGCAGTATTCATCGGGGGCGCTGGACCCACGACTTTCAAGCACGCTGCCGAATGGGCCGACGGTCTGTACATCGTTCCGCCGCCGGATGACCCCACGCTGGAAAAGACCCTCCCCAAATTCTGGGAGATCGTGGAGGAAGCCGGGCGCGACCCGAAGACCATGCGCGTGGCCGTAGCCTCCGCACCGCCTGACCCCAAGGTGTTGGAGAAGTACGCCGAACAGGGCATCGAAAGGGCTGTTCTCTGGATCGACCCTTCAGACCCAAGCCAGGCGTTCCAGAACTTGGAAACGGCGGCAAAGGCCATGCAGGAATTCCAGCAGTAAGAGATTCCGCTTCACCCGATAAAGCGATGCACTGATCCCGTCATTGACCGCTGGAGGACCTCCACATCCCGCGTGCGGTCAATGACGGGATCCCCATACACCGTTTCAACGAGCTCCAAGGATCATCATGCAACTCGATAACGCCCCGCTGCCTTCGATTGGAATTCTCGGTGGGACAGGCGCCCTCGGCGGCGGCCTCGCCTACCGGTGGGCCGCTGCCGGCCTCCCAGTCACGATTGGCTCCCGTAACGAAGAACGTGCTGCAGAGGCCGCCGCCAGAATCAGCAGCGGCATTCCAACGGCGCATTCTCTCGCCGGCGCCGGTCTGATCGAATGCGCAGCAAACGCAGAAATTGTCGTGGTCGCGGTGCCGTGGGACGCCCATCGGGAAACGCTGGAACAGATCCGCGATGCCGCCCGGGCAAAGATCGTGATCGACGTCGTCAATCCGTTGGCCTTCGACAAGGGGGGCGCTTACGCCCCTACCGTTCCGGAGGGCAGCGCGGCACAGCAGGCACAGGCTCTCCTGCCGGACTCCCATGTTGTGGCAGCATTCCACCATGTCTCCTCCGTGCTGCTTTCTGACCTCACAGCAGAAACTGTGGACACGGATGTCATGGTCCTGGGGGACGACGCCGAAAGCACCAAAAAAGTGCAGGGCCTGGTGCGCCTGATACCTGGGATGCGTGGCATCTACGCCGGCAAGCTGCGCACTGCAGGAGCCGTGGAAGGCCTTACGGCCAACCTGATTGCCGTCAACCGCAGGTACAAGACGCACGCCGGAATCGGCTTGACTAACGTCGAGGAGGTGGCACATGCCACGGCTTGAGGGCAAGGTGGCCCTGATCAGCGGGGCCGCCCAGGGCATGGGTGCCAGCCACGCACAGGCCATCGTTCAGCACGGCGGCAGTGTGGTGATCGGCGATGTAGACGACGAACGCGGCAAACTCTTCGCGGATTCATTGGGGCCGCGCGCAAGGTTCGTGCACCTCGATGTTCGCAGCAGCGCTGACTGGGACAATGCGGTTGCATTGGCCGTGCGGGAATTTGGCCAATTGAATGTCCTGGTCAACAACGCCGGCGTCTTAAGGCACAGCGGCGTGGAGCAGTGTTCGGATGAAGAGTGGGAACTCGTGCTCGGCATCAACCTCACCGGGGCGTTCAAGGGAATCCGGGCAGCCGCCCATGAGCTCAAGAAATTTGCCCCGTCCTCTGTCATCAACATCTCTTCAACTGCGGGACTCAAAGGCTTTGCCGGGTTCACTGCCTATGGTTCCTCGAAATGGGGCCTTCGCGGCCTGACAAAAAACGCTGCCATCGAGCTGGCACCACACCGGGTACGCGTGAACTCGATACACCCGGGAAACGTCAAGACCGCAATGATCGATGGCCTCTACATGGACTTCAGCCATGTGCCCCAGGGTCGGGCAGGAGATCCCGAGGAAATCAGCAACCTCGTTGTCCTCCTGGCAAGCGACGAGAGCTCATTTTCAACCGGAAGTGAGTTCGTGGCCGACGGCGGCGAAACCACCGGTCTGCCGGCCATCGCCCAGGCAGAGTAACCACCTAAGGAAGCGTCGGCAGTCGGGCTGCCGCGCAAAGTGGAGCCCGCCAGCGGGGCGCCCCAGACGTGCCAGCGGAGCTTTGTCGTTGGACGCGGTCGGTTGACCCGCTGCCGGCCTGACCTCCGAGGGCTGCACAAGCAGAGCCGGAGCCCGGTTCAGGCGCAGCAGCTTGCCTCGTCAGGGACCGGACGGGGATTCAGCCTCATTGGCCACCGCGAGCGTCGGGCTGTCGTTCCCCAAGGCAAGCTCCTTCAGAGCCCGCGATGAGGAATTTCAAATACTAAGCAAACGAATGTCCGTGCGTTAAACTTGGGGACATCGACGAAACGTTAGGTGGCGTAAATGGTTGCAACGGCGGAACGCGGGACTGCGCAGGCAATCCGCGAGGAAGCAGCGAAGCTATTTTTTGAACGCGGGTACGACGCGACGAGCCTGCGGCAAGTGGCCTCGGCGGTTGGTCTGATGGTGGGGAGTCTTTACAACCATATCGACAGCAAGGAACACCTGCTGCTGCAGATCATGGGCGGGATCATCGATGACCTGCTGGATAGTGCCCGCAACGCGGTCATGGTCGACGGTGACGCAGTCGATAAGCTCCAGGCCGCACTGGCGGCCCACCTGACCTTCCACGCCGAACGCGCCCAGGAGGTCTTCATTGGCAACGCCGAGCTCCGGTCCCTCTCCGACGGCGCCCGCGAGGTTGTGATCGAAAAGCGCCACGAATACGAACTGTTCCTCCAGGGCTTGGTCGAGGACGCCGGCCGCGCGGGACTCGCCGACGTGATCGACGCCAAGATCCACGTCTATAGCTTCGTCGCCCAGGCCACCCACATCGCCAGCTGGTTCAAACCCGGAGGACGAATGAACCTGGACGAAATCGTCGCCATCTACACCAAGCTGGCCCTGCGGGAACTCAATGTCCCAGATGCGGACGCAAGAGTGGACAAGCGTAGCTAGCAGCTGCCATGTTCGGGTGACGGCTGTGGACCTGGTCCAGGCCGTCACCTTTTTGCTTTCGGGGGTTATGCGATCGAAGGGGCGTATTCTGTCACGTCCAATGTCGGGAAGAAGGAGGGTGCCCCCTCGGCTAGGTGCTGTGCGGCCAGCCTCAGGGTCTGCCTCCCTGATCTGCAGGTTGAAGGACTGGGGCTGACGCTGAAGAGTTTATTGTCGTTTCAGTTTCATTCCGGGACGTTCAGCCCGGCGGGTGCGAGGGCGGATACTGCGCTCTGGCCGTCCTTGTACCCGTTGGAATAGGCCTCGTCACTGCCGAGTCTGAACATGTCTTTGTCTGCAGGCCGGATCAAACTGCTTGCCGCACCGATAGGCGCGTCGAGATCGTTGATGACCAGGTGGGACAGACCCCTTACCAGTGCAACCGGGCACCCTGTGGATTTGCCCTTGACCAAGTCGGCCGCCCCCGCGATCTCATCTGCGACGGCTGCCGCGGAGGCGAGAAGCAGGTTTCCGTGCGGGTCGTGGGTTCCGCGGTAGTCTTCGAGCACGCGGAGACCGGCTGCTCCGATGGCCGCATCTGTCTGTCCTTCGCGCCACGGCCGGCCGAGAGTATCGCTGAGGATCACCGCTATCCTCACACCGAACTGCAGCCGCAAGTCAGCGCACAGCTTCCGGGCGGAAGCGTCCGGGTCGACCGGTAGAAGCAGGACTGTGCCTTCGGGGGTGTTGCTGTTGTCGACGCCGGCCGCGGCCAAGACCAGCCCTTGCCGGTTTTCGACGATGCGGGTGAGCCCTCCCGGGTAGGGCCGACTGGCCACAAGCCTGACGGTCTCAGCGGTGATGGCGGCCTCGCGGTCGGTTGCTGGAACCTGCCGCCCTTCGGCCTTGGAGACGATCTTGCTGGTTACGACGAGGATGTCGCCGTCTTCGATCCCGTCGACGGACTTGACCAGGGCCTCTCCGATGATTTCGGCAAGGTCGTCATGGCGGGTAATTTCTGGGATTCCCTCTAGAGCGGTGATTAGAACGCCGGACATGGTTTCCTCTTTTCAGTGACGATTTCTGAGGGGCAGGAGTGGAAGCTGTGCCCGCCAAATAGGGGATGGGGCGGGAAGATGCCGGAGGCGAGGAGCGCAGCGCGGGTGTGCTCGCCCACTCCCTCCTGCACGGCAGCCACGAGGTCCTCAACGGTGTCGACGTCCATGCGGAGTGTCGAGTCACCCGGGATGGGTAACAAGCGGTGTCCGGCCCTTGTGTGCGCGTCGCGCGAGCCCGGGCCGAAGAGGGGGCTGACGTGCACGCCCGGCAGTGCTGTAATCATGGTGGTTCCGCTACCGTCCCTGTCAGGAACGATGGCCAGCGACTGATGCCTCGCCGATTGGAGTGCATACTCCAGCTCCGCTGTTGTCAGGCGTGGCAAATCGGCGGTAACCGCGGCCACCGGATCTGTGCTGCTCAGTGATCGCGCATAGATGAAGCCGGCGTCTATCGCAGCGTTCAGCCCGTGCCCCGAGTCCTGAAGCATGAGGACTTTCGGTGCATTGATGACCGCGGCCGGGTCGGAGGAAATGATGATGATGCGCCCGACGTTCGCTGCCGCGGCTGCTGCCGCGACGGTGTCGGCGAGAAAACCCAACGCTAGTTGGCGGCGAAGAGCGGAGGGGATTGTTTCGGTGCCTTCGTCCCCCTGGAGGCGGCTCTTGGCGCTTGGGCCTCCCTTGAAGGGAACGACCAGTGACCATTTGTCCCCGGGGCAGGCCGGTGATGAGTGCATGCCTCCCGGGAAGGCACCCGTGAAACCGCCGGTGCTCATGAAATGTCCTTTTTGTGTGTTTTGCCTGTCGCTACTTCAGCGACAGCGGGAGTAGTCGAAGGTCTTTACCCGTGGCGGCGAACCCGGTCTCGGCGTTCTGCCTGGCGACAGCGAGGCGTTCCTCCGGCGGTGATCCGTAGGTCGTGGTGCGCTGCAAGGGAATGCGGCCAATGGAGCGGATCATGTCCTCGAGTTCCGAAACCGTCTTTTCCGACCCGTTGTCCGCCCCTGCCATGCGGCTGATGGTTTCTTCCATTAGCGTTCCGCCCACGTCGTTGGCTCCTCCTTGGAGCATGAGCTGGGTGCCTACGGTGCCCAGCTTCACCCAGGAAGTCTGGATGTGGTCAATGCGGCCATGCAGCATCAGGCGGGCTACCGCGTGGACTGCCCGGTTCTCTTGCATCGTGGGACCGGGACGGGCGATGCCCGCAAGATAGACCGGGGCGTTGGTGTGGATGAATGGAAGCAGAACGAACTCCGTGAACCCGCCGGTTTCATCCTGAATCCTGGACAGCGTACGCAGGTGTCCAACCCAATGCGTGGGGTTATCCACGTGACCGTACATCATCGTCGAACTGCTGCGAATCCCGAGCCTGTGGGCCGTGCTGACAATTTCGATCCATGTCGCAGCAGGCAGTTTTCCTTTGGTCAGTAGCCAGCGGACGTCGTCATCGAGTATTTCCGCGGCGGTGCCCGGAATCGTGTCGAGCCCGGCGGTTTGCGCTTCGGTCAGGAACTCCTCGAACGACATCCCAAGCCGTGCGGCGCCGTTGACGATTTCCATCGGGCTGAAGGCGTGCAGGTGGATGTCGGGTTGACGCTTTTTCACCTCCCGGGCCAGGTCGAAGTAGGCGGTCCCTGGCAAATCAGGATGAATGCCTCCCTGCATGCAGATTTCCGTTGCGCCGACTGCCCAGGCTTCATCAACACGGTCCCCGACCTGTTTCATCGACAGGGTGTAGGCATCGGCGTCGGTTCGCCGCTGAGCGAAGGCGCAGAAACGGCAGCCGGTGTAGCAGACGTTGGTGAAATTAATGTTCCGGTTGACGACATAGCGCACTTCACCGCCGACAGTTTGTGCCCTCACAGCGTCTGCCAGTGCGGCAAGTGCCTCCAGTTCGGGCCCTTCGGATGACAGCAGCCGTAAGTAGTCGCCGTCCGAGAGTCCGGCCGGATCGTTTTCCGCTCGCGCGAGCACCCGACGGATCTCTCTAGCCTCCTGACTGTCAGGGGAATGGCTTGGCCTGTGGCTGCGCGTGGCGTCCTCTCGGAGGGCCGCCCAGTCGCCGTAGACGCCGTCAAAATCGCTGCGGCGGTCACCGGTGCGGCCGATGGTGTCGATCTCCGTGTGGAGGTTGACCCGTCCTTGGCCGGCGGTTGTCCACTCCACGTCCGGGTCCTGCCAAGGCAAACCTGTGGGGCAGCGCCCCTCCACAGCCAAACCGTCGGGGCCAGCCAGGGCGCGAACGTGGGGCAGTATGCGCGGGTCGAGCCAGGGATCCTCTTCCTTGACGTAACGGGGGTGAGCGGTAAGGCGTTCGCGAAGTGTAAAGCCGCTGGCCGCGGTCAACAGGGCAAGATCGTCCAAATGCGGCCATGGCCGTTCGGGGTTGACGTGGTCCGGGGTCAAGGGACTGACCCCGCCCCAGTCGTCGATCCCGGCGCCGATCAGAAGAGCCAACTCATTGGCATCCGTAAGGTTCGGCGGTGCCTGCAGGCGGACTTTGGGCCCGAGTACGAGGCGGGTGACGGCCACGGCGGCCACATACTCTTCGGTTCCCAAGTCCGGAGCCGCCATCATGGCCGTTGCGTCTTTGGCACGGAAGTTCTGAATAATAACTTCTTGGATGTTGCCGTACCGGCGGTGTGCGGCCCGTAGGGCGAAGATTGCATCGACGCGTTCGGCGTAATTCTCACCGATTCCCAACAGGAGCCCTGTCGTGAACGGGACACTGGAACGTCCTGCATCTTCCAGGACCCTGAGCCTGAGGGCCGGTTCCTTGTCCGGGGAGCCATAGTGCGGCCCGCCCTTCTCCGACCACAGCCGGGTCGCCGTGGTCTCCAGCATCATTCCCATGGAAGGCGCGACGGGCTTTAGGCGCTGGATCTCCTCCCATGTCATGACTCCTGGGTTGAGATGGGGCAGCAGGCCTGTTTCCTCCAAAACCCTGACCGCCATCGCACGGATGTAGTCCAGGGTTGAGTCATAGCCGTGAGAGTCGAGCCATTCCCGTGCGGCAGGCCAGCGGTCCTCGGGGCGGTCCCCAAGTGTGAAGAGTGCCTCCTTGCAACCCAACTCGGCACCCTTGCGGGCTACATCGAGGATTTCGTCCGGTGACATGTAGATGCCTTTTCCGGCCTTCTTCAGCTTGCCGGGGGTGCTGACGAAGGTGCAGTAATGGCAGCGGTCTCTGCACAGGTGCGTTACCGGGATAAAGACCTTCCGTGAATAGGTGATGATGCCGGCCTGGCCAGCTTGCTCCAGCCCGGCATCACGGACCCGGGACGCTGCAGCCATTAGCCGCTGAAGGCTGTCCCCTCGGGCGTGAAGGAGTGTCTGCGCTTCGTCAGGGTTGAGTGTTACGCCGTCATCGGCGCGGCGGAGCGCTCTGCGCATTGCGCTTTCGGACGGGATGAACGTTTCCATCGTGGTCATGATCAGACTCCAGGGGTAGGGACGGAAGGATTCCGGCGGAATAGAGAGGATGTGTCGGCAGAGTGAGCCCAGGGGCTAGGAAGAGGACAGAGTGGATGCCATGGCCAGTGCCTCGGATGCCATGGCTGCAGTCGCGTCAATGTCTGACATCCAGAGTGGGGCCGTCGCCCCCTGAATTCCCTCGTCTTCCAGCCCGGGAAGATATTCGGCATCAGTGCTGTCCACTAGCCATCCATCCAGGACTCCGCCTCTGCCACGTGCACCATAGTGGCCAGCCACACCCAGCGCAGTAGCTTCAACACCAATCGTCTCCAGACACTGCTCCGCCATGCCCCGCACGGCTGCGCCGCGGATGATTGGGGACAGGCCTACCACCGGGGCTTCTGTTGCACGCAGGGCTTCACGGACGCCGGGCACGGCCAGGATGGTCCCCACGGATACGACCGGATTCGACGGAGGCAGGAGGATGACGTCCGCTGAACGGATGGCATCGCGAACCTCCCGCGTAGTCCCCGCTTTCTCCAGACCCACCTGCATAAATTCAGTAACCGGGACGCCGGCCCGATAGCGCACCCACCATTCCTCAAAGTGGATCAATTCCCCGGCCTGATGTTCTGCCGTTTCCCGGGCGAGGCGTACATGCGTCTCGACCGGCTGGTCGCTCATGGGAAGAAGCCGGACTCCGGGACGCCAGCGGCGGCACAATGCCTCGGTAACCTGGGTCAAGGTAACGCCTTCACGCAGCATGTCCGTTCGGACGATGTGCGTCCCGAGATCGAGGTCGCCAAGAGTAAACCAGTCCCATCCGCGCCCATAGGCGCTGATTTCCGCAGACGCGCGTCGGGTTTCTTCTCTTCGGCCCCAGCCCTGATTCTCATCGACCCCGCCGCCCAGGGTGTACATGATGGTGTCCAGATCAGGACAGACGCGCAGCCCATTCAGCCACATATCATCCCCGGTGTTGACAACTACGGTGACGTCGACGGTTTCCGGACCGCCCCCAGGAGTCGCAGCCGCAAGGTGGGCGAGCAGGCCGCGCACAAAGCGGGCACCACCTACTCCGCCGGCCAGAACCGTGATTCTCTTCATCGTGAAGCACCGACCTCTCACTGCCGATCAAATGGGGATCGCCTACATTCTCTTACGAACAATCGCTTGTTCACTTCACAATGTTACCTAGGTCTCAGGCAGTGTCAATGTAACTTGCCGGCTGATAGCGGACTGGCAAGCGCGTGCAATGGGCGTGGACGTCCAATGC
>Ga0307416_100001276_pt1 | contig 13559 bp, 15 predicted proteins | sample DK1Cmetagenome_2_FD_203821 | JGI IMG/M metagenome (GOLD analysis project Ga0307416, IMG submission 203821) | Maize rhizosphere microbial communities from greenhouse at UC Davis, California, United States - DK15-C-3 | ecosystem: Host-associated > Plants > Roots > Rhizosphere > Soil | place...
AGGCCGGGTCCGGAGCTTTTTGGGTGGAGGGGCAACCGGGCCCGGCTGGACGACGGCGGTACCTGAACTTGTTTTGCCGGGGATGCTGGAAATACTGGTAAAGCCAGTATCTCCGGGGATTTCGGATCCTAGTGACGCCGCTGGTCGGTCCTGAGCTGCAGGGCTGTGGGAGGCCGGGCCCCGAAACCAAGGGGATGAAGGCGATAGGGCCCGGCCTGTGGTCTTGGTGCTCAAAGCATGGAGGGGCATTCCTCCGGATTCAAGACCACCACCACTGACAGGATGGATGACTACTGGGAAAAAGCTTTACCCGCGACTTTCGTGTGATCCGGTGCCCATGCCTTGGGGTCCCGTTTACAGGTCGTGGTGCGGGAGCGGACGTTCGTCGCTCGGTTTACTCCGGCGGAAGCCCGCCGGCCACCACCCGTCTAATCAAAGGATCCTTTGCGGCGACACGGTGGTCGCTCTACCTTCCGTCCGGCGCTGCCACGGATTCCCGGCGCTGGATTGTTTCAGCAATGCGTCTCACTAGCAGGATTCTCAACACTGCAGAAAAGAACCTTTGATGGGATCGCAGTGCGTACTTCAGCGATAAATGGCGGGTTTGTCATTACAGCGGCCTCCCGGACCGTGGAAGGGCAGACTTTGCATCCGTGAAAGCGCTGGGCGGAATTTCGTGGGGACATCCGGGGAGCAAAGTCCTACGATTCAGCCATGACGCAACAGACCTGGCAAAAGCTTTCCGAGGCGCCCCTGGTCGGTGCGGCCTTTGTTTTCCTGGCGGCCTACTCCATCCTGATCATTGTCGAACCGCCGGCCCCCTACTCCGATGTGCTGATGCTAGTCATCTGGTCGACGTGGGCTGCCTTCGGCGTCGACTACCTCGTCAAATTGCTCTTGGCGCCGCAGCGGGGCCGATGGTTCGTCCGCCACCCCATGGATCTGCTCATGGTGGTGCTTCCGGTAGCGCGGCCGTTGCGGCTCCTGCGCCCGTTCACGCTGCGTCAAGTCATGGAAAGGGCCCCCGGCACTGCCATCAGAACGCGCGTCATGGCCTACGTCATCGCGTCCGCCCTCCTGCTCGTCTATACGGTGGCGCTGAGCGTCCTCAATTTCGAAAGGGGTGCCCCGAATGCCAACATCACTACGATGGGCGACTCCCTGTGGTGGGCCATTGTCACCATCACGACCATCGGTTATGGCGACTACTACCCGGTCACCGTTCCTGGCCGGTGGGCGGCGGCGGCGCTGATGGTCGGCGGCTTTGCAGCCCTGGGGATGGTCACCGCGGCGGTGTCGTCCTGGCTGGTTGAAAGTGTCACCGCTGCAACGACTGTCCGGACCAAGGCGGCCGAACCTTCCAACAGCGAGGAGTTTGTCCTCCTCACTGCCCAGATCAACACGCTCCGTGACCAGCTGGCCCTGCGCCTGGACGAATCCGAGAATGACGCGGCCGAAGGCAAAGCGCACAAGGAACCGGGTTGAGGAAACGAACGCTGTCGATAAGCGCAGCATCTTGCCGACTCCCGATCTGTGTCATCGTCATTCAACGCCTGGATGTACTGTCCAGGCAGGTCAGTTAGGTGGCCGATGGGTTTGGATGGGGCAGTCTCATTTTCCCGGTCTCGAACAACCGCGGAGTCTAGGAAATTCTCCTTAACATTCAAGACGATGCCTTTGAAGTGGCGTTGAACCGAACAACCAGCCGCTGCGAGCCGGGCGGCGCCCACCGATCGATGGCCTCGTTGGTGAGGTCGCCGTCCGCCCACAAGAACGCTAGCGAGCTGTTCGGAGGTGCCAGCCCGTCCAGCTTTTTCAGCTGCCGGGCGGACAGGACGTTTCCCACGAACAATCCGTAGAGCGCGCCCGCGAGCATGCAGAAGGCGCCCCATAAGACGCCGGTGAACAGGCCGCCGCCGAGGAAGCCCAGGATCCCGCCGCCGCCGGTGTAGCCGCCGATCGCTCCAAGGGCGAGCCCCAGCACGCCCCAGCTGATCAGGGAGCTCCTGGCGCTGAAGGCCACCCCGAAGTCCGGGCTGTGCACGTGCAGCCCGCCACGTGTCGGATTCGAGCACCACCTCGGCCTGCGGGGTTCTCGGATCAGGGGTCTTGGCCGGAGCGAGCTCGGCGAGCTTTCGCCGAACGGTGTGCTGCCCGGGCAGGCGCACCAGCAGCATGTTCAACAGCGTGCCCTTGTTGGTGCTCTCCTCGGCTGCGGGCAGCTGCCCGTCTGCCACCGCGGCGGACAGGTCTTGCGAGATCGCCACCAGGCTTGCCGCCGTCGGCGCAAACGCCGCCGCGGTCGACAGCAGCGCCTCGCCGGCGGCGGATTTCATGAACACCACGATCGCGGACGAGTCCGGCCGCATGCCCTCGCCGATGCGGGCCAACTGTTGCCCGCTCAGGGGCTGCTCGCGGTAGTAGGCAAAGAGCCCGCCGCAGACGGCACCGATCACCGCCCACCGATGGGGCCGATGACCCCGCTGGTGAGGGCGCCAAACACCCGTTACCCCCAGGTGAGCGCCGCGGTCAGAAGACCCGCCAGCGTGCGCTGCGGGTCGTGGACCCTTGCCTTCCCCTGGCCGTCGACCCGGATGATGGCCGTGTCGAGGATGCTGCTGTCGTGCTGCTCGAGCTGCCTGCTCAGTGGCCGGTGTATCCGGGCAGCACGCCTGGCCCCGTCGAAGCACAGGAGCAGAACGCAGAGCGCCGGCTCCGGCCCGGCCCGATCGTCCACGATGCATCTCCCTCCGTTGCCACGACCTCGGCACCGCGCTGGCAAGGGCGGTCGGTCCGCTGCTGCCGGCGTCCCTGGCTTGCCGGCGGCAGGAGGGCACCGGGATCCTCGGTGACGTGGTGGTCCTGCGCCGGGTACGGTTCTCGGTCGGCACCGTTCCCGAGGCACACGGCCCGGCTGGCGGGCCGGTCGGTGTCAGGCCACGACGAAGAACTTCACGAATGGTGACTTGGTCCGCCAGATGGCTGTGAGCCCGTCCGGGAAGGAGTAGAGGCCCCCTGGGGTGAGCTTGATCTTCTCGCCGTCGGGGGTTTCGAGCTCGGCCTCGCCCTCGATGATTTGGAAGGTGTCGGAGCCGTGGACGTTGTAGGGGAAATGCGCGCCGTTGTCGGGGCCGATCCTCCACAGCCCCCGCCGCTGGAGCGGCTTCTCCCTCCCAGCGCAGCCAGTGGACTTCGCCGGTTTCCCGGTCGTCGACGATGAGCGGTTCCCATGACCCTGCGGCCACGGAGGTGCTCCGGTATTCGGTGGTGTTTGCCATGATTCCTCCAGGAAAGACGTGGCCGGCGGTTGCGCGGCCGGTTTTCGTATGGCGGCGGTGCGCCGATGCGGTACGGTCGGGCCGGCAGTGGCTGGTGCCTGGCCCTTGCCTGCGCCCAGGTACTCGTCGATGTCGCGCGCGGCCCGGTATCCACTCTGGATCGCTCCATCGATGAAGGAGCGCCACGCGATCGCCGAGTCGGCGCCAGCAAAGAACAGCCGGCCTTCGGTGGTGCGCAGGTCCGGCAAGACCTGCGCCAACTGACCGGGCCTGTAGATGCACCAGGTGCCGAGCGCGAGCGGATCGTTCACCCAGTCCCACCCGACAATTTGTTCCACCTCAACGTCAGGCAGCAGCGGCTGAAGGGCTTCCTGCAGCCCGGCCACATCGTCGAACCCGGCCATGGGCAGCTTGTCCGGGTTGGAAGCGAACGCGATCAGCCAGGTTCCCTCCGCGCCGTGGCGGTAGGTCACCGCCCAGTTCAGCGCGTGGGCTTCGGGGGCCATCACGCTGACGTTGCCGATATCGCCTTTCACCCGCACGAAGCACTTCATGCCGGCGCCGGCGTGGCGTTCGGTCGACGCGGTCCGCTTGGTCTCGGACAGGGGAGGATCGAACTCCGCGGAGTTGAGGACATTTATCGGGAGCGCGATCAGGCCCACCGGCGCGCTGATGGTGTCGCCATTGGCAAGCTCGAGGCGCGCCTCGCCGTCGGTCTGGGTGACCCGAAGCACGGGCGTGTTGAGGCGGATGTCGGCAAGCCGTGCCTGCTCCGCGATGGAACCGATCAGCTCCCGCGTCCCTTTCACCAGTTTCGTTGCCGTCAAAGCGGCCAGGGCCTGCTCCACGCTCCACCCCGACAAGGCGTAGGTCCGGAAGAACTCGGTCGTGGCGGACTGATCGAGCGGACCCAGTGCGACCAGGCAGCACATCGCCTCCACCCAGTCGCGGACCTGCGGGGACAGCTGCAAGGTCCCGAGGTGATCGCGCATCGATCGATCGCCGTAGCCCTCCGGACCCGGACCCCACGTTTCTCCGTACGGCTCCGGGAACAGCGTCTTGCCCAGTGCGCAGAACCGGGCAAGCGCCTCGACTCCCTGTGCGAGATCGTCGTCCGACAGGTCCACGATGTGGCCGCCGGACAGGATCGCCTGCCGCAGCCCTTCCGGGGCCGGGAGCGGTTCGGTCTCGAGCCCGTAGCGGTTGATCTCAGCTCATACGTTCGGCTGCGCGGGGTGGACCCAGGTGCCGGCCAGTTCCATTGGGTGCCCGTCGTGGTCCGAGGTGTAGGTTCGGCCGCCCAGCCGGTCGCGCGCCTCGACCAGCACCGTGCGGCGTCCGCGCATGGTCAATTCGCGGGAGGCCGTCACCCCGGCGAAGCCGCCGCCGATGATCACGGTATCAGGATGGGAGTTGCTGCTTGCCATGGTGGATTCCCTTCGGGTGGCTGCCCTGACGCCGATGCGGACACCCGGGGTTGACCTGCGGTGGAGGTCACCGGCCTACCCGATTGAGGCTTTGCGTTTGGACCACTACACGCCTTCCGGATGTCCGGCGTCATCACCCCGGGGAGTGATATCCCGGGACAGGCCGGGAAGGCGGAACCATAGGCCCCACATCGGGGCGCTTCTCCCGCCGGTCGCGGACCGCCACCCGCTCGGCTGCCCCCGTCAATACACCCCAAGCGGGGCTTTGGCCGCGGTTTTGGCCTTCCGCGACCCGGGTGGATGCTGGTTGTATTGGTTCTGGCAGGACCCCTCGCCGGTGCACCTGCCAGGCGACGCCACAGGAGGCGACATGTCCGCTTCAAACATGAACCCGCACCTCGCGGGCCGAGCAGGGGGCCAACGGTGAACCTGCCAAACGACGGCGACGCCCCGACGGCGCCGTTCAACCAAAAGCTCGCCCTGCTGCTGGCGATGGCGATGTTCGTGCTCGTCGTCGACACCTCGATCATGAACGTCTCGATCTCGGCGGTGGTGCACGACATCGGGGCGACCGTCAGCGGCCTCCAGTCGACGATCGCGCTCGAGGCGCTGGTGTCCGCCGCCTTCATCCTGATCGGCGGCAAGATTGGCGACCTGATCGGGCGCAAGCGCGCCTACGTGATCGGACTTGTCTGCTACGCCGTCGGGGCCCTGGCGATGACGCTGGCCCAGACCCTGCTCCCCATCATCATTTTCTGGGCGCTGATCGGCGGCCTGGGCGCCTCGCTGCTGCTGCCCGCCATGCAGTCCCTCATCCATGGCAACTTCGAGGGTGCGGCGCAGAAAAGGGTCTACGCCCTGGTCGGGGCCTCGGCCGCGATCGCGGCCGCCGTAGGGCCGCTGCTCGGCGGGTTCATCACCACGTTCCTGTCCTGGCGTGTTGCCTTCCTGCTCGAGGCCCTCATCATCGCGGTCGTGCTTTTGGGCATCCAACTGGTCCACGACGTCCCGTTCCTGGGGCCCCGAACGCTGGACGTCGTCGGATCGCTGCTGTCCATCGTGGGCATGGGCGGCATCGTGCTTGGAATCCTCGTCTGGCAGGAGGGCGGCGAGGCAGTCGGCGCGCTCCTGGCCGTGGGGGCCGTCGGTTTGGGCAGCCTGGCGTACTGGCTCGTTCGGCGCAAGCGCCAGGACAAGGCGCTGCTGCTGGATCCGGACCTGTTCCACTCGAAAGCCTTCCGGTTCGGCGCCACGGGGCAAATGCTCCAGCAGATCGCCCTCGGCGGCACCATGATCGTGCTGCCCATCTACCTCCAGATGGTCCTCGGATACAACGCGATGCAGTCGGGGTTGTCGATCGCCCCGCTCTCGCTGACCATGTTCGCGGTCGCCATGCTGGCCGGAAAGAAGAGCGGCACGCGGCGTCCGGCCGGCTTCATCAGATGGGGCTTCCTGCTGCTGATGGTGGGCCTGCTGGTGCTCGTTCCGATCGTGCCGCGCGCGGACTCCGGCTGGTGGCTTCTGCTCCCGCTGGTCATCGCGGGAGCGGGTCTGGGCCTGCTGGTCTCGCAGCTGAACAACTACACCCTCTCGCCGATCTCGGACGAGCGGGTCAGCGAGGCCGCCAGCGTGAACTCGGCCGCCGGGTCGTTCGGCCTCTCCTTCGGGCTCGCGTTTGCCGGCGGCATCATGCTGGCGGCACTGTCGATCATCTTCACCTCCATGGCGACCTCCAGCACGGTGCTGCCGCCGGACGAGCAGCAGCAGGTCGCCCGGGTGCTGGAGGAGGACGCCCAAGTGCTGAGCAATGCGCAGCTAGAGGAACTCCTCGCCGGCCAGCCGGAGGAGTACCAAGAGGAGATCATCCGCATCAACACCCAGGCGCGGCCGCTGGCACTCCAGATCGCGCTCTTCGTGCCGATACTGGCCGGCCTCGCCGGCCTGGCCACTTCCTTCCGCATGATGCGACTGCCGGACCCCACGCCCTCCGGCACCGAAGAGGGGACGATCCTGGGTTGAGCCTCGGGTTCCGGGCGAACCGCGAAGGACCGCGCAAAGCACCGAGTTCTGATGCTGCTCGCCCAGACCATCGCCCGCGGCGCCGAGGCGCACGACCGACAGGCCCGGCGGAGCGAGGCGAGCCCATGCCGAACATCTTCGACAGCGACGTGATGCCAGCTTCCCGGGCAACCAGCGCCAAGCTCGAAACCCATCATCCTCGGCCAACCGTCATACGTTTGTTCAAGGCAAACGCAACTGCCTCGCAACCGAAGGGTCTCGAGACGCCCCACGCCGTCGTATTACCGCTCAGCCTTAGGCACTTCTCGCAAGGTGTACGGCGGATGCAGAGCTGCAAGTCCCGTGGCGGTCGCCATGGCGTAGGCCGTGGCGGTGTAGGTGCCGAGGCAGGCGGCTAACGCCGGGCCGGCGGCCGGGGCCAGGGCTGTGACCATGGCGAGGGGCGCGGAGAACGTGCCCTGCAGGGCGCCGAGGCTGCTGCCGCCCCAACCGTCGCCGACGATGGTGGCCTGCAGCAGTCTCTGGCAGCCGCGGACGGCACCGGCGAGCATGCCGGAAGCGATGAGTAGGGGGCGCCGGTCCTGGCAGGAGCGCGAGCAGCAGGACGGCACCGGTGGCGGTTCCGCTGATCACAACGAGGCGCGCGGTGGCCGGGATGGCGGCGAAGAGCAGGCGCCCAGCCACTTATCCTGCTCGAATGAGAAAACCGCCAGCGGAGCTGTGAAAGAACCGCCCTTCTCGATTAACAGTCACACGCTGTCGGCCCGGAGAGAGGCGGCTGCAGAGGCCGGCGACGCTCTGTCGGCTGTCGCTGCTGCGGCTTGGCGCAGGTACTGGTACACCGTCTCTCGGCTAATTCCGTAGTCCCGAGCCAGTGTCGATTTCGGGATGCCAGATGCTGCGCGGTGCACCAGTTCGGCGGCCTGCTCCGGGGAGAGGGTCTTTTGCGTCTGCGGTAGGCTCCGCGTTTCCGAGCCAGCGTGATGCCTTCTCGCTGGCGCTCCTTTAATGAGGGAGCGTTCGAACTCGGCGAAGCGGCCCATGACCGAAAGCATGAGGTTCGCCATGGGGAGTCCTCCCCGGTGAAGACCAGTCTTTCTTTGCCGAATTCCACCCGGACGCCTTTGCCGGTCAGTTTCTGAACCGCGGATCGCAGGGCGTCCAGGTTCGCGTTGTTCGTTCTGGCCCAGTGCGCTGACCCGCACATACCCGATCCGCTACCCCGCCACTGTGCCTCCAACCCTTGATTGTCAGGTTGAAATCTAAGAGTTTCTCGAGAGAGCGTCAAGAAAAGCGATTTTTGAAGTCTATTCTGCCGCCTATTCCCATGCGTGCCTGACGTCAGGTTGGGGTCTACTTCAACTGGGCGCTTCCGTGAGTACGTCCGATTCGGCCGGGATGCTGAACAAAGAAATGTTCAGGCCACCCCGGGTTCTGTTGATCGATCAAGAGCCGGTTCAGGAAGTGGCTTCGATGTTTAGGGAAGCCCCCAGGACATCCTCGGGGCTTCCCTACGGGCAAACGGGGTCAGGGGCAGCGGATTCCCGCAGTGAGTGCCATTCCCCTGGTTTCCTCGGCCATGAAGAGGCAAAGGAGGCAGCCAATGGCTGTGACAATGCCGGCCGCGATCATGGTGGGGCCGATTCCCCATGCGGTCAGTGCGAAGGGGAGGCCGAAGGTTCCCGGCGTTGCTCCGATACGGCTGGCCGCCGTGGTGATGCCAACTGCGCTGGCCCGCACATTCGTGGGGAACAGCTCGCTGGGGTAGGCCCACTCGAGGATGCTCGGGCCCCCGGAGAAGAGTGCCTAGGCGCAGAAGCAGGCGATGATGACGCCGATCGGGGCCGAAGGGACAAGGCCGAGAATGAACGACGGGACCGCCATGAGCTCGATGCATGAGATGATGAGCGGCGCCCCCAGGTTTCGATAGCAGGATCTGAAAGAGGCAGCGTTCGACGTCATCGCCAATGGCCGTGCTTTCCACCGCGCTGGAAGCCGGCGGAACCGAGGGTGGGGAACTGGCGTCGACGGCGGGGCATGGTCGCCGGCGTCGCCTCTTCCGCTGCCGGATGTCCGGCGGCGTGGACCTCGTACCACCGATGGTAGAGGGCGACCAGCGGGACCGAGCTCAGGCCGTGGAGAATGACGCTGAACGCAACGGTGATGACCGCGGTCGTGAACACGACTTCACCGTCGGGAACCCCGCGCTCGAAGGCGAGCAGCGCGAACACGAGTGAGGCGAGGCCGCGCGGACCGAACCAGCCGATGAACGCCGTCGTTGGGGCCTTTACGCTCTGGCCGGCGAAGGCGATCGCCACGGGGACCAGGCGCACCAGTGTCAGACTGAGCACAGCGTAGAGGACCACCTGCCAGGTGATGTGGGGGACCGCCCAGGTCAGGGCCAGTGCTCCGAATCCGATCCAGGTCACGGCGGCCAGGAAGTCGCCTGACTCCTCGGCGAACAGGGTAACCTGCGAACCTCGTGCGCCCGAAGCCCTCCCGAACGCGATGCCGCCGACGAAGGCGGCGATGAAACCGCTGCCGCCAAGCGTCAGCGCGAGGGTGTAGGCCAGCAGTGCCACGGCCATCGTCACAACCTGCCGCCACTCCGGGCTGATCCATCCCCGCCGGTCTGCGGTGCGGAACAGCAGCCCGCCAAGGATTCCTGCCGCGAGTCCGCCGGTGAGTCCCCAGCCGATCTGGGCGGCCATGTTGCTGACGACCGCCCCGGTGATCCCGGTCGTGAGATCGGCGTTGGCGATTTCAAGCGCGACGAGGAAGAAGGGGACGGCGAGTCCGTCGTTGAGGCCGCTCTCGACGTCCAATGCTTGCCGCACACGGGCCGGAACGGCAGCATCCGCCACGACCTTCCGGCCCAGGGCGGCGTCGGTCGGGGCCAGCATCGTGGCCAGCAGGGCGGCGGAGGCGAGTGCCATGCCAGGGAAAACGAGGGCTCCGACCCACACTCCGGCGAGCATAGTGAGCGGCAGGCCAATCAGCAGCAGGCGGCTTGGCCACCCCAGTTCCTGGCGAAGCGAGCGAAGGTCGAGCCGGGCGGCATCGCTGAACAGCAGCAGCACGAGCGCGAGCTCTGCCACCCGCTCGACCACCTCGGCCTCCAGGGCGATGTCAAGCATGCCGAGTGTCGACGCGCCGACGGCGAATCCTGCGGCCGTCAGGAACAGGGCGGAGGTGACGCCATAGCGGTCAAATGGTTTGGAGATGGCGCTCCAAACGATGATGATTCCCAGTATGGTCGCCGCCGTCACCATGCGGATCCTGCTCTCGATCGCTGCATCGCAGTCTGAGGCCCAGCCTACGCTTTACCCGGACGCTCCGGCAGTGCTGCCCGGCCGGCCCGCCCTCTAACCTGGATTCAGCCGGGCGTGCCGTCGCGCCCCTGCTGGGCCGCCGCCTGTTCCGCCTGCACGGCCCGGTGGATGTTCCCGTGGATCATCTGCGCGCCGAGGCGCTCGACCACGCCGTCCCTCTCCAGCGTCGCGCGTACGGCGGGCTTCAGCCGGGCCAGGCGCAGGTTGATGCCGGCCTCGCGGGTCAGGTTCACCACGTCCGCCAGCTTGGCTGCGCCCTGGGAGTCGATGAAGTTGATCCCCTCGCAGTCGAGCACGATGCCGGTAAGCTGCGGCGTCGATTGGATGGCCTCGCGCAGGCGGTCCTCCAGCGCGTCGGCGGTGGCGAAGAAGAGTCCGCCGTCGAACCGCACCACGGCGATGTCGGGAAGCACTTCGTCGCCGGGGTGCCCGTCGGTTTCGCGGAAGACCTGGGTGCCCGGCTGGCGTCCCAGGACTGGCATCTCGGGGTGGGTGGCCACCGAGATGAGCCAAAGGAGCGAGAGTCCGATGCCGATGATGACGCCCGCGAGCACGCCGAAGATGACGGTGCAGGCGATCGCGGTGACCGCAATCCTGAAGTCGAACCGCTGCACCCGGGCCAACCGCCGCATTTCGCGCAGGTTCATCATGCCCATGACGACGGCTTCGATGATCAGGGCCGCCAGCACCGGCTGCGGCAGGTTCGAGAAGAGTGGGGCCAGGAAGAGCAGCGTGAGCAAGACCGTGGCGCCCGAGGTGAGGGAAGCCAGGCCGCTCCTGGCCCCGGAGTGGTCGTTCAGCGAGCTTGCCGACAGGCTCGTCGAGACCGGCATCCCCTGGAACAGGCCGGCCGCCGTGTTGGCCAGCGACTGGGCCGTGGACTCCTGATTAATGTCGATCCGGTAATGGTGTTTCGCGGAGAAGGCCCGCGCATCTCCTGCGGTCTGGGAGAAGCCGATCAAGGCGAGCGCCACGGCCGCGATTGCGACGATGCCCACCTTGTCCCACATCAGGTGCAGGTCCGGGACCTGCGGCGACGGCAGCCCGCTGGGCACATGTCCCACCAGTGCAACGCCCTTGGTCCCAAGATCGAACACCGCTGATGCGAGGAGTCCACCGACGACCAGGACCAATGCGCCGGGGATGCTGGGTGCGACTGCCCTCAGGCCGAAGACGACGGCCAGCGCAATCGTGCCCACGACGAGCGTCGCCGGATGCGTCCCGCCCAGGGTTCCGAGCCATGAGACCAGTTCCTGGATCGGATTGGAGCCGGTGGCGTCAGTACCGGTGAGCTTCGGCAGTTCACCGACGACGACGTCGATCGCCGCGCCGAAGAGGAAGCCGGTCACCACCGCCCGAGAGAGGAACTGGGCAATCCAGCCCATTTTGAGGACGGCAATGAGCAGGAACAGGATTCCGGAAGCAAGGGTGATTCCGGCGACAAACGAGGCAGTATCCTGCGGGCTGGTGAGGCCGGCGGCGAGCACGGCGCTCGCAGCCACTGCTGCCAGGCCCGAGCTGGGCCCCATCGAGATCTGCCGGCAGGTGCCGAAGATGCCGTACGCAATCGCCCCGGCCGCGGCCGCATACAGTCCGTTCTGCAGCGGGATTCCCGCGATGCCTGCATACCCCAGGTTCTTCGGAACGATCAGGGCCGCGACGGTGATCCCGGCGATCAGGTCGGCGCGCAGCCAGGTGCGGTCGTAGGAACGGAGTTGTCCGATCAGGGGCACCAGGGGCCTGCCCCCGCGCTGCGACCTTTTCATGGTCCAGTCATACTCCGGGGCGTAGCGGTCCACCAGAGTCATCCTCTCCGGAACATACCGGCAGAGGACCGAGGCAGCACGGGCCCGGCGGATCAGGGCGAAGCCGGCGGAACCTGCCGCCCCTTGGGATACCTGATCCGATCCAGGTCCTTCGCCGGGCCTACTTCAGCTTCAGTTTGGCCAGGACCATGTTGTGGTCCGATCCCGGGGTGGAGCGCAGCCGGCCGGCGGCGTCGATGTCGAGCACGTTTTCGTATGAGACGGTGCCGGCGATGTTCTTCGTGAAGATGTAGTCGATGCGCCCGAACGTGGACTTCTGCTGGGTCTTGAACCCGTTGGTCGTCGGGTAGAGGAAGTCGGTCTTCGCTGCCGAGGAAGCTGTATCGGTCCAGCCGGCCTTGATGAAGGCCTCGTGCGGGGCGTTGGAGGGCAGCTGGTAAAAGCTGGAGTTCAGGTCGCCGCCGACGATCACGGCACGGTTGCGGGTGTTGATTGTCTTCATCTGCCGGTCAATGGTCTGCATAACGGCGGTCTTGGAGACGGAGCCGGTCAGCGGCAGCTTCGGGTCGACGTGGTAGGACACGGCGTAGGCGATCTTGCCGGTCTTCTTCGATTTCAGCGCGACCCAGGCGGCGCCGCGGCGGTCCAGGCCCGTCGGGGTCGGCAGTGCGAAGGTGCCGCGCTTCACGAGGGTGTACTTGGAGCTCTTGTACGCGATGCGGTTCCAGTAGTGCTTGGTGCCGGCCCTCTCCGGCGTACGGTCCAGGGCGTAACCGAGGGTCTTCAGCCGGGCCTGGAAGTCTGTCATGGCCTTGGTGTTGGCGGTGCCCGGAATGTTCACGTTCATGGCCTCCTGGAGCAGGAGCACGTCCGGGTTCTTTGTTTTGATGGTCTTCAGGTGCGTGAGCTTGCGGGTGTTCCAGTGCGGGGCGCCGGTGACCGTGCAGCTGGCGCAGAGCAGGTTCTGGCTGGCGACCGTCAGTGGCTCGCTGCCGCCGAGGGCCGGGGCCGCGGGGTAGGCGGTGAGCCGGACCGAGGTGCGGGTCTTGTAGGTTTTGTTGTGGGCGTACACCCGGATGAAGCTCGGCATCGACGACCGGGATCCGTGCGTGAGCCCGGTGATCTTCAGGCTGGTCCCGGTGACATTGCTGAAGGTGCGGGGCCGCAGCGTCATCGCCATGTTGTCCGCGACCTTCACCGTGTAGTGCGTGGTGTCCGCAGTGCGGTTCCAGGCGACCGTGATGCTGTCGGCGCCGCCGGCGGCCTCCAGAGTGGTGAACGCACCGGGGTAATCGGCCTGCGTGGTCGCCTTCAGTGTCGGCGACCAGGCCGAGCGGACGTACTCGCCGTAGTCGCTGCCCGGCTCGCGGTACAGCGCCCGGTACTGGATGTAGTAGGTGGTGGCATCGTCCAGGTCGCCCAGGTAGCGGCTGTTGACCTTCTCGACGACCGGTGCGCCGGCCAAATCGGAGCGCGTGGAGTAGCGGACCTCGTACCGGTTGGCCCCCGAGACCAGGTTCCAGTCGAGGGTGAAGCCGGTGTAGCCGGCGGACACCAGCTTCGGGGCGGCGAGGACGCTGGCCGTCTCCGCCCTGACCATGAGACCGGGCGAAGCCGCGGCCGGACCGGGAATGGAAACAGCGGTGCCAAGCAGTGAGGCGGCAAGCAGCGCCGCGGCGGTGCTGCGCAGAGGAGTGGCCTTCATGATGCTCCTGGGCGAGTGAGTGATCTCTGGCA
>Ga0307416_100001277_pt1 | contig 13557 bp, 15 predicted proteins | sample DK1Cmetagenome_2_FD_203821 | JGI IMG/M metagenome (GOLD analysis project Ga0307416, IMG submission 203821) | Maize rhizosphere microbial communities from greenhouse at UC Davis, California, United States - DK15-C-3 | ecosystem: Host-associated > Plants > Roots > Rhizosphere > Soil | place...
CCCATCACCTCGAGCGAGCGGTCAGCGACCGACGACGGCCGAGCAGGGCAAGGCGCTGCTGCGCCGGCTGATCCAGGAGGTCATCAACCAAGGCCGGCTAGAGGTGACCGACGAGCTGTTCAGCCCCCAGCTGGCCGCGGCCGCCCGCCAGGGCTTTACCGCCTTCCGCGCCGCCTTCTCCGACTGGCACATGGAGCTGGTCGACCTGATCGCCGAGGACGACAAGGTGGTCGGGCGCTTCCATTGCTCGGGCACCCACACCGGCCCCTGGCTGGACATCGCCCCAACTGGCCGGCGCTTCGAGCAGGTGGACGAAGTCGCCATCCTACGCGTCCAGGACGGCCGCTTCGTTGACTACTGGGCGCTGGAGGACACCGCCGGGCGCCTGCGGCAGCTCGGCATCAGCTCCTCCCACTAGCAATAGGTAAGGGGTCCAGGGATCCGCCGGGACCCAACCCGGCAGGGCCGAAGGCCCGCTGAGGCGAGGTACCTTCAGGACGCGCCGCCGTGGCGGCGCAGGAGGCAAAAGCAGTGCACATCACCATCCTGACCGTCGGCTCGCGTGGGGACGTCCAGCCCTACCTGGCCCTGGCCGCCGGGCTCCGCCAGGCCGGCTACCAGGTGCGCGTAGCCACCCACCGACCCTTCCAAGCCGCAGTCCACCAGCGTGGCCTGGAGTTCCGGCCCGTTGCCGGCAACCCACGCGAGCTGCTGGAGAGCGACGCCGGGCTGACCCCTCGCTTGGACACGACCAGCTCATCGGGCGCAGGGCCGGCCACCGGCGCGTAGAACTGCGATCCCCAGGTGCCTTCTACCGACCGGTCGGGGGCACGAGCGAAGAGCGGGGCGGTCAGGTTCATCTCCGGGCTACCCGGCCGCCACGCCACCCCCACATGGACGACCAGGACGCGATGGCGTCTGGCGGCCGCCAGCACCCGGGCCGTGTTGTCCACCGCGGGACGGGCGATGGCCGGCCAATCCGGCTCTCCATGGGTGGCCCAGTAGCCCTGGGGATGGACGCCGTAGTTCTGGAAGTCGAGGGCCAGCAGCGCCGCTCGGGTCGCATCAAGTTGGTGGTCCATCGGGGATGACCTTCGGGTTACACGGGGTGGCGGCGATCGGCGTTGGCCATGCTGTCAGCTCGCCAGCATGCTCGCCGCCGGAGCAGCGAGATCCGTGCTTCGAGCCGCAGCCGACAATCAGTTCACAACCGGCTTGGACGCGAGCTCACCGCGGAGCATAGATGGTGTCTGTGCTGGCGAACCCGGCGCGGCGGGTAGAACGGCGAGCCGTGATTCAGCGGAACCCGCCCGACACCGTCAGGTCCCACCGTTGATCACTTGCGCCCGATCCTCGGTTAGTCGTAGCTTACGTTAGTGAGCACTAACGGAGTCGATGGTCTAGGGCTGCTCGGCGACCCCACCCGACGGGCCATCTTCGAGCTGCTCGCTCGGCGCCCCAGCACGGTCGGAGACCTGGCCCAGCAGCTGCCGATCACCCGATCGGCCGTCTCCCAGCACCTGCGCGTGCTCAAAGACGGCGGCCTGGTCGTCAGCCAAGCCCAGGGCACCCGCCGCATCTACCGGCTCAACCCCGACGGCGTGACCGCCCTGCGCGCCTACCTAGACCGCATCTGGGAGGAGGCTCTCACCGCATTCGGCAAAGCCGCCCAAGCCCCCCCCGGTTGACCCCGAACAGGAGGACCCATGACCAGCACCCCCACCATCCCACCGCTCACCGGCACCATCACCGTCGATGTGCCCGTGGAGCGGGCCTTCCGCACCTTCACCGACAGCTTCGGCAGGTGGTGGCCGGCCGAGTACCACATCGGCCAGGCCGACATGGCCACCGCCATCCTGGAACCCCGCCAAGGCGGCCGCTGGTACGAGCAAGGCGTCGATGGCAGCGAGTGCGACTGGGGCCGGGTGCTGGCCTGGGAACCACCCCATCGGCTGGTCGTCACCTGGCAGATCAACGGCCAATGGCAGTACGACCCCGACCCCGCCCACGCCAGCGAGATCGAGGTCCGCTTCAGCGCCGACGGGCCCGACCAGACCACCGTGGACCTCGAACATCGGCGCCTGGAGCGGCTCGTCGACGGCCAGGCGCTCCGCGATGGGATCACCGGTGGCGGCGGCTGGACCAGCCTCCTGGAACTGTTCGCCAAGGCGGCCACCAACCAGGCCTAACCCACAGCGCCCGCCATCTCAGACTCGGGCGATCCGCCAGCTGCTGGCCGGGCTCCGCGCTCCGGTCAGCGGCTCCCTCGCCCTGGGTCGCCCAGCCCGGCAGGCGGGGCGGGTCAGGCCCGGGTGGCGGCGTACCGGATGCCGCCCGCCCGGATCTGGCCGGCGTCGATGGCGGCCTGCTCCTCGGCCTGGCTCGTGTCGGCCAGGTCGGCGAAGAAGTACGGCCCCTCCACATAGAGCTGGCGGTCGAAGCGCGCATCCAGCCCCCTCAGGATCTCCTCGCCGGGGTGCAGCCCTTCGTGTTCGGCCCAGGTCCGACAGTAGTTCTCCCAGGGCCGGCCGGAGGCTGCCCACCGCGCCCGGTGCTTATGCAGCCAGCCTGGCTCCTCCCCTGGCGCCGGCGGTGTCAGCCGGGCAAAGCACCAGCGGGCCGTGGCCTCGTCGAACCGCTCCCAGGCCCACTCCACCACCACCAGCACCCCACCGGGAACCAGCAGCGCCTCTAGCCGGTCGAGGACCTCGTCCAGGTCGGCCACGTGATGCAGCGACGTCGAGGCCACCACGCAGTCCACCGGCCAGGGTGGGTCGTGGCGCTCGACCTCGACCTGCTGGTAGTCGGATCCTTCCGGCGCTTCCGGGTCGACGCCGACCGCTTTGTAGCCGTCCTCCAGCAGGGCCGGGACAAAGCCGCCCAGCGGTCCGCAGCCAACCTCCAGCACCCTCGCCGGCGCCGACGGCAGCTGACGACGTACGAACGGCCACACCGCAGCTAGCCAGCGGTCATCTGGCGTCATGCAACCCCTCCTAAGCCCGGGATGCAGCATATCGGTGCCGTTGGGACAGTGACGTGTCGGGTCGACGTGGGTCGCAGACCCGGCGGGGCAGGTGCGGGCCACAGGGATGCCGGCGTCGCACGAAGCGACGCACTCGCGCAGCTCCACGCCCCTGACGCGCCGGCCCGTGACTTGAACCCGGCGACGCGTCGCTACACTGCCCTGCATGGCAAGCTGCTGTCCCTCGCGCGACTATCGCCGCTTCTTCAACCAGCGGTTCGCCCGCAGGCTCGCCAACCGCTACCGCAAGCGCGGCCTCGACCCGACCGCCCAGACGATGGTCCAGTTCCTACAAGAGCTCGGCATCGAGGATGCCAGCATCCTGGAGATCGGCGGGGGCGTCGGCGAGATCCAGATCGAGCTCCTGAAGCTGGGCGCGGCCCGGGCCCAGAACCTGGAACTGTCCCCCGACTACGAGCAACAGGCACGCATGCTCGCCGGGCAGGCAGGGGTTCAAGGACGCCTGGACTGGCGCATCCACGACCTCGCCCAGGATCCCGCGGCGGTGGTGCCAGCCGACCTAGTGATCCTGCACCGGGTGGTGTGCTGCTATCCGGACTATGAGCGCCTGTTGGGCGCGGCCGCCGACCATGCCCGGCGCGCCTTGGTGTTCAGCTATCCACCCCGAAACGCGCTCTCGCGCGCCTTCTATGGGGTGTTCAACCTGGTGATGCGGCTGACCCGAAGCAGCTTTCGGGGCTTTGCCCACCCGCCGGGCGCGATGCTTGGGGTGCTCGAGGACCACGGACTTCGGCGGACCTATGGGCGCCGCAGCCGGATCTGGCAGGTCGCTGGCCTGGAGCGGGCTTCGTAAGGGTGCTGCGCCCACTCGATACGACTCCACCAACGGACCGCGGTCAGCCTGCCTCGCTACTCCATTCCCAGGCCTCGTCCTAGCGGCCAGAGACGAGCCGGTTAATTTGTCAGATCCTCGCCTGAGAACTCATCAGGATTGGTTACCAGCCGATGCTAATCGCTGCCAGTCGCTGCTACTTGATCCAGATGCTACGATCGGCATTGACCTGCACAAACGGCTGTTCCTGCTGGTCAGCGGACGAGGAGAATAGCCCCCAGAGTTTTCCTTACCATGGATGCGCTCTACCGACTGAGCTAGGGGGGCGAGTTCTATTTCTACAAGTTAGAGACGATATTGCGACTGCGATGCTGATGAAGGAACCTGTACATCGGGCGCTCCTTAACGTACAGCGCCGCCGATGATAGCGGATCGCTGCTGCATCGGCCCAGCGCGCTGGTCATCAACTGATGGAAGACGGCGATGGCGCCCCCAGATACGGGGTCGGTTAGTCTTGCCGGCCGGAGGAACCACCCAAGACCTGCTGCCCTCGGGAGCTAGGGCGTGTTCGACTGGATGACCCAACTGCAGGCGTCACCGCTGACCTACCTGGCTGTGCTTGGCGCCTGTGCGCTCGACGCCGTCCTCCCAATCGTGCCCAGCGAGGCGGTCGTGATCGCCGCATCGATCCTTGCCACCAGGGGCGAGTTGTCGATCTGGCTGGTCACCGTGGCCGCCGCAGCTGGCGGGTTCCTCGGCGACACCGCCTCCTACGTGCTTGGTCGCACCGCCGGCGCCTCAGCCGCTCGACGACTGTTTCGGAGCCCCAAGGCCAAACGCCGGCTCGACTGGGCCGGTGACGCCCTGGATCGGCATGGCGCCACCATCATCGTGGTGGCCCGCTTTGTCCCCGGCGGCAGGACGGCGACCACCTTCACCGCCGGAACCGTGCGCCTGCCCTGGCCGAGGTTTGCCGCCGCCGACGCGGTTGGCGCGACCTTATGGGCAGTGTATGCGGCCGGGCTGGGGTATCTCGGCGGCGAGACCTTCGAGCGGCGCCCGCTGTATGCCTTACTGTTCGGCCTGGGCGTGGCTCTGCTGTTCGCCCTCGTCCTCGAGGCGACACGCCGGCTCCGGCGGAAGGGCACCCGGGCTGGCGGTCGTCGCCCATTTGGTTAACCCGCCGCTGCCTTGCCGTTCGTTGCTGCGCTATGCCAGCGGGCCCTCGTCCCGGCGCAGGTCGGCCTCGGAGAGGATCCCGACCAGCCGGTCGCCCTCCTCCACGACCAGTAGACGGTCCAGCTGGTGCTGGGCCATGAGCCGGCGGGCCTCCTGCGTGTCCTGGTCAGGCCCGATCGTCACCAGGTCCTTGGTGGCGATGTCGCTCACCCGCAGCGCACTGGGGTCCTGGCCGGCCGCGACCACCCGGGCGATGATGTCGCGGTCGGTCACCATGGCCACGACCCGGCCGCCCTCGACCACCGGCAGCGGCCCCTTCTCTTTGCGGATCATCTCCTTGGCCGCCTCGACCACGCTCATCGACGGGAGGCCGTCGCCGGATCGGGGGTCATGACCTCTCGTACCCTGGGTATCGTGCTCGCCCCCTTCATCCCAGACTCGGGTACATGCCTCGCCCTACCCGGCTCGGATCGGCCAAAACCGAAGCAGGCATGAGCACCGCCGTGGAGCCGAGCGGCTTCGGCAGCTTAGACGAGTGAGCGCGCCTTTCCGCGGGTCGTGCGGCGCCCACGACGGGACGGGGTCGTTGGGGGCCTCGGCCGCGCTGGTGATCGCGCTCGGCGAGGACCAGGTGGCCAGCATCGCGGACTTCGCGAAGGCAGCCGGCGTGCCTGCGCCCGAAATGGATCGGCCTCCAGCACAGGAAGATCAGGCGCTGGCTGGTGGCCTCAGGAGGGTGGCGAGCTGTTCCGGGCTCAGTGTTGTACTGGCTCGGTACCGAGCAGCTCGGCGTATTCATCCGGCAGCTGGCCGACGAGGTGCTCGAACTCACCGGGCGTGATCGCCGCTTTGACCGCGGCCATGGTCGCCCTGGCATGGCGGCGGGCGTCCCGCTCGCTGCACCCGTGGCCCTCCCGATCGGCCACCCGGCGGTAGAACTCTTGGAGGCCGAACCGCTCTCCCCTGCCCTCACTGGGGATCACCCCGGCCAGCGCGGGTGGCAGCTGGCTGGCGAGATCGCCCGGTTCCCCACCGGCGAGCCGCTCCCCCAGCACGGCCAGGGTGGCGCGAACCGCCTGCTCGGTGTGCTCGACGGTGTCGGTACCGGCGGTCTCGCGGACGGCCGCGACAAGGTCCTGTTCCTTCATGATCCTCACCTCCCGCAAGGGATGGCTGGAGTCACGCGGCGCTTCTACTTGAATATTGCCGACCCTGGCACCAATAAACTGGGCGACGACCCGCTTGTGCGCTATCCGTCCCGCTCCTCAGGATACGTGCGGGGTGGCCGCTGCTGACGGCCGCCGATCTTTAGAGCATGTTTCCGACCTTCGGTTGGTTCCTCGGTTTGAGGCGGGCTCCTTGCCGCACCACCAAGCAGTGCGGATACTGCGCGATGAGATATCTGAGGAGAATCTGGCGATCGTGCAGCGCTTCGCCGACACGGTGAACCAGCAGGATCTTGCCGGGTTCCTCGCGCTCGTCGACCCGGAGGTGGAGTTCCACACGTTTCGGGGGGTCGAGCCAGGGCTGGACGTGGCCCGGTGCTTCGCCGAAGGGGGAGCGCCCCAGGAGCACTACCTGACCCAGGTGGTGCGCGAGCAGGCATTCGACGCGGGCGACCGAGTGCTGGTGTTCGCCAACATCCAGCGGCGCTGGCGGAAGACCGGCGAGCTGGGGGACGAGACGCGGGTGGGCGTGCTCTTCACCCTCCGACAGGGCAAGGTCCTGCGCTTCCAAGTCTTCCGTGACCGCCAGCAAGCGCTCGAAGCTGCCGAGCTCAGCCAGTGAAGACAAGCATCCGCTTTGTGGGAGGGTGCGCGCTGATCAGGGTGATGGCCGGGCATGGTCATCCTGTCCGGGGTCGGGAAGCTCCTGCTGGCGTTCAGTGCCTTGAGGCAGATCAGAGCGCAGGCCAGGTACGCAAAGCCGATCAAGACGTCGGCGCGCCGCTCGTAGCGGACCTGCAGCCCCCGGTGGCCCACCAGCCACGCCAGTGACCGCTCCACCAAGTAGCGGTGGCGGCCCAGCCGCTGGCTGGACTCGATGCCACGGCGGGCGATCCGCGGCGTGATCCCCCGACGGCGCAGCGCCCGCCGGCAGCGCGGGTAGTCGTAGGCCTTGTCCAGGTGCAGCTTGGCCGGGCGCTTGCGGGGCCGGAAGGCGTTATGTGGGGCCGAGGGCGCCAGCCGGGCGGAACGGGCGAGTGCGTCATCCTCGCCGCCGATCGCGGTCATAGAAGTTGACGGGCGTCTCAAGGTCTGGCTGCTTCACTTCGTCGCTGACCTGCAGCGGCCCAGCTACCAGGACCCCCCGGGTTCACGTGTCCTCCTCGGGGGGTCCTGGTCATCGTGGGCTCCGGTGACAGCACCTTCCAACGTCACAGAGTGCTGGTCTCTGTCCGGACTTAGGCACCAGCCACTCAGCCAGGCCCCCTGGGTGGGACTCTACGACGGCGGTCGGAGTTGCTATCGGCAGGCTTGCTGTCGCTTCGAGCGAACCCTGATGGCGCACGTGCGTTAGCGGCTGGAGCGCTGGGATGCGGTGCTAGCGGTTCTCGTCGGGGGAGCTGGCCTGCAGGCCTCCGGTGAGCCATCGCTGGACGGCGACCTGCCGGTACCGGACCTGCCGGCCGATCTTCAGGCACGGCGGTCCTTTGCCTTCCCGCTGCCAGCGCCGCAGCGTCGACAGCGGCACCTGGAGCAGCTCGGCGGCGTCCTGCTCGGTCAACAGGCCCTCATCATCACCCATGGCTCCGGTCGTCATGGTGCCCCCGCTCTGCCGCGCCCTCCGGGCATGGCTTGGGCCCTGGATAGGGCATGGAAACTCCGCAGTTGACCGGAGATCGAGCGCTTGGCTGGGACGCCTACCCTGGCCCAGGCTGATCGCCTGCTGAACACCCAAGGGTTTCGTCCACCAAGCGATCACCTTTCGGCCGCCTTGGCCAGCGGGTCGCCGAGCATCCCCCGCCCCGCCACCACCCAACCTGACACGGGTGCCCTAACCGCAAGCAGCCAGCCGAGCAGGCCGCTGCTGCTCGGGCAGGCCGGTTAGGAGTCGGGCAGGCTGCCCGGGCTCTCAAGCAACGGCATCACAGCCCTCGCAAGCAACAAATTGCCCTGGCACGCGACCAACCGCCGCCGACGGTTACGCGGGAGACGCGACCTCCTTTCCCTTGACGGTCGCTTCCGCTGGCTGTGTCAACGGCGGCGCCGTCGGGCCCGAAGGCCACGAGTCGAACTGGCCAGCGGCCCCTCGTCCTGGCGAATGTCGGCCTCCGAGATGATCCCGACCAGCCGGTCGCCCTCCTCCACCACCAGCAGCCGATCCAGCTGGTGCTGGGCCAGCAGCCGGCGGGCCTCCTGCAAATCCTGATCGGGACCAATGGTCACCAGATCCTTGGTGGCGATCTCCTCGCAGCGGACCGTGTTGGGATCCCGGCTGGCCGCGACCACCCGGGCGACCAGGTCACGGTCGGTCACCATCGCCACCACCCGGCCGCCCTCCACCACCGGCAGCGGCCCCTTCTCCCTGGCGATCATCTCCTGAGCCACCTCGACCACGCTCATCGACGGCGACACGGTGACCACATCGGCAGTCATGACCTGCCTGACCTGCATGCCGCCCGCTGGCTGGCGTCGCCGCCAGCGCCGCCGCGCCTCCAGCTCGGCCGCAGAGGTGTCGGCCGAGAGTCCTCCTGCCGTGGGTGGTGGCGTGGCCTCGGCGGGCGCCCCGTCGCCGGCCGGTTGCTTGCCGGTCCTGCGCCGGCGGGCGAGCAGGGCCGCGCCGGCGGCTAGGGCCGGAGCCGCTGCCCAGGGCAGCCGGCTCCGGGCGCCCTGGAGGACGCCGGTGGCCACGTTGGTGGGGCGCTGCTGTTCACCCATCTGGGCGTTGAGGACCAGCGTGGCCCCGGTGAGCCCAGGGATCACCCACTGCAGCACGTTCAGCTGCCGCTGGACCTTGGCCGCCTCCTCCGGGGTGCCGCCGGTCGGGGTGGTGCCGCCCTCAACCGGGGCGTCGCCGACCCGCTGGAGCTTGGCCCCGAGCGCCCGCGAGTAGCCGGTGGCGGCCAAGGCCAGCCCGGTCAAGGCTGTCTTGGCGATGGTGGCTGTGGCCACCCCACGCTGGCCGGCCAGGCGGCCCTTGTTGGCCACCAGCAGCATGCTGCCCCCGGCCACATGGGCGGCGATCCCGGCCAGGTTGACCGGGGTCCAGCGCGCCCAGCCGGCATTGGCGACCCGCAGCCGCTGCTCGGGCCGGTCAACCACGGCCGCGGCCCCGTTCAGCCCCACCGCTCCCATGAGTGAGCCGCCGAACCAGGCCGCCAACCCTAGGTCATGCAAGCTCCGGGCCACGGTGTTGTCCTCTGCCATCCGAACCCTCCTTCGACGCTTGACTCCTTGTCACTCCTTGCCATGGTCCATCAGACGCTCGGTGGTGGAATGGTGCTCGGGCCGGTGCACCTGCTAGGGCTAGCCGGTGGGCCGACCGGGTGGCTGACGGTCGACACGGGTGGCGCCGGCACCGTCCCCATCCCGCCGGCGTTGGCCCTCCTCAATCTCCTGGTCGCGGTCGGTCGGCCTGTCAGCCCGGTCGGGGGCCGCACTTGCCGCTCATGGCTGTCCTCCCGCTCCGATCCGAGCGGCCAGGCGGCCTGTCCTAGCCCAGCCATCGGCACCGCCGGTGAGGTGGCGACGGGTGTGGCAGCCAGCCCCTGACCGGCTCCTCATCCCAGCAGGGGACGCAAACCCGGCGGACGGCGGACCTGGTGGTCCGGCCTTCCTGCCCCGGGTCGGCGTCCCTTTGGGCGGGCAGTCCGGTTAGGGCTGCTGGTCGTCGCGGAGCCGGTCGCGGTCGCCTTCGACCTCGATCTGCTCTTTGCGGACCTCCTCGCCGACCTGGCGCTCCTCGGTCACCGTGTCGGTGTCCAGCCGGACCCGCTCCTTGGGCACCGCCTGCTTCTCCACCACCGGCTCCTCCTCGCGCAGGGTAACCTCGTGCTCCGCCTCGGAGATGTCGGGGCCGCTGGTGGCCGCGTCGATGTTGGCATCGGTGATCGGCTCGCGCTCGACCCGCACCTCCTCCCGCTGCACCGGCACCGTCACCTGCTCCTGCTCAGTGGTCACGTACTTGCGCAGCCGCACCCGGCCCCGCTCCCGGGCGGTGGTGCCGACGGCCAGCTCCTCCTCCGAGCGGGTCATGGCCTCATCGGTGGCCCGGCCGGTCCGGTCATAGTCGGCCTCCCCGCCGCCGGGCAGATCGACATCCTCGGTGCCCCGCGTCTGGGCCGCCCGGTCGGTGTAGCCGGCGCCATAATCCAGGCTGTAGTGGCGCCAGAGCTCCTGCTCCTCGGCCTCCGACAGGTGTCCATCGGGATCCATCCGCGGCGCGTCCTTGACCAGCTGCTTCTCGTAGGGGACCTGGACGTTGTCGCCAGAGGGGTTGGCTTGGGCGATGGGCACGAAGGTCGACTTGGTGCCGAACAGCCCGGTGTTGACCAGCGCCCACTCCGGCTGGCCCGATTGGTCGTCGACATAGATGGCGTCGATGGTGCCGACCCGGTCGCCGTCCCGGTCAACCATGGTGGCGCCCTGCCAGCTCCGCACGGTCTCGACGTCAGGCATCTGCCCACTCCTTTCTGTGTGACTGCGGTGTGTGCTCTTGGCTAGGACAACAAGCGCTCGTGGCTGGTGCTAGCGACCCCGCCGGAAGCGCGACCTCCGCTCGCTGTCAACGCTCTCCGAGACGGCGGTCGCGCCCTCCGGTGCCGGCACGGTCGTGTCGTAGGTGGCGGTCCGGCTGGCCTGGGCCGATTGTTGGACCTGCTGGCGCAGCTGGGGGGCGCGCTCCTCGGCCCGGCTGGTCGCCCGCTCCCAATAGCGCTGCATGGGCCGGATGCCACCCCCGCCCACGGCCACGACCACCGAGCCGACCACCGCCGCCAGCACGGCATACCACAGGCCGGTGACGATCCGGGGGGCGATCTGCAGCTGATCCAAGGCGGCGAAGGCCGCGAACACCAAGATCGCGATCCCGGCGCCCTTGGCCAGCAGCTGCCCACCCTGGACCGCCCCGAGCAGGTTGGACAACAGGTCGGTGATCGCCCGGGCGATGGCCGCCGCGACCACCAGGATCACGATGGCGACAAAGATGTTGGGCAGATACGCGATCAGGCCGCGCAGCAGGTCCGAGACCGGGTTGGGCCCGAACACCCCGAAGGCCAGCTGCAGCACGAACAGCATGATCGTCCAGAACACCAGCTTGGCCAGGATGTCCGAGGGATCGTACTTGCTGCGGGCCAGCACCTGGCGGACCCCGCCCCGCTCCACCACCCGATCAAAACCGACCCGCTCCAAGATGCGGTCAAGGATGCGCGAGATGAGCTTGGCCACGAAGTAGCCGACCAGCACAATCAGCAGCGCCGCGACCAGCTTGGGCACGAAGGTGGCCACATTGGACCAGGCGTTCTGTATGCCGCCCTGGTAGTCGACGGCCAACGGCACCATGCTTTCCCTCCTCCAGGAGTCCACGTCACCGGAGGTTGGACATCACACGCGGCAAGAGGTTGCGCGAGTCGGCTGCGAGTACTGTTCCACCACCTCCTTCCCTCACGGCGATACACGCGTCAGCTCCTGCCGCGGCGCCGGACTCCCCCCACACCCCTCCCCATAAACCCCAGGAGGCGGATCGGTCGAGAGCGAGCCCCGCTTGACCCACCGGGCGGCGGCCGCCTCCGCGGGCTGCGCGCCGCGGGTGTGGCTTGCCTGCGAAGTGGCCGGCCCGACCCGCCGCACCTGTCATGCTGGGACGATTCCCAGACGATTAGCCGGCCGCGTTGCTGGTCAGTCCAAGCAGAGACCTACTTGGACGCGAGCCGAGGAGGGGCGATGCCCGCGCTGGACCCCGAGACGCGTGAGCGCTGGCGCGACCTGGTGGTGGTGGACCGGGACGCGGCCACGGTCGGCACGATCACGGCCTTCTATCTTGATCGGGCCACCGGCCTGCCGACCTGGGCGCTGGTCCACACCGGCTGGTTCACCGACGCCCAGACCTTCGTGCCCCTGACCCATGCCGTGGAGACCAACGACGAGATCCGGATCCCCTACCCCAAGGCCTTCATCCAGCAGGCGCCGCGCCTCCAAGCCCACCAGGAGCTCAGTCCCGACGACGAGGTCGTCTTGTCCGCCTACTACGGGCTGGACGACCACCGCGGCGCGGTCGCCGACCGCCGCCTCGGTGCCGAGCCCGCCATGACGGGCACGGCCGGCGTGTCGACCTCGCCGGCCCAGCCGGTCCGCCAGCCCACCCGGGCAGGACCCGCCGGCCCGCCTGTCCCGCGACTGGCGGGGCAGGGTCCGGTTGAGGTGGTCCGGTCCGTGGAGGAGCTGCAGGTCGGTGTCCGCAGCCGGCGGCGTCGGCTGCGGCTGCGCAAGTATGTGGTCACCGAGTACCTCACCCGCACGATCCCGGTCCGCCGCGAGGAGGTCCGGCTGGAGGAGTTGCCCGCGCCAGCCGAGCCCGTCGGCGAACCCGATGATCAGGGCGCGGTGCAGGCCGCCGGCGACCAGGCGCTGCTGGAGGTCGTCCTGCACCGGGAGGAGCCGGTCATCCAGCTGCGGGTGGTGCCGGCCGAGCGGGTCCGCCTGTTCAAGGACGTCGTCACCGAGCAGCGCACCGTCACCGAGGACCTCCGCAAGGAGCAGGTCGACCTACAGTTAGAGCTTCCCGGCCAGCCAGCGGATCCGGACAGCGAGCCGCGCCGCTGACCGAGCCCGTCTGCCAGTAGCAGCCCGGTCGGCGGCACCGAATCGGTATCGGCCGGAGCCATCATGGCGAGGTCTGACTGGTTGCCTCCTACGCAACATGAGCCATCGAACCGACTCATTGTGGTAGCGGCTCTGGGCTCCTGTTGGAGAGCTATCAGGCGGCGTGGCGGTGACTGGTTCGGCGAGGGGGCGGAGGGAGGGGGTCTTTTTAACCCACTCGCCTGCCAACCGGCGTCTCAGCTGCTGGCTTGTGCGCTCGGCGGTCGTCTGCTTCAACCGCCGAGCGACGTGCGGGCTGAGGCATCGGTACCTGTGGCTCGGTCCAGCATTCCAGACCATCTGGGGATGGACGCCATCCAGGCCTGCGTGAGTCACGCAGCCGGCAGTAGCCTGCGCAGCCGGTCCTGGCGGCTGCCCCTTCTCGTGCTCTTAGGCCATGGTGGACTTGCCGCTGCCGGACCAGTTGCTATGCGGTCGACTCTTGGCCGTGCCGGCTGTTCCGGCGGGTCAATGCCGTCGGTGGGTCTCCTCTTCGCGGGCCGGGAACAGCCGCTCGGAGATCGCCCGGGGGTCGGCGCGGCCGACCGAGCCGAGCTGGGCCACATCCCCCATCCCGGCCCGCCCGACCAGCCAGTCCAGCCCCACCCGGAGCCGGCGGTAGCCGGTCGGCAGCGCGTACAGATGGTAGGCGCGGGTCATCACCCAGCCGGGCAGGCCCCACAGGTGGACGCCGAACACCCGGCCGATGCCGTAGTGCTCACCCAGGTTGACCAGCAGGCCAAGGTCGCGGTGACGGTAGG
>Ga0307416_100001278_pt1 | contig 13552 bp, 13 predicted proteins | sample DK1Cmetagenome_2_FD_203821 | JGI IMG/M metagenome (GOLD analysis project Ga0307416, IMG submission 203821) | Maize rhizosphere microbial communities from greenhouse at UC Davis, California, United States - DK15-C-3 | ecosystem: Host-associated > Plants > Roots > Rhizosphere > Soil | place...
AGCCGCGACTCCAAGCAGAACGATCGCGCCGTCATTGCGGAACCCCGCGCCAACGCATTGTTCATGTAGGTGCTGACCTCGATCGACCATCCGGAAACGGTGCTTCGCTGGATGAACGAAGCGGGCGTGTTCGGACGCTTCATTCCCGACTTCGGCCGGGTCGTCGCACAGATGCAGTTCGACATGTATCACCATTATACGGTCGACGAGCATTCGATCCGCGCGATCGGCTTGCTTGCGGCGATCGAGCGCGGCGACCTCAAGGAAGATCACCCGCTGTCGACCGCGATCCTGAACAAGCAGATTGCCTCCCGTCGCGTGCTCTATGCGGCGGTATTGCTGCACGATATCGCCAAGGGGCGCGGCGGCGACCACAGCGAGATCGGCGCCGAGATCGCGTTGAAGCTTTGCCCGCGCCTGGGGCTCGATGCGGCCGAAGCCGAGACCGTCTCGTGGCTGGTCCGCTATCACCTGCTGTTGTCCTCGACGGCCTTCAAGCGCGACCTTGCCGATCCCAAGACGATCGAGGATTTCGCACTCGCCGTGCAAAGCCCCGAACGGCTCCGCCTGCTGCTGATCCTGACCGTGGTCGACATCCGGGCTGTTGGCCCGGGCGTCTGGAACGAGTGGAAACGGACGCTCCTGAGAACCCTGTTCGAGGCTGCCGAGGAGCGGCTGCGGCTCGGCCACAAGCAGCACGGCCGCGCCGAGCTCGTCGAACAGCGGCAGGAGGAGCTGGCCGCCGCACTCGGCTGGAAGGCAAGCGCGGTCCGCGCCCACGCGAGGCGGCTGCCCGACAGTTACTGGCTCGCCGAGCCGCTGCCCTGGCAAATCGCCAACGCGCGCCAGGTCGCCGCCGCCGAAGCCCATATCGGCGAGGCGACTCCCAACGTCACGGTCGAGGACGATCCCCAAAGCGGGGCGACCCGGGTCAGCGTTTTCACGCCGGATCGCGAGGCGCTCTTTTACCGCATCTGCGCCGGCCTCGCGGCCGCGGGCGCGAATATCATCGACGCCAGGGTCCATACGACGCGCGACGGCATGGCCCTCGACAATCTGCTGGTGCTGGACGGATTGGGCAAAGCCTATTCCGACCGGCGCTTGCGCGCGCGGCTCGCGCGGTCGGTCGAGGCGGCGCTCGTCAGGGCTGACCCGCCGCCGCTCCCGGCCGGCGAAGCGCAGCGCCGCGGCGTTGCGTTCGACGTCGCGCCATCGGTCGCAATCGCCGACCGGGCGTCCACCCGCACCACGGTGGTCGAGGTCAATGCCCGCGACCGCACCGGCTTGCTGGCCGGGCTCGCCGCCGCAATCCATGGCCAGGGACACGCGGTCCATTCGGCGCACATCGCGACCTATGGCGAGCGCGCCGTCGACGTTTTCTATCTGACTCGTGCGGACGGGAAGAAGCTTGCGCCCGAGGACGTCAGTGCGCTGCGTTCAGCCCTGCTTGCCGCCGCGAAGCGCGCCCCCAACGCAAAGGCCGCCTAAACGAAAAGGCCCCGCCCGGCGGGCGAGGCCTTCCCTTTCAAACCGTCGCTGAAGCTATTCGCCGCGCTCGGGCACTGCCGCTGGCGGCGGCGGAGGCGGTGGGGGCGGCGGAGGCGCCGGCTGCTCGACCACCGGCGGGGGCGGCGCGGGCGGCGGGGTGTAGGCTGGCGCCGCGGGCCGATTGAAGCCCATCTTCGCGCGGAAGGTCACGCCGAACGTCCGCGGCTCGCCAAGGAATGCGCCGAACAGCTGGGTCGACCGGCTGGTGAAGTTGGCCTGCACCGCCCTCGTCGTGCCGCTGCCCTGGATCGGCGCATCGAACGCGACCTGGAGGAAGTGCTTGTTGAACAGGTTCTGGCCCCACAGCTCCAGGCCCCATGCGTCGTTCGGACCGTGCACGCCAATGCGCCCGTTGAACACGGTGTAGGAATCCTGCACCTTCTCGATGTCGAGGTCGGAGCCGGTGTTGAACCGGCTCATGTATCGCGCGTCGAGATAGACGAGGCCGCGCAGCCCGGAGACCCACAACGGCGGAGTCCAGGCAATCGACCCGGTCGCAGTCCACAGCGGCGCGCCCGAGACGCGCCGGCCGGGAAGCTGGAACAAAGCGTTGGTCAGCGGCCGCCCGTCGGCACCGACGAGGTTGTGGCGGTACTTGGTGTCCGACATCACGACGCCGCCGTTGATCGCGAGGTCGCGCATCGGCCGGGTGAAGGCCTCGAGCTCGAAGCCCTGGCTGCGGACGCCGGCGCGAAGGTCGCCGGTGCAGGCGCCGGTGAACGGGCTGTTGTCGGAGTCGGCGCCGCCCAAGTCGCTGCTGCAGCTGTTGATGTTCTCGACCACGAAGTTGAGGCCGTTGAACGTATTCAGCTGGAAGTTGCGGAAGACCTGGTGGAACACCGCGAGGTTCACGTCGACGCCGCGCCCGTTGAACTTCAATCCTGCTTCGAACGCATCGTTGATCTCGGCCTTGAAGCGAAGGTCGGCGCCGGAGGCGACATGGCCGCTGCAATTGACCTGCGTTGGGGTGGTGCAGATTGCGCCATTGCCCGAGATCACGAACGGCGGCGGCGTAGCCGAGGGTGCCGAGCTGCGGAACAGCGCCGACCGGTCTAGGTTGAACCCGCCCGCCTTGTAGCCGCGCGAGTAGCTCGCATAGGTGAGGATCTGGTCGGTCGGCTTGTAGCTGATCACCGCGGTGCCGGAGATCTTGCTCTCCTTGACGCTGTCGGTGAACGCAAACGAGCCGCCGGGGACGCTCGGCGAAACGCAGGGAAAGCTCTGCAGCGACGCTAGCGCGCTCGCAGCGACGAGGGTGCAGATCGTATTATTGTCGGCAAGGACCGAGTCGAGCGACTTCTTCTCGTGCGTCCAGCGGGCGCCGAGCGTGAGCTTCAGCCGGTCGGTGATCGAGAAGATGTTGTGGGTGAACAGCGCGAAGTTGCGGCTGTGCTGGTCGTATAGGTCATTAAGCGCAGCACCGCTCAGCGAGAGCGCGGGACTGGTCAGGTTGCGGAAGCCGCTGTTGGTGAATGGTGCCGCGCTGAAGTTCGCCGACACACCCGGGCCCCCGGTGTTGTTGAGGCGGGCGAAGGCTGACAGGACGGTGATGTTGCCGGCGATGCTCGTCGCCAGCGGAAGGTTGCCAGCGCCGACCGCGGCGTTGAACTGGTTCACGAGGTTGGCGCGCACGCCGGCCGCGACAGCCGGATTGAAGCAGGTCGGCGAGGCGCCCGGAGCCAGGATGGTGGGGACCGCCGGCGCAAACGCGCCCAACGCGATCAGGCAGTTGCCGAAACGCTCGTAGTCGGCGCCATAGGCGAGGTTGTCGCGGAGCTTCAGTTTCTCGTCGGCGAAATAGCCGCCGACCAGCCAGTCGAGCTTGTTGCCGAAGGCGTTGCCCTGGAGGCGGAGTTCCTGAGTGAAGGTCTTGAAGCGATTGAAAGCGCCGCCGTTGCTGTCGCGGAAGAGGATGTCGAGATTGTTGAAGTCGGCATCCTGGCCGCGGGTATATTTGTTGTAGCGATAGGCCGTGATCGACGTCAGCTCGGCAGCGCCGAAGTCATAGACCAGCTCGCCTGATAGACCCCAATCCCTGACTCGCGCGGCATAGTCGCGGCCGGGCGTGAGCGCGGTGCGGCGCGAGAAAGTGTCGTCGCGAATGATTCCGCCGAGCGCTCGCTCGATACCGGCGATCGTCGATGGCTGCGGGCCCGCGGCGGTGACGTCCATCGCCGGCAAATAGGGCGCTCCGCAGCATTCCTCGTCGCGCTTGGCATAATCGCCGACGATCCGAAGCGAGAGGTTGTCGCTCGGCTGGAACAGGACCTGCCCGCGCAGCATCCAGCGGTCGCGATCGTTGATCCGCCGCCCGGAGATCACGTCCTTGAGGAAGCCATCGCGCTTGACGTAAACGCCGTCGAGGCGCGCGGCGACGGTGTCGCTGAGCGGACCGGTGATGCTCGCCTCGAACCGGCGCAGGTTGTAATTTCCGATATCGATCTGGCCGCTGACTTCCGGAGTGAAGCGCGGCTTGGCCGTGATGACCGAGATCAGGCCGGCGGACGTATTGCGGCCAAACAGCGTGCCCTGTGGACCACGCAGCACTTCGATCCGGTCGACCGGGCCGAGCTCGGTCAGGCCGACGCCGGTGCGCGAACGATAGACGCCGTCGATGAACAGGCCGACCGAGCTTTCGAGGCCGGGGTTGTCGCCGACGGTGCCGATGCCGCGAATGTTCGCCCGGCCCGCGCCGGCTTCCGACGACGTCGAAAAGACCTGCAGCGAGGGCGCCACCTGGTTCAGCTGGCGGATATCGGTCGCGCCCGTGTTCTCGAGGTTCTCGGCGGTGACCGCGCTGACCGCCATCGGCACGTCCGACAGCGCCTGGTTGCGGCGCGTCGCGGTGATGACGATGTCGCCGGTATCGACGGGCTGCTGCTCGCGCGCCTGGTCCTGCGCTGCCGCGCCCTCCGTTGCGCCGGGCGTCGGCTGAGCCGCTTGCTTGTCGGTGTCGGTCGTCGATACGGTGGTTTGGGCGAAGGCCGGAGTCGCGATTGCGAACAGGCCAGTCGACACCAGCAAGGCGGACTTGAGGATCATTCTGCTCTCTCCCCCACGGGCCAGGCGCCCGGTCGGGAGCGACGCTAAACCCGAACGCGGTTCAAAGGGAAGCATTGCCGCAGGCGCGCATGCAACAATGCCGCGCCGCTGAAGCAATTTGGCAACAGCAGTGTAAGTAGCGAGCGATAGCTAGGCGTAGCTCTCGAGATAGCCGCAGCGGCGGCAGCGGTAGGTCGTCACCGGAAGCTGCTCCTTTCCCCTGAGCTTGAGGCCGGTCCAGATGCTGCGCTGCGGCTCGCCTGCGACCCATTTGGGCACCGCCGCGCTGCCGTGACCGTACATCACGTCGACGATATAGCCGGGCTCCATCGATCCGCCGCAGCGCGGACACTCGAGGGACCGGCTCGCCATTATTTGGGCGCGAGCACCATCAACATCTGGCGGCCTTCCATGCGCGGGTGGGCCTCGACCTTGGCCATCTCGGCAGTCTGTTCCTGGACCCGGCGAAGCACGGCCATGCCGAGTTCGCCATGCGCCATCTCGCGGCCCCGAAAGCGCATCGTGACCTTCACCTTGTCGCCTTCCCCGAGGAACTCGAACACCTTCTTCATCTTGGTGTCATAGTCGTGGTCGTCGATGTTGGGACGCATCTTGATCTCCTTGATCTCCTGCGTCTTCTGCTTCTTGCGCTGCTCCGCGGCCTTCTTCTGGGCCTCGTATTTGTAGCGGCCGATATCGAGGAACTTGGCGACCGGCGGGTCGGCGTTGGGCGAGATCTCGACCAGGTCGAGCCCGACGCCCTGCGCCTGTTCGAACGCTTCGCGCGTATACATCACGCCCAGATTTTCGCCGTTCTCGTCGATCACCCTGACTTTTTGGGACTGGATGAACTCATTGTAGCGGGGGCCGGTCATCGGCGGCGGCGGCGCCATTCCTCGGCGCGGATAGGGCGGGGGTATAGAGCATCTCCTGATTGCTGTTGGTAGCAACGAGCGAATTAGGCGCTCGCGCGCAGGTTGAAAAGGACGCGCGCAACTGAGTGAGTCTTTTTTGCCGCGACCTGTGGCGCAGAGTCGCCAAAGTCCTCGTCAGCGCAGATCAGGCGGGACGGCCTCGCCGCGGATCATCGCGACCGCTTCGTCGAGGTTTATCATCTTCTGATGCTCGTCGCTGCCCAGCCGCCGTAGCGCGACCGTCCCTTCGTCGGCCTCGCGCTTGCCAACGACCAGCAGCAGGGGGACCTTGGCGAGGCTGTGCTCGCGCACCTTGTAGTGGATCTTCTCGTTGCGGAGATCGGTCTCGATACGGATGCCGGCCGCCGCGAGCTTCGCCGCGACTTCCCGCGCATAATCATCGGCGTCGGAGACGATGGTCGCAGCCACCGCCTGAACCGGCGCCAGCCACAGCGGGAACTTGCCCGCATAATGTTCGATCAGAATGCCGATGAACCGCTCGAACGTGCCGAGGATCGCGCGGTGGAGCATCAACGGATGATGCTTCTCGCCGTCTTCGCCGACGTAGACCGCACCCAGGCGCTGCGGCATCTGCGGATCTAGCTGGAGAGTACCGCACTGCCAGGTGCGGCCGATTGCGTCGGTCAGATGGAACTCGAGCTTGGGACCGTAGAAGGCGCCCTCGCCGGGCAGCACTTCATAATCGAGGCCGGTCTGTTTGAGCGCCGTCTCGAGATCGGCCTCGGCACGGTCCCATTCCTCGTCGCTGCCGATACGCTGATCGGGCCGGGTTGCGAGCTTCACCTTGTAATCGGCGAAGCCGAGGTCGCGGTACACCAGGTCGAGCAGTGCGCAGAACCGCTTGGTCTCATCAACCAGCTGGTCGCGCGTGCAGAAGATGTGGCCGTCGTCCTGAGTGAACTGACGAACGCGCATGATTCCGTGAAGCGCACCGTGCGGCTCATTGCGGTGACAGCAGCCATATTCGGCGAACCGGACCGGCAGTTCCCGGTAGCTGGTGATGCCCTGCTTGAAGACCTGGATATGGGCTGGGCAATTCATCGGCTTGAGTGCGAGCAGGTCGGCCTCCCCAGTGATCACCGGCTTGCCTTCCTCCGTCGACGGCACCTCGTCAGGAACAACAAACATGTTCTCGCGGAACTTGCCCCAATGGCCCGACTGGACCCACAGCTTGGAATCGATGAGTTGCGGAGTCTTGATCTCATCGTATCCGGCAGCGTCCAGCCGGCGGCGCAGATAAGCTTCCATCTGGCGCCAAATTATCCAGCCGTTGGGATGCCAGAAGACGCTGCCGTGGGCTTCGGCCTGGAGGTGGAACAGGTCCATCTCCTGCCCGATCTTGCGATGGTCGCGCTTCCCCGCTTCCTCGAGCCGGACGAGATATGCGTCGAGCTGCTTCTTGTTGAGCCAGGCGGTCCCGTAGATGCGTGACAGCATCGGGTTCCGGGGATCGCCGCGCCAATAGGCTCCGGAAACGCGCGTCAGCTTGAACGCCTGGGGGTCGAGCTTGCCGGTCGAGGCGAGGTGGGGACCGCGGCACAGGTCGATCCAGTCGGCCTCGCCATGTCCCGTCTTGTACATGGTGATCGGCTCGCCCTCGGGCAGCTCCATCACCCATTCGGCCTTGAACGCCTCGCCATGGTCGATGAAGAACTGGCGGACCCGCGCCCGGTCCCACACCTCGCGCACCAGCGGCTTGTCGGCGGCAATGACGCGGCGCATCTCCTCCTCGATCGCCGGCAGCTCTTCCTCGGTGAACGGCCCGTGCTCGGCGGTCGGCGCGAAGTCGTAATAGAAGCCGTCATCGGTCGCCGGGCCGAAGGTGATCTGCGTTCCCGGAAACAGGTTTTGCACCGCCTCGGCGAGGATGTGCGCGAAGTCGTGCCGGACCAGCTCCAGCGCGTCCTTCTCGTCGCGCGAGGTGATCAGCGCGAGGTTCGAATCACGCTCAAACGGGCGCATGATGTCGCGGACCTCGCCGTCGACCTTTGCGGCCAGTGCGGCCTTGGCGAGGCCGGGCCCGATCGCGGCGGCGACGTCCGCGGGCGTCGATCCCTCGGGCATCTCCTTCACCGAGCCGTCGGGAAGCGCGATCTTGAACATCCTGGTCATGACGAGGTCATGTAGCGAGCGGGCCGGTCAGCCTCAACCGCGCAGCTCCATGCGCGTCTGTAAGGTAAGCTTGACTATTCGAATAAATTAGGCGCTTGTTCCGGCCGGCTAGACAAGGGACCTTGTCATGGAGAGTCGGCTACGTGTGTTGCGCGCAGAGCGAGCGTGGAGCCAGCAGGCGCTTGCCGAACGGCTCGAGGTTTCGCGCCAGAGCGTCAACGCGATCGAAACCGGCAAGTACGATCCGTCGCTGCCGCTCGCCTTCCGCATCGCGGAACTGTTCGACCGGCCGATCGAGGAGATCTTCGTGTCGCCGTCGCGGCGAAGCTCCAAAGCAATTTAAGCGGCGTCCACCGTTCCCATCGCCTCGTCGAGGATAGCCTCGGCACGCAGGAACAGCTGGGTGTCGACGATGACGTCGGACGCCGCCGCATTCTCACGAACCTGCTCGGGCCGCGACGCGCCGATGATCGCCGACGCGACATTGGGCTCGCGAAGCACCCAGGCGAGCGCGAATTGGGGCAACGTCAGCCCGGCTTCGGCAGCGATCGGCTTGAGCTGCTGCACGGCCCGCAGCACCCGCGGCTGCATCAGCCGATCCATCCACCCGCCCATTTCCTCGCTCGCCGCACGCGAATCCGGAGGTGGCGGCCGGTCGGGGTCATATTTGCCGCTGAGCACTCCCTGGCCGAGCGGCGACCAGACAATCTGCGAGATGCCGTTGGCGGCGCAGAGCGGGATCACTTCGTCCTCGGGCGAGCGCCACAGCAGAGAATATTGCGGCTGGGACGAGACGAACTTCGTCACTCCGGCCAGGTCCAGCGCCGCCTGAATCCGATCCGCGGGCCACTCCGAAAAGCCGATGTACCGGGTCTTGCCGCTGGCGACCGCGCCGGTCAGCGCCGCCATCGTCTCCTCGAGCGGCGTGTCCGCGTCATACCGGTGGCACTGATACAGATCGACATAATCGGCCTCGAGGCGCTGAAGCGATGCGTCGAGCTGCTTTTCGATCTGTGCCCCCGACAGCCCGCGGTCGCTGTCGCTCATCGGGAAATAAACTTTGGTCGCGAGCACGTAGCTGTCGCGCGGACGGCCCCGCAGTGCCTCGCCCAGGAAGGTCTCGGCGGCGCCGCGGCCATAGACGTTGGCGGTGTCGATGAAGTTGATTCCCTGCGCGAAGGCTTCTTCGAGGCAGGCCTTGGCTTTGTCGGCTTCGACTCCGACGCCGTAGGTGAGCCATGAGCCGAGCGAGATTTCCGAGATTGAGAGGTCGCTGCTGCCCAGCTTGCGATATTTCATCCCGGTCCGCTCCTCCGCTAGGGGGTCCGACTCATGAGCCAGATCGAGCTCGCATATACCGAAGTCGAGGGACGGCGCATCGCCTACCGGTCCCGCGAAGGGACCGGGCCGACGATTGTGTTCCTCCCCGGCTATGCCTCCGACATGGATGGCGCAAAGGCGACCGCGCTCGATGCCTTCGCGGAGCGGCGGGGCCTGGCGATGCTCCGCCTCGATTATTCCGGCACCGGGTCGAGCGGCGGCCGGTTCGAGGAGGGGACGCTGGCGCGGTGGCTCGAGGAAGCACTCGCTGCCATCGACCAACTGACCCGCGGGCCGCTGCTCCTTGTTGGCTCCTCGATGGGCGGCTGGATCGCACTGCATCTCGCACTGCTGCGACCGGCGCGGATGCAGGCGCTGGTCGGACTGGCCGCGGCGCCGGACTTCACCGATTGGGGCTTCTCTGACCAGCTGAAGGAGCGGTTGACGCGCGGCGAAACGCTCCGCCGGCCAAGCCCGTACGGGGGCGAGCAGGTCACCGCTGCAGGCTTCTGGTCGTCGGGTCAGAAGCTGTCGCTGCTGGGGGCCGAGATCGAGCTCGATTGTCCGGTTCGGCTCGTCCACGGCGAGCGCGACGAAGACGTGCCGCTCGAGATTGCCTTCCGCACGATGCGGGCGCTTCGTTCATCGGATGTCCAGCTGAATGTGCTCAAGGGCGGCCGTCATCGGCTATCGGAGCCGCACGAGATCGACGCGATCTTGCGCACCGTCGCCAGCCTCTTGGAGCCCTGTCCTTGATCCTTCTTCTTGCCGCCGCCGTCGCGAGTGCAGCGCCCGCTGCTGCGTGTCCCGACGTGGTGACCCCAGATGCGCTGGTCTGCCGCGCGCTCGAGGCCCAGAAAGCCGGCGACAGCGAGGCGGCCGCGCAAGGGTTCGAGGAAGCCGCCAAGGCGTCGAGCGACAAGGACCCGAGGACGGCCCGCATGTATGCCGCCGCGGGCAACCTGTGGATCGCCGCCAACCAGCCGGGCAAGGCCGCGCTCGATCTCGACAAGGCGCTCGCGCTGCCCGGCCTCGAAGCCGAGCAACGCGGCGAAGCCCTGCTCGACCGCGCCCGCGCCGCCGAAGCGCAGAACGACCTCAAGACGGCCCGGGCGAAAGCGAACGAAGCGGCCGCGACGATCTCCGACGATCCGTTCTACTGGTATTTCTCGGCCGCGCTGGCGATCCGCGAAGGCGATGCGGCGACCGCCAAGTCGGCGATCGGCAAGGCGCTGACCCTTGCGCCATCCGATCCCACAATCCTGTTCGAGGCCGGCCACGTTGCCGACTTCACCGGCGACCGGGACCAGGCCCGCAGCTACTGGATGCGCGCGGCCGGCAGCGATCCCAATGGCCCGGTCGGCAAGGCTGCCGCCAAGGCCATTGAGATGCTGGGCGTCACACCGACGGTGAAGAGCGACGCCCAGCCACCGGCACCTCAGCCCAAGTCGTAATCGATCGTGGTCACCACACGGACCTTCTGGAACGGCGAGCTGCCGCCCGCCGAGCCGCAATCGTCACAATCCTCGCCGTCCCGCGCGCCGACCGAGAAATAGCCCTGGCTCGCGGTCTTGATCCGGCCGACGTCGACGCCGCTGTCACGAGCGAACTGCTCGGCGCTTTGGCGGGCATTGCGCGTGGCCTCGGCAATCATCTGAGGCTTGAGGCCGTTTAGACGCGTGAAGGTGTAGGTAACGCTGGTGCCTGACAATTCGACGCCGTCGCGCAACAACTCGGCCTGGCGGGCGTAGGCCGCCCGCGCCTTCATCACGTCATTCGTCCGCAGCTGGATCGAACGGCTAACCGTGAGCTTTTGCGGTCCGACCGGATGGCCCTCCCGGTCACGCGGCTGTTCGCGACTGAGCGATACGTCGCTGTCGGTGATCTCGTCCGGCCGGAAGCCGGCCCGCCGGAAGAAGGCGCGGATGGCGCTGGCCTGCTGGTCGACCGACCGCTGGACGGGCGCAAGCTCGGCTCCCTCGTGGGAGAAACTGACCGACCAGGTCGCGAGGTCGGCGGTGACGTTGCGTTCCGACACGCCGCGCACCGTCACCGACCGGTGCTCCGCCATCTTGGAACGACGCAGCCCGTCGCCGAGCGCGTACCCGCTGGTAGTGAGACCGACGGCAAAAATCGCGACCGCGCCCAAAAGGACGGCGCGGCTGTCCTGCAGCTTCTCGATCATGGGATGAAAACCCGTGCGTTCGTCCGCTATACGAGCAGCCACCGGTCACGATCGCCGGTCAGTGCTGCGACGAACCGTGCAATTATAGCGATGAATTGAGCAAGGCCCAAATGAAATTTCTGCATTCAATGATCCGCGTGTCCGATCCGCACACGACTGTTGCATTCTTTCAACTGCTCGGCCTCGAGGAGCGGCGGCGGATGGAGAATGAAGCCGGGCGGTTCACTTTGATCTTCCTCGGCGTGCCGGGTGACGACGGCGGCGAGGTCGAGCTGACCTACAATTGGGACGAATCCGGCTACGGCGGCGGCCGCAATTTCGGCCATTCGCCTATCAGGTCGACGACATTTACGACACCTGCCTCCGCTTGAAGGACAATGGCGTGACCATCAACCGCCCGCCCCGCGACGGGCGAATGGCCTTCGTCCGGACACCCGACAACATCTCGGTCGAGCTGCTCCAAAAGGGCGAGGCGCTGGCGCCGGCGGAGCCTTGGGCGTCGATGCCGAATAGCGGCGAATGGTAGACTGGCCGAACCGCCGTTTCGTTGAAATGATCGGATGCGAGCATCCGATCGTCCAAGCTCCCATGGCCAATGCCGGGGGAGCCGACCTCTGCATCGCGTCTATCGAAGGCGGAGCGCTTGGCTCCCTACCCTGCGCGATGCTTACGTCCGACCAGATGCGGGAGCAGGTCGCCGAGGTTCGCTCGCGCGTGGCTGGTCCACTCAACCTCAACTTCTTCTGCCACCGGATGCCCGAGCAGGCGGATGACACGGCATGGCGTGCGCTGCTGCAGCCTTATTACGAAGAGTTCGGGCTTGAGACTCCGCCGCCACCTCCTTTGCGCCTTCCGTTCGACGAAGCCGCCTGTGCGGTGGTCGAGCAGGAGAAGCCGGAGGTCGTCAGCTTTCATTTTGGCCTGCCCGAACAACCGCTCCTTGAGCGAGTAAGAGCAACCGGAGCCCTGGGACTCGCCACAGCGACGACTGTTCAGGAAGCGCGGTGGCTCGCTGGGCGAGGGGTCGACGCCATCATTGCCCAGGGTTTTGAGGCGGGCGGCCACACCGGCCGCTTTCTTGGCGGCGACCGGGCCGAAGCAATCGGCCTGTTCGCGCTCCTGCCTCAGATCGTCGACGCGGTGTCCGTCCCGGTCATTGCCGCCGGCGGCATTGCCGATGGCCGCGGGATCGCGGCCGCATTCATGCTCGGAGCGAGCGCGGTCCAAATGGGAACCGCCTACCTAAGCTGTCCAGAAAGCCTGCTACCCGATGGAGCCCGCGCGGTCCTCGCCAGTCGCCCGACGCTAATGACCAACATCTATAGCGGGGGTCTGGCGAGGGCCGTTCGCGGCCGGCTGATCGACGAGATTGGACCCATTCGCACCGAGGCGCCTCCTTATCCGATGGGCGGCGGCGCCAGCGGTCCATTGTTCCGCACCGCGTTGCAGCGCGGCGATTTCGATTTCATGCCGATGCTCGCTGGACAGGCGGCTCCGCTTGGCGCGGCGCTCCCGGCCGCGGAGTTGACGCGCAAGCTGGCCGCCGATGCGCTGGCGATCCTCGCTGGCCGGGCGTAGGTGCGCGCGATGGAAATCGTCGCCGTCCCCGCATTCAGCGACAATTACCTGTGGCTCGTCCATGACGAGGCGAGCGGCGAAACTGCAGTGGTCGATCCGGGCGATGCCGCGCCCGTCCTCGCAGAAGCCGACAAGCGCGGGTGGCCCTTAACCCAGGTCTGGAATACCCACTGGCATCCGGATCACACCGGCGGGAACCTGGCGATCAAGGAGGCGACCAGTGCCCTGATCTCGGGTCCCGCCGGCGAGAATATTCCTGGTCGCGACGTCGCGCTAAAAGAAGGCGATTCAATCCACCTCGGAGATCGGGTCGGCCAAGTCATCGAAGTGCCTGGCCATACGCTTGGCCACATCGCGCTGATCTTCGATGAAGAGCGCATCGCGTTCGTCGGCGACACCTTGTTCGCAATGGGCTGCGGACGACTGTTCGAGGGGACGCCGGAACAGATGTACCGCTCGCTCCAGCGGCTGGTCGGGCTGCCCGGCGACACCCGGCTTTATTGCGCGCACGAATATACGCTTTCGAACGCCAGGTTCGCGGCGCACGCCGACCCTCGCAATGCCGCGATCGCCGAGCGGCTGGCTGAAGTTCAGCGACTTCGTGAACAGGGGAAAATCACCGTGCCCACCACGGTTGCGCAGGAACGTGAAACCAATGTCTTCGTTCGAGCCACTGACGAGGGCGAATTCGCCCACCTCAGGAAGGCAAAAGACAGCTTCCGTTCATGAAGTCGGGCGCTGTAGGCCGTTTCGGGGGCGCGCGGAGACAGAAGCCCCAAGGAGGTCAAAATGCGCGTGATCTCTGTTCTAATCGCCGGCGCGGTTCTGGCAT